>Ga0210073_1000059_pt1 | contig 21648 bp, 14 predicted proteins | sample Browns_ThreeSqC__2_FD_184853 | JGI IMG/M metagenome (GOLD analysis project Ga0210073, IMG submission 184853) | Wetland microbial communities from San Francisco Bay, California, USA, that impact long-term carbon sequestration - Browns_ThreeSqC_D2... | ecosystem: Environmental > Aquatic > Marine >...
CGTTAATCCGCTCGGCCAGTGCAATCAATTCCGCCGCGTCATCCAGGGCGATGCCATCCCTCAACGCCGCACAGGCGAGCAGGCGGTAAAGCGCTCCGCTGTCGAGATAGTGCCAGCCCAGTGTCCCGGCCAACCGTCGGCTGATGGTACCCTTGCCGGAACCGCTCGGACCATCAATCGTGATTACCGGTACATCGCCGTCGGGAGGGGGTGCCTTCGATGTCATGAGGAAAGATCTCTGCCGATCATTACATGGCGCCTCGAATTATCCGGTTCATATCGCATGCAGGAACGTGATCACGCGTCTATTTCTCTAGTGCTTGATGTGCAAGCCGGCAGCTTCTGCCAGTTCCACAAAACCCGGGAAGGAGGTGTTTACATTGGCGCAGTCGAGAATCTCTATCGAACCGTGCGCGCGTAGCGCCGCCATGGCAAAGGCCATGGCAATGCGGTGGTCGCCGTGGCTGTCGATGACCCCGCCGCCGAATGCGCCGCCTTCGATTACCATGCCATCCGGGGTCGCCGTGGCATCGATGCCGAGCGTGGCGAGCCCGTCGGCCATCACCTGGATACGGTCACTCTCCTTGACCCGCAATTCCTCCGCTCCGGTCAGCACGGTGCGTCCGCTGGCACAGGCTGCCGCCACAAACAGCACCGGAAATTCATCGATGGCCAGGGGCACCAGTTCGGACGGAATGTCAATGCCATGCAACGGCGCAGCCCTGACATGCAGATCCGCCACCGGCTCGCCTCCCACCTCGCGAGGCCTGTCAATGCGGATGTCAGCCCCCATGCGCAGGAGGATATCGATGACGCCGGTGCGTGTCGGGTTCATGCCGACATGTTCGAGCACCAGGTCGCTGCCGGGCGCGATACTCGCGCCCACCAGGTAGAAGGCCGCCGAGGAAATATCCGCAGGGATATCGATGGAGATGCCTTGCAACCCATGCCCGCCTTCCAGGCACACTCGCCCGGCTTCTCGCTGCACGGGATAGCCCATGCCGGTCAGCATGCGTTCAGTGTGATCGCGGGTCGGCGCCGGCTCGGTGACACACGTCCTGCCGCTGGCATACAACCCGGCCAGCAGGAGACAGGATTTGACCTGGGCGCTTGCTACCGGCATGACGTAGTCAATGCCCTGCAGGCGCATGCCGCCCCGGATGGCAAGCGGCGCCGTACCGGCCGCCGTCATGGTGATATGCGCCCCCATGCGTGTCAGCGGTTCGACCACCCGTTTCATTGGCCGACCTGACAGCGAGGCGTCACCGGTCAGCGTGCTGTCGAAGTCCTGCCCGGCCAGCAGGCCGGTCATCAGACGCATGGATGTGCCGGAGTTCCCCAGATCAAGCGCCTGACGCGGCGCTGTGAGACCCCGCAAACCGACACCCTGGATGCTTACCCGTCCCCGGTCGGGGCCTTCGATCGCAACCCCCATCGATTTGAAAGCCGCGAGCGTCGCCAGGCTGTCCTCACCCTCCAGGAAACCGGTGATATCGGTCACCCCTTCGGCCAGCGAACCCAGCATGATCGAGCGGTGTGAAATCGATTTGTCACCGGGCACACGCACGCGGCCAGTGAGTTTTCCTCCAGGTGCGATCCGGAACCGTGTCGTGTTCTTGTTTTTCATGAATGCACTGTCACTTTCTCGTTATGTCGCCAAACGCAGCACCATCCGGTCACCACTGATGCCTTTTGAGTCATGGCTGTTCCTATAGGGCTTTCTCATCGCTGAGGCGCGAAAAACGCAAAGTCGGTTCATTGTTCTCATTAAAGAATTTCTCTGAGTCCTTTGCGTCTCTGCGGTGAAAATGGTGTTTATGGATGAGCGCTAGTTACCGGCAAAGCGATCGCGCGCTTGTTTGGCGGAGGTAAATATATCCAGCAGGCGTTCACCCTCGCCTTCCTGCACGGCCTTGCCGACGACCTTGAGGTCATCAATAAACCGGCCGATCATCAACTGGATGGCATCGCCGTTGGCCAGACAGATATCGCGCCACATAACCGGGTCGCTGGATGCGATGCGGGTGAAGTCGCGAAAACCACCGGCCGCATAAGCGAAGATTTCCTCGTGGTCACCCATGCGCGCCAGGCTGTCGACCAGCGTAAACGCCAGTACATGCGGCAGATGGCTGGTGGCCGCCAGCACGGCGTCATGATGCACGGCCTCCATCTCGCTGACTCGAGCGCCGGTTGCTTCCCACATGGCGCGGACCTGCGATGTGGCTACCGGATCGGTATGCGCCAGAGGCGTCACGATCACGCGGCGATTCCTGTACAAATTTGCAGTGGAAGCCGCCACGCCGCTGTTTTCGGTACCGGCAATAGGATGTCCTGGAACGAAATAATCCGGCACGCAACCGAATGCCCGTCCGGCCGCTTCGATAACGCTGCCCTTGGCGCTGCCTGCATCCGTCAGCACGGCGCCTGCGTCGAGTCGACCGTGGATGGACCGGAAGACGCTCTCCATGGCGCCCAGCGGAACCGCCACCAGCACCATATCAGCACCCGCCACGGCCAGTCCCGGATCGGTCTCGAACCGATCGATGACACCCAGATCGACTGCCTGCTGCAAATGGACCGAATTGCGCCCTGAGCCGATTACTTCCCGACAGTAGCCCGCCGCCCGGAGTGCGCGCGCGAGCGAACCTCCGATCAACCCTACCCCGATGATGCACAGTCGATTGATCAAGCCAGCACCTGTTCCAGTACTGCCAGAAAGCGCGCGTTCTCTTCGGGCAGGCCGACGGTCACACGCAGATGGTTCGGCATGCCGTAATTGGCGATCGGACGCACGATCACACCCTGCTTCAACAGCCGTTCATAGCATTCTGCTGCCGGACCCCTGGTCTCGAACACGACGAAATTCCCCACCGAGTCGATATAGGACAAGTTCAGCCGTTTGAAACCGGATACCAGCTGCCCGATACCAACCTGGTTGAGGCGAATACTGCTTTCCAGGTGCGCCACATCATCCAGTGCCGCCAGCGCCGCCGCCTGGGCGATGCTGTTGACGTTGAAGGGCTGCCGAACGCGATTCAACAGTTGCGCGACCTCCGGGGAAGAGACGGCATAACCTGCGCGCAGGCCGGCCAGTCCGTAGGCCTTGGAAAAGGTGCGCGTCACGATCAGATTGGGACAGTCTGCAAGCCAGCGGGTCGTGTCCGGATAATCCGCTGCCGTCACATATTCGAAGTAGGCCTCGTCGATTACCACCATGACGTGATCCGGCAGACCGGTCACAAAGTCATGCAGTTCCTTTTCTCCCAGCCAGGTTCCCGTCGGGTTGTTGGGGTTGGCGATGAACACGACACGGGTGTCCGGCCCGACCAGAGAACGCATCGCCACCAGGTCATGACCGTAGGCGGGTCCGCGGCTGCCATCATGCGCGGGAGCGATTCGGGCCGTGGCGCCGACTGCCTGCACAGCGATCGGGTAGACGGCGAAGGCATGTCGGGAATAGACCGCTTCCACGCCCGGTCCCAGGAAGACCCGGGCAATCATGTCGAGCACGTCATTGGAACCGTTGCCGAGCGTTATCGTGTCCGGCGCAACGCCGTGCCGGGTGGCGAGGCGAGCGCACAGAAGATAGCCGCCGCCCTCGGGATAGCGCGCGCAGTCCGCAAGCGCCTGCCGCGCCGCTGCGAGGGCGAGGTTGCCCGGCCCCAGCGGGTTTTCATTGGAAGCCAGCTTGATGGCATTACGAATGCCGTAACGGCGCTCCAGTTCGGCGATCGGCATGCCCGGCTGATATGGCTGCAGGGCACGCACGCCCGGCACCGCCAGTTCGTCATAATGCATACGCATTATCATCCTTACCTGGACAGGCTCTTCGTGCAGTGTCCGTCCATCATCATCATTTTCACCGCAAAGACGCAAAGAACGCAGAGAAAAACACTAAAATGACTTTGCGTCCTTTGCGTCTTTGCGGTGAGTTTATTACTTTACAGACGGACACTAGAGGACCGCCCGGGGATAGGATCCGAGCACCCTGACCACAAATGCCTTGTTCTTCAGTTCCGCCAGCGCCGCCGCCAACGGCGCATCATTGCGATGCCCTTCCAGATCGATATAGAACATGTATTGCCACACGCCCTGACGGGATGGACGGGACTCAATACGGGTCATGCTGATGCCATTCTGCGCTATCGGCTGGAGCAGGCCGAACAGCGCGCCCGGCCGATTCTGCACGGAAACCAGAATCGACGTCTTGTCCACTCCGCTGGGCATGGCATTCTGGTTGCCGATGACAAGAAAGCGGGTGGTGTTATCCGGGTGGTCCTCGATGTTGCGCGCGACAGTCGCCAGACCGTACAACTCGGCGGCGGTTTCCCCCGCGATGGCGGCACTCCCCGCCTGATCCCTGACCAGGCGTGCAGCCTCGGCATTGCTGGCGACCGCAATACGCTCGACGTGCGGGAGGTTGGCATCCAGCCAGCCGCGGCACTGGGCCAGCGCCTGCTGATGAGCAAGCACGCGAGCGATGCTTGCGCGGTCGGCATCCACCGCCAGCAGGTGATGATGGATGCGCAGCTCAACTTCCCCGCAGATGCCTAGCGGCGAGCGCTGGAACATGTCCAGCGTGTGGGTGATGACGCCCTCGCTCGAGTTCTCGACCGGGACAACCCCGTAATCGGCGGTTCCCGCCTCCACTTCCCTGAAGACGGTATCAATGCCGTCCAGGGCCAAGGTCTTTACGGAGTGACCGAAGTGTTTCAGGGCCGCTGCCTGGGTGAAAGTGCCTTCCGGTCCGAGGAAAGCGATCGACAGGGGTTTCTCCAGCGCCAGACAGGCCGACATGATTTCCCGAAACAGGCGCAGCATCTCCTCGGCGGGAAGCGGGCCGGTGTTCCTTTCGCTGACGCGTCGCAGAATTCCGGCCTCCCGTTCCGGGCGATAGAAATCCGCGATTTCGCCCTGTTCGATCTTCACCTCCGCGACCTGCCGTGCGCAACTGGCGCGTTCTGAGATCAACTGCTGGATCTGTTCATCCAGCACATCGATCCGGTTACGCAAGGCATCGAGTTTCTTGTCGGTGGACATGATTCAGGCAACAGGGGTCAACCAGCGCGCGGTAATGAGAAACGCGGCTTCATGAAAGACCCGGACAAGAGCACGCCCGATCACAGAGCCCTCACGTTGAGCACACCCTTGATAGCCGCGATGCGTCCGAGACATTCCGGACCCAGCGGCGCATCGACATCGACCAGTGTGTAGGCCAGTTCACCGCGTGATTTGTTCAGCATGTCGAGAATGTTCAGGCCGGCATCCGCCATGCAGGTAGAGATCTGCCCGAGCATGTTGGGCACGTTCTCATTGGCGATCGCCACCCTGAATGCCCCGTTGCGCGGCATGAACAGTTCCGGGAAATTGACCGAATTGCGAATATTGCCGTTCTCGAGAAAATCCCTGACCTGCTCGACGACCATAATGGCACAATTCTCTTCGGCCTCGTGCGTGGAGGCTCCAAGGTGCGGCAGCGCGATAACGCGGGGATGGTTTTTCAGGAGGTTGCTGGGAAAATCGCAGACGTAGGCATACACCTTGCCCGCGTCGATCGCCGCCAGAACGGCGGCATCGTCCACCACGCCGTTGCGCGAGAAGTTGAGTATGATGGCGTCGTCCCTGATCAGCTTCAACCGGTCTTCGTTGATCATCCTTCGGGTAGCATCCACCAGCGGCACGTGAAAGGTCACGAAGTCCGAATTCATCAGCAGCTCTTCGATGCTGGCCGCCTTGCGCACTTGCGAGGATACCTCCCAGGCGCGCTGCACCGTGATACCCGGATCCAGGCCAATGACATTCATGCCGAGCGCCAGTGCACCGTTGGCTACCTGGACACCGATGGCGCCCAGTCCGACAACTCCCAGGGTCTTGCCTGGCAATTCAACACCGACAAACCGTTTCTTGCCGGCCTCGACCTGCCGGTGGATTTCCGTGTCATCGCCTTCCAGGTTGCGGGCGAAATCCCACCCCTGGCAGAGATTGCGAGCGCCCATCAGCATACCGGCGATCACCAGTTCCTTGACCGCGTTGGCATTCGCGCCGGGGGCATTGAATACCGGGATTCCGGTCTTGCTCATGCGTTCGACCGGGATATTGTTGACACCGGCCCCGGCGCGCCCGATGGCCTTCACCGTCGGAGCGATATCCAGTTCATGCATATTAAAGGAGCGCAGCAGGATGGCATCAGGGTGCTGGATTTCGGAGGCCACCTCGTAGCTCTCCCGTGGCAGGTGACCCAACCCGGCCGGGGAGATGTTATTGAGTGTCAGGATCTTGTACATAGGCATGCTGTCGATTGTGTGGAACCCGGTAAATAATGTCGATGCATAAATAAACAACTCAACGCAAAGGCGCAAAGTACGCAAAGTACGCAAAGTACGCAAAGTGTTTAATCGTTTTAGCTAAAGAATTTCTCTGCGTCCTTTGCGTCTCTGCGGTGAAAACGGTGCTTATATTTTTTGAATGGTAACTACCAAGCCCTAGTATTACCCGCGGGTACGCTCGAACTCCTTCATGAAATCGACCAGTGCGGCGACCCCCGCTTCCGGCATGGCGTTATAAATGCTGGCGCGCATACCGCCGACGGAGCGATGCCCCTTGAGGCTGACCAGCCCGGCCGCCTTCGCCCCGGCGAGAAAATCCGCGTCAAGCGATGCGTCGGTCAGCGTGAACGGGACATTCATCCGGGAACGGCACTCGACATCGACGGGACAATGATAGAAATCGCTGGCGTCGATCGCCGCGTAAAGCTTGCCGGCTTTGCGCTGATTGATGACCGCCATGGCCGCAAGCCCGCCCTGCTCCTTGAGCCACTGGAATACGAGACCGGCCAGATACCAGCCGTAGGTCGGCGGGGTATTGAGCATGGAGCCGTTATCCGCGTGTTGCTGGTAATCGAACATCGAGGGTGTGCCGGCGAGGGTCTCTCCGACGAGATCCTTGCGAACGATGACCACCGTGAGGCCGGCCGGGCCGATATTCTTCTGTGCGCCGGCATAGATCAGACCGAACCGTGACACCTCCACGGGCCGGGAGAGAATCGTGGATGACATATCGGCGACCAGCGGCACCTCACCGGTGGCGGGTATCCAGTCGAACTCGACGCCACCGATGGTTTCATTGGGCGTGTAATGCACGTAGGCGGACGCCGGATCCAGCTTCCAGGTGTCCTGCGGCGGAACGGTGGTGAATTTCGCGCTTTCCGAGCTGGCTACCACGTTCACCGAACAGTAGCGTTTCGCCTCGCCGATCGCTTTCTTGGACCATGCCCCGGTGTTGACGTAGTCGGCCTGCGCGCGCCCGCGCAGCAGGTTCATCGGCACCATGGCGAACTGGCTGGTGGCGCCGCCCTGCAGGAACAGCACATGATAGTCAGAGGAAATCCCCATCAACTCGCGCAGGTCGGCCTCGGCCTGTTCCGCTATCGAGATGAACTCCTTGCCGCGATGACTCATTTCCATCACCGACATCCCCGAACCATGCCAGTCCAGCAGTTCATCGCGCGCGCGCTCCAGCACCGTGTGGGGCAGAACCGCCGGTCCAGCGCTGAAATTGTAGATATCAGTCATTTACAACCTCATTAGTTCGTGTTTTAAACCTGTCATCGCGGGAGTCATCCCACCGGCAGACTATTCACCCGTCGCGTCATCGGTCTCTGCCGACTCTTCCGTGTCATCGCCATCATCGATGACACGTTCGATACCAACCAGGGTTTCGCCGTCCGTCAGGGAAATGAGCCGCACCCCCTGAGTGTTGCGGCCCATGACGGAAATTTCGTTCACCCGCGTGCGCACCAGCGTTCCGCCGTTGCTGATCAGCATGACCTCGTCGGCGTCATCGGCGGGCACGGCGCCAACCACCGGGCCGTTGCGCTCGTTGACCTGTATCGCGATCACCCCCTGACCACCGCGGCCATACACCGGGTAGTCGTCCGCGAGCGTGCGCTTGCCGTAGCCGTTTGCAGTTGCGGTCAGCACCGGGCTGTCGCTGGCGATGATCATCGAGATCACGTGCTGTCCGGAACCCAGCCGGATACCGCGCACGCCGCAGGCGGTCCGCCCCATGGGGCGTACATCCTTCTCGGCGAAACGAATGACCTTGCCGGCATCGGTAAACAGCATGATGTCACGCGAGCCGTCGGTGATCGCGACATTGACCAGATAGTCGTCTTCATTCAGGCCCACTCCGATGATGCCGCTGGCGCGCGGACGGGAGAACTCCGGCAGCGAGGTCTTCTTCACCGTGCCCTGGGCCGTGGCCATGAAGATATAGTGATCTTCCGAGAATTCACGAATGGGCAGGATGGCGTTGATCCGTTCACCGGCCTCCAGCGGCAGCAGGTTCACGATGGGTTTGCCGCGCGCACCGCGCCCGGCCTGCGGCAGCTCATAGACCTTCAGCCAGTACACCTTGCCGCGGCTAGAGAAACACAGGATGGTGTCGTGCGTGCTGGCGATGAACAGCTTGTCGATGAAATCCTCTTCCCTGATATCGGTCGCGCTCTTGCCGCGCCCGCCGCGGCGCTGGGCGCGGTAATCGCTCAGCGGCTGCGACTTCGCATAGCCGGCATGCGAGAGGGTAACCACGACATCTTCCTCGGTGATCAGGTCCTCGAGCGTGAGGTCCAGATGGTCTGTCAGGATTTCGGTGCGACGTTTGTCGCCATACTGTTCACGCAAGCCCTCGAGTTCCTCGCGGATCACGGCCATCAGCCGGTCCGGGTTGCCGAGGATTTCCAGCAATTTCCTGATCTCTTCCAGCAGGTCCTTGTATTCACCGACGATCTTGTCCTGTTCGAGGCCGGTCAACTGGTGCAGGCGCAGGTCCAGTATCGCCTGTGTCTGGGCATCGGAGAGGCGGTAGCCGTCTTCGTGCAGTCCGAAGTAATCCTCCAGATCCTCCGGTCGCGAGGCGCGCGCCCCCGCACGGTCCAGCATGGCCGTCACGACACCCGGCTCCCAGAGTCGGTCCATCAGCGCCTGGCGTGCCTCGATACGGTTCGCGGAACCCTTGATGAGAGCAATCACTTCATCGATGTTGGCGAGCGCAACCGCCAGACCTTCCAATACATGCGCGCGCTGGCGCGCCTTGCGCAGCTCGAAAACCGTACGGCGCGTCACCACATCGCGGCGGTGACGGATGAAGGCCTCCAGGCACTCCTTCAGATTCAGCAATCGCGGCCGGCCATCGACCAGCGCCACCATGTTGATGCCGAATACGGTCTGCAGCTGCGTATGCTGATAGAGGTTGTTCAGCACGACCTCCGCGACCTCGCCGCGCTTGAGGTCGATGACCATGCGCATGCCGTCCTTGTCCGACTCATCGCGCAGGCCCGAGATGCCCTCGATCTTCTTGTCCTTGACCAGCTCGGCGATCTTCTCCAGCAGACGCGCCTTGTTGACCTGATAGGGCAGTTCGGTGACGACGATCGTCTGGCGACCTTTCGACTCTTCGCCCTCGATATGGCTGCGCGCCCGCACATGGATGCGGCCACGCCCGGTGTGATAGGCCTCATGGATGCCGCGCACGCCGTTGATCATGGCGGCCGTCGGGAAGTCCGGCCCTGGTACGTGCTGCATCAGCCCGGCGACGTCGATGGCCGGATTCTCGATCAGCGCCAGGCAGGCATTGATGATTTCGGTCAGATTGTGCGGCGGTATGTTGGTCGCCATGCCCACGGCGATGCCGGCCGAACCGTTGATCAGCAGGTTGGGAACCCTGGTCGGCAGGACAGTGGGTTCTTTCTCGTTCTCGTCGTAGTTGGGAACGAAATCGACTGTTTCCTTGTCGATGTCAGCCAGCAATTCATGCGCGATGCGCGCCATGCGGATCTCGGTATAGCGCATGGCCGCCGGAGAATCCCCGTCGACGGAACCGAAATTTCCCTGGCCGTCCACCAGCATGTAGCGCAGCGAGAACGGCTGGGCCATGCGGACGATGGTATCGTAGATGGCGCTGTCACCGTGCGGGTGGTACTTACCCATAATGTCGCCGACCAGACGCGCCGATTTCTTGTAGGGCTTGTTCCAGTCGTTGCTCTGTTCATACATCGCGAACAGCGCCCGCCGGTGCACCGGCTTGAGTCCGTCACGTGCATCGGGCAGCGCGCGTCCCACGATTACGCTCATGGCGTAGTCGAGATAGGACTGCTTCATCTCGTCTTCGAGATTGACGGTCAGAATTTCTTTTGCGAAATCGGCCATTTGGTGAAAACAGGGATGTCCTTACGATTTTTATGCGCAGGGTATATCGAGTTGCCCGGCTGCCATAACGACTGGCAAGGCGGGGCATCTTAGCATAATCGCCCCCCCGGCTACATCAGGACCTGTCAGGGGGGCTTCAGCGATTTTACCGGCATCCGCCGCTCTTATGCCGCGGGCATATATATGGATGCCTTGGCTGTTTGAGGTTTCTCCTGCAGGAACGGGCTTGTCTGAGCCCGGCTAGTAATCGGAAACCTGCGAACCGGGCGTTCCCGATCAACAGATTTACGGGCATACCCGGAGGGCACAAAAGGCCGCTCCTGCAATAGATTCAGTCCGGATTTCCCGTCAAGGCCTTATGGTGATGCAGGTTTCAGCGCGGCCAGTTTTTGCCTGTCCGGCGCCTGAATGACGCCGTTTTCGGTGACGAGGTAATCGACCAGGCCAGCCGGCGTGATATCGAAGGCCGGATTCCAGGCCGCCGCGCCGTCGGCTGCAATGCGCCGCCCGGCGAGGTTCAGCACCTCCTCGGCGGGTCGCTGTTCGATCTCGACGTCCTGACCATCGTCCAGGGTGAAATCCAGCGTGGAACAGGGAGCGACCACCATGAACCGGACGCCATGATGGCGGCAGCTGATCGCCAGATTGTAGGTGCCTATCTTGTTGATTACGTCTCCATTGGCCGTTACCCGGTCGGCGCCGAGAATGACCCATTGCACCTGTTTTGTCTGCATCAGATAGGCGGCCGCATTGTCCGTAATCAGTGTGACCGGTATCTTGTCGCGCGTCAGTTCCCAGGCCGTCAGGCGCGCGCCCTGCAGCCAGGGACGTGTCTCGCCGGCAAACACACGGTTCAGCCCGCCCGCGCGCCAGGCGCTGCGGATAACGCCGAGCGCCGTTCCGTAGCCGCCGGTCGCCAGCGAACCGGTATTGCAATGCGTCAGCACGGAGTCCCCGGCACGGAGGAGTCCGGCCCCATGCTCTCCCATGCGGCGATTCGCCGCGAGATCTTCCGCATGAATTCGACGTGCTTCATTGAGCAACTCCCCGACCGGGTCTCCGGCAATCGCGGCGCTGTGCCGCTCCATGCGCCGCAGCGCCCACGAGAGATTGACCGCCGTCGGACGAGCCGATGCCAGCATTCGTATATCCTCCGCCAGCAGGTCACGCCAGCCGTCGGGGGATTGTGCGTAGCGGTTGCGTGCGGCCAGCACCACCCCATAGGCCGCGGTAATACCAATGGCCGGCGCACCGCGTACCACCATGTCACGAATCGCCCCGGCAACCTCCACGGCATCGACCGGATACTGGTAGCATTCTTCAAAAGGCAGACGTCGCTGGTCCAACAGGCACAGCCGGTTGTCCAGCCACTGAATCGCGCGGATGGAATCATGAACATCGCCGATTATCTCCGGCGCTATTGACTGTTCGTTACCTGCAGAGTCCATTTGATGCATTGTACGCGAGTTATGTTGTAAAAAAACAATACAAAAGCACTATACATGTTGTAAATAAGTGTCTAGAATACCTGACCCAGAGTTTGGGTAAATCGTTCAATTTCACAGGAGCGGTATCTAATGAACAACATCTGTCTCAGAACTATGCTTGGTATGGCCGCCTCGTCGGTACTGATAACCGGCATGGCAATGGCCCACGAGGGTGGTACAGCGAATGAGGCCTACGTCGGTGACAGCAGCAAGCATTACATCACTGACAGCTCAGGACGCTGCGTCAGGACTTCCACATGGAGCAAGGAACTGGCGACCAAGGAATGTGATCCCGAACTGTTTCCGGAGGTAGCTGAAGTACCTGCCGCACCTGCCCCACCACCCATGCCGGTCTACGAGAAGCACACCGTTTCGGCCACCGCACTGTTTGACTTCGACAAGGCAGTCCTGAAGCCTGCGGGCAAGGAGGCCATCCATGGCATCGATGAGGAAATCAAGTCCAGCGAGGCCAAGGTAATCGACATCAATGTCGTTGGCTACACGGACAGCGTCGGTACTGAGGAATACAACCAGGAACTTTCCGTGCGCCGTGCCAATGCCGTCAAGGAATACATGGTCAGTGAAGGTGTAGATCCCGGCATCGTCGACGTCAAAGGTATGGGTGAAGCCGATCCGGTCGCGTCCAACGCCACCGCCGAAGGCCGCGCCGAGAACCGCCGCGTTGAAATCAGCGTTGCCGTAGATACGCCGAAGTAACAAGGCAAAGTCAACAACTCAAAACCCGCCACTTCTCGCGAGGTGGCGGGTTTTTTATTGACCGGGGGTCTCGGCTATACTTCCCACTGGCATGAATCACGCGAATCCATCGCATGCAGACTATCGACACCCTTATCCATGCCCGCTGGATCGTACCGGTAGATCCTGACAACTGCATCTACCCCCACCACAGCCTCGTCGTCGACGAAGGACGGATCCTGGCCATCCTGCCGACCGATCAGGCGCGACGGACCTATACAGCCGCCGTTGAGCACGATCTCGACCGTCATCTGTTGATCCCGGGCCTGGTCAACGCCCATACCCATGCTGCCATGAGCCTGTTGCGCGGACTCGCGGATGATCTGCCGTTGAATGAATGGCTGAACAACCATATCTGGCCGGCGGAATCGCGCTGGGTCAATGAGGAATTCGTCCACGACGGCAGCCGCCTCGCCATGGCCGAGATGTTGCGCGGAGGTACGACCTGTTTCAATGACATGTATTTTTTTCCGGACGTGACCGCCCGTGCTGCTTCCCACTGCGGCATGCGCGCCTGCGTCGGCCTCATCGTGATCGATTTCCCGACGGTCTGGGCGCAGGATGCCGATGAATACATCTCCAGGGGTCTCGCAGTACACGATCATTATCGCGGGAACCCGTTGATTCGCACTGCCTTCGCACCGCATGCACCCTACACGGTCTCCGACGGTCCACTGGAACGCGTTCGTGTGCTCGCCGATGAACTGGACATCGGCATACACATGCACGTTCATGAAACCGTGGAAGAGATTCGCACGGCAGTGGAATTGACCGGCGCCAGACCGCTGGCGCGGCTGCAGGAACTCGGACTGGTGTCACCCGCCCTGATGGCCGTACACATGACCCAGCTGACACCGGAGGAGATTGACGGGTATGCCGGCAGCGGCGGTCATATCGTTCATTGCCCGGAATCGAACATGAAACTGGCCAGCGGCTTCTGCCCGGTAGCGGAACTGGCCGGGGCCGGGGTTAACATCGCCCTCGGAACAGATGGTCCTGCCAGCAACAACGATCTGGATATGATCGGAGAGATGCGTGCCGCCGCCCTGCTGGGCAAGCTCGTCAGCGGGGACGCCAGTGCGTTGCCCGCGCATGAGGTACTGAGAATGGCAACCCTGAACGGCGCCCTCGCCCTGGGACTGGGTGATCAAACCGGTTCCCTGACTCCCGGCAAATGGGCTGACATGACCGCCATATGTTTCGATACCATAGAGACACAGCCGCTTTATGACCCGGTATCGCAGCTGGTCTACGCCTGCGGTCGTGATCAGGTGACCGATGTGTGGGTAGCGGGCCAGCACCTCCTGAAGGAGCGTCAACTGACAACGCTGGACGTTCATGAGATCCTGCATAGAGCGCGTGACTGGCAGGCCCGTATCGGCGCCACAGACAACGTAATACAATTCCCGCCATGAACGAGAAGGCCATCAACGTCGATCACGATGAAATCGCCAAGTTCGATAAGCTGGCAGCGCGCTGGTGGGACCCGAAAAGCGAATTCAAACCCCTGCATGACATCAATCCCCTGCGCGTCGACTATATCGACAGACTGGCAACCCTGAGGGGAAAACGCGTCCTCGATGTCGGCTGCGGCGGCGGTCTGCTGACCGAGGCCATGGCGCTTCGTGGCGCCGAGGTAACGGGCATCGACATGGGAAAGGCGCCGCTCAACGTCGCCCGACTCCACCGGCTCGAGTCGAATCTCGAGATCGACTACCGGCAGACCACCGCAGAACAACTGGCCGAGGAGCAGCCCGGCGGTTTTGATGTCGTCACCTGTCTGGAAATGCTCGAGCACGTTCCCGACCCGGCGGCGGTCATTGCGGCCTGCGCCACGCTGATCAGGAAAGACGGCCGGGTCTTCCTGTCCACCATCAACCGCAATCCCAAGGCCTACCTCTTCGCGGTGCTCGGCGCGGAATATCTGCTCAATCTGCTGCCCAGGGGCACTCACGAATATGGCAAATTCATCCGACCGTCGGAAATGGAAGCCTGGGCGCGCCGTGCCGGACTGCAGCTCACCGACCTGACGGGCATGAGCTACAATCCCCTGACCCGTGAATACCGCCTCGGCACGGATGTTTCCGTCAATTATCTCGCCTGCTTCGAACACAACTAGTTAGTGTCCGACCATAAACACCGATTTCACCGCAGAGACGCAAAGATCGCAGAGAAATTCTCTAATGAAAACAATAAAACACTTTGCGTTCTTAGCGCCTTTGCAGTGAGCATATTCATTTATGGATGAACACTAGTTAGTGATGCGCACCATCCGCACCGTGCTGTTCGACCTGGATGGTACGCTGCTCGATACTGCACCGGACCTCGCCGATGCACTCAACGCCGTACTGATGGAGAATCATCGGCCACCGCTCTCCTTTGAGGAAATACGAGGCGTCGTTTCCCACGGCGGGATAGCACTGATCCGGCTCGGATTCGATCTGGATGAATCCCACCCGGATTTCCAACCATTGCGCCAGCGCCTGTTGGCGCTCTACCGCGATAACCTGTCCCGGAAGACGCGGCCCTTCCCCGGCATGGACGAATTGCTCGATCAGCTGGGAGTGCTGGGCTACAACTGGGGCGTGGTCACCAACAAACCCGGTTGGCTGACCGATCCCCTGCTGAAGGATCTGGGGTTGTTCTCGCGCGCCGCCTGCGTTGTCAGCGGCGACACCCTGGAGACGCGCAAACCGCACCCCGCACCGATGCTCTATGCCTGCGAGCGAATCGGCAGCACACCGGAACAATGCGTCTATGTGGGTGACGCCCAGCGCGATGTCGAGGCCGGGAGAAACGCCGGCATGCACACCCTGGTGGCGTTGTTCGGTTATTTTCAGGCGCATGACCGACCGCATGAATGGCATGCCGACGGTATGATCCACGCGCCGCTGGATCTGCTCGATTGGCTGTCACACATCAATGAATCGGGCTGAATATCGCCGGTAGTCTGCCAGACGGCAACCACCAGCGAACGCAAGTCATTCGTCATCACTTCAGTCCGGGGCAGTCCTGCCTCTGCCCGCCCTTATCCATCACCGCGCCGGAGTGGAGAGGAATCCGGTCAGATTCTACACGGTGGCCGGCTCGTTCAATTTCGCCGGGCGCCCGCAAACTCACCGCCCTCAAGCAACCGCTGCCCGGACGCTGTTTGAAACACCCCGCCAGCATTCACCGTGTGAAGGAATTGTTTCCCGCGCGAATACGTGAATATTTCACAATCTGCGCGTGAATACTTCATGTGAGTGCCAACGAGGTTTTCATATCCTGACTGCAGGGAAGGAATACCCCGATCCGCCAGTTCTTCACGGGGGGATTGCCAGGGATGGCCCACCACCCCCGGCAAGTCGAGGATGAGGTTGCGGCATGAATACCGAAGACCATAAAGCGCCACCATCCGATTCCAGCCAGTTACGTTCTGCGGAAAAGCGCCTTCGTACCGTTTATATCGTCGAAGACGATCCGGCAGAGCGCCATGCGCTGTCACTCCTGCTTGAAAGTGCGGATTATGTGGTCAGGTCATTTGGTTCTGCCGAATCCCTGCTTGCCACGGTAAACGAGAAAACCGCAGGCGCCCTCATCCTCGACCATTCCCTGGAGAACATGTCCGGTCTGGCGCTACAGGCTGAACTGAGAAACCGCGGTGTCGGTCTGAAGGTCATTTTCATCAGCGCATGTGGCGATATAAGAAATTCCGTACAGGCGATCAAGGGTGGCGCGATAGATTTCATCGAGAAGCCATACACCAACAAACAACTCCTGAACAGCGTCGAGGAAGCCCTGTTGCTGGTAACCGCCGAGGAGAAGAATCGCCGGCGGCGCGACACCCTTGATAAACGCTATGAGCGGCTGACGCCCCGCGAACAGGAAATCATGAAATTCCTCATAAGAGGCGACTCCAGCCGGAAACTTGCGGAGCGTCTGGGCTTAAGCAGTCGAACCGTCGATATCCATCGTTCAAAGATAATGCATAAGCTGGAAGTGGCCTCCCTGCCGGACCTGGTGCGCATGGTATATACGAGCAGCAACTCCCTGCCGGAAGAGGTTCTCATCGATATCCGTCAGTCTCCGCATTTCCGGAACGATAAAAAGACCGACTGATATTCGAAGCTCGCAGCCTGGGTACAGACTGCGTTGATGCAATGTCCGGGTTAATCCCCATGAGAACCCCGTGGGTCTCTCCTGCCGCCGAATCATCATGGGCTATCCGTGAAGTCTGGCTAGTGACCGCCAGGGATCTTGGCCACACGGCTGTTCGCCGGTAAAGCCTATGACATAGAATAGTCGTCTCCATTCAGCCATCATCCCGACCCTCGCTTCCATGAACAAACCGGTGAAGGCCATCCTGCTGGGACTATTCACGGGGATTCTGGGAATACTGGCGAGTCTGGTCCCGTTCGTTCTCGATCTCGAGGAAAAAGCCGGTCTCGACTGGCTCTTCACACTGCGCGGGCCGCGTACGCCTCCATCCGATGTGGTCGTGGTCGCCGTCGACAAGGCGTCCGCCGACTCGCTCGGCCTGACCGTCGAGCCGGACAAGTGGCCGCGTCTCAATCACGCGCATCTGATCGACAGGCTTGTCGAGGCCGGTGCCTCGGTGATCGCACTCGATATCTTTTTCGCGGAAGCGCGCGATACCGGTGATGATGCGGTACTTGCCTCGGCCATCGGCAAGGCGGGCAATGTCGTGCTGTTTGCCTATACCAAAAAGGAGTTGTCATCGCCGGCCGGGAATTCCGGCGGCGAACTGATTGTCCAGCGCCTCATACCTCCCATTTCGCCGATTGCGCAATCGGCGCTTGCGCTTGCCCCCTTCCCGTTGCCGGTTTTCCCCGTCAAGGTCAGTCAGTTCTGGACCTTTACCCCGGCCACCGGTGACCTGCCAACCCTTCCGTTGGTCGCCCTGCAGCTTCATGCCTCAGCGGCATATCCCGAATTACTGAACCTGATCAACCGGAGTGAGCGCTCAGGCAAGCGGCCGCTGACCGGCGCCGCGCGTGACCTGTTTGCCGGACACGGACCCGTCGCTTCCATGCAGGCGTTGCGAAGTGTTTTTCGGAATGAACCTACGCTCGCCCAGCGTCTGACTGAAAATCTTGCAGATAAATCGCAGCAACACCTCTACCCGCGTAAGCAGCAACTGCTGCGCGCGCTCATCGGCATGTACGACGACGGGGACAGCCGCTATCTCAACTTCTACGGCCCCCCCCAATCAATCACCACACTCTCCTATGTCCGGGTACTGCAACCGGACGGCGGTTCATCGCAACCGCAAATGCCCGTCGACCTGCACGGCAAGGCGGTTTTCGTGGGCTACTCGGAGCGCCTGCAGCCGGAGCGGCTGGATGAATTTTATACGGTGTTTTCCCAGAAAAATGGCGTGCATCTGAGCGGCGTTGAAATCGCCGCCACGGCGTTCGCCAACCTGCTGGAGAATCTGCCAGTCACGTCCCTGCCCAGACCGGCCGGTTTCCTGCTGTTAGTGGCCTGGGGTCTCCTCATCGGAACCGTCGCCCGTTTGTTGCCTGTTCTTCCCGCCGTCGCCGCCACGACCATTCTCTCCGCTTTCTACCTCGGCGCTGCCGATGTCACATTCAGTCGTTTCGCCCTTTGGCCGCCCCTGCTGGTGCCGCTGTTCCTGCAGGCGCCGTTTGCCCTGTTCAGCGCGACGCTCTGGCATTATCTCGAGGTACGCCGCGAGCGCGAACACATCCGCACCGCCTTCGGCTATTACCTGCCCTCCCCGGTCGTCGACCGGCTGGCAAGCGAGATGGCCGGCGGTCGTGCGGAGGGACAGTTGATGTACGGCACCTGCCTGTATTCGGATGCCGAGCACTACACCCGCCTGTCGGAAGGACTGGGGCCGGAAGCACTGGCCGAACTGATGAACCGCTATTACGAATCGCTGTTCACGCCGGTCAGACAACAGCAGGGCATCATCTCGGATATCGTCGGCGACGCCATGCTGGCCCTCTGGACGTCGCGTGTACCGGAACAGGCCATGCGCGGCAACGCCCTGGAAGCCGCCCGGCAGATCGACGAGTCCCTCAATCGTCGAAGTCAGGAGGATGCGCCACGGATTCACGCCACGCGGCTCGGTCTGCACAGCGGAGAAATCCTGCTGGGCAGCATCGGCGCCATCGATCATTACGAATACCGCGCGGTCGGAGACATCGTGAATTCCGCCAGCCGGATACAGGAGCTGAACAAGGTATTTGGAACCCGGGTGCTCCTGTCGGCACAGGTCCTGGACGGCATCGAGGGTTATCTGACGCGTGAGGTCGGAACCTTCCTGCTGCGCGGCAAAACCCGCCCGCTGGTAATACACGAGCTCATCGGACGGCGGGAAGCTGGCGCCGCAGAGGACATCACACAATGGTTCAGCCTGTTCGCCGAAGCACTCATGGCGTTCCGGCAAGCGGACTGGAAATCCGCCATCGAACGATTCACCCAACTGGTGGAAACCCGCGATGGCGATGGCGTGTCGCGCTTTTACCTGGAACTCTCCCGGCGTCATCGACAGACACCCCCTGGCGATGACTGGAACGGCGTCATACGGCCCGACCGCCAGACTGATTTCTTCTAATAACGCGTCGCACCTGTCGGCGAAACAACCAACGGATATACGTATATATACGTATATCCGTGACAGAAGATGACCCCATGAAACTGTATCTGGAAAAAATTCTGGACCCTGACACAACACATGTGATTTCATCCCCTTCCTGATAGAGAACCCATGGTCAGAACGGCGCACGCCGGCAATCGAGTACGTTATAACCCGTCATGAAGATGTCAGTTGACGACAGAATACTAACCTCACACTCTGCCTGTCTGTTCAAAACCTGTCTCCTCCAACTCTGTATCCTCTGCCTGCTGAACATCCCGTCGCAGCTGATGGCCGCGGAGCCACCCTGTAATACGGCGCTGGCGCGCCCAATCTCCGTACAAGGTACGCTGGAAGTCAAACGCGCCCGGCAGACGCAATGGTCGGCCGCCGGCCGGGAAGAACAGTTCTGCCCGGGTGATGCCGTGCGCACCGGCGCCGACAGCCGCGCCGCCATACTGATCTATCCGGAAACCGTGATCCGTCTCGATCAGTACAGCTCCCTGGTCATCACCGCGCCGGAGACCGAGACCACCCCCGGCTGGCTCGAACTCCTCAAGGGGGCCGCGCACTTCATCAGCCGCGATCCGCGGTCACTGCAGATCATCACCCCGCTCGCCAACGCCGCCATCAAAGGCACTGAATTCCTCGTGCAGGTCGATGCGCAGCAGACCGGTGTCACCGTGTATGAAGGTCAGGTCGACGTCAGCAATACCTCGGGCAGTGTCCAGATCGGCGCCAATCAGCGCGCCGTCGCGCGGGACGGCCAGGCGCCGGTTACCGTGGCTGTGGTTCGCCCGCGCGATGCCGTGCAATGGACTCTCTACTACCCGCCGGTGTTATCACCCGACGAACAGGTCAACGATGCGTTGCAGCTGGCACAACGCGCCCTGGCGGTGGGCCGCGTCGACGAGGCGCAACGTGCGCTGTCCATGGTGCTGGCGCAGGCCCCCGACAACAGCGAGGCGCTGGCGCTGCAGTCCATCATCAGCCTGACACAAAACGACACTATCCTCGCCCGGAAACTGGCGCAACGGGCTGTCACCGCCCAACCAAATTCCGCCGCGGCTCAAATAGCGATGTCCTATGTCCAACAGGCGGATTTCGATCTCAGCGGTGCGCTGGAGAGTCTGCAGCACGCCGTTCACGATAATCCCGACAATGCCCTCGCCTGGGCGCGTCTCGCGGAGCTGCAGCTTTCAACGGGCCACCTCGATGAAGGCCTGGAGGCGGCGGAACGGGCGAGCGCCCTCGATTCCCGGCTGGCGCTGACCCAAACGGTGAAGGGCTACGCCTACCTCATGCAGATCAAACTGCCCCAGGCGCGGGAGTCCTTCGACAAGGCGATCCATCTCGATCAGGCGGCACCCTTGCCCCGGCTGGGACTGGGACTCGCAAAGATTCGTAAGGGCGAGCTGACAGCCGGCCGGGAGGACATCGAAACCGCGGTGGCGCTCGATCCCGGCAATTCACTTATGCGCAGTTACATGGGCAAGGCCTACTATGACGAGAAGCGCGACCGGCTGTCGGGCACCCAGTACGAGATGGCCAAGAGCCTCGACCCGAAGGACCCGACTCCGTGGTTCCTGGATGCCATCCGCAAGCAGACCGAAAACCGCCCGGTCGAGGCGCTGCACGACATGCAGACCTCCATCGCGCTCAACGACAATCGCGCCGTCTACCGCTCGCGCCTGCAGCTCGACCAGGACCTCGCCACCCGCAGCGCCAACCAGGCGCGCATCTACAACGATCTCGGCTTCGAGCAGCTGGCGCTGGTCAAGGGCTGGCAATCGGTTAATAGCGATCCCGCGAATTACTCGGCCCACCGGTTGCTCTCGGACAGCTATTCCGCCCTGCCCCGCCACGAAATCGCCCGCGTGAGCGAACTGCTGCAGTCCCAGCTGCTGCAGCCGATCAACCTCACCCCGGTGCCGCCGCAACTTGCGGAGGAAAACCTCTTCATCCTGGAAGGCGCCGGTCCGGCCAATCCCAGCTACCTCGAGTTCAACCCGCTGTTCACGCGCAACCGCCTGGCCCTGCAGGCCGACGGACTGTACGGCAGCAACAGCACCTGGGGCAATGACGTGGTGCAAAACGGCGTGTACAACAACTGGTCCTGGAGCGCCGGCCAGTTCCACTACCAGAGCGACGGCTACCGCGACAACAACGACGAGGACCAGACCATTTACGACCTGTTCGTGCAGGGCGCACTCAGCTACCGCACAAGTGTACAGGCCGAATACCGCGACCGGCGCATCAAGAACGGCGACCTGGTGCAGCGTTTCGAGCCGGATGATTTTCTCCCCAACCAGCGCGAAAAGACAACGGCCCAAAGCTACCGGCTGGGCCTGCACCACCTGTTCAATCCGCAATCCGAGGTCATTGCCTCGTTCATCAAGCTGCATGACTGGGACTTTGATTACAGCAACTCCTTTTCCCAGGACTTGCCACCGATTCCCGGTCTGCCACCGATCGGTGCAAATACCGCTGCAGATGTGCAGGCCCACCCGGACAACTATACGCTGGAATTGCAGCACCTCTACCATGGCCGTTACTTCAGGCTGGTCAGCGGCGCGGGCTATTTCAGCGGTGA
>Ga0210073_1000060_pt1 | contig 21612 bp, 23 predicted proteins | sample Browns_ThreeSqC__2_FD_184853 | JGI IMG/M metagenome (GOLD analysis project Ga0210073, IMG submission 184853) | Wetland microbial communities from San Francisco Bay, California, USA, that impact long-term carbon sequestration - Browns_ThreeSqC_D2... | ecosystem: Environmental > Aquatic > Marine >...
CCACGAGTTCCGCGAGGTGGTCGTTCTGGCCGACATCGAGGACCTGTCGTACGAGAGCATCGCCGCGACGTTGGGCGTGCCTCGCGGAACGGTGAAGTCCAGGCTGTTCCGCGGACGGCGCCTGCTCCAGGAGCGATTGGTGGCCTACGCACGTGACGCCGGCCTGGTCGCCCAGCCGAAGGAGAGAGCATGATCGACTGCCACGACGTGATGAAGCGCTTGTGGGAGTATGTGGACAACGAGCTGCCGCCGGACGAGGCCCGCGCGATCGCAGACCACCTCGCCATGTGCGCGCGGTGCAGCCCACAGCACCGGTTCCAAATGACGTTCCTCGCGGCCGTCGTCCGTGCGCACGCTGGGCGCGCGGGACCTCGCCCGGGATTCGCGGGGCGCCTGCGGGCGGCGCTCCGGGCGATCGATCCGACCGCGGTTTCCTGAAGCGTCAGCCGGAGGAGGCGCGCTCCACGGCCTGGCGCACGGCGCCCACCAGACGCTCGGTCTGACGGGGATCGACAGCGACTGTCTCGTAGAGCCGCCGGGCAGCAGCGCCGAGCCGGAGCAGCGCGCGGCGGTACGCCCGGCAGTGTCGGCACATCGTCAAGTGGAGACCGAGCGAGAGCCGTCGCGCCGGCGGCGCGTGACGCCATCCGTCGGTGGCCAGGAGCTCGACGACCTCGCTACAGCGCAACATCGGCACTCCCTTCGATGCCCTTCGACTCCAGACACTCCCGCAACGCGTTGCGCGCGCGGAACAGCAGCACCCCGAGATTATTGCGGGTCACCTCGAGCACATTACAGACCTCGTCCACGTCCAGCTGCTCCACCTCGCGCAGCACGAACGCGGTCCGCCGCCGCTCGGGCAGCCGTTCGAGACACTCCTCGAGCGCCGCCATCGCCAGGCCGGCCGCCAGTTCGGCATCCGGCGCTCGCGGCGGCCGGATCCACTGCCCGCGCGCGTCGAACCGGGCAGCGACCACGGCCTCGATGTCGTCCACCGCCTCCTCCCGCACGAACGCCCGACGCCGCTCGGCGACCTTGCGGAACAGGATCCCGAACAGCCAGGTGCGCAGGCTGGCCCGGCCGTCGAATTGGTCGGCTTTCTCCACGAACACGAGCAGCGCCGCCTGGACGGCGTCGTAGGCATCGTCGCCCGTCAGCCCGGCGGCGCGCGCCGCTCGCAGCAGCGGACCGAGGTTCTCCCGGGCCGCTGCTTCGAGGGCCGCCGGGTCGCGCCGCCGGATGGCGTCGATGCGCTCCCGCGCCTCGCGCGGCGCCGTCGTGGACCCCCGCATCTCGGACACGCCCCATTCTAACCCCTCGCCGCCGGTGTAACGAATCGGGCCCGCGCAGCAATAACACCCGGAGACGGGCGACGTCTCCGCTCCACGATCTCTCTACCCGAGGAGGAAACGATGAACGCGATGTACACGCGGGCCACGCCCGGCGCCGGCCTGCTGGCCTTGGTGCTGCTGGCTGCTCCGGGGACCGCTCAGGGCCAGGGCATGGGTGCCCGGCCGCAGGGCACGGACGTGACGGTCAGCGGCGTGGTGGTGGATGTCAGCTGCAAGTTCGGACAGGGGCTGACCGGCGACCAGCACCGGATGTGCGCGCAGGTCTGCTCCGACCGCGGCATCCCGCTCGCGATCCTGACGGATGACGGCACGCTGTACATCCCCACGAGCGCCGCGATGCCCGGCGACGGTCAGAACGGACGGCTCAAGGAGTTCGCCGAGCAGCGCGTGACCGTGAAGGGCAAGGCCTTCTCGGCCGGCGGCGCACGCGCGATCGAGATCGCGACGATCCAACGGTCGTGATGGGGATCAGACTCGGCTCGGCTGGCCTCGCCGCGGTGGCGGGGCTGGCCGGCCTGACCGCGGTGTTGCGGCCCCGTGCCGCGCGCCCGGGCCCTCCGACCCTCGCCATCGACCGGGAGCCCCCGGCCCGCGGGCGGTTGCTGTGGCTCGACGGACGCCCGACCGTGTCGGGTGATGGGACCGTGGCGGCCCGGGACTCGGCCGGCCGGGTCGTGCTGGTGGATGATCGGCTGCGAGCACGGGAAGCCGCATTGCCCGGGGATGTCGCGTCCGTCGTGAGCGCCGCCCCGGCCGCAGGCGGGGGTGTCTGGGTGGTGGATGGCACGGGCCAGGTGCTGCGGATCACCGCGGACGCCCGGGTGGATGCCCGCCCGGCCGCGCCGTATCGAGTTGCAGCCCTGGGAGGCGTCGGCACGGACGGACGACTCACGCTCGTCCGATCCGTCGAGGGGTTCCCGTTCGCGCTGGACACGGCACCGGAGGCGCCGGTCGCGCTGGTGGACCCGTCCGGGCGCCTGGCGCAGCGATACGGCCGGGCGACGCAGCCCGGGCAGCCCCTGCTCACGGATCTCGCGAATGCGGGGCACGCGGCGCGGGACGGCGAGCGGACATTCTTCGCGCCGTTCGTGCGCGACCAGCTGGTCGCGTTCGGACCGGCGGGCGATACCCTGTGGACCCGCCGCCGCGGTCTCCTGCAGGAAACGCCCGACCCACGATTCGAGCTGCGAGAGGGCCGGCCGGTGCTGAACTACTTCCCGGTCAATCTGGGCCTGGCGCTCGGCCCGGACGGGCGCCTGTACGCCCTGAGCACGGTCGACACGACCCTCAGCGGCTCGCGGCTCGACGTGCTCGATCCCGCATCCGGGCGGATGCTCGCGACTTTCTTCCTCCCGACCACGTTCCCAACGATCGTGGTCACGCGCGAGGGGCGCGTCCACATCCCTTCCTCGGCCCGGCTGCTCGCGCGGGCGGAGGGCACGGAGCGGCCATCCGTTCCGGCGTTCGACTGGCCCCAGCTGGACGGCGGGCGCGTCACTGACGGCACACTGCGGGGCCGGGTCACGCTGGTGAACGCATGGGCGAGCTGGTGCGCGCCGTGCCGCGAGGAGATGCCGGAGCTCGTCGCGCTGTGGGAATCGCTGCGTGACTCGGGGCTGGCGCTGCTGGCGGTCAACGAGGACGTGCATCGCGATGATGCCCGCCGCTGGCTGGAGGCGAACGGCCTCCGGCCCCCCGTGGCCTTCGCCGACGGGAACGGGCGCGGGGTACTGGGCTATCCGGGGCTGCCGTACACGATCCTCGTGGATCGCGACGGCCGCATCGCGCGGCGATGGATCGGCTACGCGGGCGCGCACCAGATCGGCGCGATCCGTACGGCGGTACGGCGCGAGTTGGGGCTCGAGCCCGGCCCCACCCCCGTACCTGCCCCGACCGGACAGCACAGTCACGCCACGCCGTGACCGATCCCCCGATGCCGATCCTCGCCAGCACCCTCGTCTGCCCGTTCTGCGAGATCGCCAAGAAGGAGACGATGCCCTCCGATGCCTGCATGCATTTCTACGCATGCACGGGCTGCGGCCGCCTGCTGCGGCCTCGGCCGGGCGACTGCTGCGTCTTCTGTTCCTACGGGGACGCCCCGTGCCCACCCCGGCAGCAGCGGCGACCTTGACGTCGAGGGGACGGTTCGCTTTTCACCGATGGCCGCGGCTCTGGTCACGCGGTCGTCGCGGCGAGCGGCAACCCGCGAACCCCAGCGCGTCCAAGGGTCGAGCACACGACCGCCGTCGCGAACAACGCCAGCCCCACCAGCCCGTCGGACCACGCCATGACCCCGGGCACCAGCAGGGCCCACAGCAGGCCGGCGTCGGTCGCGCCGACGACGCCGAGGTTCAGCCAGTACCCGAGCCGTGCGTTGCGCCAGTTCAGCGTGACGGCGACGACCGTCACCAGCACCCCGATCCACAGGAGGTTGAAGGCGCCCATCCCCATGAACGCCGCGCTCGCACCCGGCACCGCGGTGGCCTGCGCGTCGAACGGCCGCGCCGTCGAGATCATGGCGGTGAGCCCGGCACCGCCCTGCGAGCGCAGCGCGGCGAGTTGCAGCGCGGCGCCCAGCACGTGGACGATGCCCCACAGCGCGTAGCAGACGGCGCCCGTCCTGGCCAGCCGATTCGTGCGATCCATGGCTCAATCCTCCAGTGTTGCGGGACGCTCGGGCCGTTTTCCCTCCTCGAGGAACGGCTTGAGACAGTCCGTGAGTAGCCATCGCCAGCCCTGCTCCAACCCCTGCATCGCGTCGTCGCTCAGCAACCCGAACGGCGTGTCGCGGAACGAGACCACCGTGGACCTCCCGTCGGCGCCGACCTGGAGGCGGAACGTGGTGACCGACCGCGCCGGGCCGCCGTAGTCGGCCGACATGTCCCCCGCCCATTGCAGCATCCGGTGCTCGTCGAACACGGTCACCGTGCCGAACAGGGACCCCTCGCCGTCCCCCCAGTCCTCGAACACCCGGCCGCCCACGCGCGGCTCGATGGCGAACCGCTTGGGCGACGTCCCCACGTAGAACATCTTCGGCCACCACTCGCCGATGCCGCCGGTGAGCGAGCGCCACACCGCTGCCGGCGCGGCGGCGATCTCGACCTGGAGCTTGATGTCGAGTGCCCGGAACTGCGCCTGCTCCTTCATCGCTGCCTCCCTGGGGCTTCCGCATGGGCCTTGAGCCGCAGCAGCCGGTCGGCCGCCGTGGTCTCGAAGGGTTTGATCCAGCGCCGGTAGATCTGATGGATGGGCATCGGGTTCAGCTCGTTCCACCGCAGCCGGCCCTCGCGGCGCACTATCACCAGCCCTGCCTCGACCAGGACGGCGAGGTGTTTCATCACGCCGAAACGGGTCTGGTCGAACCGGTCCGCCAGCTCGCCCGTGGTGCGGGGCCCGTCGCGTAGCGCGTCCAGCAGGGCCCGCCGGGTCGGGTCGGCCAGCGCTCGCCAGACCGCGTCGAGCTCAGCGAATCGGGGGTGGGGCTCCGACCGGACCATACGTGACTAGTTAGTCACATATATCCGCCGCGTCAAGGGGTGCCGCACCTGGCACAAACGGCCAGCGCTGGTTGCGCTGGCCGTGCGGGATGACGAATCGAGAGCTCTACCACTGAGCTACGGTGGCGGCAGGCCGCTAACTGGCAACCTCCCGCTCGGGTCACTTGCGTTTCGTGGACTGCTTCCCGCCAGACGTATTGAGCGCGACGGCCGCGCGGATGAGCGCCTTGAACGCACCCGCGTCGATCTCCTCACCCTCGTGAATGTCGATGGCGCGGCGGGCGTTCCCGTCAAGGCTCGAGTTGAAGAGCCTGGCAGGATCCTTCAGGGACGCGCCCTTGAAGAAGGTCAGCTTCACGATCGACTTGTACGACTCTCCCGTGCAGATGCCCCCGTCATGCGACCAGATCGGGGTCCCCATCCACTTCCACTCTTCGACGATATCAGGGTCGGCCGCCCTGATGAGGGCGCGCATCCTGGCGAGTGCATCACCGCGCCAGTCACCCAGCTCGGCGATCCGCTCGCTGATCCGCTTGGAGGCCGCCTGGCCCGCTGCCTGTGGTTGACGCTTCATCTCCATGCCTTTCTCGCCGGCGGGGCGCGGTCAGGCGCTACGGGACCCAGCCGGGCAGCGCCGATGCCTGCCTGATCCAGCTCGCGACGAGCGCCTCGTCGAGCCGGTCGTCCTCGTGGATGTCGAGGTAGCGCACTTCCTTGTGCTTGGACGCGCCGGGGGGGACAGGCCGCAGCGACGTGCCGCGGAAGAACGCCACCTTGACGTAGTTGGTGAAGGTATGGAAGTCGAGGAACCAGCCCCGGCCCGCGACGCCGTAGAAGGGCGAGTTCCATTTGACCGCCTTGCGCACGCCGGGGACGGTGCGCACGATGAGCGCGTCGAGGCGGCGCCCGACGTCGCGTTTCCAGCCCGGCATGGCCGCGATGTAGGCCCGCACGGGGGCGTCGCCGTCGGCCTTCGCGATCCGAGGGTTGCCGCCCGCGAGGAGGGCCGGCCGTGCGGCCCTCGCCGACTTCCTGGACGTCCGTTTGGCCATGGCGTTCACCTCCACGGATGGACTCACCTGCCGGTGCGTCGCCCGCTGCGCCACCTGGTGGCGTACGGCAGCACGAACAGGTACAGACCGGTCACCAGCAGCAAGGCAAGCGGGGCCAGCGGCACGTAGCTCACCCAGACGACGGGCTGCTTCTGTGCCAGGGCGACGAAGGTGACGATGACGGCCACCGTAAAGGCGATGGACAGCCAGCGGTGGATCTGCCGGACCCAGGCGCTCCAGTTCATGGCATCCTCCCGAGCAGGTCGACGAGCCTCCCGCCCATCATCTTCCAGCCGTAGCGCGCGCCGCCGAATTCCCGCTTCTGGCTCGGCTTGAAGCCCGACTGCACGATTGACAGGCGCGTGCCCGACGTCGTGGGCGTGAGCGTGAAGGTCACGACGGTGTCCAAGTCCATGTCGCCGACGCCCCACGTGTAGCTGAGCGTCCGGTGGGCTGCGATCTCGAGGAACCGGCAATTCACGCGGCCGTCCCACCCGGGCTGCGGCTGCGTCTGCAACGTGAACGCCGCCCCCGGCTCGAGCGTGAGCTCGACGACGGGCAGGAGCCACTCCGCGAGCAGCACGGGGTCGGTGAGCGCGCGCCACACCTTCTCCGGCGAATGAGGCAGATCGAATTCGAGCGCCATGGATTCGGTCTGCGATCGTGCGGTCCGGTCGATGGGATTCATGCGTCCATCTTCCCCAGCAGTCGCTCCAGGCGATCGACGTGCTCCGTCCAGAAGGCGCGGTAGTGCGCGATCCAGTCGATGAGCGGCTTCATCCCGCGCGGCTGCACCCGGTAGTAGACACGGCGCCCCTCGCGCCGGCCGTTCACCAGGCCGGCGTCTCGCAGCGTGGCGAGGTGCTGCGAGACCGCCGGCTGCGAGATGTCAAAGCGCGCCGTGAGGTCCTTCACCGCCGCCTCGCCCCGCGTCAGCGACTCGAAGATCGCCCGGCGGCTGGGGTCCGCCAGCGCCTGGAAGACCCGGTCTTCGATGGCGGCTGCGCTCATGGATAATACATAAGCAACTACTTATTGATTGTCAAGCGGGCGGATCTCGCCGCGGTCACCGCCACGGACATCGCCGGAGGACCACCCGCGCCTAACCTCCCTGCTCACCCCTTGCCCTGGGAGGGCTCCCATGCGTGCCTCGCGCCTCATCATCGGCTGTAGTCTCCTGTGCGTCGCCCCGGCCGCGTGCTCCGACACGCGCGACCCGGCGGCGCCGGGCGGCCCGTCGGCCAGTGTGTCCTGGAACCCCGACAACGGCAATCCGCGGATCATCCGGTTCCAGGACAATACCGGGTTCCTCCTGATCGACCCCGTCACGGACGTGTTCTCGATCCAGTCCTGGGGGGACGGTCAGCTCGGCTGCAACGCCCCACCCACGCTGTACAGCTACGAGGACGCCCAGGGTATCCTCCACCCGGACGGGCAGATCAACGTCCTGGAGATGGGCCGCGGCATCTACATCGCGGTCTTCCGGGGCTGGAGCGCCTGGGCGGCCACGGGGCTCGACTGCGGCGATCTGTTCCCGCGGAAGGTCGCGGAAGGATCGGGCGGGATCGTGTTCACCGACAACGACTACGACGCGCCGTTCCGCGACAGTCACAATTCCGACGCCTACGGATTCACGGCGACCGGGCAGCTCGCCCTCGTGGGAGGCGGGAAGGTCGCGTACACTGGCGTGACCCGATGCGAATGGGACGGAGACACCGGCGCGCGGGCTCGCTGCACGGACCGGATCAATCTCCGGTGAGCGGACCGCGGGGCGAGCCGGCGTGAGGGCATGGGAGCCCGGATCGCATCGGATCCGGGCTCTCGTCTCACCGAGGGATGTCAGGGCCGGACCAGATCCATCACCCAGATGTCGCTCTCGAACGCACCGACGGTGAGGTACAGGACGTCGCGCGTCACGGTGATCGTGCCCGGGTAGCTGTGCACGACGAGCTCGGGGGCGTCGGATCGCACGACCAGGCGCGGCGGTCCGCCGGCGAGCGGCACGGCCCAGATCCCGGTATCGCGGCCGCGCGTCCCTCCCATGTAGACGTCGGCGCCGTCGGGCGACAGCGCGACGAAGCGCATCCGGCCGAGCTGCGCCGCCGCGAAATCGCGCCGCCACAGCACCGCTCCCGACCGCGCGACGCCCGTCAGGACGGTGCCCTGTTCGGCCGACCCACAGATGACCCCGGAGCCGTCGGCGGCCCAGGCCTGGTAGGCACACCCGAAATCCGTGAGCCGCCGGGCGGCGCTCCACGCCCCGCCGACCCGGTCGCGCGTCACGATCCAGGCCTCGAATCGCCCGGTGCGCGCGGCGCGGAAGACGATGCTGCGCCCGTCCGGTGCCCAGATCGGCAGCTGGGCGTCACCCCCGTCGTCGAGGCGCAGCGGCACGCCGCCGTGAATCCCGACGACCCAGATGCCACCGCCCTCGCCGCCGTAGTAGGCGATCTCCCGGCCATCGGGCGAGAAGCGCGGGCTGTAGTCGGGCGCCGGGCTGGTGACGATGGGCACGCGCTCCCCGCCGCCGGTGCGCACGAGGTAGATGTCGGCGTCACCGTCGATGTTGGTGTCGTACGCCAGCCACGATCCATCCGGCGACACGTCATGCGTCTCGACCACCTGCGTGCCGGGCGTGACGATCCGCCCATCGCGCGCGCCGAGCGGCGCGCGCCCCCGGAGGTCGTAAGCCCGCGCGACCTGCACGTCGCGCGACCGCGCGACCGCGAGCCGCCGGCCGTCCGCGGAAACGGCGATGGAGTGCGCGTCGGTGCCACCGGGCACCGTGACCTGCGCCCGCACGGTTCCCGCCCGGTCGAGTTCGATCGCGTAGACCTCGCGCTGGCCGTCGCGGTCGGAGACGAACAGCAGGTGGGCGTCATCCAGCCACGCGGGACTCACGTTGAGGCGGCCGCCGTCGGTGACGGGCACGCGCGTACGGCCGTCGGACGCGACCAGCCAGATCCGTGAGGGCGCCGTGTTGAATCCGACGGGCCAGAACGGATTGCCGTCCACGTAGGCGATCCAGCGTTCATCCGGGGACCACGCGAACGAGTGCGGCGACCATCCTCCCTCGTGGACGGCGAGCAGCCGCGTGCGCGCACCGGCCGAGTCGGCGATGAAGATGCTGTCCCCCACCGCGAAGACCACGCGGGCGTCGTCCCGGGTCCACGCCGCCCACGGCGTCGCCCGCAGGAGCGGCACGTCGTGCGCCGACCCGCCGAGCCGGGCAACCGCCCTCCACGCCGGCGGGGACCCGGCGGGGGACGCCGGCCCCTGGGTACGCCGCCTGCTGACGTACCGCACGCGCTCACCACTCCCGTCCCAGGCCGGCAGCAGCTGGTCGTACGCGGTGTCCGGCGCCAGCGCGATATCGCGTCCGCCGGGAGACAACGCCACGCTGCGCATGCCCAGCGTGAACCGGTCCCCCTCCAGCCTCGCGAACGCGAGCAGGCCCCCGTCGGGCGACAGGGCCGGCTCGAACTCGATCCCCGGCTCGCTCGTCACCGGAAGGGCGTGCGTGGTGCTGAGGGCCAGGGTATGGGAGTGCCGCCGCGACGACGCGAGCAGCACCAGGAGCCCCAGCGCCGCGGCACCGATCAGCGCGGGCCGCCGCAGCGACGCGCGACGCCCCGCGAGCCGCTCGACGACGGGTCCGTCCGGGGCCGGCGGCGGCTCCTGCCCGGCCGGCGGCGCGACCGCGGGCACGGCACCCGCGGGCCGCTGCGCCCGCCGCGCACGGATCGCTTCCGCGAGCGCGAGCGTTTCCGGCGAGGGCTCGACCTCGAGCTCCTCCCGCAATCGCGCGTCCAGCGCTCCGAACACGCCCAGCGCGGCGGCGCGGTCCCCCATGCGGTCGAGCAGCGCCATCCGCCGCGTGGCGGCGCGCTCGTCGTAGGGCGAGAGTTCCTCGGCACGCTGCGCCCAGCGCACCGCCGTCTCGAGATCGCTCCGGCCCGCCGCGGCGTCCGCCAGCGCGGCGGCCGCATCGACGGCCCGCGCCCGGAGCCGCGCGCGCTCCGACTCCACCCATCGCTCGAAGTCCGGCGCGCCCGGCACGAAGTATCCGGGTGCCAGGTCCCCGCGATACAGCGCCAACGCCGCCTCCGGTTCGCCGTCGTCGAGCGCCCGGTGGAACCCGCCGACATCGCAGGCGAGCGCCGGCCCCGCGCCGATCTCGTCGTCGCCCCGCGTCGCCACCACGTCCGATCCGAGCGCCTGGCGCAGCACGTAGATCGCCCGGTTCAGCGCCTGGCGCGCATGCTCGCCGTCGGCGTCCGGCCAGAACAGCGCCCGCACGGTGTCCTTGCGATGGAGCCGCGGCGGGTACGCGGCGGCGAGGTAGATCAGGACCGCGAGGCGCCGCCGCTGGGTGAGGATCGCACGCGATGCCCGGGGATCGAGCGCGTCGAGCTCGATCCCGCCCAGCAGGCGGAGGTGGACCACGACGTCGCGCATGGGTGGGGTTGGGTCGGGGCTAATCTGCGGGTCACGCGCCGGACGCGCCAGCGAGCCCGGTGCCCTGTACTTTTCAATACAAAGTACTTGACAAAAACGCCCGCAACGCGGATATTCCACCCATGCGCGTGAGATCCGACGCTGCGAGCGCGTCATCCGGTGCGGTGAACGGCGACCCCCGGCTGCTCTGGGCCACGGCGGCCGCGGTGGCGGGCTTCGGAACCTGGATGCTGTACGACGCCCTGCCCGGCATCAACTGGGTCCTGTGGACCGGCGCGGCCGTGGCCGGCCTGCTCGCGTTCTCCCGCCCGCGTGGCCACGCGCCGCGATCCGTCCTGATCATGGGCGCGCCGATCGCGATCGCCGGCGCGGCGGCGGTGACCGCCAGTCCCGGCCTGTGGGCGCTGATCTGCCTGGCGGTCGTCTTCTTCCTGGCGATGCAGATGTTGCTGGCCGCCGGCCTTTCCCCCCGATCGATCACGGCCCGCTTCGCCGCGACCGCGCCGCTCGTGGCACTCCGGATCGCGGCGGTCCAGGCGATGCGCCGTGGCGTCGAAGCGACGCACCTCATCCGGTCGACGCGGGCCCGGGCGTGGGTCCGGGGCCTCGCCATCACCGTTCCGGTGCTGGTGGGCTTCGCGCTGCTGCTCGCGGGGGCGGATCCGGTCTTCGCGGCGTGGCGGGAGGCGGTCGGAGCCCTCATCGGCTGGGAATTCGTGCCGCGGGTGGTGTTCTTCATGGCCCTGCTCGTGGTCGTGCTCGGTGCTTATGGATACGCGTCGATCGAGCCGGGCAGCCCCCCCGCGATGGAGGGCAAGGCCCCCGACCGCTGGCTGGGATCGACCGAGCGCTTCATCCTGCTCGCCGGGGTCGCCGCGCTGTTCTGGCTGTTCCTGGCGGTTCAGCTGGGCTATCTGTTCGGCAACCTCCCCCGGATCCCCGCCTCCGGGATGACCTTCGCCGAGTACGCTCGACGTGGCTTCGCCGAGCTGTCCATCGTCGCCTCGGCGAGCGCGCTGCTCATCGTCGTCTCGGAGCGATATGGGAATGACGATGGGCGCGAGCGCGCCCTGCGCCTGCTGACCTTCGCGGTCATCGCGGCGGTGCTGGTGCTGCTCGGCTCCGCCTTCCGCCGGGTATGGCTGTACGAGACCGCCTACGGATTCACCACGGCGCGGCTGTACGCCCAGGTCTACATGTGCGCCGTCGCGGTGGGCCTGGCCATGCTCTCACGCGAGGTCGCCGGGGACTTCGATGCCGGCCGTCTCTTTCGCCGCGCGGCGGCGACGACGACGATCCTCTTCATCGCGCTCATCTACTGGAACCACGAGGCCTGGATCGCGAGGCGGAACATGGACCGCTACGCGAGCACGGGAAAGCTCGACGTCGCCTATCTGACGGGGGGTCTGTCGCCGGACGCCATCCCCGCGATCGCGGAGCGGCTCCCTGCGCTCCCCGAACCGATGCGCTCCGACATCCGTTCCGCCGTGCGGGAGCAGTCTGCCGCGCGCGAGGACGGTCGGCAGCGAACCTGGTTCGAGTGGAATCTGGCCAGCAGCCGGGCGCGGCAGGCGCTGAACGCGAGCTTCGCCGCTCCCTAGTACCGGGACCTCAGCGCAGCGCCAGACCGGCCAGGAGCCCGATGAGGGCCGCGACGCCGGCGATCAGGGCGACGATCGCACCCGGCACACCCGAGGCCGCGCTCGCGCTCCCCGTGTCCCGAGGCGCGGTGAAGAACGTCACCGACTCCAGGGCGCCGCGCAGGTCCATCGCCGTCGGGAAGCGCTCCCAGGGGTCCTTGCTCAGGCACCGCATGATGGCGTCGGCGAAATCCTTCGGAATCGAGGGGTTGACGGCGCGCAGCGGGACCGGAGCCTCGCCGACGTGCCTGGCGAGCGTGTCGGCGGCATCGTGCCCCCGGAATGGCGGCCGCCCGGCCAGCAGGCAATAGCCGAGGGCCCCCAGCGAGTAGATGTCCGACCGGTGATCGATCTCCGGCAGGCCACGTGCCTGCTCGGGGGACATGTACTCCGGCGTCCCCACGACCAGCCCCCTCAGCGATTCGTCCACCTGCTCGGTGAGGGCCCGGGCGATGCCGAAATCCATCAACAGCACCTTCTGGAGATCGCCTTCCAGGAAGACGTTGGCCGGTTTGATGTCGAGGTGGACCATCTGGGCCCGGTGGGCCGCCGCGAGCGCGTCGGCCAGCTCGCTGAGGATCCGCCGCGACTCGAAGGGCGGCAGTCGTGCCCGCTTCATCCGCCGCTCGAGGGTCGTCCCCTCCACGAGCGGCATGATGTAGTAGATCAACCCTCCCCGCTCTCGAATGTCGTAGATCGGGACGATCCCGGGGTGCCGCAGCTTCGCCAGCGCGACGCCTTCGCTCCGGAAGCTCTCGACGAACGTCTTCTTCCCCGTCACATCGGGGTGAATGACCTTGATGGCGACCAGCCGGTCGAGCCGCCGGTCCCTGGCCTTGTAGACGAGGGCGAAACCGCCCCGGCCGATCATGGAAAACAGCTCGTATTCGGCGCCGAGCACGTGGCGCAGCCGAGCCTTGAAGGCATCCCGCGATGGCGGGGCCGTCGCCCACGCCTCATCACCGGCGCCCTCCGCGGCGTCCTCGGCCCCCGCGCCCCGCCCCGCCGGGTCGATCAGCGTGGCTTCCGGATCGACGTTGATCGGCGTCGGCGTGCCGCACCGGGGACAGAACAGATCGTCGGCGCCCAGCGGCCACCGGCACGCGGCACAGCGAGTGGGTGCGTCACTCATGCGAAGGAATCCTCGGGGGATGCCAAAACCCGCGGAATTGTACGACGAATCGGCACGATTGTCATATCGCTTCGCGTCTCCACTCCCGCTACGTTGTTCCCGGGCATCACGCCAAACTCCCTCCAGGAGGTCTCGTGCTTGATCGAAAGACCTTTCTCGTGAAAGAGCGAGTCGCGTTTCTCAAGCTGGTCGACACCTTCGACATCTACGATCCCGCGACCGGTGCGCAGATCGGCATTGCCCATGAGCGTGTCAGCCCATGGTTCAAGGTCCTGCGCCTCGTCATCAACAAGCGGCTTCTCCCCACGCTCGTGGAGGTCCGCGAACGGGACGATGGTCCCGTGATCCTGTCGCTTCGGCGGGGCGCGGGCCTCCTCCATGCCCACGTGACGGTTCGCGACCGAGTGGGAAAGGAGCTGGGGCGCTTCAAGAGCAAGCTGTTCTCACTCGGGGGTGGGTTTCACGTGCTCGATTCCCTGGAGAACCCGGTCGCGGAGGTCAAGGGAGATTGGAAAGGCTGGAACTTTCGCTTCATCGCGGCAGACGGACGCGAGCTCGGCAGAGTGACCAAGAAGTGGGCCGGGATCGGCAAGGAGCTCTTCACGTCGGCCGACAACTACGTGATCGCGCTGGACCAGAGCCATCCGCTGGTGCCGGACGTGACGAGCCTGCTGCTGGCCGCGGGGTTGGCGATCGATATCGTGTTCAAGGAGAGGTAGGGAGGAGGATCATGCGCGTCGGCATACTCGGTTCGGATTGATGGGCGGCAAGCTCGGCACACTCTTCGCGCGCGCAGGACATGATGTGGTATAAGGTGACGACGTCCCGATCAATCGCCCTCGCACGGACTTTGCGAGCCCCCCTCTGACCCGTCCTCCCTGGCCCACGAGCCTGTGACCCGCTTCACAGAACCCAGGCGCCGTCGGCCTCATCTGTTCAACTTGCCGAGTCGGTCCGGCAGCTTCATGTTCGTGCTGCACCCGTTCTCCGATCTCACGCGGGAGTGGCCATGGTCGCCGTCGGCAGGTTGACGCGCGCCGCCATCGTTGTCCTGATCGGTGCCGGTACCGTCGTCTGGTACGCCTGCACCGACCGCGGTGCCGGGTCGCCCACCGCTCCCGCGGCGTCGCCACGACCGGATCTCCGCGCCGCCATCGCCGCACAACGACGCCATACCGAGGCGCTGCTCGAGGTCCCCGGCGTCGTGGGGACGGCGGTCACCGGCCTGCCGGACGGACGCGCCGCCGTGCTGGTCCTGCTGGAACGCCCCGGCGTCGCCGATCTGCCGCCTGAGGTCGACGGCGTCCCGGTCGCCGTCCGGGTCACCGGCCGGCTCATGGCCTTCAGTAATCCCACGCAGCGCCAGCGGCCCGCCCCCGCGGGGTTCTCGGTGGGGCATCCGGCGATCACCGCCGGCACCATCGGCGCGCGCGTGCGGGACGCGCTGGGACGGGTGTACGTCCTCTCCAACAACCACGTCCTCGCCAATTCGAACAACGCCAGCATCGGCGATGCGGCCTACCAGCCCGGTCCGTTCGACGGCGGCACGTCCGCCGACCAGATCGCGACGCTGACCGACTTCGAGACGATCACTTTCACCAGTACCGGGACCAACACCATCGACGCGGCGATCGCCCTGTCGAGCCCGGACCTGCTGGACAATGCCGTGCCCTCGGACGACGGCTATGGCATGCCGAACGCGACCATCTACGGGGACGCCGATGGCGACGGCGTGTTCGATGACCGCAACGCCCTGCTCGGCCTCAACGTGCAGAAGTACGGCCGCACCACCCGCCTCACGCACGGGCAGATCACCGGCGTCAACGCGACCGTCACCATCTGCTATGCCGTCTCGGGGCTCTCCTGTACCCGGTCCGCCCGCTTCGTGGACCAGATCATCATCTCGCCGGGCACGTTCAGCGGCGGCGGGGATTCGGGCTCGCTCATCGTGACCGATGACGGCAGCCTGAATCCGGTGGCCCTGCTCTTCGCCGGCAGCTCCACGGTGACCATCGCCAACCGGATCGATCTCGTCCTCAACCGCTTCGGTGTCTCGATCGACGGGTTCGCGCCCCTGCCCCCGGGCCCCGTGACCGACCTGGCGGTGACGGGCATCGGTGGACCCGACGCGGCCGTGCAGGGCACCACCGCCGGCATCACGGTGACGGTCAGGAACCTCGGCAACCAGGACGGGGCCCCCTTCGGCGTCACCCTGCAGGACACGACCGAGCACGTCACGGTCGGCACGCAGAGCGTGGCCGGACTGGCCGCGGGCGCCACCACCACCCTGACCTTCGCCTGGACCCCGGCCGCCGCCGGTGACCACCACCTGGTGGCCAGCCAGACGATGGCCGACGACAAGCCTGCGAACGACCGGCGCTCGGTGACGATCCCGGTCGCTCCCCCGGTGACCGACGTGGCCGTGGCCAGCATCAGCACGCCCGGCTCGGTGATCGTGGGACACACGGCCGACATCGGTGTGACGGTGTCGAACGTCGGCAACCAGGACGTGACGGGCAGCTTCACCCTGACCCTGCAGGACGCGACCGCCGGCGTGACGCTCGGCACCCGCACCGTCGCCGGGCTCGCGGCGGGCGCCGGCACGACGCTCACGCTCAGCTGGAATACCACGGGTGCCGCGCTGGGCGGGCACACCCTGGTGGCGTCGCACACCCGGACGGACGACAACCCCGGCAACGACCAGCGCACGACCGTGGTCACGGTGAGTCCCAAGCCGACCGACGTCGCCCTGACGGGCATCACCGCCCCCCGCTCGGTGCTCCAGGGCGACACGGCGCACGTCGTGGTCACGGTCCGGAACGTGGGCGAGGTGGATGTGGGCGCGACGTTCGCCGTCGTGCTGACCGACGCGACGGACGGCAACGTGACGGTCGGCTCGCAGACGGTCCCGGGGCTCGCGATCGGGGCCACCACCACGGTCGATTTCCCGTGGAACACGGCCGGAGCGTTTTTCAATGGGCACATCCTGATCGCGACGTCGCTGCTGGTGGACGATGTCCCGACGAACAACACCATCGCCGTCGCGCTCAACGTGAACCCGCCCGCGCCGCCGCCTGCGTCGCACGACGTCGCCGTCACCGTCCTGGACGCGCCCACCGCGGTGACCCAGGGGAGTCCGGCCACGATCGCGGTCACCGTCCAGAACGTGGGCCAGCAGAACGTCGGGACCAGCTTCGACGTCGTCCTGACCGACGCGACGACCGGGGTGACGCTCGGCACGCAGGCCGTCACCGGGCTCGCGGTGGGCGCCCTCGCGACGCGCACCTTCGCCTGGAATACCACGGGCGCCGCGCTGGGCGGGCACACCCTGGTGGCGACGCACACCCTGACCGACGACAACACCGCCAACAACCAGCGCTCGGCGACCGTCACCGTGACGCCGCAGCCCACCGATCTCGCCATGACCGGCATCACCGCGCCGGTCCGGGTGACGCAAGGCGACACGGCCCCCGTCGTGGTCACGGTCCAGAACGTGGGCGGGCAGGACGTCACGACCAGCTTCGACATCGTGCTCACCGACGGGACAGCCGGTGGCGTGACGCTCGGCACGCAAGCCGTCCCCGGACTCGCCGTGGGCGCCAGCGTGACCCGCACCTTCAACTGGAACACCGCCGGGGCAGCCATCAGCGGGCACATCCTGTTCGCGACGCAGAAGCTGGCCGACAACAACTCGTCGAACAACAGCATCGGCATCGCGATCACCGTGCAAGCCCCTCCGTCGAGCGATGTCGCCGTCACCGGCGTGAACGCGCCCGCCACGGTGACGCAAGGGAATACGGCTGCCATCGGGGTCACCGTCCAGAACGTGGGCGGGCTGACGGTCAGCACCAGCTTCGACGTGGTGCTCACCGACGCGACGACCGGGATGACGCTCGGCACCCAAGCCGTCACCGGGCTCGCGGTGGGCGCCAGCGCGACGCGCACCTTCACCTGGATTACCACGGGCGCCGCACTGGGCGGTCACACGCTGGTGGCGACCCACAGCCTGCCCGACGCCAATGCCAACAACAACCAGGGCTCGGTGACGATCGCGGTAAACCCTCCGTCGAATGATGTCGCCGTGACGGTCGTGAACGCGCCCGCCACGGTGACGCAAGGGACAGCGGCCACCATCGGGGTCACCGTCCAGAACGTGGGCGGGCTGAATGTGGGCGCCAGCTTCGACGTGGTCCTCACCGACGCGACGACCGGGGTGACGCTCGGCACGCAGGCCGTCGCCGGGCTCGCGATGGGCGCCCTCGCGACGCGTTCCTTCAACTGGAATACCACGGGCGCCGCGCTGGGCGGGCACACCCTGGTCGCCACCCACACCCTGGCCGACGACAACGGGGCCAACAACCAGCGCTCGGCGACGGTCACCGTGACGACGCCGCCGACCGATCTCGCCCTGACGGGTATCACCGCACCCGCCCAGGTGACGCAGGGTGATACGGCTCCCGTCGTGGTCACGGTGCAGAACGTGAGCGGGCAGGACGTCACGACCAGCTTCGACGTCGTGCTGACCGACGGAACGGCTGGCGGCGCGACGCTCGGCACGCAAGCCATCCCCGGGCTCGCCGCGGGCGCCAGCGCGACGCGCACGTTCAACTGGAACACCGCCGGGGCGGCCACCGCCGGGCACATCCTGATCGCGACGCAGCAGCTGGCCGACAACAACGCGAGCAACAACGCCCGCGCGGTCGCCATCACCGTGAACCCGCCGAGCGTTCACGTCGGGAATCTCGGGGGGTCGGCCGCCGGCAACGGGAACGCCTGGACGGCCACCGTTCAGATCACCGCTCACGACGTGAGGCACAGCCTGCTGAGCGGCGTGACCGTGCGCGGCAGCTGGAACGGATCCAGCTCGGCAGTGAGCGAATGCTCGACGAGTCAGGCCGGCACGTGCAGCGTCGTCCTGTCGTCCATCCCGAACTCGACCAAGACGGTCTCGTTCGCGGTGACCACCATGACGCTCGCAGGCTCCGTGTACACGTCATCCGCCAATCACGACCCGGATGGCAGCAGCAACGGCTTTTCGATCGTCGTGAAGCGGTAGCGATGATCGGGCGAAGGGCCGGACGCAGGATCGCGCCGGTGCTGCTGGCCAGCGCGCTGGCGGCCTGTTCCCGCTCTCACAGCGGGACGGGCCAGGGAGGGGAAAGGGGCGCCAGCGTGGCCACCAGGAGCATCGACGAGGTTCTCGCCCTGCACACCGATTCCCTGCTGGCGCTGCCCGGCGTCGTGGGAACCGCCGTCGCGTTGTGCGACGGCGAGCGATGCATCAAGGTGTTCCTGGCCGACTCGAACCCCGACACCCAACGCAGGATCCCGCCTCGCCTGGAAGGCTACCGCGTCGTCGTGGAGGTGACCGGAACCGTGCGGCCTCGCTGATCGCCGGTCGCGCCGCCCCTACGCCGCCAACGCCCGGATCGCGCGCAGCACCGCGTCGATCTCGGCGGGCTGGTTCATCATCCCTGCCGACACGCGTGCGTACGACACCTTGTACGGAGAGTTCGACGTGCGGATCCGCCGCTCGGCGAGCCGCTCGGTGACCTGCTCCGCCGTCAGCCCCGCCACCTCGAAGCACGAGATGCCCGCCGACACCTCGGCGTCGCGCGGCGTGTGCAGCGTCACGCCCGGCAGCCACGCCGCTCCCTCCCGGAAGGCCCCATTCAGCTCGGCGATCCGCGCCGCCAGGCGATCGCGCCCGATGCGGCCATGCAGCTCCACCGCCGCGGGGATCGCGAGCAGATGCTCGTAGGCGACGAACCCGCCCGGCGAGACGAACGCCGCGGTCGTCGGGGGCAGGTCGCGCCGCTCCATCCAGGCGTCCCAGGTGGCGAGCCCATCCGGATCGAACGCCGGGATCGTGGGACGCAGCTCGGGCCACGCATCGCTCCGCCCCCACAGAAAGCCGGTGCCGCGGGGCGCGCACAACCACTTGTGCGCACCCGAGGCGAAGAAGTCGCACCCCACACGGGCCACGTCGACGTCCTGATTCCCGAACCCGTGCACGCCATCGACGATCAGCAGGCAGCGGTCGGCTGTCGCCCGCCCGCGGTTCGCGCGCGCCACCGCCTCGGCGATGGGAGCGAGCGGGATCCTGACGCCGGTCGACGAATGCACCCAGGTGACACCCACCGCCCGGGTCCCGGGCGTGATGGCGCGGGCCAGCCGCTCGACCATGTCCCCCGCGCGGGCGGTGGCGCCGGTGTCGTACAGCGGCACGTACCGGACACGGCACCCCGACCGCGCGGCGGCGTAGCGGATCGACTCGTGGTGCGAATAGTGGTCGTGCTCGGTCGTCACGATCTCCTGGTCGCCGCGGATCCGCAGCCCGTGATAGGCCATGGCGAGCGCGGTGGTCGTGTTCCCCGTCAGGCAGATCTCCTCGGGGCTCCCGCCCACATACTCCGCCAGGGCTCGCTTGACCGCGGCGAACGGCCGGCCCGCGGCGTCGGTGAACGCGGCGATCTCGATCCAGAACGGATCGGCGTCGATCTTCCGGCGGAACCGCTCGATCGCCTCCGCGACGGGCCTGGGGTGCGAGACGAACAGGAAGCTCGCCAGGTGCGTCCAGTCTCGCGCGAGCGGGAACAGCTCGCGCACGGCGCTCCAGTCGACGCTCCCGTCGGATCGCCGCAGGGCCCGGGAGGGCGTCCCGACCGGCGCGGCGTCGGGTCGCCATGGGTGCACCGATCCACCGGCGATGCCGGCGACCAGGGACACGAGCATGTGGCGGCGATCGATCGACATGAGTGCCTCCGGGGCGTGGGCGCGCCTTGATGCTGTGTCGTCGGCCGCGATCGCGCTAGGTTTCACGGCATCCATCACAGGGAACGCTGATGAATGTCGGCATCCTCGGGTCGGGCGTCGTCGCCAGGGCGCTCGCCGCCGGGTTCCTGAAGCACGGCCACGCCGTCATGCTCGGTACCCGTGACATCGGGAAGCTCGCGGAATGGCAGGAGCAGCATGCCGGCGCCCGCACGGGCTCGTTCACCGTCGCCGCGGTGTTCGGCGAGATCGTCGTGCTCGCGGTGAAAGGCGACAGCGCCCTCGACGTGCTGCGTCTCGCGGACGGCGCGGCGCTTGCCGGCAAGATCGTGATCGACACGACCAACCCGATCGCCGCCGTGCCGCCCGTGAACGGGGTGCTCAAGTTCTTCACGTCGCTCGACGACTCGCTGATGGAGCGTCTGCAGCGGGCGTACCCCGACGTGCGCTTCGTCAAGGCATTCAACTCGGTGGGGAACGCACGGATGGTGAACCCGCAGTACGCCGGCGGCCGCCCCACCATGTTCATCTGCGGGAACGACGCCCCGGCCAAGCAGGCGGTGGGCGGCGTGCTCGATCAGTTCGGGTGGGAAACGCTCGACTTGGGAAGCGTCGAGGCCGCGCGCGCGATCGAGCCCCTCTGCATCCTGTGGTGCATCCCCGGCTTCCTGCACAACGAATGGACCCACGCGTTCAAGGTGCTGCACGCGTAGCGGGGGACCGCCCTCCGCCGGGAGGGAGCGCCGCCGCCGCGCGGCGGGCTCCCCTCGGCCGTGACGGGCTGCGCTACTGCGGCGCCTGTTCGTTCGCCGTCGGGAACGCCATCGCCGGATATGCGCCGATCTTCTCGACGGTGTACTCGCTCGCCCAGAAGTCGGGCGGCCCTTCGCTGTCGTCGACCTTGTTGCTCACGGGCTTCACGCCGCGCTTGAGGTAGGCCGCGATCGCCCACAGGTCGCGGTCGGGCATGTGCCGGAACGCGGGCCAGGGCATCGGCACCGCCAGGTACCGCGGGTGCGCCGGGAAACTCCCTTCACCCGGCGTGGCCGACGTGATCGCCACGTCCGGCGTATCCTCCGGACGCAGCCCGTAGCGCAGCGCGTTGAAGATCTGGCGCTCGGTGAAGCGACCCATCCCCGTCGCGTTGTCGGGCGTGAGGTTGCGCGGCCGGGTCTTGAAGGGCCCGATCGTGAACACCTGCTCCGGGACCATCACGCCGGCGAGCCAGCCGCGCGCTGCCGGGTCGGAGCCGCCGCCGTGACAGCCGCCGCAATCGTGCGAGATCACCAGGTATCGCCCGTATTGCACCGTGTCCTGGTCCTGGGCGTCCGGGCGCCCGGCCGGAGCACTGCCTCGCGACAGCGCGGCGGGAGCACCGACGAACGCCGCGACGAGGAAGATCACCCCGGCGGGTACCGCAACCCCGGCCGTCCAGCGCAGCCAACGCGTCATGGTCATTCCCTTTCAGTTGAGTTGCAGTATGCCCATCATGCCGCGGTCCTCGTGATCCATGATGTGGCAGTGGTACATCCACTTCCCACCATGATCGTCGAACCGGACGACGATGCGGACCGTCCCGTGCTTGGGCACGTTGACGGAATCCTTCCAGCGACGCTCCGGCTCGGCCACGCCGTCGCGATCGAGGATCTGGAACTGGAAGCCGTGAAGGTGGAATGGGTGGTCCATGCCCACGACGTTCTCGAGCGA
>Ga0210073_1000061_pt1 | contig 21358 bp, 22 predicted proteins | sample Browns_ThreeSqC__2_FD_184853 | JGI IMG/M metagenome (GOLD analysis project Ga0210073, IMG submission 184853) | Wetland microbial communities from San Francisco Bay, California, USA, that impact long-term carbon sequestration - Browns_ThreeSqC_D2... | ecosystem: Environmental > Aquatic > Marine >...
TCTCTCACTCACACCTTCCCGCGCCCCTCCCTTCTCACCCGCCTCGTAACGCGGCCTTCCTGGCCGTCGTCTCGGTATTTCTCTGTCGACTAGCGCGCTTTTCAGATCGATCCAGCGCGCGGTCCTGGGTCCTTCGTTCTTCGTCCCTGGTCCGGCCGGTGCTCGACGCGGCGTGAACCACGGACCACGGGGCCCAGAACGAAGGACGGACCAAGTACCAAGGCCGACGAACCAAGGACGGCAGCTAGACAGAATCGAAAGACGTTCAAAGGAGTTTTATGCGGACACGCTCGTGGCGCGTGGCCTTCGCGCTGCAGGATGACGGATGGTGGCTACGTCAGGAGATTATCTGGGCGAAGAAAAACCCGATGCCAGAGAGCACCAAAGACCGCTTCACCAAGTCACACGAGCATGTGTTCTTATTGAGCAAAAGCGAGCGGTACTACTTCGACTTCGAGGCGGTGCAAGAGCCGGTGAGTCCGAACACGCATGCTCGGTACGCGCAGAATGGCGGCAATCCGCCGCAGGGCGCCGCCTGGGGGTTTGGTGACGCGCCTAGGGACGCTGCTGGCCTGAGCGCGGCGAAGCAGGAATCAGGCTACTCCAAAGGCGCACCGCGCGCGAAACCACCGCACAACAGCGCAGCAGCGCGCAAGGCTCGCGCGAATCAGGATGCCAAATCAGCGCCGAGTGACTTGCTCAATGGCATGCGAGCCGTTGGCCGCCGTCAAGGCCCGCCTGGCAACCCAGCTGAGCGTGCGCCGACGCCAAAGGCCGCCCTCGCCACCAGCGGTAACGACGGCGCCTACAGCGACGGCAAGAGCGAGCGCATGGGCCGCGGTGCAGGCTGGCGCAACAACAAGAACAACGCCAGTTTCGATGAGGCGATGGCCGTCATACCAGACACGCGCAACCCACGCAGCGTGCGCTGGCTGGCCAGCGAGCCATTCAGCGGAGCTCACTTCGCCACCTATCCAGCAGAGTTGATCCGCCCATTCGTGCGCGCTGGCTGCCCACCAGGAGGCACTGTGCTTGACCCGTTCGGCGGCAGCGGCACCACCGGGCTCGTGTGCGACCAAGAGGGCCGCAACGCCATCCTGATCGACCTCGACGAGCGCAACGGGCCGATGGCGCGCGATCGGATCGAAAGCGATGGGCCGCTATTCGCCCAGGTGTCTTAGACTTCCACCATGGCCAAGCCCAAACAGCAACCCGGCAAGATGCCCATGCCCAAGCCCATGCCCAAGCCCATGCGCCGCCCGATGAAGATCCCGCCGGGCTACTGAAACACCCCAAGAGGGGCCTAACCGCGGTGCAAACGCGGGTCGCCCGACGACATGCGAGGTTCCAGGTGGCCTGATCAGCCGGCCGCTCCGAGGCACAAATGGTGCGCATGACGACGGGCGACGGCCCCGTGTTTCTCTGTCAGTCGCTGCTCACTTTGGCGTAGACTTCCCACGGTTTGAAATTCCAAGCGAATCAACCGCGAACCAAGTGAACCAAGAGATTCCCAAAGGCCGGCACGGTGGCTACAGGCCAGGCTCCGGGCGCAAGAAAGGCACCGGTACCAAACCTGCCAGCCTGAGCCAGCAGGCCCGCGAGTTCGCCAAGCAAGCCACCGTCAGAGTCAACGTAGAGTCCGGCGGCACCCCGCTCGACGTCATGGTCGGCGCGATGAACGCCATGCTCTCCGAGGCCGCCGTGGCCGACAAGGCCAAAGACCTGAAGGGCAAACTGACCCTGCTCGCCGCCGCGTCCAACATCGCCAAAGACGCCGCGCCCTACGTCCACCCGCGCCTGGCCGCGATCTCGCACTCCCTGAGCCCAGATTCGATCCGTGTTCTCAACGAGGCCGAACGCGCCAGCCGGCTCGCCGCCATCGCCACCCTGGCCCGCGACCGCGAGGCTGCAGCGCTCGAGGCCGAGGAAGTTGTGCAGCGCGCCAAGATCGGCGTGGTGAGCGACCCGCCGCCCAATGGCGCCACCACTTCCAGCCCTTGACCCCAAGGAGATCCTGCGGCTGCTGCCCTACCTGACCGAGGCAGAGAAGCGGGAACTCGACGAACTGCTCACCGTTGGCCTGCCGCCCTGGATCCCCCAGATCGGGCCCCAGATGCGCGCGCTGGCGTCGCCGGCCGACATCCTGTACTACGGTGGGCAAGCTGGTGGCGGCAAGACAGACCTGCTGATTGGCGCGGCGCTGACCCAGCACGAGCACAGCATCATCTTCCGGCGCGAGGCGGTGCAGCTGGTGGGCATCGAGGAACGCATGACGCAGATCCTCGGCTCGCGCGACGGCTACGCCAGCCAGGACGGTCTGTGGCGCATCCCGCATACCAAGCGCGTCGTCGAGCTCGGGTCGGTCAAGGAGCCCAACGACTGGCTGAAGTACCAAGGGCGGCCGCACGACCTGATCGCCTTCGACGAGATCCCCCACTTCTTGGAAGCGCAGTTCCGGGCGCTCAACGGCTGGCTGCGCACCGACGTCACCGGCATTCGGCAGCGCGTGATCTGCACCGGCAACCCGCCCACCATGTCCGAGGGCGAGTGGGTGATCCGCTTCTGGGCGCCATGGCTCGAGCCGCGCCACCCCAATCCGGCCAAGGACGGCGAGTTGCGCTGGTTCGTGACCGACGAGGATGGCAAGGACAAGGAGGTGCCGGACGATTCGCCCATCGTGATCCGCGGCGTGCCGACCAGGCCGCGCAGCCGCACCTTCATCCGCTCGAGTGTCGACGACAACCTGTTCCTGGTGCTCACCGGGTACCGCGATACCCTGATGCAGCTGCCCGAGCCGCTGCGCAGCCAGATGGCGTTTGGCGACTTCCAGGCCGGGCGCAGCGATCCAGTGTGGCAGTTGATCCCCACCGAATGGGTCAAGGCAGCCCAGGCCCGTTGGAAGGAACGCGACATCAAGGGGCCGATGACATCTATCGGGTTCGACGTCGCGCGCGGCGGCATCGACAAGAGCGCGGCCGCGCGCCGGCACGGCCACTGGTTCGATCGCCTGGTGCAGCTGCCCGGCACCGTGACCAACGACGGGCCCAAGGCAGCCGGCTTCATCGTGCCCCTGGTGCGCAACGGAGCTCCAATCTGCGTCGATGCCATCGGAATCGGCTCGAGCGCGTTCGACTTCCTCAAGGGCTTGAACCTGCTCACCATGGCCATCGTGGGTTCCGAGGGCTCCGGCGCCTGGGACAAGTCCGGCGCGCTGCGCTTCAAGAACAAGCGCGCCGAGTTCTACTGGCGCATGCGTGAGGCGCTGGACCCGGTTGCTGACCCGCCCATCGAGCTCCCGCCAGACCCCGAACTGCTCGCCGATCTTTGTGCAGTGCGGTACAAAGTTGTGCAGATGGGCATGGACGCCGGGCTGCTGGTGCGCGACAAGGACGAAATCCGCGAGGTTCTTGGCCGCTCGCCGGACAAGGGCGACGCCGTGGCGATGACGTTCTCGGTCGGCATACCGACACCCGGGTTGGAAGATGCCGCAGCTTTCCGCAAGGCACAGGGGTACGATGACGACGACGATTGACCGCATGAAAGGTCGTGCAACGTGGAAGATAGCCGCTTGTTCGACCAACCGATGGGGCGAGCAGACTTCTGGCAAAAGGTCGCCGCCTTCACGTTCGGCCTGTGGGCCATCATGCTGCCGCTCGCCGCTGGGCTCATCATCAGTTCGGTGTCGCGCTTCAGCGACCGATTCGACGCCTACATCCTGGCCATGGAGCGGCGAGTGACGCTGCTGGAAGAACGGCAGTCACGGGTGCTGAAGGTGCTGGAAGATCAGGACGGCCGGCTGGATCGGCTCGAGGACCGCCCTAGGGCAAAACCATGACCTGGCGCACAGACATAGCCCGAAAAAGAGAGTACAAAGCGAGCACAAACTTAGGGGCGCCCCATGACGATCCAGACCGTGATCACTTCCGCTGGCGTCGTGCTTGGGGCAGGCGATTTCCAGCGCACCGACCGCAACATCACGTGGGGCATCAAGTGCCTGGAGCTCTCGGGGACGCAAGTCGTCGGGATCTACCTGAAGGCCGACGACGGCACCTGGGTCCAGAACTTCGTGATCGAGGATGGGTTCGACATGACCGAGCAGGAATTCCCGACTGTCATGGAGTGGTTCATCAAGCGGTTCCTGGTCAGGCTCAACGCCTGGCTGCGCAGCATGTTCCCGGTGATCGCACCCCCGCCCGTTCCAGGCGGCACCCGGTTCGAGCAGGCCGATTCCCTGATCTTCGGCTCACTGGTGGTCAACGAGATCGACGGCACGCTGGTGGCGAGTTCGCGGACGTGATTCCGTGGCCGAGTGGATCACCTGCACCACGATCGCGGTGGTGATCTTTGCGCTGCTGATCGCGGGTACGCGGCGCAGCAAGCTGCAAGACAGGGGTTCGTGGTGAACCCCCACAACTCGATCAATGACATCGACCCGTTGCCGGTGATCGGGCAGAAGCCGTCGCCCGAGGTTGTCGACGTGCCGATCCGGCTGGACGAATGGCTCGTGTTGCCGGGTGGCTTCAGCATCAACCGACATGGCCAGAGGAAGTTTGGCGCCGACGGTGGCGAGCGCGACAGTGGCGACGACAAGATGATCGATCGGGACAAGCCGCCAGACTACCCGGTGATCCTCACGAACGACGGTTTGCGCGACTGGTTCGAGCGCTTGCCAGATGATGACGACCTGCCGCCAAAGATCCCTTGGCCGTTCTGAAAGGACGATGATGCCGACGAACAAAGTCACAGCCGGCGTGCTCGCCGGTGCGCTCACGGGCCTGATCCTGTGGGGCGTGAAGCAGTGGGGCAAGGTCGACGTGCCGATCGAGGCAGCGAGCTCGCTGTCTGTGATCCTCACCTTTGCCACCCAATGGATGGTCACCGACTCGGAGAAAGCAGCATGAAGCCCCAACGGATCCCGTTCCTCACGTTCCTCGCCTTCGTTCTGATGTGGCTGGCCGCGTGCGCGCAGCTGGGCCTGCCCACGCCCACCACGATGAACGAAAAGCTGGCGGCCGCGCAAGGCAGCGTGACGCAAGTGCGCACCACGGCGACGAACCTGCTCACCGCCAAGCAGATCACGGTGGCCGACGCCGAGAATGCGCTGAAGGTCACCGATGCTGCATCCGAGGGCATCGCGGTGGCGCGCACCCTATCGGCCACTGACCCCAACGCTGCGCAGGCTCGGCTGACGATGATCGTCACCACGCTGACCGCGATCCAGGCGTATCTCGCCTCGAAACACAACTAGGAGAACGCCATGGGCGTTGAAGCCGCAATCACCCTGTTGCTGGGCCTGCTCGATCGAGCCTCGCAGATCGGCACGCTGATCTCGAGCGCTCGCGCTGAAGGCCGCGACGTCACGTCGGCCGAGCTCGACGCGCTGGTGGCCGCCGATCAGGTGGCCCGCCAGGCGCTGGTCGACGCCATCGCCAAGGCCAAGGCTGGGTGAGGTGTCCGCGCGCGGCGTCATCCCAGGAACCGAGGACGAGGAATTCGACCTCGACCTGGGTGACAGTCACTGGCTGCGCTACACGTCATGGGCGCCCGACCGCACGATCGAGGCGAATCGTGTGCGGTACGATGGAATCCCAGACATCGAGTACTGCGGAGCGCTGGTTCCGCATCGCAAAGCGGATGGTGCGATCTGCATGGGGCACGTGCACTTCGATGGCGAGGCGGTGCGCAAGGTGTTTCCGGGCGCCTCGATCTGGCAGGTGCAGTCCCAGGAGCCGCTGACGCTTTCGCCCAGCCTGCTGTGCTGCGCCTGCGGTGACCACGGGTTCATCCGTGACGGCAAGTGGGTGCGCGCGTGATCACCCTCGAGCAGCTGATCGCCGCCGGCATCGCGCCGACGCAGGCCAGATTGTTCATCGAGCCGATGATCGCCACCTTCACTCGGTTCCAGATCAACACGCCGGTACGCATGGCCGCCTTCATCGGTCAGGTCCGCCACGAATCGGCCGACCTGACCAAGATGGAGGAAAACCTGTTCTACAACAACCCGGAGCGCATCCGGGATGTGTTCGGGCACAAGCGATTCCCCTTGGTGAGCGATGCCATGCGCTATGCGCGCGACCCGCAGGCGCTGGCCAACTACGTCTACGCCAATCGCTATGGCAACGGCGACGTCGCCAGCGGCGACGGCTGGAAGTTCCGAGGGCGAGGCGGGTTCCAGTTGACCTTTCACGACAACTACCGCGACGCCAGCAATGCCCTTGGGTTTGACTACCTGCGCAACTCGGAACTCGTGGCCATGCCGTTCGGCGCCATGATGACGTCGGGCTGGTATTGGAGTTCCAGGGGGTTGAACCTGCTCGCCGACTCCAGCCAGATCGACGAGATCACCAAGAGCATCCACGGTCCAGCGATGCTTGGCGCCAATGAGCGGCGCAACGGATTCGACGAGGCGCTTCACGCATTCGCGTAGGATGCCGAACCCATGAGGCCCATCCCACCCCCCGGACCCACCCGCAACGAGCCGGTGAGCCGCGACGAGGCGGGACGCGGCGCCTACTCACTGGCTGCGCTCGAGGACTTGCTTGACGACTGCCAAGCGCAGCCGGACTGGCGCCAGCGCGCCGACCACGCCCATGCGTTCTACGACATGGGCAAGCAGCTGACGCCTGAGCGCGAGCACCAGATCCGCCGCAACTGGGGGATCGAGCCCCGTCAGACGAACCTCGTTTTCGGGGTCATCAACGGCGTGCTCGGGCAGGAAGCCAAGGCGCGCAGCGACGTGCGCATCGAGGCCGACGACGACGATTTCGCCGACGTGTCCGATGTGCTGTCCGTGCGCATGAAGGAAGCCCAGCGCGAGGCCAACGTCGACATGGCCGTGTCCAACGGCTACGCCGGCCAGGTCAAAGGCGGCATCGGCTGGGTCGAGGTGAGCCGCGCCGCCGATCCGCTGGACTACCCGTACCGCGTGCGCGAGATCCACCGAAACCAAATCTGGTACGACTGGCGCTCGACCGACCTGGGGCTGCGCGACGCGATGTGGCTGGTGCGCAAGCGCTGGGAGGATCTGAACGAAGCCGTGGCCCTGATGCCGCAGTTCGAGCAGATCCTGATGGGCGCCGTCAACGGGTTCGACATGCTCAACCTGCCCGACGACGACACGAACGAGAACGTCGTGGTGCTGCGCAACGCCTGGAACCTGCAGCGCACCACGCGCATCGTGCGCGACGACTGGTGCGACACCCGGCGCAAGCGGATCAAGTTCCACGAAGTCTGGTACCGGGTGCCGGCCGAGGTGGTCGTGCTCCAGCTGAGTCCGACCAAGCGCGTGATGTTCGATCGGGCCAACCCGCTGCACATCGAGGCGGTGCGCCGCGGCCTGATGCCGGTCAGCAAGGCCATCACACGGCAGGTGCGCATGGCCCTGTTCGCCGGCCCGCACCGCCTGATGGACGTCGGCACACCACGGCGCAACTTCCCCTACGTCCCGTTTTTCGCCTTCCGCGACGACGAGGACCGTTCGCCGTACGGCCTGATCGAAGGGATGATCAGCCCGCAGGAGGAATACAACGAGCGCCGTCAAATGGTGAACTGGATGCTCAAAGCGCGGCAGATCCAGTTGGACAGCGACGCGCTGGACAAGGACTACAACACGGTGCGCAACCTGCAAAGCCGGGCGATGCGCCAGGACACGATGATCGTGCTCGACCCCAATCGCATGAACAAGCAAAAGGGCGTGGAGTTCGCCAACAACTTCCAGGTCCAGGCCGAGCAGGTCGAGATCATGCAGGACGCCAAGCAGCTGATCCAGGACGTGCCCAAGGTCTACTCGAGCCAGTTGGGCAACGCGCCGGCCGGCGTCACTTCTGGCATCGCCAACTCCCTGCTGATCGAGCAGGGCCTGGTGGCGATGGGCGAGTTGAACGACAACTACCGCTACGCACGCAAGATGGTGCACGAACAGTTGCTCGACCTGATCGTGGACGACCACCTGCAAGAGAAGATGCGGGTGATGATCGGTACCGGTACGCAGCGCCGGGCGATCGTGCTCAATGTCTGGGGCCCGCAGGGCGAACCGATCAACCGGGTGAAGGACGCGCCGATCCGCGTGGGCCTGTCCGAAGTGCCGGTGTCGCCGGCGTACCGGATGCAGGAGCAGCAGCAGCTTGCCACCATCATCCAGGGGTTGCAGGGCAATCCGCAGGCGATGGCCATCCTGGCTCCCGCCTACATCGAGGGCTCGAGCCTGCCGAACCGGCAGGGCCTGGCAGACGACCTGCGGCGCGCCAGCGGAATCCCGGTGGCCGCCGACCGCCAAGCGCAAGCGGCCGCCCAGCAGCAGACCATGCAGGCCGCCCAAGAAGGGCAGGCACTGGAGAAGGCTGGCGCTGTGGCCGACATCAACAAGAAAGTGGCCGAAACGCAGAAAACACAGGTCGAAACTGCCAAATTGGCGCACGATGCGCAGATCAACGCAGGAAATCAGGCGCTCGCCGAGCGCAAGCAAGCGGTGGCCGAAACGCCACCGGCCGGAGCTCCCGGTCAGCCAGCAGCCAACGAGGGGCAACTGATCGAGCGCTCGCTAGCCCAGGCGAGAGCATGAAGCAGCGTGGCAAGAGGGCCGGTGCCACGTCAGTAAGAGGCCAACTCCCGCGCCGGAGTCATCGCGACTGGCGCGCGGTATTGCAGCGATGGACCAACGCCCGGGGCAACCTGGGGTTTCGGACCCATCCGATAAATGGGATGTGAGGAAACGTGCCACCCAACCTGAGTGAGTTGAACCCGGAAAGCCCCGAGTTCGCAGCGGCGGAAGAAGCCATGTTGCGCGCCGAGGATGAGGAAGCGGGCAAGTCGAAGGACGAATCCGGCCCGGGGACGCCCGCGCCTGAACCGTCTGCGACACCCGCTGCAGCGCCAGCCGCAGACGTTGCGGCGGCGGCCGGGACACCACCTGCATCACCTGCACCCGCGCCAGCGGCCAAGCCAGTCGGAGTGCTGGGCAAGGACGGAAAAACCGTTCTGCCCTACGCTGCGCTGGCCGGCGCGCGGCGCGAGTCGCAGGCCGAGCGGCAGGGCAGGATCGCAGCCGAGGCGCGCGTGAGCGACTTGCAGCGGCAACTGGACGAATTGAAGGCCGGCAAGGCGCCGGCTGCCGAGGAATCGTCCGTTGTCGATGACGAGCTCGCCACCGACTACCCGGCGCAAGCTGCAGCGATCCGGGCACTGGAGAAGAAGGTCGACGACAAGTTGCGCACCGCGCGAGAAGAACTCGCCGCGGCCGCACCGACCCCCGCCCCAGTTGCCCCACCTGCGGATGCAGACTCGAACCCAACTCAGGAAGCCATCGACAGCGTTCCGATCCTCGCCGAATGGCAAGGATCCAAGGGCGCCGAGTGGCAGGCGGCGGTCGCGCTGGACAAGGCGCTGATCGACACGCCCAAGTGGAAGTCCAAGCCGGAAGCCGAGCGCTTCAAGTTCGTCGCCAAGACCATCGCCGACCAGTTCGACCTTGCTGCTGGCGCTGAACAGTTCGGCGAAGAAACGCCCTCACCAACACCCCAACCGAGTCCACCCAGGAAAGACCCCGACGAAGTCATCAAGGGAGCCAAGCGGATCGAGCCGCAGACCCTGAGCGACTTCAAGGGAGGCGCACCCGACGCCTCGCGCGACACCCTCAACGATCGAACGCCGGCCATCAGGCAGGTGAACTCGTTCTCGAGGATGAGCGACGAGGAAATCGACGCGCACCTGGCGAAACTCGGATGAAGGACAACCCATCCTGATCCGAAGGAACCGAAATGTCTCAAACCTCAGTCGCGGCGGGCTCGAACCTCGCCCTGACGCAATACTCGACCGCGCTGACCGCGCAGTTGATCCGCGCGCCCGGCGACCTCAACGCGCTGACGGGACCGCCCCCGAAGCAAGCGGATGCCGAGCAGACCCTGAAGCTGCAGACCAGCCCCGACATGCCGCTGGTGCGCATCACCGACCTGTCCACCGACCCCAAGGGCGACAAGGTGACGGTCGATGCGTTCAACGTCGTCGGCGGCAAGCCGATCATGGGCGACCGCAACGCCGAAGGCATGGGCAAGAAGCTGTCGAGCTCGTCGTTCAGCATGCTGATCGATCTGGCGACCTTCAACGTCGATGCCGGTGGCAAGATGAGCCGCCAACGCACCCGCTGGGACTTGCGTCGCATCGCCAAGGCCGCGGCGCAGGCGTACTACCCGCGCATGGTCTGGCAGCGTGCACTCGTGCACATGGCCGGCGCACGCGGCAGCCAGACAGGCCAGTCATGGGACATCCCGCTGTCTTCGGACCCGGATTTCGCCGACATCATGGTCAACACCGTGCAGGCGCCGACCTACAACCGGCACTACGTGGTCGACGACACGCTGACGTTGATCCAGGGCGCGCTGCAGCTGCAGTCGATCGGCACCGATGACGTCTGGAAGCTCAAGACGCTGGACGGCCTGGCCGTGATGCTGGAGTCGATGGAAACCAAGATTCCGCCACCGCGGATCTCGGGCGACCCGCAAGCCTATGACTCGCCGATCAAGGCCATCCTGATGATGCCGCCCGGCGCGTACAACAGCCTGCTGGCCGACACCACATCGGGCTCGAACCTGCGCGCGTTCCAGGCAGCGGTCGAGCAGCGCCAGAAGTACGCCCCCGACTCGGCCGTGTTCCGCGGCGAGTGCGGGATCTGGCGCGGAATCCTGGTGCGCAAGATGGAGTATTCCATCCGGTTCGCAGCCAGCGAGGTGTGCAAGGGCATCCTGGTGGCCAACAAGCTCGCCGGCACCACCGAGAGCGACATCACGGTGGCCGCGGCGATGAGCACGACACACGTTGTCGAGCGCTCGCTGCTGCTGGGCGCGCAGGCCCTGGCCCGGGCCGAGGGCGCCAGCAACAGCGGCGTGCAGGCGGCGATCATCGAGAACACCTACAACGCCGGCCGAAACTACGAGTACCTGGCCGAGTTCATGGGGGGTGAAGCGAAATTCCGCTTCAAGTACCCGAACACAGCCGGCGATGCTGAGGCCACCGACAACGGCGTCATGGTGATCGACGCCGCGGTGCCGAAGGTGGCCATCGCCTGACCCGCAGGGAACACGCCAACCACTTCAGAAGGAATCCATCATGGCAAACTACAAAGGCGTGAACCTGGCGAACAGCCGTTCGCAGTTCATGCAAGCGTTCGGCGATGCGGTCAGCGAGTACGACATCACCGAAACCATCACGGCGCTGCTCGCGCTGGCCGATACCGTCGACCTGATCCGCGTGGCCGGCGGCACGGAACTCCACGTGCTCGAGACATGGGGCCCCGACCTGGACACTGCGACCACGTTGCAGGTCAAGATCGGCTACTTCAAGGTCGACGGCGGCGGTGTGCTGACGGACGTGGATGACTACTTCGGCTCGGGGTTGACAAACTTCCAGGCCGCGGTGCTGTCCAGTGGTCCCACGCGCTACGCCTTCCAGCCGATCACATTCAACGAGGACGTGATCATCCGGGCGACGGTGACAGCGGCGGCCACCAGCACGGCCATCACCACGGGCAAGATCAACACCCACATCCTGGGTCGTGCTCGCGGCGTGAAGTAGGGCAAGCCGCCCGGCTTCATCAGAGTGGGCCGGGCTTTGGGCGCCTGCGGAGCAAATCGTGGGCGCCCGTTTGAAGCCAAGGAGTCACCATGGCCACCAAAGGACATGGCAGCGGGCCGATCAAGACCAGCGGCACGTACAAAGGCAAGTCCAACGTGCTTGGTGAGGGCGGCCGCTCCCAGCAGCTGCTCGATCGGGGCGTGCCGCGCGCCGTCGTTGGCATGATCGCTCGAGCGCACAACGCGGCGCCTGGGCAATCGAACTACCACGCCCACTCGGCCAAGAAAAGCAAGGCCAAGGTGATCTGATGCCAGCACGCTCCAAAGCGCAAAACCGCTTCATGCAAGCGGTCGCGCATGATCCGCAGTTCGCGGCCAAGGTCCATGTGCCTCAGAAGGTCGGCCAGGACTTCGCCGCAGCGACCAAGACGACCAAGGGCCTGCCCGAACACGTCGCCAAGAAAAACCGCGCGAAGGTCATCTAGATGGGCACCGTGCTGGTCAGGGACTTCTTCCTTGGCGTTGCAACGGTCCTGCAGGACTTGAACCCACAGTGGAGACGCTGGGGCGAAATCGAACTCGTCCGAGACGCCAATTTCGGCCAGCGAGCGCTCGCCACGTTCCTGCCGCCATCGTGTTCTCGCATCGACGCGATCCGGCTTGATCCAGGAACTCGCCAGAATCTTCGCCTGGTGGTGTCCGGGCGCGTGGAACCGGGCGACGGAAGCGACATGCGCGGCATCGCCTTTCTCGGGGCGACCCGCAACATGGGCGCCGATGGGATCACGCCAGGGACCGTGCCCAGCATCGTCGACTCCGACACGATGGACACCAGCAATCCCGACTGGCACACCGATACGCCCGATGTGACCGTGATCGAGATCGTGGCCGACAAGACGTTCCCGCTGGACTTCTACGTCAGCCCGCCAGTGCACGCGAGCACGCCGGTATGGCTCGAGGTGAAATGGCTGGCCGAGCCAAAGCGCCTGGTGGCCGGACCCAAAGGAGCAGAGCGCTACGTCGAGGGCGGTGCAGGCACCAACGAAACGCTGTCGATCGGCGACCAGTACGAGATCGACCTGCAGAACTACGTCGTGGCGATGGCGCTGCTCAAAGGCAGCAAGAACGTCCAGAACCTGCCCAAGGCGCAAGTGCACACGCAACTGTTCATCCAGTCGATCAACGCTCAGGCGCAGGTCTACTCCGGCGTGTCACCAGCGCTCACCGCGCTGCCGTTCGCTGCGCAAGTCCCTGCCGCAGGAGGATAGGCGATGTTCTACAAGGACATGGTGGCCGGCATGTTCTCCCGCGCGAAGGGCCTGCCACGTGCCGAGGCGGCCGACGCGATGCGCGACACCTGCATCGACTTCTGCAAGCGCACCTACGCGCTCGTCACCGGTGCCGAGGTGGCCATCAATGGCACGGAGGTGCCAGCCATCGACTTCGTGGGCATGGTGCTGGACATCGTGGAGGCACGCATCCCTGGCAAAAGTGTGCTGGTGACCTACATCAACGATCCGCGCGCCGATGACATCGAGGCCGGCAACGACCCGGACTACGACTACGCCATCACCTATGCCGAACCCAACAACGCGCAGCTGGTGCCCGCAGCCACCGAGGACGCACCGGTGACGGTGGAGTTCCTGCTGGCCGTCGCCCCCGGCCCGGATTCCACCGAGGTCGACGACTTCATCTGGCAGCGCTACAGCGATGGCCTGAAACACGGCGCGCTGTACCGCGTGCTCGAAGAACCCGGTCGACCCTGGTCAAATCCGTCGTCTGCGGCCTACCACAAGACAGAGTACGAGCGCGCGGTGCGCGCTGGCGAATCGTTCGCATCGAAGAACCGCAGAGTCGTCGCCCAAGAGTTGCGCGTCGAAACCGCCGAACCTGCCCTCGGCCGCGTGCGCAGCCGCACGTTCTAGGAGAACCCAATGTTCCCAGTCCTGTTTTCCAACGCGCTGCAGAACTCGCTGTCGCCAAGCACGACGAGCAAGGCGCCGACTGTCGCAGCTGTCAACGCGGCGCTCGCCTCGCTGGCACTGTTCACCTCGCTCGCCCAAGGCGTGGTGCCGGCATCGGGCGGCGGGACCGCGAATTTCCTGCGCGCCGACGGCACCTGGGCAACCCCACCGGGTGGTGGTGGTGGCGGTGGCGGGCCGCTGGTCGACGGCGACTACTCCGATGTGACCGTCAGCGGCGGCGGAACCATCTGGGCGATCAAGGACGGCGCGGTCCTGTTCTCGGAGCTCGGCAGCAAGCCGACCACGCTGGCCGGATACGCGATCACCGACGCAGCGCCGCTCACACACGTCGGCGCCGGGGCTGGCGCGCATGCCAATGTGGTGTCGTCCGGCGCGGCCGGGTTCATGATCGGATCCGACAAGGCCAAACTCGACGGCATCGCCGCGGGCGCAACGGCCAACTCGAGCGACGCGACCTTGCTCGCGCGCGCGAACCACACCGGCACGCAACTCGCAGCCACGATCCAGGACTTTGACGCGGCGCTCGAGGCGCGCATCGGCACACACACGCTGTCGCAGGGCGCCAATGTCACGCTGAACTACAACGCCGGCACCGGCGTCACCACCATCAGTGCAGCCACCGTCGGCGGGGCAACGCTGGCCGATGGCAACTATGGCGACGTGACAGCCGGCAGCGGCGGGACCGTCATCACGGTCAACGCTGCCGCAATCACCTTGGCCCAGATGGCCAACCTGCCGACCGATCGGCTGATCGGCCGCGATGCAGCTGGTACCGGGGTTCCCGAGCAGATCAGCGTCACCGGCGGTCTGGAGTTCACCGGCACGCAGGGCATCCAGGTGGGCGCCTTCACCGGAGACGTCACGAAGTCTGCGGGCGGCACGGCCCTGTCGATCGCCGCGGCGGCGGTCACCTTTGCCAAGATCCAGACCGTCAACACCGATCGGCTGGTCGGTCGTGACACCGTAGCGGTTGGCTCGGTCGAGGAAATCTCCGTTGCCGGCGGCCTGGAGTTCACCGGATCGGGCGGCATCCAGCGCTCCGCATTGAGCGGCGACGTGACGGCCAATGCCGGCAGCAACACCACCGCGATCTCCAACAGTTCGGTGACCCTGGCCAAGATGGCCAATCTGGCGCAGGACCAGGTGATCGGTCGCGTCACAGCATCCACGGGTGTGCCGGAAACCTTCACGGTCACCGCTGCTGCGCGTTCCGTGCTCGACGACGTGAGCGTCAGCGCGATGATCAACACGCTGGGCGGCGGCACGGCTACCGGCACCGGCGTGCTGGTGCGCCAGGACGCGCCGACCTTCACGACCCCAACCCTCGGTGCAGCTGCCGCAACCTCGATTGCCGTGGGCGGCGGGACCGCTCTCACGACGACCAACCGCACCGGCTCTGGCAACCTCGTGCTGGCCACAGGTCCGACGATCACGGGACTGATCGCCAGCGGTATCGCCACCTACGACGGCGCCGAGATCACGACCCCGAGCGCGATGGGCGCCCTGGTGGTCGACGTCACCAAGGGCCTGAACACCAAGAGCATCAGTGTCGATTCGACGCTGACGTTCAGCGGCACGCCGGCCAGCGCGAACACCTGGTTCCGCGCGCTCGTCATCAACACCGACACCAACGCGCACATCATCACGATCCCGTCGTCGTTCGACACCGGCCTTCAACAGACCGTCACCACGACGCCGATCCCGGCCAGCGGCAAGTTGCTCCTGGTCTGGTACTACGACGGCAGCGTCTACAACCTGTTCGGCGGTGGCCCGTACCTCAACAAGTACGACGCGACCGTCAACCCGGGCGTCAACGACGACGTGGATCTCGGCTACGGACCCGGTTCCCTGTGGTTGAACGCCACCGCAAACCTGTCGTTCATCTGCGAGGCCAACACCAACGGCGCCGCCATCTGGAACATGATGGGCGGCGGCCTGGCCGATGCCGACTACGGCGACTTCACCGTCACGAGTGGCGCGGCCACCATCGATGCCGGCGTGGTGACTCTGGCCAAGCTGGCCAACATCGCCACCGACAAACTGATCGGGCGCGACACCGCGAGCACCGGGGTGCCCGAGGCGATCGGCGTCACCGGTGGCATCGAGTTCGACGGCACCGGCAACATCCGCACGACCGCGTTCACGGGGGACGTCACCAAGACCGCGGGCGGAACCGCACTCACCATCGCCAACGCCGCGGTGAGCCTGGCCAAGATGGCAGACATCGCCACGGCGCGCGTCATCGGGCGCACGACAGCTGCCACCGGCGTGCCGGAAGCGCTCACCGGGACGCAGGTCACCGCACTGCTGGACCAGTTCACGACCGGCGGCGTGAAGGGCCTTGCGCCGGGATCGGCCGGCGGGACGACCAACTTCCTGCGCGCCGACGGCTCATGGGCCTCGCCCGGCGGCGGCGGCACCGTCACCAACACCGGTGGCAACCTGACTGCCAACTCAGTCGTCCTGGGCGCCGGCACGACCGACACCAAGGTGGCTGCCGGATTCGTGACCGACGGCGTGAGCAAGATGACTCTCGGCGTGGCAGGTGCCTCAGTCGGTGGTCTGCTGCTCGCCAACGCCACCAGTGGCACGGTCGAGATCCGGCCACCCACCGGTGCCTTGGGCACCGTGGTGCTCACCGCGCCTGCCATCACCGATACGCTGCAGGTCCGCAAGATCGCCGCACTCCCCGGGACCAACGACACCTACGACGGCCGTGTGATCACCGGACTGAACACCGGCTACTCGAGCACGATCTGGGATCCGGTGTACCTCGGCGCCGCGGGAACGTGGCTGCTGGCTGATGCGGACGGCTCGGGCACCTATCCGTGCCGCGGTCTTGCGACTTCAGCGGCCGCCAGTGCCGCGTGCGACATCCTGGTGCTGGGTGTTGCGCGCCACGATGCCTGGGCCTGGACCATCGGAGGCGACATCTTCATTTCCACGGCCGGAGCTCTCACGCAGACCCCGCCGGCAGTGAGCGGCAACAAGGTGATGAAGATCGGTTTCGCAGTCACGGCCGATTCGATCTTCGTCAACTGCGGCAGCGGTGAATACCTGACGGTGACCTGATGCACCTGTTGCCCATTCGGCGCCGGCGAGTCGCTGCACCGACTGGTGTCTCGCCATCTGTCCTGTCGGCCACGGTTCCGGCGGCCGGCACCAGCATCAGCATCCTGCACAACCAGTCGGTGACGTTCGGCGCCGGCGGCAATGGCGGATTCGCGCTGACCATGACGGGTGGGGCAGTCGTGCTCACCTACCAGTCTGGCGCCGGCACGGCGACGCTCGTCTACACCCTGTCGCGCACGCTCTCGGCTGGTGAAACTGGATCCCTGAACTACACCCAACCCGGTAACGGAGTGGAGGCATCGTCAGGTGGCCTGGATCTCACCACTTTTGCCAACCTGACAGCCGTCAACAACAGCACGCAAGCGTCCCCGACGCACACCACCAGCACGATCTCGACCAGTGGCGCGCAGATCACGCTCGGGTTTTCCGGGGTCGTCAATGTGGGCGCCGGAGGCAACGGCGGGTTCGTGCTGAGCATGAGCGGCGGTGCTTCGGCCATGAGCTACGTGTCCGGCTCCGGCAGTTCGAGCCTGGTCTACTCACTGGCTCGAGCGATCGACATCGGCGAGAGCGGAACGCTGGCCTACACGCAGCCAGGCAACGGGATCGAGGGATCGGTCAGCGGCCTGGACGTGGCGTCATTCTCAGGGCACGCGGTCACCAACAACAGCACCCAACGTCCAGCGTTGACGTCGGCTGTGATTGGGAGTCTCGGCACGTCTATCAGTCTTGCCTTCAGCAAGTCGGTGACGGTCGGTGCTGGTGGGAATGGTGGAGTCGCGCTGACCATGACGGGCGGCGCAGTCACCGCAGCCTATTCGTCTGGCAGTGGCAGTACGACACTGACCTACACCCTGAATAGAACCATCAATTCAGGAGAAACCGGGACGATCGCATACACGCAGCCGGGCAATGGTCTGGAAGCCACCGCGAGCGGCGCTGACGTAGCGACCTTCAGCGGCAGCGCAGTCACCAACAACAGTTCGGCTGGCGGCGGGATCGATCGTTTGAGCATCGGGTGGGAGCAAGCGACTCCCGAGCAGATCGGCATTTACGCGCCGACGACAGCGGCGGTTGCGGCAGGCTCGACCGTGACGGTCCGCTACAAGGCGTCGAGCAGCGGCACGTGGCTGCAGGCGCACCCGCTCCTGCGCATCAGCACGACCGGCAACGAGTCCGGTGGACCGACGACGATCGTCGACGCCTTCGCCGGGACGATCTTCGACCTTCAGCCTGGCACGTCGTACGACGTGGAGTTGACCCACGTCGAGGCCGGCCAGGCGAACAAAGTCAGCACCTTCTCTGGCGGCACCGCGCGCACGACGCGGGCGCTTCCAGCGGTCGCCACGGTAACCGGGACCGGCACGGCGCGCACCGCCAACTCCGCGGCCAGCATCGTCACGCAATTCGGGCTCGTCAACCCGGGCGATGTGCTCACGATCGCCGACAGCGCGACTCCGTATGACGTGTCGAGCCTCACACTGAGCCGCAGCGGGACTGCAGCGAACCCGATCTACATCCGCGGCACTACGCGCGCAGGAACGATTCTGCGCGACACGACGGGCACGGTGCTCTTGCTCAGCGCGAGCTACGTCGTGCTGGAGAACCTGACCATTCAGGGGTCAGGAGTTGACACCGGGAACACAAGCCCGGTGTCGTACGGCATCGGCTTGAACGGCGCTCGCATCAACGTCACGATCCGCAATGTCACGATATTCGGAGTCGATCAGGGGATCATGTCCAACGACGGTAGCGAAACCGTCGGCACACTGATCTACAACTGCAGCATTCAGGGCAATGACGCCTGGATTTCTGGCAACGTGCAGGGCACTTCGCCGACCGGCAACGACACGGGCGTCGAACTGCCTGGATTGGGTAATTGCTGCTGGAGCAGCACGATCAAGGGATTTGGCGACGGCTTCAGCTTCGTGCGCTACTCGAGCGACGGCGCGCGAAGCATCGGCAGTTACGCCTACCGAAACGAGTTGCGCAACTGCTGCGACGACGCGACCGAACTGGACTACGGAACGCGCAACATCGCGTTCTACGACAACTTGGTGGTCAACTGCGGTACCTCGATGTCGCTCAGTTACGTCTTCGGCGGACCGGCGTACTGTTTCCGAAACGTCGCCGTCAACGTGGCGCGAGGCCCTTACAAGATCAACGGCGACGCCGTTGGGCAAACCGGATTCCTGATCTACAACAACACGATCGTGCGTACGGATGGTTCGACGGGCGGTTGGGGCATGACGCAGACGGGGACGAATGGGGAGTGGAACAACTATTCGTTCCGCAACAACCTGCTCGTCTATCGGGGGAGCGCGACAGGGGGTCTTGCTGCACTCGAGCAACCAGGCAACAACCCGTGCGACTTCGACTACAACGCATGGTTTCCGAACTCTGGAATCTGGTGGACGAACTCCGGCGGTTCATGGGGCAACCTCGCGGCGGCAAAGACAGGACTTGCCTCTGCCACACGCACTCCATTGTTCGGTTCCTCTCAGCGCATGCAGCACGACGTCATCACGGTGACCAATCCTTTCACCAACGCCATCACGCTCGGAGCCAGCCACACGACTGAGATCACAGGGAAGCCTGATGCCACCTTGTCCGCGAGCGGCCCAAAGAACCTCGGCGTGGCGATCCCTGGCATCACGGACGGGTTCACCGGAGCAGCACCTGACATCGGGGCGATCATCACCGGACGAACCGCGGTGACCTACGGTGATGTGTCTGCTTCCCAACCTGCGTGGATGAGCGGCATGGCGCTGTTCGCGTGGAAGCAGTTGACGAACACGCGACCTTCCGCCGCTGGCGCCACGGACAACATGACTGCGTTCAGCGGATGCGTGCTGGACCCGACGCGACGCAATCTGATCGCCTGGGGCGGCGGTCACAACGACTCACCGGACAATGCGGTCTACGCGATTCGGTACGGACGAGACGTGCCGGATGTGGTAGTGCTCAATACGAGAAGTCCATCAACCCCAGATAACGTGGCACACAACCCGGATGGGAAGCCTTCGGCTCGGCACAGCTATGACCTTCTGGTCTACAGGCCGTTGGCCGACGAGTTCTTCAGCGTTACCTGTCCTTCACCGTGGCATGCTGGGTCAGGCAATCCATACATAGATTGCGACGGGTTCAGGTTGTCGGATAACATCTGGTGGCCTGCGAAGCACTACTCCGATTTCCCGAACGTCGTCGGTGGAGACTTCGACCGTGCCGCATGCGTCGACAGTGCCGGCATCGTCTATGCCATCATCAACAACGATCATTCGTTGCAGAAGTGGACACCTGCCACAAACGCGTGGACAGAGTTGTGGGGAGGCGGCAATGACATCTTCGGAGGCGCGCTGGTATTCGATCCTGTTCGTTCTCGGCTAGTCCTTTTTGCCAACTCGGCAAACGGCGGCGCATGGTGGACGCTGGCTGGCGCTCGGACAGGCTTGAGCCTTGCGTCCAATGCCCAGGGCAAGTCGGTTGTCTATTGTCCGGAGCGGGATTCTTTCCTGAACATGCAGAACACTGGTGGAGCTCCCAATCTGTTCGAGATCAATCCGACGACCTACGCAGCTACGCAGATCACGTTGTCTGGGACACCACCCGCGCCAACAGACGGCACCACGTTCTACAGCCGGTTCCAGATCGATACTACGTTGGGCATTCTGTTATTGCTCCCCGGCGATCACACCAAGGACGCATACGCTATGCGATACAGGTGACATATGGCATTCGCAGTAGACACGACAGGACACCTGCCCGGAACCGCTGGAGACACCGGATCGAAGACGTGGACGCACGTCTGCGGAGCCTCGGCGAACAAGCTGCTCGTGCTGATCGGCATGGGCACGAACACGGCCGGTCAACGGACCATCAACACTGCGACATACAACGGCGTGACGCTAGGTACACCTGTTGCGACGGTGAACTTCGGGTTCGTCACGTTCTACATCTTTTGCCTTGACTCTCCCGCGACAGGTTCTCACACGGTCGACATCACCAGCACCGCTGGCAACTGGGGACAAGTCGCCGCCTACAGCATCAGCTACAACGACGCAGCGGCCGGCACGGTGACTTCCGGGAGCGGGCAAGGCACCACGGCGGGACCGACTACGAACGCGACCGGCATTGCTAGCGGAGATCACGTCGTCAACGTCATCGTCAACGATAGTGCGGTCAACGAGCAGACGCATGACAGTGCGGGCGGCGCCACGCTGATCTTCAAGGATGACGACATCGACGGCGACACCGACATGGGCGCCGAATACTACGTGGCGAGCGGATCGAGTCAGACGCTCCTGTGGAATCAGACCGACTCGGGTTCTAACTGGATCATCGGGTGGGTCGCGGTTCGGGCGGCGGGTGGCGCTGGTGGCCAGGTCAATCAACGCGACGGCATCAATTTGTCTGGCATTAGCGCCATCAACGGCATCACCAAAAGCGGCATCAGCGCCATCAATGGCCTGACGATCTAAAGGATATCCAAGATGCCGCTGGCCGAACTCACCGGGTTCTTCGGTGCGAACCTCAAGACGCACGAGCGGTTTCTGCCGCCCGGGTACTGCGTGTCGAGCGTCAACCAAAAGCCCAACGAGAGCGGTGACTTGCGGCCATGGCGCAACCCATTGACGATCTCCGGGCCAGTGGTACCGGCCAACCGCCAGACGATCTACCGCATGGGACGCGACTCACCGACCCCGAGCGACTTCTGGCTGTCGTGGTCCACCATCGTGC
>Ga0210073_1000062_pt1 | contig 21255 bp, 23 predicted proteins | sample Browns_ThreeSqC__2_FD_184853 | JGI IMG/M metagenome (GOLD analysis project Ga0210073, IMG submission 184853) | Wetland microbial communities from San Francisco Bay, California, USA, that impact long-term carbon sequestration - Browns_ThreeSqC_D2... | ecosystem: Environmental > Aquatic > Marine >...
ATCACGCGCCAGGAAACGAGTCCCTCGAGCGAGTGCGCATTGCCGCAAAAGAAGGAAGCGAGCGTGAAGAGGGCGATGGAAGCCGTGTAGTAGTTCCGCCGCCCGAATCGGTTGGACAGCCAGCTGGTAATGGGAAGCACGATCACGTTCGCGACGATGTAGCCGGTACTGACCCAGGCGATCTCCTCCAGGGTCGCACCCAGGTTCCCCATCATGTGGGGGATCGCCACGTTGACGATGCTGGTGTCCACCAGCTCCAGCACGCTGGCCAACGTCACCGCGAAGGCGATGACGTATCGCCCGCGATGCACCTCGTCGCGGGGGATCCGTCGCCGAGCCGGCAAGGAAAGCGCCAGCGAGGTCATGGCCCTACTTGGTCTTGACGCTGACCACGACCGACATGCCCGGCCGCAGCGGCCGCACCGGATCGGCGGGGCCGTCGACGGTGATCCGCACGGGAACGCGCTGAACCACCTTGGTGAAGTTGCCGGTCGCGTTGTCGGGAGGCAGCAGCGCGAACTTGGCGCCGGTCGCCGGGCTCAGACTCAACACGTGTCCCGAAAAGGTCTTGCCCGGATAGGCATCCACGGTGAAGGTCGCAGGATCTCCCACCGCGATGTCGCCCACCTGGGTCTCTTTCATGTTCGCAGTCACCCAGATCTCGTTGGCCGGTACCAGCTGCATTAGCCCCTGCCCGATCTGGACCAGCACTCCCGGCTCGACACCCCGCTTGGCGACGATGCCATCCGTGGGGGCGGTGATCACGGCATAACTGAGCTGGAGCCGGGCGTTTTCCACTGCGGTCTCGGCGGCTGCCAGCCGCGCCAGGGCGATCCGGGTCGCGGCCGAGTAGGCGCTGACCTGGCTACCACTCGCGGTCGCGGACCGACGCAGCGACTCCAGGTTCGCTTTCGCCGCATCATAGGCCGCCTGAGCCGCGTCCAACTGCTGTGGTGAGATGATCTGCTTCTCGGCCAGCCCTTTGTACCGGGCCAGGTCGGCGGCCGCCTTGCGCTCCGAGGCCTCGGCCGACGCTACCGCTGCGGCCGCGCTGGCCGCGGCATCCTGGCTCCACTCCAGCTGCGCCTGCGCCTGTCCAGTGCCCTGATGCCCGCCGATCACGCCGCGTGTGGCGGCCAGCTCCGCCTCGGCTTGGCGCAGACGCAAGCGAAGATCCCGGTCGTCCAGCACCATGAGCGTGTCGCCGGCCTTGACGGTCTGGTCATCGTCCACGCGAACTTCGGCGACGAACGCCTGCACGCGGGACGAGATGAGAGCGATCCGGGCCTCGACCTGCGCGTTATCCGTGGTGACCAGTTTCCGGGTTCGGATGTAGTAGGTCGTGCCCCAGATCGCGGCGGCCAGGGCCAGAATCCCGAGGATCCACACGGGACGGGGTGCCCGGCGCTTCGCGGCGGGGGCTTCGCCGACGGGTTGCTTGCTGGCCGCGTCGACGTCAGGGGAAAGGCGTAGTGGGGTAGCCATTGCGTTCCTAGTCCTGCCTACTGGAGTTGGTTCAGCACACCGAGGGCGCGGTAGGCGGCGACCCTTGCGGTTCCATAGTTGACTTTGGCCTGAATCAGGGCATTCCGCCCCTGGAATACGGAGCCTTGGGCGTTGGTCGTCTCGACCGATCCCGCCACGCCGGCGCGGAACCGTTCCTCCGCCTGATCCAGCTCCTGCTCGGCGAGCTGAAGGCGCTCCGTCGCGACGGCGACCTGCTGCTCGGCCGAGGCCAGGTCGAGCAGCGCCTGCCGGGCCTCGACCTCGACCTGGAGCGCGACATCCCTCTGGTGGACCTGTTGAGCCTCGAGGCGAGCCTCCTGTTCCCGGTAGCGCATAGGCCGCTTCCAGCCGTCGAGAATGGGGATGCTCAGCTGTACGCCGTAGTTGTAGGAGAAGGCGATGTTGTCACTCTCCCGCCCGCTCCCAATCGCCTGCGCGCCAACACTCAGGTTGGGGAGATTCTCATAGCGGATGGCCTTGAGCGACTTGGTCATGGCGGTCGTTCGCCGTTGCTCCGCCGCGGTCTCAGCCCGATGGTCAACGGCGAAGGCCACAGCCGCCGCGGGGTCGCGCGGGAGGTCCAGCGTTGGCATCCCGAGGGAATCAGCCAGGACCAGGGAGTCGGCCGAGGTCAGCTCAAGGACCCGGGCCAGCTGGAGCCGGGCCCGGTCGCGCTCGTTACGGGCAATCACCAGCTGGCTCTTCACAGCCGCGAAGTTGACGCTGCTCCGGGTCTCGTCGATCACGGGGCTCACGCCGGCGGCGACCAGCTGGCGGGCCTGGTCCAGGAGTGAAGCCGCGATGGTGCTGTCGGCCTCGCGGGCGCGTACCGTTTCGTCCGCGCTGATCGCCTGGAGGTAGGCCTGACCCGCGGTGCTCGCCGCGAGCTCCCCGATCCCCTGGGCGTCAAACCCGGCCGCCTGGGCGGAGTCGACCGCCGCGCGGTATCGGGTGTAGAGGCTGGCGTTGAACAGCGTCTGGGAGCCGTGCGCCTGGAAGTACCAGAGGTTGTAGTCGGGGGTGACCCCGATCGCGAACGGAATCCCCACTTCGTCCAGGTTGCGGGTCTGACGGCTCCAGGCCCCGCTGGCGTCGATCGTGGGGAGCAGGTCTGCGCGTCGCTGCCCGACCCTGGCGTCGGCGGTAGTGGTGTTGAGCCGAGCCAGCGCGGCGTTGACCCCGCGTTGCCGTCCCAGCTCGATCGCCTGGGCCAGGGTCAGGGGTGATGGAATCGAGGTGCTCGTCGCCTGGGCGGTCCCGAGACTCGTGGGAATGACAAAGGCCGCCGCCAAGAAGGAGAGATTGCGCATCGGCTAGACTCCGGACGCCGCCTGGGGTCGGGTGAGGACGCCGTGAAGGAAGAGGTCGAGGATTCCGGCGAAGACCCGCTCGTCGCCCAGGGGGGTCGCGTCATAACGGCCCATAAAACACTGGAACTGGGCGGAGTGGACCATGAGGATCGGGAGGGCCCGGGCGGCCCAGGCGGCATCGACCGGGCGGAACTCGCCGGCTTCGACGGCGCGATTGATCACGCTTTCCAGCGCCCGTCGGCTGCGGAGAATGACCTCCTCGAAATAGAAGCGGGCCAGCTCGGGAAAATTCCCCAGTTCGGAATGCACCACCCTGATGATCCGGGCGGCGGCCGGATCGCGGACCAGATGCCACATGCGGGTGGCCAGCGTGACCAGCAGGTCCAGATAGCTCCCGGTGTGGGCGCGGATGATCGCCTCGCTTTGCACCACGGTGGAGACGATCCGGGTGCGCACCATTTCCCGGAACAGGGATTCCTTGGAATCGAAGTAGAGGTAGAGCGTCCCTTTGCTCACGCCGGCTCGCCGGGCCACGTCGTCGAGCTTGGTGCGAGCGAATCCCTGCTCGCCGAACAGCTCGAGAGCGGCATCGAGAATCTCCTCGGGACGATCCGCGGGCCGGCGCTGCCAACGGGGGCGGGTGCGGCGGGGACGCCGAGAAACAGAGGCTTTGGGCATCGGACCAGGGCTCCAGGTTACTAACTGACCGGTCGGTAATATAGAAATGACGGCCTGCCACGCAAGAAGTTTCAGGTTCCGGAGCTCCCGGCTGAGATCGGACTCTTGATCCACAACCGGGAAGTTCCTATCTTGCAATCACTTGCCGCAGGAGGCTTCGCCGAATGTCGGAACCCTTCCTCAGCTCCGACGACTACGACGAACAGGCCCACCAGCTCTACAATGAAGGTCGCTACGACGCAGCCCTCGAGATTCTAAGAGAAGGGATCGGACTCTACCCTAACGCGGTCGAACTCCACGTGGGGATGGGCTACGCCTACCTCGCGCGGGAGGACTACGCGTGGGCCCACCAGGCGTTCGAAGTGGCACGCGGACTGGACGCGGGCCACGAGGATGCGCTGGCCGGACAGGGAGAAGTGCTGCTCAAGCTGGGGCAGCGGCCGGAGGCGATCGAACGCTTCAATCGCCTGCTGGAGCTCGGGTTCCAGGAGGACCACGAGCTGATGCTGCAAGTGGGACGCGCCCTGTTCCGGGAAGGTTTGCTCCGCCACGCGCAGCGCTTCTTCGAGCTGGCCGTGACCGCCCGGGGCGATTCTCCGGAGGCGGCCGCCTGCGTCGGGTATGCCTGCCACCGGCTGGGAGACGAAAGTGGGGCGCTGTACTGGCTCCGCCGGGCGCTCCAGATCGACCCGCGCTACTGTGAGGCCCGGGTCTACCTGGCCAACCTGCTCTACGATCGCGGCGAGACGGAGGCGGCGCTTCATCACCTCGAGCGTACCGCGCCGGAGGATCACTTCGACGAACTCGCCATCTGGCGGTATCTCGAGCTCCGCAAGAATCTCTACCGACTGCGCGACAACGACCCCGAGTTGGCGCCCTGGTTTGCCCGACTGGGCGAGGTCGCGGGGGAACCCGACAGCATCGATCTGCTCCTGGCCGAAGTCGAGGCCCAGCATCCGGACGGTTCGGTGCGGGACCCGCACCAGCTCGAGTTGTTCGGCACGCTGCTCACCGAGCTGCAGGCGATGCAGAAGCGCCCGGGAACCGGGGAGCCTCACGCGGTGGCCTCGCTTTCCGGCCGGATCTTCCGGGGCTCCTGGGAGGAGATCCTCCTTCAGATGAAGGCGGCTGATCGAGAATGGTCGGACGCCCCCCTCACCGAGTTCATGCGCGATCTGGCCCGCCGGGGCGCCGCGGAAACCGGAGTGGTCATTCCCATGACCGACGCGGAAGCGTTCATTCGGGGGAGTGCGGAGGCCGGAGTGCTGCGGATCCTCCACTGACGCGATCGCCTCTCACGAAGCAACGCCCTGGCTCAGCGCCGGGGCGTTGCTATTTTTTGGCCCACTGTCATGGAACCGCTTCGCGAAACCGATCAGCGATTCTCCGGACCCTGGACCAGGGGCGTCCGGAAAGTACGCCTTTCCAATGGGCTCACGGTACTGGTCCGGCGGGACGACTCCGCGCCCGTGGTGGCGGTAGTGACGCACGTCCGGGCCGGGTTCTTCGACGAACCGGACCAGTGGGTGGGGATCTCCCACGTGTTGGAGCACATGTTCTTCAAGGGGACGCCGAAGCGCGGCGTCGGGGAGATCGCCCGGGCGACCAAGGCAGCCGGAGGATATCTCAATGCCAGCACCGGCTACGACGGCACCGGGTATTTCATGGTGCTCCCGGCCACTGGCCTCGAGACAGCACTGGAGGTCCAGGCCGATGCGCTGCGCAACTCTCTGATCGACGCCGGGGAGCTGGCGCGCGAGCTCCAGGTCATCATCCAGGAGGCGAAGCGGAAGCGAGACACGCCCCCGGCCCTGGCGGTGGAGAGTCTCTACGCCCTGATGTTCGACCGCCATCGGATGCGCCGCTGGCGTATCGGCGAGGAAGCCGCCCTGGCTCGGTTCACCCGGGACGACCTCTGGGCTTACTACCGCTCGCGCTACGCTCCCTCCCGAACCACACTCGCCATCGTGGGGGAGGTCGACGAAGAGGAGGCCCTCGCCCTGGCTCGGCGCTACTACGGAGATTGGGTGGCCGCCGCGGATACGATCCCGGCCGGCCCGGAAGAGGCGGCCCATCGTGAGGTGCGCGTCCGGACCCTTCGGGGAGACATTCGCCAGGCTGAACTGGCGGTTGGCTGGCGGACGGTTCCACCGCTCCATCCCGATGCGCACGCGCTGGACCTGGTCGCCGGGGTGCTCTCGGCCGGCCGCGGCAGCTGGCTCTATCGGGAGCTCCGGGAGGGAGGTCTGGTCACCTCGGTAGGTGCCAACCACTACGCGCCGACAGAACTCGGCGTATTCACCGTCACCGCCGACCTCGATCCGGCCCGTCTCGAGCCAGCGATCGGGAAACTCGCGGGGGAAGTCGCCCGGCTCCGGGTGCACGGGCCGTCGGACGAAGAGCTCGAGCGAGCGCGGACCTTGGTGTTGACCCGTTGGATGCGGGCCCAGGAAACCATGGACGGCCGCGCCTCTGCCCTGGCGGCTGCGGAGGCCCTGAAGAGCGTGGAGTTGCTGGACCAGGAGTACGAGGCGCTCGCCTCGATCGGCCCCGACGCGGTGCGCGAGGCGGCCGCGAGGTATCTACCCGCAGACGCGGTCTCGATCCTTGCCTACGTCCCCAGGGAGTCGGGGAGAGATCTGACCGCTCCGGACGTGTCGCGGTTATTCGAGCGGTCCGCTCCCGCCAGTCGAACCAACGGGGCGCCACGATCTCCCAGCCCGCCTGCCGCACCCAAGATCACGAGTCGGCAACATGAGGGCGTCTACCAGGTAGCCCTGCCCGGTGCGGACCTGTTGATCCGGGCCAAACGGGGGGTCCCCACCGTCACCCTGGGCGTGTACGCTCTGCGGGAATCTCTCGACCCTCCGGAGCTGGCCGGTCTCGGGGCCCTGGTGATTCGAAGCGCTCTGCGCGGCGCCGGGGAGTTCAATGGGGCCGCCCTGGCCACCGCTCTGGAGCGCCTGGGAGGGAGTCTCGGTACCAGCATCGCGCTGGACTGGCTGGGATTCACCACCACGGTCCTGGCCGATCGCCTGCCGGAGGCCGCCAGCCTGCTCGACCTGGTTCTGCATTCCCCGAGGCTCGAGGAGCGTGAGGTCTCGGGCGAACGCGGCCTCATGGTCGAGGAAGCGCGGCAGGTAACCGACGACATGTTCCGCTACCCGTTCCAGCTTGCCTTTCGTGCGGCGTTCGGCGATGCGGGCTATGGCCTGCCGATCGGTGGCCTTCCCGCGACGCTCGAGCGCATCACGGTCGAGGACGTCCGTCGTGAGCAGCAGCAGGCACTGGCCGCTCGTCGAGTCACGGTGGTGGCGGTGGGAGACATTGATCCCGAACGCGCGGCGGCGAGCCTGGCCGGCGTGTTTGGCGACCATGCTGCCCGGCCGCGGCTGGAGCGGCTGCCGGAGATGCCCTGGGCCGCAGGACCCAGGCCCCGCGACCTTGTGGACCCCCGACAGAAGGCCCAGTCGGCGCTGGCACTGGTCTTTCCGGGGCCGTCGCGGCGGGATCCCCAGCGGCACGCGGCCGAGATCTGGGCCGCGATCGCCAGTGGACTCGGGGGACGGCTCTTCGAGGCCCTGCGTGACCGGCGCTCGCTGGCCTACTCGGTCCTGGGTTCCGCTTGGCAACGGGGTCGGGCCGGCGCCCTGGTCACCTACATCGCCACTTCCCCTGAACGGGAAGTTGAGGCCCGGGACGCCATGCTCGAGGAGCTGGTGCGATTCGGCCGGGAGGGTGTCACCGAATCCGAGCTGACGCGGGCGGTCCAGTATCTCTCCGGACAGGCACTGATCCGGAGACAGAGCGGTCAGGAGATCGCCGCGGAAATCCTGGAGGCCTGGTTGATCGGCAACGGTCTGGGAGACCTGAGCGATCCCGCGGGACAGTATCGCCGGATCTCCCGCGAGTCGGTGGAGGCGCTGATCAGGGCCGATCTCGACCCGGCCCTGCGCGTGGAAGGCATCGTGCGGGGAAGCACGAAGACTGGTCAGGCCTGAGTCGGCCTGCGGGAGAAACCTGGGACGGCGGACTGGCTTTCTTGGGAACGCGGCGTCAGAACATCGACATCGCGAGCAGGGAGCGGAGATTGTCGTTGGTCACCCGGAGGCGCGACGACAAGAGCCGAACCATGGACCAGAGTATCTTGTAGGCCATCTCCCGATTGAAGTCGAGCAGCATCTCGAAATCGGGCCGCGAGATCGTGATCAGGGTGGCGCTCGAGTTGGCCACGGCGTCGGTGGAGCGATCCGACCGGTCGAAGACCGACATCTCACCGAAGCAGGCCCCCGGTGAGAGCACGGCCAGCGCCTCTTCTCCCGACCCGGGAATGTTCCGGCTGATGCGCACCTCACCGGCGAGAATGATGTAGAACCGGTTGCCCGGCTCCCCCTCATTGAAGATGACCTGTCCTGCCTTGAAGTGCTGCTCCTTGCAGATCTCGGCGACGGTGGCCAGCTCGGCCTCGTCGAGGTCCCGAAAGATGCCAGTGTCCTTGAGCAGCTGCAGCTGGAGTTCCATGATCGAGCCGTACCTGGAGAAGGTCCGGAATGCCGTCCGAAGGTAGCCCGCCTGGAAGGGGCGAGCAAGTTCGCTCAGGCGTCACCATCGCCGATGGATTCACCGCGCTCCGAATCCCTCTCGCGATCGCCTTCGTTCTGGTACATGACGATGATTGGCGCGTGGTGATCCTGGTGGTCGCGAGCGTCAGCGACCTCCTCGACGGATACCTTGCCCGCCGCTTCGGTAGCTCGTCGCTGGGGTCGTTTCTCGATCCGGTGGCAGACAAGCTCTTCATGGCGGCCGCCTTCGGAGTGGTACTCTTCTCGGGCCGTCTCGCCTGGTACGAAGTGGCCGGCGTGCTGAGCCGGGACCTGGTCGCCTCGGTGGCTTTTTTCTACACGGCGCTCATCGGCCGGCCCGCGGCGATCCCGGCGCGTCTCGGTGGCAAGGCCGTCACCCTGGGACAGTTCCTGACGTTGCTGGCCTTTCTCACCCAGAGCGCTCTGCTGGAGCCGGTCGCCTGGGCCACGGCCGGGATCGCCCTCTATGCCATCTGGGACTACTCGCACACGGCCCGGTCGACCCGCCGGTCGCTGAAACCCTGAGCTGCTGACGATGACCGGCAGGCTTCCCTCGTTAATCGAGCGGCGGAAATATTTGAGGGCCGCGGTCGCCATGGCGGCGGCGTCGCGGCGCGTCATCCTCAGGCGAATGGATCGCGGCTATGGCCGGCGTTTGAAGGCCGACGCGACGTTGGTCACCGATGCGGATCTGGAATCGGAGCGGGTCCTGCGGGCGGAGATCGGCCGCCGCTTCCCCGATCACGGAATCATCGGGGAGGAGTTTCCCGCTGTGTTGCCTGACGCGGATTTTCAGTGGATCCTGGATCCGATCGACGGCACCCTCAGCTTTACCCACGGAATTCCCTTCTTCGGTACCATCATAGCGCTGTACCACCGCGATCGTCCGATCGTGGGGGTGATCGACCATCCCGCCCTCGGGGTCTGCTACAGCGCCGGCCTCGGGCTGGGCGCCTGGCGCGATGGCCGCCGGCTTCGGATGCGCGACGCCCGGGCGGCAGGTCTCGCGCGGGAGATCGTCTCGGCCTCGGACCGGCCGCGGTTCGCGCTGTGTCGGAGCGCCGGCGCTTTCGACTCGCTGGTGCGAACGCATGCCAACGTGCGCGGTTACACGGATTGCCTGGCCCATACCATGGCCGCCGAGGGGAAGATCGGGGCCGCCGTGGACTACGGTGTACGGCTCTGGGACATCGCGGCGACGCAGCTCCTGGTCGAGGAGGCGGGCGGCCGCTACGAGTGCGTCTATCGCGGCCGGCATCGAGGGCTCCCGCTCTACGGCATCATCTGCGGGAAGCCGCGAGTCGTGCGGTGGCTCCTCCGAATCTTCGGGACCGGCCGCCGGAAGCACTAACGGAAAGGGAAGATTGCGATGGCTCAGGACATTAAGCGCATCACCCTGCGCTGGCTTGGCGATGAACAATTCGAGGGCGGGGAAAAACCGGGGATGAACATGACCCTCGATGGACACAACCAGGCAGCCCCGAGCCCGGTGATCTTCCTGCTGATGGCGGTCGCGGGCTGCACCGGCGCGGACATCACGGCCATCCTCAAGAAGATGAGGGTGGCGCTGAGCGAGTTCCGGATCGACACGGTGGGAACCCGGCGCGAGGCCGAACCGCGGCGCTATGTCGCCATTCACCTGGTGTACCATCTCCGCGGGGAGGGACTCGACGAGGCCAAGGCCCGACGGGCGATCGACCTCTCCATCGAGAAGTACTGCTCGGTCCTGCATTCACTGGCCTCCGATATCCGTCTGACCTACGAGCTCGATCTCGGGGCGTGAGGCGTGTGGCGGTCAGACCTTTCGCGGGTGCGGTGGGTACGGGAGTAATACTCGCACTGATTGCCGCGCCGCTTGGGGCGCAGACGATCAAGGAGTGGGGGATTCAGGCGCTGGGTGCCCTGGCTGATCCGGCCTTTGCCGGTGGCGGAGCCTACGGGGCGTTGCGCTTCGGAGACCGGACCCGGGCTGCGGTAACGCTCAACCCCGGCGTCCAGGATGGACAATTCGCGTTTCGAGGCGAGTTGCTCGGCCACCTCCTGATCAACGGGAGGAGCAAGCGCCCCCAGGTCTACGCCCTCGCGGGAATTGCGGGGGTGGCCGGCCCGACTGGGCGTGGCTGGTTGGTGATGGGAGCCGGACTGGAGGCCAGTCCCGGCGGACGTTCGGGTTGGGCGTTGGAGCTGGGAGTCGGGGGAGGAGTGCGGATCAGCGCGGGGTTCCGGTGGCGCCGATTTCCCCCGACGTGGGTTCCCTCCCAGTGAACGCGTTCGACGCGATCCTGGGGAATGCCCTGAAGATGAAGACGACTACTCGGTGGTCAGCTCGACGGTGGAGGAGCGCCGGACCACGGGTTGGCAGTACCGCTCTCCGAGGACGCGAAGCTGAGCGATTTCCTCTTCCGAGAGCTGCTCATACCGCTCTCCGAGGTACTGCATGGTGTCGTCGAACCATTCCTTCTGGTGCTCCGGCAGCGCCTCCAGCACTCCGCAGCGAAGGATGTGGCCGAACATCTCGTCACGAGCCTGCTCGAACTCCGTCGCCGTGCGGCGCGGCTTCTTCTTCGTCATTCCGAATCCCCTCCTTTTGGGGCTCTGGGCGCGCGGAATATAAAAGAATGCCTCCGGCCGGCGCAATTCAGGGTGGTAACGCTCCAACTTCCCCCCGCCATTAGATTTCCGGGCCGGAACCATGGCCCTCCCGAGGGGCAAATATCCATGAGCGACGAAGAGGAAGTCTACGGCGAAGAGCGGGCGGAGCGATTGGTCGAGCGCCTGCGCGAGCTCGCCGAGTTGATCCGGGAGCTCGACCGCTCGGGCCAATTGCTGCAACGGGTCCCGGACCTGCTGCGCCTCATGGGGGACGCGCGCTCCGAATTGTTTCACTATGAAGTCCGCTCGACCTACGACACGCCGGAAATTGCGGAACACCGGCGGATCGTCGACTCCGCCCAGCGCGGCGAGTTCCTGACCAGCGATGATCCAGAGGACGACGAGCCATGGCGACCTCACCAACCGGACTGAAACGGTTTTACCTTCTGCTTGGCGGTGTCGCCGTCGCCGGACTGGCCGTTCTGGCGTTCCTGGTGGTTCGGCCCGCTTCGGTCAGCATTCCGGTGGACGTCAAGGTCCAGCCGTCGGACACCGCCGGGTTCCGCGGCTATGTCCTGGGGTCCGCGAGTGCGCCGGTCGAGGTCTCGGAGTACGCGGATTATCAGTGCCCCTCCTGCCTCCACTTCGAGGAGATCCAGTTTCCGGACGTCCGTGACCGCCTCATTCAGACCGGGCGGGTACGCTGGCGCTACCGGGATTTCCCGCTCGCGCAGCACAAGTTCTCCAGGGTGGCGGCCCACTCCGCCGCTTGTGCCGACGAACAGGGCAAGTTCTGGGAGCAGCACCGGGCGATCTACGTTGGCCAGCCCGACTGGTCTTTCAAGCGGGACGCCGCCGGGATCTTCCGCGACTACGCGAAACAGAACGGCCTCGACCTCGGCCGTTACGACGCGTGCATGCAGTCGGCCAGGTACGCGGGCCGGATCCAGGCCAGCCTCGAGGAAGGCATGAAGGCGGGCGTCCAGGCGACCCCGACCTTCCTGGTCGGAGGGCGGTTGTACTCGGGCGTGCAAACCTACGACGCGCTCAAGGCCATCATCGACTCCCTGGCGCCGCCTGCGGGGAGGTAAGTCGTGAAGTATCGGATGGCGGGGGCCCTGCTGAGCCTGCTCGGGCTGTTGCTGGCCACCTATCTGTACCTCTACAAGATCGGCAAGATCGGTACGCTCGCCTGCGGGACCGGAAGCTGTGAGACGGTCCAGCTGAGCCCTTACAGCCGCTTCCTCGGCCTCGAGGTGGCGATGATCGGGATCTGCGGGTACGGCCTCCTGCTGATCCTCGGCTTGCTCGGGCTCCAGGCCTCACCAGGAAGGCGAAGCTGGGTGGGCCGCCTGCTGCTCGTGGGGTCGGGCCTCGGCCTCGTGTTCACCTGCTACCTCACCTACCTCGAGCTGTTCCTGATCGAGGCGATCTGCCGCTGGTGCGTGGCCTCCGCGGTGATCATCACCCTGATCTTCGTGGCCAGCCTGCTCGATTGGCGGGCGAGCGATTCGAATCGGGGGCCCAGGGCGCCCGCGTGAGCAGCGCCTTTACGACCAGCGAGCATCCGGTCGTCCGGGGGCGGGCCCTGGCGACGCTCGCCCTCACGGCGCTGGGCGTCGTCTACGGCGACATCGGCACCAGCCCGCTGTACGCGCTGAAGGAATGCTTCGGGGCGCGGCACGGTGTCCCGCCAACGCCCGAAAACGTTCTGGGCGTTCTCTCCCTGATTATCTGGTCGCTCACCTTCGTCATCTCGTTCAAGTACCTCATCTGCGTGATGAAGGCGGACAACCGCGGTGAGGGAGGAATTCTGGCGCTGCTGGCGCTGGTCCGACCCAGCTCGGAGCCCAAGGGCATGCGCCTGTTGCTGGTCGGCGTGGGCCTGGTCGGGGCAGCGCTGCTCTACGGGGACGGTGTGATCACGCCGGCCATCTCGGTCCTGGGCGCAGTGGAGGGACTCCAGGTGGCCAGCAACTTCTTCCATGGCGGGGTGGTCACGATCATCGCCACGGTCATCCTGGTCCTTCTGTTCCTGATCCAGCAGTGGGGGACGCACGGCGTCGGACGCCTGTTCGGCCCCGTCATGGTGGTCTGGTTTCTGTGCATCGCCGCGCTGGGCGTGCGAGGAATCATGCTCGACCCCAGCGTCTTGCGCGCGGTGAACCCCTGGCACGCGGTGGATTTCTTCATTCGCGACGGCGTCCAGGGGTTCCTGATTCTTGGAGCGGTGGTCCTGGTCCTGACCGGAGGCGAAGCCCTGTATGCCGATATGGGCCACTTCGGACGGCGACCGATCCGCCTGGCGTGGTTCTGGGTAGTGTTTCCGGCCCTGGTGCTCAACTACTTCGGCCAGGGGGCGTTGCTGCTACATCGGACCGATGCGGCCTCCAATCCCTTTTACAAGCTGGTTCCCGAGCAGCTGTTGTATCCGATGATCGTGATCGCCACGCTCGCGGCGGTAGTGGCCTCACAGGCGCTGATCTCGGGCGCCTTCTCCCTGACGCGCCAGGCGGTGCAGCTGGGTTACGCGCCTCGGGTCACGATCCGCCACACCTCGGAGCGAGAGGTAGGCCAGATCTTCATCCCCGAAGTCAACTGGGCGCTGATGATCGCCTGCATCTGGCTGGTGCTCAACTTCAAGCGCACCGACAACCTGGCGGCCGCCTACGGGATCGCCGTGACCGGGACCATGATGATCACGACGGTGCTCTACGCCTACGTCGCCCGGGCTCGCTGGCACTGGGCCTGGTGGCGGGTGATCGGGCTGGGGGGCGCCTTTTTCGTGGTGGACCTGGCGTTCTTTGGTGCCAACCTGATCAAGGTGGAGGACGGAGGCTGGTTCCCCCTGGTGATCGCCCTGGGTGTGTACACGCTGATGAGTACCTGGAAGCGTGGTCGCCGGATTCTCTCGGAGATCATGGAAGAGGATTCACTCCCGATCGATCTGTTCCTGCATGACGTCGCCAGGCGGATTCCGGTCCGGGTACCGGGTACGGCGGTCTTCCTGACATCCCATACGAGGGGGGCTCCGCCGGTGCTGCTCCACCATGTGAAGCACAACAAGGTGCTCCACCAGACGGTGATTCTGATGTCCGTGAAGACGGAGGAGATCCCCACTGTGCGCGAGCGGGACCGGGCCGAGGTGGCGGATCTCGGACAGGGGTTCTACACGGTGACGGCCCACTACGGCTTCATGGAGATCCCGGACGTGCCGGCGGTACTGCGAGCGCTCACCGCGAAGGGTCTCGAAGCCAAGCCGATGGATACCACCTACTACCTGGGCCGCGAGACGCTCATCACCAGCCGGACTCAGCGACGCGCCCGTCCGGTCGCGTCCGACCGCCGGATGCCCCTGTGGCGGCGGCGGCTATTCACGCTGATGGCGCGCAACGCCCAAACCGCCACCGCCTTCTTCGGACTGCCGCCGAATCGGGTGGTGGAGATGGGGGCGCAGATCCAGTTCTAGGGTTGCGGGAAGCTTGGAGCTGGGAGCCAGGAGTTTGGTGTTACGCCTTCCTAGTGGTGCGCGAACACAGTGGTCGTTCCCTTCGCATCGAACGTCAGCACATCATAGGGGTCTTTGGAAGTGTCCATGCCCGGGGCCCCACCCGGCATCCCCGGAGCAGAGAGCCCCAGTACCTTGGGCTTCTCCCGGAGCAGGCGCTCGATGTCGCCGGCCGGGACGTGGCCTTCGATCACGTACCCGGCAATCACGGCGGTGTGGCAGGAGGACACGCCCCTGGTGACTCCCAGCTCCGCCTTGATGCTTTCGAGTGCCGCGTCGTCGAGGTCCTTGGACGTGACCTTGTAGCCCTTGGCCTTCAAGTAGTCCACCCACTGTCTGCAACAACCGCAGCTGGCCGACTTGTAAACCACCATCTCCGGGGGCGGCGTGGGCCGGGCGGCGGTGACCGACGCCGCCAGCGCTCCAAGCAGGATCCCCACCACCAGCAGACGAGACTTCAGGCGCATCACCCTTCCTCCGATTCGTACATGTCCTTGAGCCGGCCCACTACGGCGGGGTCGGCAAGCGTCGTCGTGTCTCCCAGGGCCCGGCCCTCCGCGATGTCCTTAAGCAGCCGGCGCATGATCTTCCCGCTCCGAGTCTTGGGGAGATCCGCTGAGAATAAGATATCATCGGGCCTTGCGATGGCACCGATCTTCTTGCTCACATGGTCCTTGAGATCGTCCTTGAGCTCCGCGGTGGGCTGGCGGCCTTCCTTGAGCGTGACAAAGGCCGCCAGCGCCTGGCCCTTGAGATCGTGCGCCTTTCCCACCACGGCGGCCTCCGCCACGGCCGGGTGGTCAACCAGCGCGCTTTCCACCTCCATGGTACCGATCCGGTGCCCCGCCACATTGAGAACGTCGTCTACCCGGCCAAGGATCCACCAGTAGCCGTCCTCGTCGACCTTGGCACCGTCCCCGGCGAAATATCGGCCCGGGAATCTCGACCAGTAGGTCTGCCGATACCGCTCATCGTCGCCGTAGATGGTGCGCAGCATGCCCGGCCACGGCTCGGTGATGGTGAGTAGACCGCCGCCCTTCTCGAGCGGCTGGCCGGCGTTATCCACCAGTTCCGCGGAGATGCCTGGGAAGGGGATGGTGGCGGACCCGGGCTTGGTGGTGGTGACCCCCGGGAGGGGGGTGATCATGATCCCTCCGGTCTCGGTTTGCCACCAGGTATCCACGATTGGGCAGCGGCCGCCCCCAATGTGTTTGTGGTACCAGATCCAAGCCTCGGGATTGATCGGCTCGCCCACGGAGCCGAGAAGCCTCAGCGTCGAGAGGTCGTGCCTGGCGGGGAGATCCTCACCCCATTTCATGAAGGCGCGAATCGCGGTCGGTGCCGTGTAGAACACCGTGACGCCGTACTTGTGGATCAGACGCCAGAAGCGGTCCCGCTCGGGCCAGTCGGGGGCACCCTCATACATCAGCACGGTGGCCCCAATGGCGAGGGGGCCGTAAACCACATAGGAATGGCCGGTGACCCACCCCACGTCGGCGGTGCACCAGAAGACATCGCCGTCCCGGAGGTCGAAGACGTATTTGGTGGTACACGCTGCTTGGGTGAGATAGCCGCCGGTGGTGTGGACGATGCCCTTGGGTTTCCCGGTGGTCCCCGAAGTGTAGAGGATGAAGAGCAGGTCCTCCGAGTCCATCGCTTCGGGGGCACAGTCGGCCGGAACATGGTCGACCAGGCGGTGCCACCAGTGATCGCGGCCCTCGGTCATGTTGACGAACGTCTCATCGGCGTCGTCGCCGTGACGGCGGCGAACCACGATGACATGTCGCACGGACGGGCACTGCTGCAGCGCCTCGTCGGCGACCCGCTTCAGCGGGAGGACCTGGCCGCGACGATAGCCGCCGTCTGCCGTGATGAGGGCGACGGCCTGCTGGTCGTTGATCCGGTCCCGGAGAGAGTCGGCCGAAAAGCCGCCGAAGACCACCGAGTGGATCGCCCCGATCCGGGCGCAGGCCAGCATCGCGATGGCGGCCTCGGGGATCATGGGGAGGTAGATGGCGACGCGGTCTCCGCGCCGAACGCCGAGGCTTCTGAGCGCGTTGCCACAGCGCCTGACCTCGCGGGCCAGGTCCCAGTAGGTCAGCACCCGCCGATCACCGGGCTCGCCTTCCCAGACGATGGCGGCCTGGTTTCGGCGCGGGGTGGTCAGGTGCCGATCCAGACAGTTGACGGAGGCGTTGAGCTTGCCGCCCACGAACCACTTGGCGTGCGGGGGGCTCCACTCCAGGACCCGGGACCAGGGGGTCATCCACTCCAGGGTGCTGGCCTGGGCTGCCCAGAATGCTTCCCGATTGTAGGCCCCTTCCCGATAGAGGGCCTCGGTCGCTGCGGCCTGGCGGGTGAAGTCGGCCGGCGGCGGGAAGCGGCGTTGCTCGGAGAGCAGGGTCGCGAGTTGGTCTTTCATGGCGGCCTGATGGGAAGGCGCGAGACGGAAAGGTAACCCGGGGGTACGAAAGCGGCCCCAGGGGCGGAGGGCAAGGGTAGGCCCTCAGGGGGTGTCCCAAAGGCGTGGCAATTTCCTCTCGCGGTGGCGGTTTTGCGCTACAGCATTGATACGGTTTGCGTAGATCGTGCCATGTAAATCTTTGTAAATAAAGATGTTGTACCGCTGGCATGGCGTTCGCTATTTACACAGCCGGAGGCCACAAGGTCTCCGACAACTGATCCGCCCGATAAGAGCACACCCGGAGTGATCCGGGGCCGCAAAACTAGAGGTCTCAGCCGGTACGCTGAGATAGCTCGGTGCCGAAGGCGGGATGCAGCGCGAAAGCGTGATGCGCCCGTCATCTGAGATAGGCGGCGTATCGCGCTAGGTGTGCTTCGGGCGTGGAGGAGCGCATGCTGACCACGCAACCGAACAGCAAGATGCTCGCAGCGCCGGAACATCTGGGACTCGACACCCGGACCGATTTCCGGCAACAGGCGGCGGCCCTGCTCGAGGAGCTTCCCGAGCGTACCGGCCAGCTCATCATCGATCTCAGCGCCACGCGCCAGGTGGATTCGGCGGGACTCGGAGCCCTGATGCTGGTGCAGCGCCGCGCGGCGGAGCGCCGTCAGGCGGTGGTTCTCCGGAACGCGAACGACGAACTGCGATTCCTGCTGGTCCTGACCAAGCTGGACGACCTCTTTCAGCTCGAGTCGGCGGCCTGAGGAGTAGGACGATGGGTGAAGTCCTGGCGGGACCCACCCGCCGGCGGGTGCTCTTCATCGAAGACGAGCATTCGCTACGGTCGAGCTATCAGCGCTATTTCCAGCAGCGCTACGAGATGGCCTTTGCGGCGACCGGCGCGGAAGCGATGGCCCTGCTGCCCGCCTGCCGTCCGGACGTCGCCGTCCTCGACATGCGGCTCCCCGATACCGACGGGATTGACCTCCTGCGTCGAATCCGCGAGCTTCTCCCCGACCTGCCAGTGGTGATTACCACGGCTTATCTGAGCGTGGAGCCACAACTCAGGGTCCTCGATCTCCGGTACAGCGGCTATATCGTCAAACCCTTCGATCTCGACGAGCTCGGCCAGTCCATTGATGCCGCCCGCTGAGGGTGCGCTTCTCGAAGCCCTGGATCTCAGTCGTTCATTCGGTCGTCGCCCCGTGCTGCGCGGGGTGAGTCTCGCGCTGCGTCCAGGGGACGTGATGGTCGTCCTGGGTCCCAACGGGGCCGGTAAGAGCACCTTGCTCCGGATCCTGAGCGGCCTGTTGCGACCGGCGTCTGGGGAAGTGCGCTGGAGGGGCGCGACATTGCGCCGGGGCGACCACCAGGCGCGCCGCCGGCTGGGCCTGCTGGCGCACCACTCGTTCCTCTACGACGATCTCACCGTGCTGGAAAACCTGATCTTTGCCGCTCGACTTTACGCGCTCCCCGACCCCCGGGCCGCCGCCAGGGCCGCCTTGGCCGACGCGGGATTGGCTGAGCGGGGAGACGACACGCCTCGGGCGTTGAGTCGCGGCGCGGTGCAACGCGCCGCCGTGGCGAGAGCCTTCCTCCATGACCCCGAGGCGGTGTTGCTGGATGAGCCGTTCACGGGGCTGGATGCGTCGGCCGCGCAGCATTTGCGCGACCAGCTGGGTCAGCTCCGGAGCCGCCGTGGAGCTGCGATGCTGGTGACCCACCGCCCCGACGAGGCCTGGGACCTGACCAACCGGGTCGGAGTGATTGTCAACGGGCGTCTCCTCTTCGATGAGCCGCGGCCCGACGATCTGTCCGCCTTTCTGGGGCGCTACCAGACGATGATCCGTGGGTAGCTGGTTGCGATCCGCCCTGGCGGTCGCCGCCAAGGACGTCCGGCTCGAGCTCCGGAGCAAGACCAGTCTGCTGTCCGGGACCGTCTTTGCCGCCCTGGTCCTGTTGATCTTCAACTTTGCCCGGGATCCGACCGCCCTCTCCGCACTGGACCTGGCGCCCAGCGCGCTCTGGGTCACCTACGCTTTCGCCTCGATCGTCACGCTCAATCGAGGATTTGCCGTGGAGCGGGAGAACGCCGCCCTGGACGGTCTCCTGCTGGCCCCCTTGCCTCGGGGCGCGCTCTATCTGGGAAAGTATTTCGCGAATTTCGTGTTCGTCGCTTTCATCGAAACCGTCACCTTGCCGCTCTTCGTCCTCTTCTTCAACCTGGACCTCAGTACCTCCTGGTGGGGGATCGTCCTGGTTGCCTTTCTGGCGACGGCCGGATTCCTTGCCGCCGGGACCGTTTTCAGCGCCATGGTGATCCGCACCAGTTTCGCGGAGCTGATGCTGCCGGTGCTGCTCCTTCCCTTCATGGTCCCGCCCCTGATGGCGGCGGCGGAGGCCACGGCGCATCTGCTGGGGGGCCGTCCGTTGAGCGAGGTCCAGGGGTGGCTTAGGTTTCTGGCGCTCTATGATGTTGCTTTCGTGACCCTCTGCGGCATGACCTTTTCCTTCGTCGTGGACGAATGAGCGCGGATCTCGAACAGGCTCGACGCATTGTTCGGCGGGGAGCGTGGTTGACCGCGATCGCGGTCGCCGGCGCCGCCGGCATCTACGTGATGGCGCTGAGCTTCACACCGCCGGATATCCGGCAGGGCTTGGCGCAGAAGATCTTCTACGTGCACGCCCCCGCCGCCTGGAACGCCATGATGGCGTTCACCCTGGTGGGAATCTCCAGCGGTCTCTATCTCTGGCTGGGAGACCCGCGACTCGACCGTTTCGCGGCGGCTTCGGCCGAAGTCGGCATCGCCTTCTGCTGCGTCGTGCTCACCACGGGACCGATCTGGGGCAAGCCGATCTGGGGCACCTGGTGGACCTGGGACGCCCGCCTGACCTTGACGCTGTTCCTGTTCTTTCTCTTCCTGGGATACATCGTGCTGCGGCGGGCGCTGCTGGATCCTCTCGAACGTGGACGCTTCTCTGCCGTGGTCGGCATTCTGGGGATGTTGCTGGTGCCGTTCATTCACTTGAGCGTGTACTTCTTTCGCACCCTTCACCCTCAGCCGATCCTGATGAAGCCCAGCTCTCCTTCCCTCCCCCCGGAAATGTTGCGCACTTTGCTGACCTCGTTCGGGGTCTTCACCCTCCTCTACATAGGCTTCGTCACCCTGCGGTACGGATTGGCGCTCGCTCTCGAAGCCCAGGAGGCGCGGCGCCATGCCTGAGGCCCCTGCGAACGGCGGGTACATGGTCGCGGCCTACATCATCGCCGCGGTCGTCTACGTGATCTATTCCTTGTCGCTGTGGCTGCGCGCGAGGCGGGCGCTGAACGACGCCGCAAAGGAGAGCGCTTGATCGGCTGAACCGGGGCGCGGGACGGTTCATCCCGCGCCCCGGTCTGTGTCACTTCTTCTTGAGCAGCACCATGCTCCACAGCAGTCCTGCCAGGACCCCTCCCAGGATCGGCCCGATCCACCAGACGATGCCCGCGATGAACCTCCCCGAAGCCAACTGAGGGCCGAAGGCCCGCGCCGGATTCATGGCCGCGCCGGTGAGTGGTCCCCCCACGAGGATGTCGAACAGAAGCACCAGGCCGATGGCGAAGCCCCCGACCTTGGGAGCGTCGGAAGAGACGGCCGTGCCGTACACCGCGGAGACAAGGAAGAAGGTGAGCACCGCCTCGATGGCGATCCCCTGGCCGATGCTCACATCGGGGGCCAGCGCCGGAGCCCCGAGGGTGGTGCCGGCGGTCAGGCTGCGTGGGAGCAGCCCCTTCACCATGAAGGCGGCGATCGCCGCTCCGACCAGCTGGGCCCCGATATAGTAGGCGGCGGTCTTGCCGTCGACCTTGCGCCCGGCCAGCAGGCCGAGCGTCACGGCCGGGTTCAGATGGCCGCCGGAGATGTTCATCGTGGCGGTGATCCCTATGGCCAGGACCAGGGCGTGCGCCAGTGCGATGCCCAAGAGGCCATAGCTCGCGCTCGGCAGCGGATTCACGAGCACGGAACTGCAGCCGATGAAGATCAGGCCGAAGGTGCCTAACGCTTCCGCGGTGAGGCGACTCGACAGAGGGTACATGGGGTTCCTCGTTCGGGGGTCGGTGCATCCAGCCGGATTGGGGGGCCGAATCTACCGTCGGAGGGTCGAGCGTGGAAGTGGTTCGCGGTCAGGTCGCTCGGCGGAGCACCAGGCTCGCGTTGATTCCTCCGAATCCGAACGAGTTGCTCAGCAGATACTCGGGGCTCGCCGGGCTGCCCTCGCCCGTGATGTAGGCCAGGTCGCAGACAGGGTCGGGGGTCTGGAGATTGACCGTGGGCGGGAGCCAGCCCCGCCGGCTGGCCAGCGCGCAGATGGCCGCCTCGATCGCCCCGCTGGCACCCAGTGCGTGGCCATAATACCCCTTGGTTCCGCTGATGGACGCCTTCCGGGCATGATCACCCAGGACCTGCTTGATCGACCCGGTCTCGGTGGAATCGTTGAGCGGGGTCGAGGAGCCGTGGGCATTGATGTAGCCGATCTCATGAGGCTGAACGCGCGCGTCCTTGAGCGCGATGCGCATGGCGCGCGCCGCCTGGGCGCCGTCGGGGCGTGGCGCGGTCATGTGGTGCGCGTCATTGGTGAGCCCGTAGCCGCAGACCTCCGCATAGATCGGGGCTCCTCGGGCGAGGGCCCGGG
>Ga0210073_1000067_pt1 | contig 20987 bp, 20 predicted proteins | sample Browns_ThreeSqC__2_FD_184853 | JGI IMG/M metagenome (GOLD analysis project Ga0210073, IMG submission 184853) | Wetland microbial communities from San Francisco Bay, California, USA, that impact long-term carbon sequestration - Browns_ThreeSqC_D2... | ecosystem: Environmental > Aquatic > Marine >...
CACTTTGCCGGCGTTCCGGATCGCTTCCGGGATGGTGACCTGGTACGTGAGAAACGGCAGATCCACGAACACCAGCGCGCGTCGGCTGCCGCGCTTCACGGCCGCCGCGTGATAGATCATCTGATACAACGTGGCGTTGAGCGTGGTCTCCCGGCCGGCCAGCACCTGGTTGACCGAGTCGCCCACCAGCAGCATGTCCACCTCGTCGTCCAGCAGCCGGGCGAAGAGTGCATCGTAGCAGGTGAGCACCACGATCTTCCTGCCCGCCTTTTTGAGGGCGACCAGATCGGTGATCGTCAGCGGTGCCGGGTTGGCCATGAGAGGTTCCGGCTCAGTCTTTGGGGTTGAGGGCGCGCTCGATCTCTTCGATCTCCCGCTGCCAGAAGGGACGGTTGGCCAACTGGGGATGCGGAATGATCAGATCGGTCTCACGGAGCCGGCGGGTGCCGAAGCGCACGATGTCGAGATCCAGCGTCCGCGGTCCCCACCGCTCTCCCCGCACCCGTCCCTGGTCGTTCTCGATCTTCTGGAGCGCCTTGAGAAATCTCGAGGGATCCAGCGCCGTCTCGGCCAGGAGCATTTGATTGAGATAGCGTCCCTGGGGCGGCCCGCCCACCGGCTCGGTCTCCTCGACCGAGGAGGTCGCCACCACTTTGGTGAGGGGGATCTTGCCCACGGCCTCGCGCGCCTTGTTGAGATAGGCGGCCCGGTCTCCCTCGTTACTGCCCAGCGCGACGTACACTCGTTCGACCAGGCTCATAGCTCGGTCGCGAAGTGCCGCGCGATGGCGTGCAGGCGGGTGGCCACCCCCTGCAATTCCTGGATGGCCCGCTCGAGATCGTTGTGGCCCTGGGCCGTCTCGGCGGCTCGCAGCGCCATCTCGTGGGTCTCCTGAAGCGCCCGGGCCGATACCTCGGCGATGCTGGCCATCTCTCCGGTGAGCCGGTCGGCCGCGGCCTCCTGGCTTTCCGCCGATACCGCGATCCGGCGAGCGTTCTCCCCGGCGCTGTGGGTGGCGCGCACGATGTCGTCGAGGGCCCGCGCCGCGTTGGCGCTCAGCTCTTCCACGCCGGCCACAGCCTCCTCGCCGCGATCCATCAGCTCAGAGACCTGTGCTACCTGTCCCAGGATTCCCGCCACCAATCCGCCCGCCTCGCGCGAGGCTGCGGCACTCTGCGCCGCCAGCTGCCGCACCTCGGCGGCGACCACCGCGAATCCCTTCCCCTGCTGGCCCGCCCGCGCCGCTTCGATCGCCGCGTTGAGCGAGATCAGGTTGGTCAGATCGGCGATCTCGCGGATCGACCCGATGAAGCCAATCAGGCGATTGGTGATCTGATACAACTCGGCCACCTGGTGACTGCTCTCGGACACGAAGCCCTTGAGCTGGACCAGCCGTTCGATGGCGCTCTGGACCTGAATCCGGTTCCGGGCCGCGACCTCGCTCGCCGCCTCGGAGGCTTCAGCCGCCGCGGCGCCGTGAACCGCCACGTCCCGCGCGGTCCCGACCAGCACGCCCGTCGCCTCCCGCCCGCCCGCGACCCACTCTCCCTGTTCGGCCGCGCCCTGGCGAATCGCCTCCGCCGCCACCGCCACCGCCCCGGACGCGGAGCGGAGCCCCTCGCTCACGCCGCCCAGCCGTTGCACCTGGGCCCCGATCCGGTCCACGGTCTCCACCAGCGGACGCCGGAGGTCCGAGATATGAATCGCCGTTGCCAGCTGCCCGGCGAAGGTCGAGGCCGCGGCGACCTCCTTCGAACCGTAGGCACGGGCCTTGTGATGCTCCAACTCCAGCGTCCCGATGGTCTCGTTGCCGAAACGGAGGGGGAGCACCAGCAGACTCCGCGCATCGGGATCGGGAGAAGTCACCCGCTCATCCCGCTGGGAGTCGGCCACGACCACCGCCTGACCTTCACGCACGGCGATGGCGCGCAGCCGCGGGGCATCGATCCCCGGCTCGCCCCGGTTGGGGCGACCATTCAGGCCGCGATAGACCTGCCGTGAGACGTCGGCCTCGACCCGATAGATCCGGAAATCGCCCCAATCGAGCACCCGGTGGGCGAGCTGCTCGAGCTGAGCAAAGGCATCGCCCAGGGTGATGTTGCTGGTGATGATCCGCTCCCGCAGGTGGATCTTGTTCAGCTCTTCGGCCGAGATCGCCTCTTCGAGAATGCGCTTGGTCAGGAGACCCAGTACCCCGAGCACCGCCAGGACCGCGATCCAGCCCTGGGGGGCAAGGCCCAGAATGGCCCCGACGCTGAGGATCGCCCCGCCCCCGGTGAGGAGATAGGACAGAATCTCGTAGCGGAGGATCATCAGCCGCTCTTCGGGGGCCAGTTTCCCCCGGACCAGCAAGCTGAAGTAGAAGAGCGAGCGGCCGAAGAAGAAGTAGGTCCCCAGTAGCGCCGCGGCGGGCCCCAGGTACTCGAGGCTCAGCCCTTCGGGCTGGGCCCGCACCATCACGGCGGCATAGATCCCGTACGAGGCGGCGAACGCGATGGCCTCGCGTCCCGCGTTGATCCAGGCGGCCTGGATGGTCTTGCGTCGCCAGAAGGCGTCGGCGGCGAAGACCCCGAGCCAGAGCGCCAGCAGCACCGGGGTGGGTCCCACCGTGACGGCACCGACCAGGACGGCAATCCCGATCTGGGTGAGATAGGAATACTTGGAAAGGGGGATCTGGGCGCCCCGTAGTGCGATCACCGCGAGCACCAGGGCCAGGAGCGGGATCGGACTGTCCAGCCAGGTGTGATCCTTGGCCAGCGCGATCAGCAACACCGCCAGGCCGCCGTAGGCCAGCACGGAGGTGACCCGCTCCACGACCCTCTGGGAGTCCAGCGTCACGTTCACGTCTTTGCCCCCTCGAGCCGGACACTGTCAAGCGCGGCCCGGAGCTGTGCCAGATACGCCTCCGCCGCCCCCACCCCCTCGCGTCCCAGGACGTCCACCAACGCGCTACCGACCACGACTCCATCGGCCAGCTTGCCGACCGTGACGGCCTGGGCCGGCGTCGAAATGCCGAACCCCGCCGCAATCGGCAGCGTGGTCGCCGCGCTGACCCGCGCGATGGTATCGGCCAGGTCAGCCGCCAGCTGCGGCGACGCTCCCGTCACCCCCAGCCGCGCGATGACGTAGACGAATCCCTGGGCCCCGCGGACGGCTTCGGTCACCCGCTCGGGCCGAGTGGTCGGCGCCACCAGCCGGATCAGATCGAGCCCGCTCTTCTGCACTTCCCCTTCGACTTCGGGATCGCTGCCGGCCGGCAGGTCGGTGAGCAGCAGGCCCGCGACCCCCAGATCGCCGGCGTCCTTGAGAAACCGGGTCAGGCCGTACCGGAGAATGGGATTGAGATAACTGAACAGCACCACCGGCTTCGACAGGTCCGCTCTGGACACCAGCTCGAGCGTCCCCGGCAGGGTCATCCCCTGCTTCAGCGCCTCGAAGGTCGAGCGCTGAATGGTAGGACCATCGGCCAGCGGATCGCTGAAGGGCACCCCGACCTCGAGGATATCGGCGATCCGGTCGGCGGCCCGGAATGCCTCGAGGCTTTCCGCAGCCGAAGGGAACCCTGCCGTCAGGTAGGGAATGAGCGCCTTGCGGCGCGCGGCGCGGAGCTGGGCCCACGCTCCACGGAGGCCGGAATCAGACAACCGAGTCGCCGACGACAAGGCCGTAGCGGTCAGGATTGGTCACCTTGACGATCGACCGGAGGAAGCTCCCGTCGGCCGCGCGCGCGCCCAGGTTCTCCTCGCGCCCCGGCCTGGGGAGCTGGGAACCGTTGACATCGATTCGAATCCGGATGATCGGCCGGTTGAGCAGGCTGGTGTCCGGATTGGCCGACACCACGACGGCCACCTCGAAGGTATCAAGGATGACGCAGGTGCCGACGGGATAGACGCCGATCAGGTTGATCAGCGCCTTGACCAGCACCGGATCGTATCCACGCCGCGGGTTCTCCCACATCTCGCGCAGCACCTCGTCGGGCTGGATCGGAATCGTCTGGTAGGCCCGGCGGGTGGTCGCGGCATCGTACCCGTCGGCCACCGCGACGATGCGGGAGTACACCCCCATGGTCCGCGGCCGGATGGCCTTGGGGTAGCCGGTCAGATCGATCTTCATGTGATGCTCGTGCGCGACCACCAGCGAGCGATAGGGAATCTCGCCGTAGCCGCGCATGGCGAAGAGCGTGAGCACGCCGAGCCAGGGATGCGCCTGCATGATCCGCCACTCGCTCTCGTCCAGACCGCTGGTCTTGTTGAGCACGTCCACCGGGATCCGGGCCTTGCCCACGTCGTGCAGCAGGCCCGCCATGCCCAGATCGTAAAGCTGGAGCCGGGAGAGACCCAGCCGTTTGCCGATCGCCACCGAGAGGATGCAGACGTTGACCGAGTGGGTGAAGGTGTACTCGTCGTAGTCCCGGATTGCCGTGAGGCCGATCAACGAAGTCTCGTTGTTGAGCACCTGGTCCACGATCGACTGTACCGCCCGCTTCACCTTCGCGATGCTGGTGGTGCGGCCCAGCCGGACACTGTTGATCACGTCCTTGGTCACCGCCACGCCGTGGGAGTAGGTCCGCTTGGCGATCTCGCGAGCTCGTTCCGCCTCCGCCACCGCCTCTTCGCTCTCGGCCGGCGGATGGACCTCGATGTGGCTGACCCCCGCCAGAAGCAGCTTTTCACGCAGCTCGACCAGGCTCTCGGCCTCGCGGTCGGCCCGCCCCGAGAGGGTGAGGAGCAGGCCGAGCAGGACCTGCCACTCTTTCCGCTCGACCCCCGCGACGATCTTGACATCGCCGACCCCGGTGTCGCGCAGGATGGTCAGGATGTGGCTGAAGGAGGCGTAGTTGTCGAGCTCCAGGCGGAGCCGGGTGGCGTTCACGAAGATGAACTCGCCCGAGAGCCGGACCTCGATCTCCGGCGTGGTCGCGAGCAGCTGGGTGGTGGCGGTCTGGAGGTCGTCCAGCGCCTTCTGCGCCGTGGCGTTCTCGATCGGGTAGAGCTTGAGACTCCGGAGCGCGGCGTACATCGCGAGCAGGAGTCCGCGCCCCGCGTGCCGCAGGAACGCGTCCTGGACCCGCTCGTCGTCCACCTTGGGTTGAGCGGCGGGCTCGGATGAGCGGTTCATGCGTTCGCCTCTCTGAGGGCGCGACTGACTGCGTTCCGCACCACCAGCTCCTTGTCTCCCGCAGCCCGTTGCAGCACCTCGCGCGCCTCCGGAGTCCGGAGCTTCCCAAGCGCCAGCGCGGCGCAAGCCCGGGTCTCCGGCGGCTCCTTGTGCTTGAACATCCCGCCGGGAATCAGCATCGCGGTCAGGGGGTCCAATGCGCTGGGCCCGGCGATCAAGGCATAGGCTTCGAAAAACGCCATCCGCTCGGTGAGATCAATGGGCCGTTGCAGCTTCCCCTGTACCACCGGCTCCACCCGCCGGAGCGAGCCCTTGTATCCCTTGCGCCCCACTTCGCGCACCGCGGCCAGCCGAACGTCGCGATCGGCGTCGTCTACCGCACGATCGATCTGGGCCAGCGCGCCCGGTGTGGCGATCGCCGCCAGCGCCTGCACCGAGGCCAGCCGGACCGGCGCCTGGCTGTGACTCAGCGAGTCGCCCAGCCCGGGGACCGCCGGCTGCAGCTTGAGGCGGCGACAGAGCTCCACGGTCGGGACCAGGGCCTCCGATTCCGGAAGTCGGAGCAGCCGCAGGACCTCACGAGGGTTCGCCTCGGCCAGCCGGTCGGCCGACCCTTCGAGCAGCTCACGCACCCGGGGAGACGCGAGCTTGGGCAGCCAGGTGAGCGCCGTCTCCAGTGCGGAGGGTTGCAGCTCCTTGAACAGCTCGCCGAGATCATTCTCGCTGGGCGGCGAAGTGGCCTCGTCGATCGACTGGAGCACCTGTCCCAACACCGCCGGCTCGCTCAGCCGGCTGGTGAACGCGTCCAGGCGGGTGCGCAGGTCACCCGCCAGGTTGGGCATTTTCTCCCTCTGGAGCCGCGATTCCCGGAGAATCGCGGCCACCGACCTGAAATCACCGGCGTTGAGCAGATTGGGCAGCAGGTGCTCGAGAATCCCGACCAGCTCGTCGTGGATCGCCTTTTCGCCCTGGAATTCGAAGATGTCGAACAGGATGGTGAGCGCATTGGCCCGCAGATCCTGGGCGTACTCCGAGACGATCGCCTGCGCCACGTACTGGATCTCGGCCTCGTCCAGCCAGTAGAGCGTGGAATCGAAGTCCTCCAGCTCGATTACACCGGACGGCTTGGGGGGTGCCTCCTCCTGCACCGCCTGCTTGGCCTGCTCGGGGCTGACCTCGCTCCCCGAGGCGGGTGGGGCCCCGCCGCCCAGAATCGGCGCCGCATCGGCGAAGAATTCGGTGAACTGGTAGGAGATGAAACTGAATTCGTGCTCCCAGAGGAGCGTCAGCAGATCGTCGCCGGCGTCGGCCGGCAGCGTGCGGGCACGCTGCACGATTTCCAGGAAGCGGACGATCTCGCCCTCCTCGACACCCTTTCTCAGGGTCAGGATCCGCATCCCATCCTTGTAGAGACCCCAGGCGAGACTCTCTCCCTTGCTGAGCTGGTGGTAGACCACCTGCTCTTCCCAGACGAAATCGGTTTCCGCGACGGTCAGGACCAGCTCGTCCAGGACCGTCCAGACCGGCTGGAAGGCTTCCTTGATCGCCTGTGCGGCGCGGTGATAGATGGGATTGTTGGGGAGGTACATCTGGAACGCCCGGAGCCCTTTGACGATGGTCCGGATCAGTTCCTCGACCTGGGAGACTGGAAGGATCGCGGTGTCCTGGAAGTCCCCGAATCCCGTCATAGCGGATCCCCCAGCAGTCGGGCGGCGTGGGCCACATCCTTGTCGCCCCGGCCACTCAGACAGACCAGGACGACATCGTCGCCCTTCCAGCGCCCGCGGGCACCCGCCACCCAGGCCAGCGCGTGGGCCGTCTCCAACGCGGGGATGATGCCCTCCAGGCGGCACATCATCTGGAACCCCTCGAGCGCCTGCGCATCGGTCACGGCTTCGTACTTGACCCGGCCGGTGTCCCGCAGGTAGCTGTGCTCCGGTCCCACCCCGGGGTAGTCGAGGCCCGCCGAAATCGAATGGGCCGGGGAGACCTGGCCGTCGGCATCCTGCAGCAGATAGCTCAGGCTCCCATGCAAAACGCCCGGCGTACCCGCAGCCAACGTGGCGCTGTGCCGCCCCGTCTCCAGCCCTTCGCCTGCCGCTTCGACACCGACCAGCTCCACCTCGGGGTCCTCCAGAAATCCGCTGAAGAGGCCGATCGCGTTCGATCCGCCCCCGACGCAGGCCACCGCGGTTCTGGGGAGGTGACCCACCCGATCCCGCACCTGGGCCCGAGCCTCCCGACCGATCACGGACTGGAAATCACGTACCATACGGGGATAGGGATCGGGTCCCACCACCGAGCCGATGATGTAGTGGGTGGTCGGGACGTTGGTCACCCAGTCGCGGAGCGCCTCGTTGGTCGCGTCCTTGAGGGTCCTGGTCCCGGATTCGACCAGCACCACGGTGGCACCCAGCAGCTTCATCCGGTAGACATTGAGGGCCTGACGGGCCACGTCTTCCGCGCCCATGTAGACCACGCATTCGAGGCCGAACCGGGCGCATACCGTGGCCGTGGCCACGCCGTGCTGGCCGGCGCCGGTCTCCGCGATCATCCGGCGCTTGCCCATCCGCCGGGCGAGCAGCGCCTGGCCGATCGTGTTGTTGATCTTGTGCGCGCCGGTATGGACCAGGTCCTCTCGCTTGAGCAGCACCCGCGCCCCTGCCACTTCGCTGAACCGCGGCGCCTCCGAGAGCGTCGAGGGTCGGCCCGCGAAATCCCTCAACAGAGCATCGAATTCGGCCCAGAAGGACGGATCGGCCCGCGCCTGGTCGTAGAGCGCGGCCAACTCATCCAGCGCGGCGACCAGGGTCTCAGGCACATAGCGGCCGCCGTAGCGACCGAACCGTCCGCCGACGGCGCGCTCACGAGGTAGGGTGATGCCCAACGAAGGCCTCCATGAAATGGGCGACTCTGGACCGGCCTGCGACCCCGGGAAGTCGCACCACCCCACAACTTACATCATCCACATACGCTAGGATAAGGGCAAAACCCCGTCCCGATCGAGGCTTCCACTCGCTCATCGGCCCCGCCGCGGGATCCCCGCGAGTCGCCGGACCAGGTCCGCAGGATCCGGCGCCGCCGAGAGCGCGGTCCCGATCAGGACTGCGTCGGCGCCGGCCTGCGCCGCCCGCTCGACGTCGGCCGGCGTACTCATGCCGCTTTCAGCCACCGCCACCCGGTCGGCGGGAACCTGAGCCACCAGGCGCCAGGCCGCCTCGATATCGATTCTGAAATCGTTCAGATCGCGGCTATTGATGCCAATCGCCGTGGCCCCGGATCGGAGAGCTTGGTCCAGTTCGGCCGCGGTGTGAACCTCTACCAGGGTCTCGAGCTCCCAGTCGCGGGCGGCCTGGGCCAGCTCCTTCAGGCGGGCCGGCGACAGGGCCCGGGTGATGAGCAGGACCGCCGAAGCTCCAGCCGCCCGGGCCTCGAGAATCTGGGTCTCATCCAGAATGAAATCCTTGCGGAGTACGGGTACCGGGACCGCCCGGGCAACCGCGGACAGATCCTCCAGGCTCCCTCCGAAGTGCTCCCGATTGGTCAGAACCGAGATGGCTGCCGCCCCCGCCCCGGCGTAGGCGGCCGCATGCCGGGCGGGATCCAGCCCGGCTTGTATTTCGCCAGCCGAGGGAGAACGCCGCTTCACCTCGGCAATGAGGGTGACGCGACGGCCCTGGAGGCCGGCCCGGAAGCTCCTTGGTGATGGGGCTTTGGAGGCCTCTGACTCCAGGTCCCGCCACCGGGCCCGGAGCCCCGGGATGGTGGCCCTCGTGGCATCGAGAATGCTCTCTAACAAGCTTGGCACCTTGCCCTTCGGGCGCTTTTCGGGTAGCTTATTTCGGACTCTTTTCGGTGCAACCGTAGCGGGAGCAGGGACCGATGCCCCTAACCAAGCGGCAAAGTGAGATCCTGACTTTCCTCCAGGGCTATATCCGGGACCATGGGTATGCGCCCAGTTTCGAGGAGATTGCGGAGCAATTCGGCTTTCAGTCCCTGGCCACGGTGCACGAGCACCTGACCAACCTGGAGCGGAAGGGCTACATCCAGCGGACTCACAACGAGAGCCGGGCCATCGAGGTACTCCCTCCCAAGGGACAGGCCGTTGCGAGCGAGATCCCCCTGCTCGGCAAGGTGGCCGCCGGGACGCCCATCGAGGCCCTCATGCAGGAGGAGACCCTGGCCGTTCCCGACAACCTGCTCCCGCGGCGGGGACCCAACTACGCGCTCCAGGTCCAGGGCAGTTCAATGATCGACGAGCATATCGTCGATGGAGATTTCGTCGTCGTCCACACCCAGCAGAGCGCCGACAATGGCGAGCTGGTCATCGCTTTGATCAACGGCTCCGAGGCCACCGTCAAGCGGTTCTACCGTGAGCCCGGGGGCTGGATCCGTCTGCAACCCGCTAATGCCGCCATGCAGCCCATGCGCTTCCAGGAGCGCGATATTCTGATCCAGGGGATCGTGGTCGGCGTTATTCGGAAATACTAGGCCCGTTGGAGTACCGGGGGTAGGACTCCGGGCGCTCTGCCGGGCTATCTCTTTCCCACTTCCTTTCGCAATCGCTGCAGGGCCTGGAGCGCTGCTCTTTCCGTAAGCGACTTCCTGGCCCGGCCTACGGCTGCGCCGAAGCTCGATTCCAGTCCGGCCACGTAGATCGCCGCGGCGGAGTTGAGCAGCAGCGCCGCTCTCCCCACCGGGTCTTCCCCGCCCTCGAGTAGCTGGACCACCCGCCGCGCGTTCTCCGCGGGTCCGGCCCCGGCCAGGCCTTCCAAGCCTTGATGCGCCAGGTCGTACTCCGCGGGATCCAGACTCCATTGCGAGATTGTTGCTTGGCGAATTTCCCAAACCTGGGTGTCGCCACTGGGGCTGATCTCGTCCATCCCCACCTCGGCGTGGACCACGAGCGCATGCACGGTGCCCAGCCGGGCCAGGGCCTGGGCGACCAGGGGAGCCCGCTCACGATCCGCCACGCCGATCACCTGGCGGCTTACCCCGGCAGGATTGGCCAGGGGACCAATCAGGTTCATCACGGTGGGGACTCCCAGCTCCTTTCGAACCGGTACTGCGTGCTTCATCGCGGGATGAAAGGCGGGCGCGAACAGGAAAACCATACCGGTGCGCTCGAGTACCTCGGCCGCGCGCTCGGGCGTGAGCGTGATCTCGAGGCCCAGCGCTTCGAGGAGATCGGCGGAGCCGCAACTCGAGGTGTAGCTTCGATTGCCGTGCTTGGCGACGCGAGCGCCGGCGCCAGCCGCGACGAAGGCCGACGCGGTGGAGAGATTGAAGGTCCCGATGGCTCCTCCACCGGTTCCGCAGGTGTCGATGACCGGAGCTCCGGAGGGCAGGCGGACGGTCTGCATCACCGCACGCAGGGCCTGCGCGGCACCGGCCACCTGCTCCGCGGTCTCCCCCCGGGCCCGGAGCCCGATCAACAGTGCCGCGATCTGCGGGGGAGAGGCCTCTCCGCGCATGACCACCGCGAAGGCAGCCGCTGTCTCCTCACCGGAGAGTTGGCCACCATTGGTGAGCCGTCGAATGGCATGCGTGAGCGGAGAATCGGCCATAGCGGATTATAGAGGGAGGAGGGGCGGAACCGACAGCCGCCCACCTGCCCTCAGGGCAGCCGTCCACCTGCCCCCGAGCGCTCTGAGTGGGTAAATTGCGGCACCCATGAGCCGCACCTTTCTCGCTCTGCTGCATTACGACGGGGGGGATTTTGTAGGGTGGCAGCGGCAGCCCGCGGGCCGTTCGGTACAGGCGGAAATGGAGCGGGCCCTGGAACGGCTCTGCGGGCGGCGGATCGTCACCCACGCCTCCGGACGGACCGACGCGGGCGTCCACGCCATCGGCATGGGAGTCAGCTTCTCGGCGCCCAGCCGCTGGGAGGACGAAACCCTCCGCCGGGCCCTCAATTCTACGCTCCCCAGGGACTGCTGGGTCGAGCGCGTCACCACCGTCAAACCGGGCTTCCACGCCCGCAAGAGCGCCACCGGGCGGCGGTATCGCTACGACGTCGGCACCGATGCGTCGAGCATGTCTCCCTTCAGGCGCCCGTACGAGTGGGCCCTGGGGCGGGTGCTGGAGTTTTCGCTGTTACAGGAGGCCGCCGAGCTGATTCGGGGAGCGCACGACTTTTCCGCGTTTGCGGCCAAACCCGCGGAACGGTTGCATTGCCGATGCGATGTGCGTCAGGCCGAGTGGCGGCGTCGCAGCGGCAGCCAGGGAGTGAGCTTCCACGTTACTGCCGACCGCTTCCTTCATCATATGGTCCGATTCCTGGTCGGTACCATGGTGGACATCGGCCTGGGCCGGCGCCCGGCGGAAGACATGACACGTCTGCTCGTGACCCAGCACAACCAGGACACCAGCCCTCCGGCCCCACCGCAGGGCCTCTACTTCGTCGCCGCCGAATATCCGGCGGACATCTTCCTCACCAATGAGATTCCGGTTCCCGCCTCGGTCTAGGTGCACGCTCGGCGCCGGGCTGATCCTGGCGGTGGCGTGCCGGGAGGCCCCGCGACGACAGGAGACCAGCGAGGGCTGGTTGGCTACCGCCGCCACGGTCCAGGGAGCTCGGACCAAGTCCTCGGTGGCCGATTCCCGCCGCACCGCGCTGGTGGAGGCGGCCGAACGGCTGGGGCCCACGGTCGTCTCGATCACGGTACGGTCCCGTCAACGCATCGCTCCTTCGCCCTGGGATCTCTTCTTCGTTCCCCAGGAAACCCAGCAGATCAGCTACGGCACCGGATTCGTCTGGCGACCGGACGGCACCATTCTGACCAATCAGCACGTGGTGGCCGGCGCCGATTCGATCGAGGTAACGCTGCCCGACGGCGGCGACCTGCCGGCCAAACTCCTGGGAGAAGACCCGCTCACCGACATCGCGGTGCTGCGGATCGATCGCACCGGCCTGAAGACCGCCACCCTCGGCAAGAGCACCGACCTGATGATCGGCGAATGGGTCGTGGCCCTGGGAAATCCCTTCGCCTTCCTGCTCGGCAATGCCGAACCGACGGTGACCGCCGGGGTCGTAAGTGCGACGGGCCGCAATATTCTCCCGGGACGCGACCAGCCGGGGCTGTACCTCGACATGATCCAGACCGATGCGGCCATCAATCCGGGCAACTCGGGAGGCCCGCTGGCCAACGCGTTGGGTGAGGTGGTCGGGGTCAACTCCTCGATCTTTTCGCAGTCGGGCGGATCGATCGGACTGGGCTTCGCCATCCCGATCGAGCGGGCAGCACGGGTGGCCGATGAGATCGTCCGGAAGGGTTCGGTTCAGCGGGCCTGGGTGGGGCTCGACGTGGCCGGCGCCGAATCGATGCGGGACTGGAAGACGCAGGGCGGCGTGCTGATCGCGAATGTGGCTCCGGGTGGTCCGGCCGATCGGGCCGGGCTCCACAAGAGGGACGTGTTGACCAAGGCCAATGGCCGGATCCTGCGCAATTTCCTCGACTGGGAAGCGGTGAAGCTGGATCTCCACGTGGGCGACGCGGTCCAGATCACGGCGCGCCAGAGCGGAAACACCGTCACCCGCACGCTGGTCACGGGCGACCTGCCCAGCGTCACCGCGGAGAAGGTCAAGGTCCTCAAGGAACTCGAGCTGGTAAGCGTCACCCCCCAGATCCAGGCGGAGCAGGGGATCGCCAGCGAGCGCGGGGCGCTGATCTTCCGGATCACCGACCGCTTGTCGGAACAGACCGGGTTGCAGCAGGGAGACGTCATCCTCGCGATCAACCGGCGTGAAGTGAGGAGCGCCGAAGAAGTGAGGCAGATCGTCAACGGGATGCGGCCCCGCGAGCCGTTCCGGGTCTATTTCGAGCGGCACGGGCAGATTTCCTTCAGCGACCTGGTGCTCCGATGAGCGATACCCACTACCAGTCTCCGCTGAACACCCGGTACGCCTCCCCCGCGATGCTGCGGCTGTGGGGCGAGCGCCACCGGATCGGGCTCTGGCGCCGGATCTGGCTGGCGCTGGCGGAGACGGAACGAGAGCTGGGGGTGGACATCCCGACCGCGGCCCTGGAGCAGATGCGGGCCCATCTCGACGATGCCGATCTGGAAGCCGCCGGCGCCTACGAGCGGACCCTGCGTCACGACGTCATGGCGCACGTGCACGCCTTTGGAGATCAGGCCCCGGCGGCGCGCGCGGTCATTCACCTGGGAGCGACTAGCGCCCTGGTGACCGACAACGCCGACCTCCTGGTGATGCGGGACAGCCTTCGGTTGCTGTTGGCGCGTCTGATCGACTCCGTGGAGCGGCTGGCGGCGCTGGCCGAGCGAACCAAGGCCCTGCCCTGCCTCGGCTACACCCACTTCCAGCCGGCCCAGCTGACCACCGTGGGCAAGCGGGCGACGCTCTGGACCCAGGACCTGGCGAGCGACGTCGAGGCCATCGCGCAGGCGCTGGCCGGCTGGCTGCTGCTGGGCTGCAAGGGGGCGACCGGGACCCAGGCCTCCTTCCTCGACCTGCTCAAGGGCGACCATGCCAAGGTCCGCGAGTTGGACCGCCGGCTCACCGCCAAACTGGGCGTCGAGCGCTCGGTACCGGTCAGCGGCCAGACCTACAGCCGGAAGACCGATGCCCGGATTCTCCACCTCCTGAGCGGGATCGCCCAGTCGGCCGCCAAGCTGGCCACCGATCTCCGGTTGTTGCAGCACGAGGGCGAGCTGCTCGAGCCGTTCGAGTCCAAGCAGGTCGGCTCCAGCGCCATGGCCTACAAGCGAAATCCAATGCGGGCCGAGCGGGTCTGCAGTCTTGCGCGGTTCGTGATCGCCACCGCAGCCAATCCCGACTACACCGCGGCCACCCAGTGGCTGGAGCGGACCCTGGACGACAGCGCCAACCGGCGGCTGACGCTCCCGGAAGCTTTCCTCGCCACCGACGCGATCCTGCTCCTGGTCTCGGACATCGTGGGTGGACTGGAGGTGGTAGAGCCGGTGATCGCCGAGCACGTGGCGGACCAGATGCCGCAGATGGCCACCGAGCGCTGGTTGATGCTGGGCGTCGCGGCGGGCGGGGATCGCCAGGTGCTGCACGAGAGCATCCGGCGGTTGAGCCAGGCCAGCGCGGCCCAGGTTCGTGCCGGCAAGCCGAACGATCTACTCGAGCGCATGGCCGCCGATCACACCTTCGCCAAGGTGCCGGCCGCCTCGCTCAAGGCGGAGCTGGACCCGACCCGCTACACCGGTCGTGCGGCCCAGCAGGTGGATGAATTCCTGACCGAATACCTGCGCCCCATGCTCCAGCGAGTCCGTCCCCTGGCGGCAGAGGCCGAGGCCGCGGAGGTGTTGGTATGAGCGTGCTGACGGCGAGCAGTCTCCCTCTCCCCCTGGTCCGCCGCGGCAAGGTCCGGGAAGTCTACTCGGTGGATCCCGAGCATCTCCTCCTGGTGGCCAGCGATCGGGTGAGCGCCTTCGACGTCGTGATGAAAGAAGCGATCCCCCGGAAGGGCGCGGTGCTGACCCAGCTCAGCGCCTTCTGGTTCGAGAAGCTGGCCTCGGTCGTTCCGTCGCACTTCGTCACCGCCAAGGCCGACCAGATCCTCGCCAAGTGCCCGCAACTGACCACTCACCGCTCCCAGTTGGTGGGTCGCGCCATGCTGGTGCGGCGGACCGAACCGATCCCCTTCGAATGCGTGGTCCGAGGCTATCTTTCAGGGTCGGCGTGGGCGGAGTATCTGGATCGTGGAACGCTGGCCGGGGAGCCGCTTCCGGCGGGTTTGCTGGAAAGCCAGCGCCTGAATCCGCCGATCTTTACCCCGGCCACCAAGGCGGAGAGCGGGCACGATATCAATGTGCCGTTCGGCGCCGTGGAGCAGGCCCTGGGGCAGGACGTCGCGCTCCGGTTGCGGGGCGCGAGCTTTGCGGTCTATCAGGTGGGACGGGACCACGGCATCGAGCGCGGAATCATCATCGCCGATACCAAGTTCGAGTTCGGCTTCGATGGCGATGGCGTGCTCCGGCTGATCGATGAAGTGATGACACCCGACTCATCGCGCTTCTGGCCGGCGGCGGAATACAAGGTCGGGCGACCGCAGCCCAGCTTCGACAAGCAGCCGCTCCGGGATTACCTGGCGGGACTGCGCAAGGCGGGACAGTGGAATGGCGATGCGCCGCCGCCTTCGTTGCCCCGGGAAGTGGTGGACGCCACCAGCGCCCGCTACCTCGAGGCATACCGACGGATCACCGGGATGGAGCTGGCGGAGGAGCGATGATCCGGGTCGCGCCGGAGGGCAGGCCGTTCATCGCCGGCGCCTGGGGGATCGAGCTGGCGCTGGCCCTGCTCCCGAGCTGGTGGCCGGCCCTGATCTGGCTGCCGGTGGCGGTGTGGGTGGTGGCGTTCTTCCGCGATCCGGCCCGGACCGGCCCGCGGGGCGAGCAGTATCTGATCGCTCCGGCGGACGGCCAGGTGGTGGCGATCGTGGAGCAGGATGAGCCCGACTTTCTCAAGCAGCGGGCCAAGCGGGTATCGATTTTCATGAACGTGTTCAACGTGCACGTGAACCGGTATCCGGCTTCGGGAGTGGTGGGCTATCGGCACTACCACTCCGGCAAGTTCGGGCACGCCGCCGAGGAAAAGGCGAGCCTCGACAACGAGCAGGCCTCGATCGGCCTGACCACGGGTCGCGGACGGGTGCTGGTGCGGCAGATCGCCGGATTGATCGCGCGGCGGATCGTGACCGATCACGAGGTGGGGACCTCGGTAAAACAGGGAGACCGGATGGGTATGATCCGTTTCGGTTCGCGAGTGGACCTCTTTTTCGCCCCCGAGGCCCGGGTCCTGGTCAACTCCGGCGACCGGACCAAGGCGGGAGAGACGGTGGTGGCCCAATGGGACTGATCGAGGGTCGCGCGCGCTTGCCGCGCCCCAACGTGCGTCGGGTCGTCGTAGTCATGCCGAGCGCGTTTACGCTGGGCAATCTCTTCTTTGGCCTCTGGGCCATCATCTCGGCCTACAACCGCAACTTCACCTGGGCGGCCTGGTTCGTGATGTTCGCCGGGGCCCTGGACATGTTGGATGGCCGGATCGCGCGGCTCTCCAAGACCGGATCGCGGTTCGGCGCCGAGCTGGACTCGCTGGTAGACGCCATTTCCTTCGGCGTGGCACCGGCCATGATCATGTACTTCCTCGAGTTCGCCTGGGCCGGCAAGTTCGCCTGGCTGCTCTGCTATCTGTACGTCGTCTGTGTGACGCTCCGGCTGGCGCGCTACAACATCATGCACGACGAGTCGCCGACCCCGGGCTGGTTCACCGGTCTGCCGTCGCCCGCGGCGGGGATGACGCTGGCGGTCTACTACCCCTTCAGCCAGACCTCCTGGTACAAGACTTCGCTCGAGTACCTCGATCTCCAGAAGCAGGGCCTCGCCATCCTGATGCTGCTGCTGGCCTTCCTGATGGTGAGCCGGGTCAGGTATCCGCGCTTCCCGGCCATCGGCTTCCGCTCGGTGAAGGGGATCCTGGGCCTGCTGCTGCACGTGGTCATTCTGGTCGGGGCCCTCTCCATGCCCAGCCAGTTCCTGTTTCCGCTGGGCCTCTTCTACATGACCTTCGGTGTGGCGCGGGGCCTCTTCCTCGGGTTGCTGGAACGGAACGAGGGCGACCTCCACGCGCTGGGCCCCCACGACCGTCGTCCGACCTTCAGTCGCTTCGTGGGTCCACGCCGCGGAGACCACGAACGGACGGGAAAGCAGCCATGAGCTATCGGGTACACGTCAGAGTGGTGCCCCGGGCCGGGTTACTTGACCCCCAAGGACAAGCGGTCGAGCACGCGCTCTCGGCCCTCGGCTTCCAGGAGGCGGGGAGCGTCCGGATCGGCAAGGCCATCGAGCTCGAAGTGCGGGCCCGCTCGCGGGAAGAAGCGGAGCAGGCGGCCAGACGCATGTGCGAGAAGCTGCTGGCCAATCCGGTGACCGAAGACTACAGCCTGGAGGTCGAGTCCTGATGTTGCGCGTCGCGGTGGTCCGCTTTCCCGGCAGCAATTGCGACTTCGACACCCTGCACTCCGCGCAGCGGGCAGGGACCCAGGCCTATTTCGTCTGGCACCGGGATACCGATCTCCAGGGCGCCGACTTCGTCCTCCTCCCCGGCGGGTTCAGCTACGGCGACTATCTCCGATCCGGAGCGATCGCCCGGTTCAGCCCGATCATGAATGCGGTGCAGCGTCACGCCGAGGACGGCGGGCCGGTGCTGGGGATCTGCAACGGATTTCAGATACTCTGCGAGGCCGGAATGCTGCCGGGGGCCTTGATGCGGAACGCGCGCCTCACCTTCGCCTCACGCCCGGTCTCGATCAGAGTCGAGCAAACCGACACCGCGTTCACCAATCAGTACGAGGAAGGCGCGATCCTGCGGATGCCGGTGGCGTCTGGAGACGGGCGTTTTGTTGCCGATCCGGAAACGCTGCGCCGCCTGGAAGCCGAGCGCCGGATCGTCGTGCGCTATGTTCGGCCGGATGGAAGCGCCGCCAACGGGGAGAACCCCAACGGCTCGCTCCACGACATCGCCGGCATCTGCAATGGCGGAGGCAATGTCGTGGGCCTGATGCCGCACCCGGATCGGGCCTCGGACCCGGCGTTGGGCCCGGCTCTAGGCGCCGGTTTCTTCACTTCGATGCTGACCTGGGACCACGTAGCGAAAGGAGCACGCTAATGAGATCCTGGATGCCTGTTCTCCTGTTTGCCCTGGCCGCAACCCCGCTGTCGGCTCAGACCTCGGCGATCAAGCCGGGCATGAGCCAGGCCGAGGTGGAGTCCGCATGGGGCAAGCCCGTCGCCGCACGGAGCCACGGGGACTACACCTATCTCTTCTATAACAATGATTGCCTGAAGACCTGTGGCACCTACGACGTCGTCATCCTCGAGAAGGGACAAGTGGTCGACGCCATCGTACGGGCCGGCAATCACCAGTACGAGGGAGTGTCCTCATCTCCCGCCGATCGGAAACCAGCCTTTACCAAGCCCACATCATGACGCACCACAAGCCCAGGCAGAACGAAGACGAGTACTTCGCCAGGCTCGACGCCGAGAAGATCGAGAAGGCACGGCGGAGCAGCAGCGAGATGGCGGCCGTTACCGAGCGCGCCACCCATTTCGGGCGGTGTCCCAAGTGCGGCGGCCACCTGGTGTCCGAGGAGTTCCACATGGTCACTGTAGATCGTTGCCCCGACTGCCATGGGCTCTGGCTCACGGCAGATGAGGTCGATGCCGTGGTCGCTCACGAGGATCACAGTCTGCTCCGGCGGGTGGTGGACGATGCGTTGACCACCTTTCGTGAGCACAGACGCAAAGGGAAGAAGCCCCAGTGATCGTGACCGCCCATCCAGACGAATCGTCAGACCGGCGAATGACTTCTCGTGAGCAAGACCTCTACGCCTGTTAAAGCCCCCCCGGCCACCCGGGCGTTCCCCTTCCCCGGGGAACGACCGGTGACGCCGGATGTTGTCCGTGAGCACAACCTCAACGACCTGGAATACCGCCGCATCGTGGCCCTGCTGGGCCGCACACCCACGCTGACCGAGCTGGGCATCTTTTCGGCGCTCTGGTCCGAGCACTGCTCCTACAAGCATTCCAGGCCGATCCTTCGCGGTTTTCCGACGGCGGGCCCGCAGGTGGTCCAGGGTCCCGGCGAGAACGCCGGCGTGCTGCGGCTGCCCGACGGATGGGCCGTGGCCTTCAAGATCGAGTCGCACAACCATCCCTCGGCCGTCGAACCCTATCAGGGCGCCGCGACCGGCGTCGGCGGTATTCTGCGCGACGTGTTCACCATGGGCGCCCGGCCGGTGGCCGTGCTGAACAGCCTCCGGTTCGGCCCGTTGGACCAGCCGCGCAATCGCTACCTGTTCGCCGGCGTGGTGAAAGGCGTCGGAGACTACGGAAACTGCGTCGGAGTGCCGACCCTGGGCGGTGAGGTGGACTTCGCTCCCGGCTACAGCGGCAACCCGCTGGTCAACGCCATGTGCGTGGGACTGCTGCGCGAGAAGGATCTGATGCGGGCTGCGGCGCACGGCGTGGGCAACATCTTGCTAGCGGTAGGCGCCAGCACCGGTCGCGACGGTATTCACGGCGCCAGCTTCGCCTCCGAAGATCTCTCGGAGAAGAGCGAGAGCCGCCGACCCCAGGTTCAGATCGGCGATCCGTTCACCGAAAAGCTCCTCCTCGAGGCCACCCTGGAGCTGATCGAGCAAGGGCTGGCGGTTGCCATCCAGGACATGGGGGCCGCCGGGCTGACCAGCTCCTCGGCGGAGATGGCGGCGCGCGGCGGCGTCGGGGTCGAAGTCGAGACCAACCGGGTGCCGGTGCGAGAGCCGGGGATGACGCCATACGAGATCATGCTCTCGGAATCCCAGGAGCGGATGCTGGTTGTGGCGGAGCCGAGCCGGGTGCCGGAGATCGAGGCGGTGTGCGCCAAGTGGGAGTTGACGGCGACTCCGGTGGGTCGAGTCACCGACGACGGAATGTTCCGGGTCAAACACGACGGGTTGGTCGTGGCGGAGATCCCGGGCCAGCGCCTGATCTCCGATTGCCCGATCTACACGCCGGAGGCGCGGGAAGCGGGCGAGGCGGCAGCCCGGCGAGCGGCCAAACCCGAGGATGCGTCTGCGGACATCCAGAAGGCGCTGCGGGTCCTCCTCGATTCGCCAAGCATCGCCAGCAAGCGGTGGGTGTACGAGCAGTACGACTCGACGGTCCAGGCCTCGACCCTGATCGGGCCAGGCGGAGATGCGGGGGTGCTGCAGGTCGAAGGGCGCTTCGGGATCGCGGTTACGGTGGACTGCAACGCCCGCCTGGTGGCGCTCGACCCCTATGAAGGGGGCAAGGCGGCAGTCGCCGAAGCGGCGCGCAACATCGCCTGCACTGGAGCCACCCCGCTCGGCATCACCGACTGCCTGAATTTCGGGAACCCGGAACGTCCCGAGGTGTTCTTCCAGTTCCGGGAGGCGTGTCGGGGAATCGCCGAGGCCTGTCAGGCATTCGATACCCCGGTCACCGGCGGAAACGTTTCCTTCTATAATGAAAGCCCCGCGGGGGCCATCGACCCTACCCCGACCATCGGGATGGTCGGTCTTCTGGAACGGCTGGAGCACCGGGTCGGGAGCCACTTCAGGTCCGGTGGCGGCGACAAGGTCGTGATTCTGGGTCCCACGGCCGGCCATCTGGGTGGCTCCGCGTATTGGGCCGAGGTCCGGCAATTCGTCGGCGGAAAGCAGGCTCCCGTGGATTTGGGGGCGGAACGCGGGCTGCAGCGATTGCTGGTAGCGACCGCCAAGGCCGGCCTCCTCCGCTCGGCTCACGACTGCGCCCAGGGCGGGCTGCTGGTGGCGCTGGCCGAGGCGGCCATCGGCGGACCCTATTCGGAGGCTCCGGTGGGCGCCCGACTCGACCTGAGCGGCTACGCCCAAGGCCTCTTGGACGAGGGGTTATTTTACGGGGAGGATGGAGCGCGCGCCGTGGTCTCCTGCGACCCGGCCGGCGAGCAGGCACTGCTCGATCTGGCCCGCCAGCATGGGGTTCCGGCGTTCGTCGCCGGAGAGACCGGGACGGACCGGACGCTCGGTATCAAGCGCGGGGATCGGGAGCTGAGCTGGTCGCTCGAGGAGCTGCGGAGCATCTACGACCGGGCCATCCCGCGTCGGATGGAGCACGTGGAGGAAGATCGGGCGAGGTAATCGCCGACAGGAGACCAGACCAAGGGTATGTGCGGCATCTTCGGTGTTTCCGGCCTGCCCGAGAACGATTCGGCTCGGCTGACCTACCTGGGCCTCTACGCCCTTCAGCACCGGGGGCAAGAGAGCGCGGGTATCGTGGCCATCGACCGCGCCGGAAAGGCCCACGCCCATCGCGGAATGGGTCTGGGCTCGGAGAAC
>Ga0210073_1000069_pt1 | contig 20574 bp, 20 predicted proteins | sample Browns_ThreeSqC__2_FD_184853 | JGI IMG/M metagenome (GOLD analysis project Ga0210073, IMG submission 184853) | Wetland microbial communities from San Francisco Bay, California, USA, that impact long-term carbon sequestration - Browns_ThreeSqC_D2... | ecosystem: Environmental > Aquatic > Marine >...
CTGGCGGAGCAGGTTGAGGAGCCCGACTTCGCTCCCCAACCCGTCGCCATCCGGATTCACGTGGGTGGTGAGGCAGACGCGCTGCCCGGGCTTGAATGCCTCGGCGAAGCGGCGCGCGCTCGCGAGGCGCTCGGGTGTAAGGGACTCGGTCATGGGCGCTGAAAGATAGTGCGGCCCACCAGCCTCGTCAGTCGTTCATCGGCTTCCCCCGGCCTTGGCCGCGTCGGCTCCGGTTTGCAGGGTGCTGTGACGCCGCCCATACATGAAGTAGATCACCAGGCCGATCGCCATCCAGACAAAGAGCCGGAGCCAGGTATCGCCCGGCAGGGTAGCCATCAGGCCGGCGCAGGAAATCACGCCCAGGATCGGCACCGCCGGGACCCATGGGGTCTTGAACGGCCGGTTGAGGTCGGGGCGAGTCTTCCGCAGGATCACGATCCCGATGCAGACCAGCACGAAGGCCAGCAGCGTCCCGATGTTGACCAGCTCGCCCAGCAGCTGGATCGGGAAGAGCCCGGTGAAGAACGCGGCGAAAATGCCGACGAAGATCTGGGTGAGATAGGGAGTGCGGAACCTGGGATGCACCTTGCCGACCCAGGGTGGTAGCAACCCGTCCCGCGCCATCGAGTAGAACACCCGCGACTGCCCCAGGAGCATCACCAGGATCACGCTGGCCAGGCCGAGCACGGCGCCCAGGTTGATGATCCAGCCCATCCACTTGAGGCCGGGGATCGAGTCCACGGCGAAGCCGACCGGGTGGGAGACGTCGAGCTGGGTGTAGGGCATGATCCCCGTGAGAATGCCGGAGACCAGGATGTAGAGCACGGTGCAGATCCCCAGAGATCCCAGGATGCCGATCGGCATGTCCTTCTGGGGATTCTTGGCCTCCTGGGCCGCGGTACTCACAGCGTCGAATCCGATATAGGCGAAGAAGATCAGGCCGGCGCCGCGGAAGATCCCGCTGATGCCGAACTTGCCGAACTCGCCGGTGTTGTCGGGAATGAAGGGGTGCCAGTTGGCGCCGTTGATGTAGAAGGCGCCGGCCACGATGAAGAGCCCGATCACGGCCAGCTTGAGCGCGACGATGAAGTTGTTGACGGTGGCCGATTCCTTGATGCCGACCACCAGCACGACCGACATGATGGCGACGATGACGATAGCCGGGAAGTTGGCGATGGCACCGGTGGGATTGAGTCCTTCTTTCAAACAGCCGGCCACGCCCTTGGCAACTTCGGAGGCTTCACACCATCGGTACGGAGCCGAGGTGAGCGACGCCGGGAGTGTTATTCCGAAATTCTGGAGCAGACCGACGAAGTAGCCCGACCAGCCCACGCCTACGGTGGAGGCGCCCATGGCGTACTCGAGCACCAGGTCCCACCCGATGATCCAGGCCATGAACTCGCCCATGGTGGCGTAGGCGTAGGTGTAGGCGCTCCCCGCGACCGGCACCGCCGAGGCCATCTCGGCGTAGCAGAGCCCGGCGAAGGCGCAGGCGATGCCCGCGGCGATGAAGGACAGGGGGACCGCTGGTCCAGCGTGACGGGCGGCAGCCAACCCGGTCAGCACGAAAATGCCGGCGCCGATAATGGCCCCGATGCCGAGGGTGGTCAGGTTGAGAGCCGACAGGGTCTTCTTGAGCGTTCCCTCCCCCTCCGCGTCCGCTTCTGCCCGCAGTACGGCGATGGACTTGGTGGCCCAGAGACTCATGAGAGTTCACCTCGAATGAGGGTCGGATACACAGCCGGCGCCAACGGACCGGGGTACGGTCCGTTGCGGGGCGGCTCGCCCGTGGTCAGACGCTGTAGTTCGGCGCTTCGCGCGTGATGGTGACGTCGTGCGGGTGCGATTCCCGGAGCCCGGCGCTGGTCACGCGGACCAGCTCGGTATTGCACTGCAGCTCCGCGACGGTCGTGACACCGCAGTAGCCCATCCCGCTCCGGAGCCCGCCCACCATCTGGAAGATGACGTCCGCGACGGGGCCCTTGTAGGGGACGCGGCCCTCGATCCCCTCAGGCACCAGCTTGGAGGGAGCCATCTCCCCTTCCTGAAAGTAGCGATCGGCCGAGCCATCCTGCATGGCCGAGAGGCTTCCCATCCCACGAATCATTTTGAACCGTCGGCCTTCGGCGAGGATCGACTCGCCGGGGCTTTCTTCGGTGCCGGCCAGGATGGAGCCCATCATGACCGCGGAGGCTCCCACGGCCAGTGCCTTGACCACGTCGCCCGAGTACTTGATCCCGCCATCGGCGATGACCGGCACCTCTCCCGCGCCCCGCACCGCGTCCATCACGGCAGTGATCTGGGGAACGCCGACTCCGGTGACGACCCGGGTGGTACAGATGCTCCCGGGACCGACGCCGACTTTGACCGCGTCCACCCCGCGCTCCACCAGGGCGCGCGCGCCCGATTCGGTGGCCACGTTCCCGGCGATCAACTGCGCCTCGGGGAAGGCCTGGCGCAACCGTTCCACAGTGTCGAGCACGCCCTGGCTGTGGCCGTGTGCCGAATCGATCACGATCACGTCGGCGCCGGCATCGATCAGGGCCTGGGCCCGCGCCTTGGTTTCCGGGCTGGCGCCCACGGCGGCGGCCACGCGCAGACGGCCGTGCTGGTCCTTGTTGGCGTCGGGATGCTCCCGGCGCTTGAAGATGTCCTTGATGGTGATGAGGCCCCGCAGGATCCCGTTCTTGTCCACGACCGGGAGCTTCTCGATTCGATGCTTGGCCAGAATCCGCTCAGCCTCGTCGAGATCGGTGCCGACCGGTACGGTGATCAGCCGCTCCTTGGTCATTACCTCGCGGATCGGCTGCTCCAGGTTCCGCTCGAATTGCATGTCCCGGTTGGTAATGATCCCGACCAGACGGCCGGTGTCGTCCACGATCGGCACGCCGGAGATCTTGAACCGCGCCATCAGCTGGTGGGCCTCCCGCAGCGGGCGGTCGGGGCCCAGGGTGATGGGATTCAGGATCATCCCGCTCTCGCTCCGCTTGACCCGGTCCACCTCGGAGGCCTGGCGGTCGATCGTCATGTTCTTATGGATCACCCCGATCCCGCCCTCGCGCGCCATGGCGATAGCCATGGACGCCTCGGTCACGGTGTCCATGGCGGCGGCGATCAGCGGAATATTGAGCGGGATGGCGCGGGTGAGGCGGGTGGTGACGGAAACCTGACGGGGATGGACGGTCGAGTGCCGGGGCACCAGCAGAACGTCGTCGAAGGTGAGCCCCAGTCCGTTTCGCAGGGTACTCATGCCCGATTGACCCCCAGAGACACGACAGCCCACCGCGCGCCGTTAGCGGCGAGGGGCGGGCCGAAACACGAGGCACGTTCCATCTCTAAGGATAGAGGGGCGGGCCGGGGGTCGCAACCTCACCCCCACCTTACCCACTGGCCCGGTCGCCACCCTGTGGAAGGGGGGAACGATGGGGTGAGATCAGATCGGCCGGAAGAGGTCCGCTAATTCCAGGCTGAACGGCTCGGAGGCCCCCGCCGGGTGCCAAGTCACCCGGTCCCGTTCAATTGCAGGGAAATGATCCTCCGGAGTCCAGACCTCCACAGCGCGTTCGTCCGGGTCCACTATCCAGTAGATCGGGACCCGCCGGCGCTGGTACTCCAGCCGCTTGACGAAGCGATCGTGACGCCGGGACGATGGGCTGAGCACCTCCACTACGAGTCGAAGGTCGCGCATCTGCTCGTACTCGAGGGTTCGGACCTGAGCGATCGGAAGCACGAACAGGTCCGGCTGTACCTCCGTGTCGGGATCTCCCCACGAGACTTCAGAGCGGGAACCGAACACGTAGAGGTCCGGAGCCTCCGCCCTCACATAGTTCGTCAGGACCTCGTTGAACCGGGCCACTACGACTTCATGCCAGGGCTTGGGCGCGGGAGTCACCAGCAGCTCTCCGCGCACCAACTCGTATCGGTTCCCGTCCTCCGGAAGATCCCGGAGCATGACCCTCGTGTAGTAGGCCGGCTGTGGCATACCCATATGATGGTCCCCTCGGCGCCGAGTGGGCAAGGCATCCATCAGGATGGATCGGCCTGCCGAGTATGACGTCATTGTTTGCTGGCGGAGTGTATCGAGATACCTCACCCGAGTCGTCGCAGAAGAACCTCACCCCCTGACCCCCTCTCCACCCTGTGGAGAGGGGGAACGAGGGGGTGAGGCTCCCTTTCTACTGCTTCTTCCCTCTCCAAATCAGATAGATCGGCACTCCCAAGGCCACGATGATCAACCCCGGCCAGGTATAGAGCGGCTTCTTGAAGAGCAGGATCACCATCAGGGCGCCGGTCATCACGATATAAAACGCGGGGATCACCGGGTAGCCGAACGCCCTGACCGGCCGCGGCACATCGGGTCGCGTGACCCGGAGCCGGAACAGCGCAATCGTGGTGAGCAGGTAGAAGAGGAGCGAGGCGAAGATCACATAATCGAGCAGGTTGCCGTAGCTACCGCTCAGGCAGAGCACCATGGCCCAGAGGGCCTGCGCGCCCAGACCGAACCAGGGAGTACGAAAGACCCGATGCAGCTCTCCGGTCTTGGCGAAGAACAGCCCGTCCTGCGCCATCGCGTAGTAGACCCGGGGGCCGGCCAGGATCAGGCCGTTGACGCACCCGAAGGTCGACAGCATCACCGCCACCGCCATGGCCATCCCGCCGGCCGTGCCGAACATCTGTTCCGCCGCGGCCACGCCCACCCGATCCTGCGCCGCGTACTGAATGCCACGGGCGGCGACGTCCATGCCGTCCGCCGTGCCGTGAAACGGGAGCACGTTCAGATAGGCGATGTTGGCGAGGACATAGATCAGCGACACCACCGAGGTACCCAGCGCCAGCGCCAGCGGCAGGTTGCGCTTGGGATCCTTCACCTCGGCGGCGGCGAAGGTCACGTTATTCCAGGCGTCAGAGGCGAAGAGGGAGCCCACGCTGGCCGCGCCGAAGATGGGGATCAGGGCCAGGGACCAGGTGCCGGTACCCCAGAAGTTGCCGAAGTTGGCGGCGGCCACGTCGGCCTTGCGGAGGAATGTGATCCCGAGGAGGATCAGTGCCGCCATGGCCCCGACCTTGGCGACCGCGAAGGTGGTCTGGATTCCGGCGCCCAGCCGGACCCCCCTGATGTTGAGGAGCGTCAGCACCAGAATCACGGCCAGGGCGACAATGCGCTGAGGAGAGAGCCCGATCTCGATCGTCCCGCCCGGCATGGTGAGGTGTCCCAGCGAGAAAAACACGTCGGGGGAAATGGCCGGCGCCAGCACGCCAAGGAATTTTCCGAACGCCACCGCCACCGCGGCGATGGTTCCCGCCTGAATCACGGCGAACAGGGTCCATCCGAAGAGAAACCCCCACATCGGCGATAGCCCTTCGCGGAGGAAGACGTACTGTCCTCCGGCCGAAGGCATCATGGCGGCCAACTCCGCGTAGGCCAGGGCGCCGATCACGGTGACCACGCCGGTCGCGGCCCAGACCAGGAGCAGCCCACCCGGACCCCACTCGCCGACCTGGCGACTGATGTCCGCCGATACGATGAAGATGCCGGAGCCGATCATGGTTCCGACCACCATCGAGATCGCCGCCAGCGGGCCGATCCCCTGGACGAACTGCACCGAGGTGCTTTCGGGGCGCGCTTCGAGAGTCGAGGCCATGGAAGGGTCCGGTTGGTGGAATTGGCGCTAGAGATCGAATCGTGCCAGCAGCGCGGCCGGCACTACGGGACAGGATTGTGTCGGTTTCGGCGCCAGCCGGTGACGCACCCGGGCGACCAGGTCGTACCCCGCATCGGCCAGCGGCCGAGGGACCAGGCCGAGCGCTCGAGCGGCCAATCGCCAGCCGCCGCCGAGACGATCACCCAGATGGCGCACCGCCTCGGAGCGGGTGAGCAGGCTCCCTTCCGCGGTCCTCACCACGATCGATCCGGGGCGACTCACCCTCAGCTCCGGGGGGAGCATCCTCGCGGCGGCCGTGCCTTCGAGCGGAGCGAAGCGGAACCCGGCGCCCGAAGGATCGTGACTCAGGAGAAACTGAACGGCGCCGTGACAGAATCCGCAGGTGCCGTCGTAGAAGACGAGCGACGGGCCGATGGCCGGTACAGGCACATCGCTCCCGGATTCAGCTCCGACCCGGCGGCGGCTCGGAGGCGGGGGGAATGCTCTGGGGAGCCGGGGCCGGGCTCTGGACCCGCCCACTGCCCTCGGCGGCCTTGACCGCCTCGTCGACCACCGCCTTGCCCGCTGCGGCGAGCCCTTTCATGACCCGGCCCGCGCTGTCCACCACGGTGATGGTGCCGCTGATGGCCTTGATCGGAATCTTGCCCGCCCGCATGGTGTCTTCGACCGTCTCGGTGATGCGCGCGAGGAGGCCGGTAGGCTGGGACCGGGTGCCGAAGCGGCTCTCGAGAAACTCGATGTAGTCCAGCACCTGGTAGGCGCGCTCGTCCGGCAGCGGCTCCAGATGGCGGAGGATGCGGTCTCGAAGGGTCTCGTTCATGGGTGAAATATACCTCTAGCTGCCGAGGCCCTTCACGACAGATACCAGCTCGAGCACCGGGTTGGGCAGGTACTTGGAGGTCGCGGACTTGATCACGCCGCGGATCACCATCTCCTGGAGGGGAGGCACCGACTGGAAGTCCGCCACCCGATCGGGCGGAAGAATGACGTAGACGAAGCCGGGCTCGGGCAGCGGACCGCGAGTGAGCAGATATGATTGGCCGGGGGGAATCTCGGGTCGCAGCTCGTCCGCCTTCTGGAGCGCGATGAACTGCACCCGCCACTCCACGATCTGCCCGATGTAGCGGTTGGGCGATGCCCGCACTTCGGCCTGCGTCACGCCGACCAGCACGCCGCTCTCGGTGGTCTTGAGGTCGGTCTCCTTGACCCACCCTTCGACCTGAATCCGCGCCCAGTCGCCCGAGCGGCCCACCACCCGCGCCGCCGTTCCCGGGGAGAGATCACCCACCGGCGTCCCCTCGACGCCCGCCAGGAGCGGAGCCGCGTGCACCAGCTCGGCCTGATCGCCCACGGCGGCGCCGCCGCTCGTGGCGACCGCCGGTGCGGGCGCGGAGCCCGCCGCCAGATTCCTGGTCGCGATCCAGGCAGTTCGCTGCACCTGGGTCCAGCCACCCTGCGCATCGACCTTCTTGAGCAGCACGCCACTGCTCAGACGGGCCACGAGCGCGCCCTTGGCGGCAACCCGCAGATTCTCGGGGCTTCGCTTGGTGATGATGAGGTCGTAGCCTTCGCGCGTGGTGGAGCCGAGGGAGCGCGTGAAGATCCAGCCCTCGAGCCGCACTTCGCTCTGATCGCCCTGGGTGCGGGTGACCGCCAGCTCGGAGCCGGCCATCACGCGGCCCAGCACCTGCTCACCGGGATTCTTGTAGAGATCGGCTTCGGTCGCGACGCGTCGGCGCTCCTGGGCGCCGGCCAGGCTCGCCCAACCGATGAGGAGCATGAAGACGCAGGCTGGAAGCCGGCGAATGGCGGGACTAAATTGTGGCGCGCTGGTCACATCCCGCATTGTAGAGAACGCGGAGGGCCATGTCAAACACCGGCGAGCAACGTCGATCGGTGGTGTTGGTCGTCTTGGACGGCTGGGGGTATCGGGCGGAACGGGAAGGAAACGCCATCGAGTTGGCCGATGCTCCGGTCTGGCATCAGCTCTGGCGCTCCTATCCCCGCACGCTGCTCGAGGCCAGCGGGCTCGCCGTGGGACTCCCCGAAGGACAGATGGGCAACAGCGAGGTCGGGCACCTCAACCTGGGAGCCGGCCGGGTGGTTCCCCAGGACCTGGTGCGAATCTCCCAGTCGATCCGAAGCGGCGAGTTCTTTGGCCGGCAGCCGTTCCTCACGCTGGGCGCCTACCTGCGGAGGACCGGGGGCACCCTGCACCTGCTCGGCCTTCTGGGGCCGGGCGGCGTGCACGCGATCGATCAGCACCTGCTCGCCTGTATCGAGCTGGGGGTGCAGCTCAAGATTCGGCGGATCGCGATCCACGGATTTCTCGACGGGCGGGACACGCTTCCCACCCTGGGGGACAGCGTGGTGCAGGAGCTGGAGGACCACATTCAGCGCCTGGCCCGCGGGCGGGCCTTCATCGCCACGCTGGTGGGCCGCTACTTCGGGATGGATCGCGACCGCCGCTGGGAGCGGACCCGGACCGCCTACGAGGCGCTGGTGCACGGGATCGGGATGCCGATCACCGATCCGGTCGCGGGGGTGCGCGGCGCCTACGCGCGAGGTGAGACCGACGAATTCATCAAGCCGCTGATCGTCCAGCGGGACGGCGAGCCGGCGGCCGTGCTTCAGGACGGCGACGGGGTGCTCTGCTTCAACTACCGCAGCGACCGGATGCGCCAGATCGTCCGGGCGCTGGTAGTGGACGGCTTCAACAGCTTCGATGTGCGAGACCGCCCCCGGGTCACCGTCGTCACCATGACCCAGTACGATCGCACCTTTCCGGTGCCGGCGGCGTTTCCACCCTTCTCCATGGCCAAGATCGTGGCCGAGGTGCTGGCCGACCATGGCAAGGTGCAGTTTCGGACCGCGGAGACGGAGAAGTATCCTCACGTGACCTATTTCTTCAACGGCGGCTACGAGCCCCCGTATCCCGGAGAGGAGCGCTCGCTGGTCCCTTCCCAGCAGGTGGCCACCTATGACCTGGCGCCGGAGATGAGCGCGGTCGGAGTCACCGACGGCCTCTGTCGGGCGATCGAGGGCAAGCGCTACGATTTTCTGCTCTCCAACTTCGCCAACGCCGACATGGTGGGCCACACGGGAGTGCTGCCCGCGGTGATCAAGGCGGTGCAGACGGTGGACCAATGCCTGGCCCGGATCCTCGCCAGCGCGGAGAAGGCGAACGCCGCTGTTATCGTTACCGCCGACCACGGCAACTGCGAGCTGATGATCGATCCGGAGACCGGCGGCGCCCATACCACTCACACCACCAATCCGGTGCCGCTGGTCGCGGTGCGCTCCGGGGTCAACGCCCTCGCCTCGGGAGGGGCCCTCTGTGACGTCGGCCCCACCGTCCTTCATCTCCTCGGACTCGAACCCCCCGTGGAGATGACGGGGCGGGACCTGAGACTATGCTGATGCGTATGCGCGCGGCCGCCGTTGGGGCCGTTCTCGTTTTCGGGGCGGTCGCAACCGCTCCAGCCCAGGTCGGACATCTGCCCGAGCACTCGCCCTATCGCGACCTGCCCTATGGGCGCACCATGGAGTTCCAGTTCGGCTACTTCGGCGGAGCGGGCGGGAACTTCGGCCTGGGACCGCACGACGGGACCACCTACGGTGTTCGCGCCGATTTCCGGATCAGCAATCCCCTGCAGCTGGGCTTCTCGGTCACCTATGACGATCTGAACCGCCAGGTGGTGATCCCCTACGACAGCATCGACAAGCGGTTCAAGGGGAGCTACCCCACCAGCGTCATCATGATCGAGGGCGTCGTCCAGTGGAACCTGACCGGAAAAAAGACCTGGAAGAACCTGGCGCCATACATCACGGGCAGCTTCGGGATTGCCTTCGGCGGCGACGTCGGGGTCGACTCCTCGGCCTACAATTTCGGCACCAAGGTGGTGCTGGCGCCGGGGATGGGTGTGCGCTGGTTCCTCACCCGCAAGTTGTTCATCCGGCTCGAAACCAAGTGGAATTTCTGGAAGCTGAGCTACCCGACCGGCTTCGCCTTCGATCCGCCCGGCTCACCCGGGGTCCCGCCGGGCAGAAACGCCTTGATCACCGATGGGCACTTCACCGATTGGACGGGTAGCTTCCGAGGCATTGTCGGCCTGGGGTATCCACTTCCTTTCTAGCGGGCCATGTCGACGGCTCTGACCAGGGTCGTGCGCTTCACCGCTCATCATCACTACCACCGCCCCGAATGGACGGAGGAGCGGAACCGCGCCGTGTTCGGTGCCACGGCGCTGGCCCCGGGTCACCCGCACGACTACCTCTGCGCGGTCACCGTCTCCGGCCCGGTGAGCGAGGAGACCGGGATGATCATGGACCTGGGAGCCCTGGACGCGTTGCTCGAAGGGGAGGTGGTACGTCCCTTTCACGGGAAGCATCTGAACCGGGACGTGCCAGCCTTCAGCTACGGGCGGCGTATCCCCACCTGTGAAGCCCTGGCCCAATACGTCTTCGAGCGGCTGGCCGGACGGTTGCCGACGCCGGTGCGACTGGAACGGGTCCGGGTCCAGGAGGACGAGACGCTGTACGCGGAGTGCACCGGGCTTCCCTGAGTCGCCGCTGTCGAGAACCGGATTGCCATGCCCCTCACCGACGATCAGATCCGGGAGATCCTCCGCACCTCGCGTCGCATCGCGGTGGTGGGGATGAGCCCGAGGCCCGGGCGTCCCAGTCACGGCGTTTCCCGTTACCTCCGGGACGCGGGCTATGAGATCATCCCGGTGCGTCCGGACGTCACCCACGTCCTCGAAGAGCCGGCCTTCCCCGATCTCATCTCGGCGACGCGCACGGGCCCGATCGACATCGTGGATGTGTTTCGCCGTTCCGACGCGGTGCCCTCACTGGTGCGGCCCTGCATCGCGATTCGCCCCCGCCTGGTCTGGCTCCAGGAGGGAGTGATCCATGAGGGAGCCGCTGCGGAGCTGGAGGCGGCGGGAATCCCGGTGGTGATGGATCGCTGCCTGATGGTCGAGCACGGGCGGTTGTTAGGGGATACGTGAGAATCAAGACCGAGCAGGCCGGCAGGGCGGACGGGGTGGTCCTGGCGGTACGCGGCGCCATCATCGCGGGTGGGGAGGCCAGCCGATGGGGTGGCCGACCCAAGGGGCTGGAGCAGGTGGGGGGTGAGCGCATCCTGGACCGGCTGGTCCGGGCCTTCGAGGCGGCATTGGGCCGCTTGCCGGCACTGATCGCCAATGCGCCGGAAGCGGCTGAATGGAGGCCCGGTCTCCAGGTGGTTCGCGACCTGCGGTCGGGGCTGGGCGCTTTGGGCGGGATCTACACCGCGGTACGAAGCGGATCGGGCGGTGTAGTGTGCGTCGCCTGGGACATGCCCTTCGTCCCCAGCGGCCTGATCCGCGCCCTGGCTGAGGGGCTCGACTCAGCCGATGCCTGTCTCCCCCGGAGCCGGGGACCCCGCGGCCTGGAGCCGCTCTGCGCCGCCTACGGCCCGGCCTGTGCCGCCGCCATCGAGGCGAGGGTGGCGGCGGGGGACCTGCGCGCGGTCGGCTTCCATGAAGCGATAAAAATCAGTATCCTCAGCCCGGAGGAAGTCCAGCGGTTCGGCGACCCTGCGTTGCTCTTTCTCAACGTCAACACGGCGGACGACCTCGCCGAGGCGAACGAATTGTGGCGGCGACAAGGATCCTCTCGATAATCGGCCGGAAGAACGCGGGGAAGACGACGCTGACCGTGGCCCTGGCTGCGGAGTTCGCGCGGAAGGGGCGCAAGGTCATGGCGATCAAGCACGCCTCGCACCCGGCCGACATCGACCGCGAGGGGACCGACAGTTATCGCCTCTATCACGAGGGGAAGGCGGAGCGGGTCCTGCTCGCCACCCCGCGCCAGCGCGTGATCATCGAGAAGAGCCCCGACGACACCGATCCCGTCACGCTGGCCCGCCGCTATTTCCAGGGGGCCGACATGGTGTTGGTCGAGGGCTTTCACACCGCGCCCATCCCCAAGATCGAGGTGTACCGCAAGGAAACCGGGAATCCCCCGATCTTCTCCCCCACCGCGGCCGACACGGAGCGCTGGGTGGCCATCGTGACCGACGACGATGGCTTCAAGGCCCACTGCCCGGTGCTCCACTTCCGCGACACCATGTGGCTCCAGTTGCTCGCCAACATCGCCTGGGAAAAGGCGCTGGAGATCTGACGGACTCCGCTCGCGAGGCAGCGCTCAGAATTCTGCAGGACATCCGCCGCCAGCCGGCGCTCCGGGTTCCCCTGGACGATGCGCTGGACGGCGTCCTCGCTCTCGACGTCGTCAGCCCGCTGGAGGTGCCGGCCTGGGCCAACTCCGCCATGGACGGCTACGCGGTGCGCGGAGCCGACGTGCGGGGCGCCTCCCAATCCGCTCCGGTCAGGCTCGCCGTGGTCGAGCACCTGGCGGCCGGACAATTCCCGACCCGCGCGATCACCCAGGGCACCTGCGCCCGGATCTTCACCGGGGCCCCGCTGCCCGAGGGCGCCGACTCCGTAGTCCGTCAGGAGGACACCGACGGCGGGGCCCAGACCGTCAGCATCTACCAGGATCGAGACGCGGGCCACAACGTGCGCCCGGCCGGCGAAGACATCAGGAAGGGTGAGCTGGCTTTCACGGCCGGAACCGAGCTGGGTCCGGCGCAGCTCGGTGTGCTGGCCTCGATCGCGGTCTCCCACCCGATGATCTACCGCCGCCCACGGGTCGCCATCCTGGGCAGCGGGGACGAGATCGTAGACCTCGATCAGGCCGACCTGATCCTGAGCGGCAAGAAGATCGCGAGCTCCAACACCCACGCGCTGGTGGCGCTGGTGGCCCGCGCGGGCGGGGAGCCGGTCAACCTGGGGATCGCCCGGGACTCTCCCGAGAGCCTCAAGGAGCACCTCCGCGAAGCGCCGGCCTGCGATCTCCTGATTACCTCCGGCGGGATCAGCGTCGGCGAGCACGACCATCTCAAGCGGGTGATGGCGGAGCTGGGCGCCGAACTGCGTTTCTGGAAGGTGAGGATTCGCCCCGGCGCGCAGGTGGGATTCGGCCTTCTGGGAGCGCTCCCCTGGATCGGACTGCCCGGCAACCCGGTGAGCACGATGGTGGCCTTCGAGCTGTTCGTCCGCCCCGCCATCCGGGTCATGTCGGGCCACGCCCTCCCGTTCCGGCGAGCGATTCCGGTGCGGCTCCAGGAGCCGATCGAGGTGAAGCCCCGGCTGCAGCACTTCCTGAGAGCGGTCGTGACCCTGGCGGGCACTACTGCGGAGCTCCCCAGTGCCCGGCTCACCGGACCTCAGGGATCGGGGATCTTGAGCTCGATGGCGCGGGCCAATGCGCTGCTGATCATCCCCGAGGGTCAGTTCGAAACGCCGGCTGGCGCGGTGGTCTCCGCCATCCTGCTGGACGACCCGATCCACGCAGAGCAACCGCCGTTCTAGGGGTGGGAGACACGTTGACCCCCGCTGGAGGGACGACTAGCTTGCCGCCCGAAGGGGAGTAGCTCATCCGCCGCCAAGGCGGACGGCTGGATCGTCAAGACTGTCCGCGAACCGCGGGCACGGTCCAATCGGGAAGACGGGGTCGCGGTGGCGACCCCATTCAGAGCGAGACCTTCGTCGATCGCGCGAGCGGTGACGGAGGTCTCGCTTTCCGTTTCCGGACTGGAGAACCACACGTGCAGAATCCCCGTGGAGCCGTAACCGGATGACCACGCACGAGCCGGCGGTCTGGATCGGATTCAGCGTCCTGGTGCTGGCACTCCTGATCCTGGACCTCGGGGTGCTCAACCGGCACTCCCACACGCTCACCCCGAAGGAGGCGATGAGCTGGAGCGCCGGGCTGATCGCCCTGGCGCTCCTGTTCGGGGGCTTTCTCTGGTGGAAAGAGGGACTGCAACACGCCCTGGAGTACTACTCCGGCTACCTGATCGAGCTCTCGCTCAGCGTCGACAATCTCTTCGTCTTCCTCCTGATCTTTCAGTACTTCGCGGTCCCGGCCGCGCTCCAGCCGCGGGTGCTCAAGTGGGGTATCATCGGGGCCATCGTCATGCGCGCGATCATGATCGGGGCCGGCGCGCTGTTGCTCCAGCGTTTCAGCTGGATCACCTATGTCTTCGGCGGGATCCTGGTCATCACCGGCATCCAGATGTTCTCCTCCAAGGCAGTGCGGCTCGAGCCGGAGAAGAACCCGCTGGTCCGATTGGCCCGCCGGGTCATCCCCTTCACCCCCGCGTACGAGGACGACCATTTCTTCGTCCGGAGCATCCAGGGCGGCTGGCTGGCGACCCCACTCCTCCTGGTGCTCCTGGTGATCGAATGGAGCGACGTGGTGTTCGCGATCGACAGCATCCCGGCCGTGTTCGCGGTCACCCGCGATGCATTCATCGTCTACAGCTCCAACGTCTTCGCGATCCTCGGCCTCCGGGCGCTCTACTTCGTCCTGGCCTCGGCCATGGACAAGTTCGCCTACCTCAAGCCCGGGGTGGCGCTCATCCTGGTGCTGGTCGGGCTCAAGATGGTGGCCAGCTACTGGGTGCATCCGCCGATCGGGGTCTCGCTGGGAGGGATCGTACTGATTCTCACGGTTTCGGTCGCCGCCTCACTGATTCACGCCCGGCGGGCCGAGGGGGCGGCTCGCGAGTAGCGCGTGAGCCGTATATTGCAGCCTCATGGCGGACATCTGGCGCGGGACCACGGCGCTCATTACCGGCGCCACGCGCGGCATCGGAGCCGGCTTCGCCGACCAGCTGGCCCGGCGGGGCGCCAACCTGGTGTTGGTCGCACGGGACCGGACCTCGCTGGAGAAGGCGGCCGCCGACTGTAGGGCACTGGGGGTACGGGTGGACGTCATACCAGCGGATCTCTCCGATCCCGCCGCCCCCGCCTCCATTGAGCGACAGGTTGCCCAACTCGGCCTCGCGATCGATCACCTGGTCAACAACGCGGGGATCGGCGTCCATGGACGGTTCTGGGAGAACCCGCCCGAGGACCACATCAAGACGATCGCGGTCAACGTGACCGCCCCGACTGTGCTGGCCGCCCGGTTCCTTCCCGGAATGCTCGAGCGGCGGCGGGGCGGAATCCTCAATGTCTCCTCCACCGCCGCCTTTCAGGGGCTCGCCTGGCTGCCGGTCTACTCCGCCACCAAAGCCTACGTCGTGACCTGGACCGAGGCGCTGTGGGTGAACCTGCGCGGCACCGGTGTCCGCGCCTGCTGCCTCTGCCCGGGCGGGGTGGACACGCCCTTCTTCGAATCCAACCAGTGGCACCTCAAGCCGCACTCGTTCCTGCTCCAGAACACTCCGGCCGTCGTGCGGGCGGGGATCCGGGGCTACGAGGCGGACATCAGTCTCAAGTTCTCGTTCCTGCCCTTCGCCCTGGCCGCCTGGTCGACACGCCTGGTGCCCCGCTGGCTGGCGGCCCGGGCGGGAAGCTTCTACGCGCGGCCCGGTAAGCCTCGTCCGTGACCGGGCTGCTCAAACGCCTCGGCCTCGATCGGCCCGAGCTTCGGGCCTGGGCCATGTACGATTGGGCCAATTCCGCGATGGTCACCACGATCATCACGGCGGTGTTCCCGATCTACTACTCCGCCGTCGCCGCGGCCGACCTGGCGCCCGCTGAAGCCACCTACCGGTTCGGGATCTCCACCACTGCCGGCCTGATCATCATCGCAGTCCTCTCTCCTCTCCTCGGTTACCTGGCCGATCGGGGCGGAACCCGGATGCGGTATCTGGCGGCCTTTATGGCGGTAGGAGCCGTGGCCGTCCTGCTGATGTTCTGGATCGAGCGGGGCGACTGGCTGATGGCCTCGCTCCTGTTCGTGGTGGCCAACATCGGAGTCAACGGGAGCTTCGTGTTCTACGACGCGCTGCTGCCCCACCTGGCCCGCGAAGAAGAGATCGACCGGGTCTCCACCGCCGGATATGCCCTGGGGTACGTAGGCGGCGGCCTGCTGCTGGCGCTCAACCTGGCCTGGATCCAGAAGCCCCAGTGGTTCGGGCTCCCCTCCGGCGAAGGGCTCACGCCCGCGCAGGCCACCCTGCCCTCGCGCCTCGCCTTCGCCTCGGTGGCAATCTGGTGGTTCCTGTTCTCGATCCCCCTCTTCAAGCGGGTCAAGGAACCGCCGGCCAGCGGGCGCCCGGTGGAGAGCCTGGCCCGCTCGGCCCATACGGCACTGATCAAGAGCTTCAACGATCTGCGACGCTATCCCCAGGCGGCGCTGATGCTGTTCGCGTTTCTCATCTACAACGATGGGATCGGCACCATCATCCGGATGGCGACCATCTATGGCACCGAGATCGGGATCGGGCGCGGGGCATTGATCGCTTCGATTCTCCTGGTCCAGTTCGTGGGGATACCCTTCTCGTTCCTGTTCGGGAGCCTGGCCGGCCGGATCGGGACCAAGCCCGCCATCTTCCTGGGCCTGGTGGTCTACGCCGGGATCAGCGTGTTCGGCTACTTCATGACCACGGGTTTTCACTTCCTGTTGCTGGCGATCCTGGTGGGCACCGTCCAGGGCGGGACCCAGGCCCTGAGCCGCTCGCTCTTCGCCAGCATGATCCCCAAGACCCGCTCGGCCGAGTTCTTCGGCTTCTTCGCCGTGGTGGAGAAGTTCGCCGGGATCTTCGGTCCCCTGCTCTTCTCGGTGATCATCGCGTTCACCGGGTCGAGCCGCGGGGCGATTCTCACGGTGATCGCCTTTTTCCTGGTGGGTGGGCTGCTGCTCAGGCGGGTGGATGTGGGGCGCGGCCGTCAGGAGGCGCTGATAAACATTTCCTAGCGCGGGCTACCCCTTGTCTCGCGCCGATACACCGGTTGTCTCTCCCTGATGTCACCTCCGCGTCGCTCACCAACACAAAGCGCGTCCACCGATTCGAGCCAGAGCGCACAAGCGACTTGCCCTCGCGCTTTTATCGGTTTCGCAAAGAACTCTTAGCGGCGATGTCGGCGGAGGCATCTGACTTGCGTCCCTCCGACGGCGTTCCGCATCAATCAATCGATCAGATGAGCCAGTCGCGATTACTCACAGGAGTGACCAAAGGAGGTGCGGCCCGAACCATCACCGTGCAGTTCACGGCTTGCGGCCAGTACACAGTCACGAAGTCCTGAGAGCTGCAGTACAGTAATCCCGCCACACCGAGCCCGATCCGGCTTCCCGGGTCGGGCTCGTCTCTTGGGACCTAGAACCGGATCTTGAACTTCAGCGTGACCGTCCTGGAGTTGGGGTCCACCCTGCTCGCCGACCCCTTGGAGCCGGTAGAGGATCCCGACATCGACATCACCAGGTATCCGCCTGCCGCGCCCAGCACCGCCTGGGCGAGCGTGCCCACCAACGCATGCTCGGATCCGTTCATCATGGCCGACACCTTTCCGACGATCCCATGCCTCGAAAGTCCGGAGAGGCCCCCACCCGATACCCTCAGCGCAGGCCGGATCTCCCGGTCAGTCACGGTCAACCGGTTAAGCCGATAGAGAGGCGCCGTCACGGCGGTTGTGCCGGCCAAAGGCCGAACCACCATGGAGCTCGACCCGGTCTCGAACCGGAGCAGGCTCGCCTCGGGGGCCAGGGCCGGCTCGGCCAGTACCACCTCTGTCCCCATGGTGTCACCCAAGGCCAGGGTGGCCATTTCCTGGGCTTCCACGGCTTCCACCGTGAGTGTGGCCACCGCCACCAGACTCCAGAATCTCCGGTCCATGATGTCCCTCCGCGCTGCGGTTCTGACCCGATGGAAGGGCGATCGTCGGTCCGATCGCGTGGAGACACTCTGGCAAATGGGGGTCAAGCGGGCATCAAGTGGAGCACGGTGCCGGAGTCACGGTCGGTCTCTTGCCCGGCCGTGGCTCCTCCGTATAGCTTGAGAACCGTCCCTGGAGACCACTGGTCATGCCGACACTGAACTCGCCCGAGCCGGTCCACGCGAAGTGCACCAAGCGCTTCACCAAGACGTCCGCCCGCGGCGAGCGACGGTCAGCATGAGTCTTTCCTGAACCCCTGATCCGACGCCCCGCCGCGCACCCCGCCGGCGGGGCTTTGTGCGTTATGGACCCGATTCGCCTGACCCGTGAGCTGGTATCACTGGAGACTCCGACCTTCCGGGAGGGGCCGGCGGTCGAGCTATTGGAGCACGAGCTCCGCCGGGCCGGCTGCCACGTCGAGAAGCAGCCGGTGAGTCCCAATCGGGCCAACCTCTACGCCTATCGCGACCCGCCGGTGGTGGTGCTCTCGACCCATCTCGACTGTGTGCCGCCCTATGTTCCGCTCCGGGAGGACGACGCCGCTCTCCACGGTCGCGGCACCTGTGACGCCAAGGGTCCGGCCGCCGCCATGGTCGCCGCGGCGGAGCGCTTGGCGGGCGAGGGGGAGCGTCGAGTGGGGCTGCTGTTCCTGGTGGGAGAGGAAAACGGATCCGACGGCGCCTTGGCCGCCCAGCGGCTGACACCCAAGGGTCGCTACCTGGTCAACGGCGAGCCCACCGAGAACCGGCTCGCGATCGGCCAGAAAGGCTCGCTCCGGATGGACCTGGAGGCTGAAGGGCGGGCGGCCCACTCGGCCTACCCCGAGGAAGGGGCGTCGGCCATCCATGCCCTGCTCGATTCGCTGGAGCGGATCCGCCGGCTCCCACTGCCCAGCGATCCGGTCCTGGGGCACGGTACCCTCAACGTCGGTCTGATCGCGGGCGGCGTCGCGCCCAACGTGCTGGCCCCCCATGCCTCGGCGCAGGTGCTCTTCCGAACCGTCGAGCCCACCGGACCGCTCAAGGCGTCGGTGACCGCAGCTCTGGCTCCGGGTGTGACCGTCAGGGCCGCCGTCGAGCTTCCTTTTCACAAGGCCCCCGCGCTGCCCGGCTGGGACACCACGGTCGTCAGCTTCGCGAGCGATCTACCCCTGCTCAGCGACTGGGGCGTCGGCTATCAGATGGGGCCCGGCTCGATCAAGGTGGCGCATACCGAGCGGGAATACATTCTCAAGCAGGATTTGCTGGATGGGGTGGGGTTGTACGTCAGGTTGGTGAGGGAGCTGGTAAGGCGGGGAGAACAGGGGAACGGGAGAACGGGAGAACGGGAAAGCAGCTAAGTAGGAGAATGGGATGAGACCGATAGAGAATCGCATGCGAGACCGGTTCCCCCGTTCTCCTCTTCTCCCGTTCTCCCGACACAAGGGCTGGAGGGCGAGGTGAAGGCAAAGATTCCAGTATCAGTTCTTGGGGCGACGGGCACCGTCGGCCAGAAATTCGTCCGGCTGCTGGCCGATCATCCCTGGTTCGAGATCGCGGGGCTCGCGGCCTCGGAGCAGAGCGCCGGAAAGACCTATGCCGAGGCGGTACGCTGGCGCGAGTCGGTGCCGATCCCGGATGCGGTGGCGAAGATGGTGGTGCAGCGGGCCGCGCCTCCGCTGCCGGGCCGGATCGTCTTCTCGGCCATCGAAGCGGAATTGGCCGGCGCCATCGAGCAGGCCTTCGCCAAGGCCGGGGCCTTCGTCGTGACCAACACCAAGACCCACCGGATGGATCCCGACGTCCCGCTTCTAGTCCCTGAGGTCAACCCGGCACACCTTCGCCTCCTCGAGCGGCAGCGCAAGGAGCGGGGGTGGCCCGGCGGCATCGTCGCCAATCCCAACTGCTCCACGGCCGGCCTGGTACTGGCTCTGGCTCCCCTGCATCGCGCGTTCAAGGTCGAGAAGCTCTTCGTCTCCACGATGCAGGCGATTTCGGGGGCGGGATATCCAGGTGTCGCCTCGCTGGACATCGTGGGCAACGTGATTCCCTACATCGGTGGGGAGGAAGAAGAGAAGCTGGAGCGGGAGACCCAGAAGATCCTCGGCGAGCTCAAGGGCAATGCCGTGACCAGTGCCTCCTTCCCTGTCAGTACCCACACCAGCCGTGTCCCCGTGATAGACGGGCACACCGAAACCGTCTCAGTGGGATTCGCCAGGCGGGTAACGCCCGACGAGGCTCGGGCGGCGCTCGAAGGCTTCCGGGCGGAAGGCAAAGTCGCGACCCTCCCCTCGACTCCGGCTCGACCGCTCGAAGTGGACTCCCGGATCGATCGCCCTCAGCCCCGACTGGACATCGACCGCGGCAACGGCATGACCGTCACGGTGGGGCGCATCCGCCCCTGCCCCGTGCTCGATCTTCGCATGGTCCTGCTGAGCCACAACACCATCCGCGGGGCGGCGGGCGCGGCGGTGCAGAACGGGGAGCTGTTGGTGGTGGAGGGATGGCTGGATTGAAGGCAGAAGCTGGGAGCTGGGCGCTTGGAGCTGGGGGCTGTTCCCCCTTGCTGCCTGCTCCTGGCTCCAAGCTCCTAGCTCCTAGCTCATGATTATTGCCAAGTTCGGCGGCACCTCGGTTCAAGACGCGGCTGCGATCGCCCGCCTGGCGGAGATCATCGCGGCTCGGGCGAAGGAGCGCCCGGTGGTGGTGGTGTCGGCGCTGGCGCGGGTCACCGATCGGCTGCTCAAGCTCGCCGAGGTGGTGGCCGCGGGGGATCGCGAGGGACTGGAGACCGGAATCACGGCCCTGGTCGAGCGACACCAGCGGATCGCCGTCGAGGTGGCCCCCGAATCGCCGGCCGCGAGCGAGATCAAGGCCGATGGGAAGCGCCTGTTCACCAAGCTCAACGCGGCCCTCAAGCGCCAGCTGAGTCCTCGTCAGCTCGATGCGGTGGCCGGGCGCGGCGAGCTCTGGAGCTCCTGGCTGGTGGAGGCCGCGCTGCGAGCCAGGGGACTCGACGCGGTCTGGGTCGATGCCCGTGAGATGATCGTCACCGACGCGCGATTCACCCGGGCGACTCCCCTCATGGCGGCACTCGAGACCCGAGTCCGCGCTCGCCTCCCCGGTCTCCTCGAGCAGGGAAAGATCCCGGTCACCCAGGGCTACGTCGGCGCCACCGACAAAGGCGTCCCCACAACGCTGGGCCGTGGCGGGTCC
>Ga0210073_1000071_pt1 | contig 20424 bp, 19 predicted proteins | sample Browns_ThreeSqC__2_FD_184853 | JGI IMG/M metagenome (GOLD analysis project Ga0210073, IMG submission 184853) | Wetland microbial communities from San Francisco Bay, California, USA, that impact long-term carbon sequestration - Browns_ThreeSqC_D2... | ecosystem: Environmental > Aquatic > Marine >...
CCGAGCGAGAAGCCCTTCTCGGCAGTGTGGTGTTCGGCAAGCCAGGCATCCGAGACGGCGTGCAGTTGCGCCCAGAGTTCTGGAGGCAGCGGCTGTTCGAACAATTCAATGCCGATACCGCCGCGACGGGCGCGGTTGACGCTGTGGCGCAAGGCTTCTCCGCGTTTGCCCGCGGTGGTGAAGTCCGCGAGTTTCACGAGTGCTGTTTCGCCCAGTTTGAACAGTGCAAACCCGGCATCGTGATAGCGGGGTATATGGGTTTCGCCGACTTCGTAAAAACACGGCGTCAGATCGTGGCGGTCGGCGTACTCGCGAAATGCGATGATGGCGGCGCTGAACGCCGCCGGATCACCGCAGGGATCGCCCAGGCCCACCAGTCGGTCGCGGATCGGCGCATATTGAACGAATGCCTTGCGATCGGGCGACCACTGCAGGAATTTGTCGCCGAGAAACACCAGATGGGAAAACCTGCTGCCGCCGTACTGATCGAGCACGGCTTCGGCTTCGGCAAGTTCCTGCGCATCGGGTTTTGCGGGCGCCGCTTTCGGTTGCTGGAAAAAGGACCATCCGATGAAGGCGACAGCGACCGAGGCGGCGACCAGCAGCGCGCGCGCGAACCGCGGCGCCTCCAGAGTCGGCTCGAAGCGTGACAGATACTCCCATCCCAGCGGGATCTGACCGTGTACCCAGTCGCCCAGCCAGGCAAATCCGACGACGGAGACGAGCAGGGCGGCCAGCCAGGTAAGGCTGCGGAAGCTCAATAACGGATAGCTTTCGCGATAGAAACGTTTGCGCTGCATTCGCAGCAGCAATGCCACGGCGGTCAGGGTGATGGCCTCTTCGTAATCGATGCCCTTGAGCAGACTCAACATGGCGCCGCCGATCAGCAGGGCCACGGTCACATGGTAGGCGCTGCGTACCTGACCGGCGATACCGCGGGAGAGCGCGATCAGCAATACGCCGGTGGCGACCGAGAGCAGGTGCGAAACCTCGATGGCCGCCAGTGGCACATGCAGAATCAGGACTTCCAGGCGGTCGACCAGCGTGGGGAACGCGGCGGAGACGAGTAGCACGATACCCCCGCCGAAGGTCAGGTAGGCCAGCACCCGCACACCAAGCGAGGCGAGGAGATTGAGCGGCAGTCGCACCAGCGCCAGCAGCCGGTGTTCGCGCCACTGACGCGCCAGCGCCAGTCGTTGCCAGTGTTCCGACAGCACCAGTTTGTCCGCACCCACATAGACGCCGATAAACCAGGGCACGAGGTAATAGCACAGGCGATACAGCAGCACACCGGAGACCACGTGTTCCGGAGCACTCGCGAAGGGCGCAAGCAATACCACCAGCGCGGTATCGAACACGCCCAGTCCGCCCGGAATCAGGCTCAGTATGCCGAGCGCGGAAGCGAGCACGAAACCGGACAGAAACTGCGGCCAGGGGATCGCCGCGCCGCTCAGTTCGGCCGCCACCCAGGCGGCCGCCGCCGCCAGCAGCCAGTCCAGGGTGGAGAAGGTAATCAGACCCAGCAGCGACGATCCGGATTGTGGCGGCAAGTCGTTCAACACCCGCGAGAACATCCCTTTGGTTAAGGCGAGGAAATACACCGGCAGGTAGGCGGCAAAGCCGCCGAGGGCCAGCCAGACGGTCCACGTCGGGATCGGTAGTTTATCCACGCCGGGCCCGCCGGCGAGCAACAGCGGCCAGCAGAGTACCGACAGGCCAACCGGCACCGAAACCATGATCAGTCCGGAGTAGGCCGCGGCGCGCCCGGCATCGATGCGCTCGCCGGTCAGCAGCAGCATGCGGATGCCCGATCCCGCGAGACCGGAAAGCCCGATCAGGTTGTTGAAGGTGTTGGCGATCCAGGCGTTGCGTACGAGCGTGGTCGACGGGAGCCTGATATCCAGGGCGCGGGCGGCACGCCAGTCGTACACGGTCATGGCGAATACACCCGCCAGCGAGATGAACTGTACGATTAAAAACTGCGTCAGGTTGAGCGCCTGCAGCGCCTGGCGCACGGCGTGGATGTCCAGCCCGTGCAGCTCATGGAAGGCGAGTACGGTAACCAGCGCAAGGAAGGCAAGAGGCAGCACGCGCCGGACCCAGTGCATCCAGCGCCAGGGTTCTGCATCTACGACAGGGGTGACCTTCTCCTCCTGGAGGGCGGGGATAAACGCAGGGTTGTCGGTGGTTTTTTCGGCATTCATAAGAGGGTGTAGATTTTCGTTCCCCTTGGACTCGTTCGTCCAGTGGAGTTCAACGGGCAGTCGAGTCCGGGATGGTTGGACGATGGATCCGTTTGCGGGTTGCTGGATCGCTATCGTGAGTGCGTCAGGCTGCGCAGCGTCGGGATTCCGGCAAATGCAATGAGCAGGGTGTCGGCGAGGAGGTTCCGGTATTTGATATATGAATGATGAGGGTAGAAATTCGTGTCGGGTTGACTGGGATATTCCGGCTCGTTGGCGGCATGGGTATTGCCCTGTAATGGCGTAACAAATGCGGTCTAGCCGGCGTCGGGTTTCTTCGCGGGTGGATTTTCCCCGGCAGTGGCTTGATCAAGAACGCGCTGGATCTCCGCGGTGAATACAGCCGTGGGTTGCGCGCCAATCACCAACTGGCCGGACACGGTGTCGCCGGCGGTCTTGCCGATGATAAAACTCGGCGTACCCGTAACCCGGATCTGATTGGCCTCCCGACTGCTCTGGTCGATCCGCGCCTGGTGCCGCTCGCTGGAGAGGCAGGCGTCGAAGGCATTGCCGTCGAGCCCGATTTCCCGGGCATAGCCGGGGAGTTGCTCGATGCCGAGATTCGCATTGTTCCTGAACAGGATGTCGCGCATTTCCCAATACTTGCCCTGGTCGCCCGCGCAGTGCGCCGCCAGCGCCGCCTTGTTGGCGTTCGCATGAAAGCCCAGCGGCAGGTCGCGCACGATCCAGCGAACCTTGCCGGTGTTGATGTAATCGCGTTTCAGCAACGGGAAGGTGGTCTGGACGAAACGCTTGCAGAACGGGCATTGATAGTCCGTAAATTCGACTACGGTCACGGGTGCGTCCGCGGCGCCGAGCTGGGTGGGCTCTTCGCCGATCGACATGCTGGCTGTTTTCGGAGTTTCCGGCCGCTGGGCTGGCTGGGCCAGTCCCTGTTGTTCGATTTTTTCGAGCACACGGCGGATTTCCCTGAGTTCCTGGAGGATGGCCTGTGTCGAATCCTGGTTGATGGCGGGAGCGCTGGTATCGGCCGTGGTCGTTTCCGGGCCGCAGAATGCCGGGGTGAGGTACACACCGGTGGCGGCAAGCAGGCAAAGGCCTCCTACGACCCGGGGAATGTGGATTCGATAGTTCATTTCAGTGCTCGCTCAGGTGCTGTGGGTGATTATTCCGCTACGGGCGTTTATTATGTTCTGCAGATTGTATCCAAGAATACCTCATATACGCGAAGTTATCCCTGCCAATTCCGCCCGGTCTGAGCTGGAGCCGACACCCAGGCAAGGCAGGCGATACGCTGCGAAGCTGACGGCGACCTGACGATCGCCGGTTTCAACTGCGTTGTTGGTCAAGCATGGAGAAGGTTGTCCACTTATGAAACAGGATGTTGTCGATGCCGTCATTTCGCCGGAAGGCCGTCTCGAGGTTTTGTCCAGGGCCGAGGTCTGCAAGCTCCTCGATACCAGCCAGGGCGGTTTGTACACGATATTCCGCAATTGTTCGCTCGCGGTTCTCAACTGCGGCAACTTCCTCGATGACGGCAAGGAACTGCTGGAGCGCTACCAGTCCTTCGATATCCGTGTCATCCAGGAAGAACGCGGTATCAAGCTCGATCTCAGGAATGCCCCGGCCAGCGCGTTCGTGGACGGCAAGATCATCAAGGGGATCAACGAGCACCTGTTCGCGGTACTGCGCGATGTGATCTATGTCAGTGATGAGATCAACGACAATCCGAGGTTTGATCTGGAGACTACCGACGGCATCACCAATGCCGTATTCCATATCCTGCGCAACGCCAATATTCTGCGTCCGATGGTCAATCCGAACCTGGTGGTGTGCTGGGGAGGGCATTCGATCAGCCGCAAGGAATACGACTACACCAAGGAGGTCGGGTACCAGCTGGGGCTGCGCGGTATGAATATTTGCACGGGCTGCGGCCCGGGCGCGATGAAAGGGCCGATGAAGGGGGCCACCATCGGGCATGCCAAGCAGCGCATCGGCGGCGGACAGTACCTCGGCATTTCGGAACCCGGGATCATCGCCGCCGAATCGCCCAATCCGATCGTGAACGATCTGGTCATCCTGCCGGATATCGAGAAGCGCCTGGAGGGGTTCGTGCGCACCGGGCACGCCATCGTGGTGTTTCCCGGCGGCGTCGGTACGGCGGAGGAAATACTCTACCTTCTCGGGATCCTGCTGCATCCTGATAATGCGGACATCCCGTTCCCGCTGGTGTTTACCGGCCCTGCCAGTGCAAAGGGGTACTTCAGGGAGATCGACCAGTTCATTGGAGCCATCCTCGGCCGGGAGGCGCAGCAGCGTTACCGTATTATCATCGGTGATCCGGTCCTCGTGGCCCGAGAGATCAAGACGGGAGTCGGTGAGGTGCGCCACTTCCGCAAGGAGGCCGATGACGCCTATTATTTCAACTGGCTGCTGAAGATCGAGCAGGAATTCCAGCAGCCGTTCACGCCGTCGCACGAGAACATGCGCAATCTCGAACTGCACAAGGACCAGGAGCGCCATCTGCTGGCCGCCAACCTGCGGCGGCTGTTCTCGGGGATCGTTGCCGGCAACGTGAAGGATGAAGGTATCCGCGCCATCGAACAACACGGCCATTTCGAGATTCGTGGCGAGTCGGGCATCATGGATTCGATGGATTCCCTGCTCGGGTCGTTTGTCGCCCAGCAGCGTATGAAATTGCCAGGCAAGGATTACACACCCTGCTACCGCATCGTTAAATGAGTTCTCCCGGAGGAATAGCGCTTGCATCGTGTTCATCCATAAACACGATTTCACCGCAAAGACACAAAGCGCGCGAAGAAATTCATTAACAACAAACAAGCAAACAGCTTTGCGTTCTTTGCGCCTTTGCGGTGATCAGCTTGCTTTATGAATGGACACCAGTTACAGGGTTAGGGCTTATCACGGAGGTAACAAACCATGACCGATCAATCGCCACTTGCCGTCATCACCGGCGCCAGCCGCGGGCTGGGTTTCGAAACCTGCCGCCAGCTGGGCCGGCGTGGCTACCGTGTGCTACTGACTGCGCGTGACCACGCCAAGGGGAAGGCGGCCGCTGCTGCGCTGCGGGACGAGGGGCTTGACGTTGGGTTTTTCCCGCTCGATGTGACCGATACGGACAGTGTGCGAGCGCTGGCAGGTCATCTGGAACGGGAAGGCGGCCGTCTCGACGTGCTGGTCAACAACGCCGGGGTGTTCCTCGACCCCATGCCGCCCGAGGATCCCTCCGCGAGCAGCATCTTCCGGGCGGACATCGCGACGGTGCGCTACAGCATGGAGGCCAATGCCTACGGCCCGCTGCGCCTGTGCCAGGCGCTGGTTCCCCTGATGCGCGGCCGCGGCCGTGTGGTCAACGTGTCCTCGGGCATGGGGCAACTTTCCGGGATGAATGGCTGCTGTCCGGGTTACCGCTTCTCCAAGGCGGCGCTCAATGTACTGACTCGTATCCTGGCGGACGAACTCAGGGATACCCGCATCAAGGTCAATTCCGTCTGCCCGGGCTGGGTGCGCACCGAGATGGGCGGGCCCAATGCCGAACGTTCGGTGGAGGAGGGCGCCGATACCATCGTCTGGCTCGCCACCCTGCCGGACGACGGCCCGAGCGGCGGGTTCTTCCGCGACCGTAAACCCATCCCCTGGTAAGTGATGCCACCTTGTACAGGGGTATCAGGCCATCAGCCTGCATTTTTTCTGCAAGGCATTATTCACTCCAGAGCTGGTTGCCTGCCAGAGACAACCATTATCCTTACCCGGTGAGATTCTCAAGATATGTGGTAAGGCTGCCGTCATAAACGGAGCCGAACAGACCAGTCACGGCAGGATGTTGCGACCTGCCTCTGTATCCTGACCGGGTCAAGGTTCCCGGCTTGAGTGACTACAGAAGGGCGCGGGTTCTATGGAAACGCCCGGTTGTCTGCGGCCGACGCACCGTGTAGATCCGCTTCGCTGCTATCCCTGCCATGACGGACATATTTCCAACCTGGATAGAGAGTCTCACGGCAAACGAGCAGCGCCGGTTTACCGGGCTGTTGATTCTGGCGATAGTGCTGATTCTGCTGTACCTGTTGCGCGATTCCCTGCGCTACTGGCGGGAGGGGCACCAGATTACCCGGGTGGCCAAACGGCTTGGCGCCCGGATGCTTCGCGATGTAGACCTGCCGGACGGGTTGGGCGGTCGAATCGGCATCGATTTCTTGGCGCTCGCCACCGATGCGATTCTGGTAATCGGCGTTAAACGCTACGACGGTTTGATCTACGGCAGCGAACGGATCGATGAGTGGACACAAAGCGTCCACCGCCGCAGCTACAAATTCCCCAACCCCGACGCCTATCTCCAGCAGCAAATAGGCGCCGTCAGGATGATTGTTCCCAATATCCCGGTCCGTGGTCTGCATCTGTTCACCGATAGTGCCGTGTTTCCCAAGGACAAACCATCCAATGTGCTGCAAGTTAAAGACCTGCCTCCTGGCACCCGACGCCCGCGACCGAATGACATCCCCGCGGAACTGCAAATGGCCTGGATACAACTCATGCACGCCCTGAACGAAGTGCCCGCCCGCGGGTGACAACCTGTGTGTTAAGTGAATTTTTACCGCGGGGTCTGGAGGAGACTTCTGCGCTGTATCGCCATGACAGGCTTACGCTTGTTGGCGTTTAAGTATTTCCCTGATGTACACGGAGAACTCCGCAACGTCGAACGAGATATCTGCCTCACGACGGTCCGGCATATAACGGCGCTCGGACATCACCACGCCTCCCGTAATTTCACTTAACGGGAAAAACGGCACCGGGCGATAACGCCGGCGTTGTCCCTTTCTTCTGGAGGGTAGCGTTTCTTCGTGCATAGATTAGTACTGTAGCCGATGATTGCGGAAAATCCAGCATTCTGTCCGGTGCCATGCGATTTCAATAGCCTGCGGACAATTGATGGGTATGATCCGAGATTTAATTGTCAACTCAATGATTAACATATTGAGTTGACATCTGGCAAGTTTTACCTGCCGACGCGGCACGCGTACCGAATACCACGAGCAGGCACAGCGAATGCATATCGCATCGTTCTGCACATGGTCGGGCTTCAGCCGCGATACCGTTTCATGGCGATATCCAGGACCAGCATGACGCCGGTGTATATCAGGATAAAAATCAGAAATCGCGCCGGAAAGTAACCGAGCCATGACAGCAAAGGCAGCGCAAGATAAGCGGTCATCGCGGCAATCAGACCGGGGAGTACACGTATCGCAGTCATGGGTGTTGTTTAGAAAACCTGTAGAAGAATGCCAGAGAAAATGGATGCCCTGATAGCAGGGGAAAACGCAGGCCGGGTGCGATTATTTCAGTCTGTACTGGATCGGTCATGATTTGCGGAAACTCCGAACAAGACGGGCTTTCGTTATCAGATCGTAATTTTTCCGGGATCAGACCGGCGGTCCGGGCTAGCGATCCGAATGCCCCAGGTCCTTGTCCGGCGCCACGCGGTCACGCACCCGTTGTTTCAATTCCTTGGCTTCCGGAAACCGGCCCTGTTCCTTCCTTGACCAGATCAGTTCGCCGTCGACGCGCACCTCGAATATGCCGCCTGTGCCTGGAACCAGCGCCACCTCGCCGAGATCGGTGTCGAACGTCGAGAGCAGTTCCTGCGCCAGCCATCCGGCGCGCAGTATCCAGCGGCACTGGGTGCAGTATCTGATTTCCACCCGCGGATGATTTTCCATTGCTTTTCCCTGTAGCTGGTCATGTACCGACTGATACGGGCGCCTGCTCTGAGGCACCGCCCGAGCGGCGTTCCCGGCTACTCTAGCAAGCCATGGCGTTTCAGGGGAAGGCGGCTCTCATGCGTGCGTATGGACCGGGAGCCTGTCTGATACGGTTTATCGAAGCATCACCATGCGGTAGAGTGGCTTTCTTCCGGACCCGCCGACAGGCGGTCTGTAATTCGAAATCAACCGTACGAAATTCAGTTCATGGAACACGATGCTGTTGAAGAACTGCTGCAGCGACTGCGTCGCGCGGCGGATGAAGAACTGATGAGCCGCTTCAACCGCGTCGATGCCCGGGTCAAGGCGGACGGGTCGTTAGTGACCGAAGCCGATCTCGCCATGCAGGGGCGAATGCAGCGCGAACTGGCCAGGATATTCCCGGACTACGGGTTTCTGGGTGAGGAGATGGAACTCGGGCAACGCCAGACACAGATGAACCGGCCAGGGGAAGGCTTATGGGTGCTCGATCCGCTTGATGGTACCAGCAACTACGTAGCCGGCATTCCCTATTTCGCGGTTTCCCTGGCGCTGGTTATAGACCGCCGGGTGGCGCTTGCCGTGGTCTATGATCCGGCGCGTCAGGAGCTGTTTCACGCCCTGGCGGGGCAGGGTGCCCGGTTCAACGGAGAACCGCTGCTGAAGCACCCGGCCCCGGCCACCCTGCGAAAGGCCATCGCCGTGGTGGATTACAAGCGTCTGCCGACGACACTGGCCGGGCACCTGGCGGCAGCGCCACCCTACGGTTCACAGCGCAGCTTCGGCTCGGTGGCGCTGGATTTCTGCTGGATCGCCGCCGGGCGGGGCCATGTCTACCTGCATGGCAGGCACAATCTCTGGGACTATGCCGCCGGTCTGACCATTCTCCACGAGGCCGGAGGCCATTCGACCACCCTGGAAGGCTGGCAGGAGCCGGCGCTCGACCTGCGGCCGCGCTCCACGGCGGCGGCGCTCGATGCAGCCTTGTTTGCGGAATGGTGCAGCTGGCTGGGTGTCACGCTCCGGCAGGCATGAGGTCCTGGTGCATCGGAGGTTCACCGCCGGGTCAGGAAGCCACCTCGCGGCGTTTGTCTCTAGACGGTGACGGATTTAATCCTCGTCTGAATCCACCCAGACGTCCTCTTCGGCGCTTTCATCGATGAACTCGTCGATTTCGTCATCGTTTTGCGATTCAACCGGACGGCGAGCGGAGCCCCCCTGTTCGGGGATGTTCAGGGGACGGGCGCGGCGGTCCTTGAAATTGCGACGGGCTTCCGTGTAGGCCTCGTCGAGTTCCTTGATCGTTTTCGCCTCGCTGGATTTGAGTTCGCGCAGTTTCGGTTCGACGACATCCCGTGAATATTCGAGGATTTCACACCGCGCCAGGTTGAACAGGAACACCGTTTTCGTGCTGCCTGTGTCCAGTCGCTCGTCGCGGATTACCGGTGAGCTGCGATTTCCTGCCTCGAGATAACCGTACCAAAGGGGGTTTTTGATTTTCGAGGATCCCGACATTGTAGTTTCACCTGAAGGTTCTGGCTCAATTAGGTATGCGCCGGACTCCGGCGTTGTGCGGAATATTAGCCACGTTTATCGATTTGTCCAGATGCAAGATAAGGTGCCCGCTACACCGGCGCCCGGCGCGGGGGCAAATGGAATGGGTGCCGCCCAGAACGTCCCGGGTTTCTTTCCGTGTCGTCAGACATCCCCGCCAAAGCGGGACTTCGATTACCATGCCATTTTCATGGCCTGATTCACGATATGCCCGAGTTGCCAATCGAACCCCTGTTGCCGGCCTTGCGGCAAACCCTTGCCGCGACTCCCAATGCAGTCCTGCAGGCGCCGCCCGGCGCGGGCAAGACTACGCGCGTGCCGCTGGCGCTGCTGGATGCCGACTGGCTGGGCGATAAAAAGATCGTGATGCTGGAGCCGCGGCGCCTGGCGGCGCGCTCGGCGGCCCGCTTCATGGCCCGCTCCCTGGGAGAGCGTGTCGGCGAGACGGTGGGCTACCGCGTGCGTCTCGACACGAGTATCGGTCCACGCACGCGTATCGAGGTGGTCACCGAGGGAATTCTTACCCGCCGTCTTCAGGACGACTCCGCGCTTGAGGATGTCGGCCTGGTGGTGTTCGACGAGTTCCACGAGCGCAGCCTCCAGGCGGACCTCGGCCTGGCCCTGTGCCTCGACATCCAGGGCGTACTGCGCCCGGACTTGCGCCTGCTGGTGATGTCGGCAACGCTCGATGGCGCATCGGTGTCGCAGTTACTGGGCGGGGCCCCGCTGCTGACCAGTGCGGGTCGCGACTATCCGGTGGACATCCGCTATCGGCCGATACAGTCGCCGTACGTGCGCGAGCGGCGCCGGTTTTGCGAGGAGGTGGCGCGCACGGTGCTTGGGGTCCTGCGCGAGGAAAGCGGCAGTCTCCTGGTGTTTCTGCCAGGCGCGGGTGAGATCCGCCAGGTGGAAGCCGCGCTGCGGACGGCCGATCCCGGCGACGCCGTCATGCTCGCCCCCCTGTACGGACAGCTGGCCGCACCGGTCCAGGACGCCGCGATCCAGCCCGCCCCCGCGGGACGGCGCAAGGTGGTGCTCGCCACGGCGATCGCCGAGACCAGTCTGACCATCGAGGGCATCCGCGTGGTGATCGATGCCGGTCTGATGCGGCGGCCGCGTTTCGACCCAAACACCGGCCTGACCCGGCTGGTGACCCTGCCGGTGTCGCAGGCCGCGGCCGCGCAGCGCGCCGGCCGCGCCGGCCGACTGGAGCCCGGCGTGTGCTACCGCCTGTGGCCACCGCACCTGCATCTGCTGGCGCAGGGCACGCCGGAAATCCTGGAGGCCGACCTCGCACCGCTGCTGCTGGAACTCGCCCAGTGGGGCGTGCGCGACGCCCGGGGGATGCGCTGGCTGGATCCGCCGCCGGCGGCGCATCTCGCGCAGGCAACACAGCTTCTGCAACAACTCGGCGCACTCGACGCCGGGGTGCGCATCACGGCGCACGGTCGCGCCATGCGCCGGCTCGGCGCCCACCCGCGTCTCGCACACATGATGCTGGGCGGTGTTGAGCTGGGCTGCGGGCGGCTTGCCTGTGAACTGGCGGCGCTGCTGGAGGAGCGCGACCCATTGCACGCGGGCGATGCTGACATCGTGACGCGGATCGAGCGACTGCGCGGTTCGGACACGGCTGGCGAAGCGGACCGCGGCACGCTGCGGCGGCTGCGCGAACTGGCCGGGCAATGGCAGCGCGAGCTGCACTGTGAAGCCACGCCGGCCAATCACGCCGACCTGGCGATGAGCGGCGTCCTGCTGGCTTTCGCCTATCCCGACCGTATCGCGCAGCGCCGCGCGGGTCCGGATAATCGCTTTCTGCTAAGCAACGGACGCGGCGCCAGATTCATCGAAGCGGAGCCACTGGCCGCCGAGGACTGGATTGTTGCCGCGCATCTCGACGGGGCACGCGAGGCAAGAATATTTCTCGCCGCCGCTATCCGGCGCGAGCAGTTGCTGAAATATCACGGCATGCTGATCGGCGAGCAGACATTCGTGGTTTGGGACGAACGCGAACAAAGTGTGCAGGCGCGCCGGCAGCAGCGGCTGGGAGAACTGGTGGTGGCGGACGAACCCTGGGCGGAGGCCGACGGCGAGGCCGTGCAGGCGGCGCTGCTCGCCGGCATCCGCCGCCGTGGCGCGGGCTGCCTGCCCTGGAACGATGCCGCCCGCGAATTGCAGGCGCGGATCGGTTTCCTGCACCGGCTGGTGCCGCAGGACTGGCCGGACGTCCGGGAAGATACGCTCCTCTCCACCCTGGAGGACTGGCTATCGCCCTGGCTGCAGGGCATGACGCGGCTTGCGCAGCTCAAGCGGCTGGATCTGCATGCAGCGCTGCTTGCGCAGCTGTCATGGGCGCAGCAACGCCGGCTCGATGAGCTGGCGCCCGCCACGCTCACGGTGCCGAGCGGCTCGCGGGTGCGCCTCGACTACCGGGAGGAAACCCCGGTGCTGGCGGTGCGGTTGCAGGAGATGTTCGGCCTCAGCGAAACCCCGTGCATCGCCGGGGGGAGGGTGCCCGTGCTGCTGCATCTGCTGTCGCCGGCGCGCCGCCCCATGCAGATCACCCGCGATCTCGCCGCTTTCTGGCAGGGCGCCTATCACGAGGTGAAGAAGGAACTCAAGGGCCGCTACCCCAAGCATCACTGGCCCGACGACCCGCTGCAGGCGCCGCCGACCGCGGGCGCGAAGCGCCGGCGCCGGGATTGACCTGTCTGACTACGCCGCGGCTTTCGGGTTACACTTCGCCTGTTTTCAATCACCGGATACGTGCCATGAAGTTCACCGTCGGGGAATTCCGCGCCTGGAAGACCAAGAGCATCACCCTGCTCGGCATGTCAGGGGTTGGAAAGACCTATCTGTCCATGCTGCTGCGCCGCCATCACTGGTTCCACTACTCGGGCGATTACCGCATCGGCACCCGCTACCTGGACGAGCCGATTCTCGACCTGATCAAGCAGCAGGCGATGCAGGTAGCGTTTCTGCGCGAACTGCTGCGCCGCGACTGGATCTCCATCCGCAACAACATCAAGGTGAACGACCTGGGGCCGGTGCTGAGTTTTGTCGGCAAGCTGGGCGATCCCGAGCGCGGCGGGGTGCCGCTGGAGGAGTTCAACCGGCGTCAGGCGCTGTATCGCCAGGCGGAGATAGACGCCATGCGCGACGTACCCGAGTTCATCCGCAAGGCGCAGGAAATTTACGGCTACAACAATTTCGTGAACGACGTGGGCGGCAGCCTGTGCGAGCTGGAGGAGCCGGCGGTCATCGACCTGCTGGCCGTCCACTCGCTGATACTCTATATCCGCGTGACGGAAAAGGACGAGGAGGATGCTCTCATTCATCGCGCCCAGAGTGATCCCAAGCCGCTCTACTACCGGCCGTCCTTCCTGGAGGAGCAGCTCAAGGGTTATCTTAAGGAACACGGTCTGGACTATGCCGCGCAGATGGACCCCGATGACTTTACCCGCTGGGTGTTCCCGCGTCTGTTCCACTCCCGCCTGCCGCGCTATGAGGCCATCGCCCGGCCGCATGGCTACACAGTCACCTCGCGCGAGGTTGGCGGCGTGCGCGATGAACAGGATTTTCTGAGCCTGCTGGAAACCGCCATTGCCCGTGCCTGACTGGCAGAGCGCAAGCACTATCGGAGAAAGTCGCCATGCCAATCGTAGCTCACAATAAACTGCCGACCTTCGAGCGGCTGCGCCAGGAAGGGCAGACCATCCTGGATCCGGACCGCGCCATGCACCAGTATATCCGGGAACTGCATATCGGGCTGCTGAACATGATGCCGGATGCGGCAATCGCAGCCACCGAGCGGCAGTTTTTCCGCCTCGTCGGGGAGAGCAATCCCATCGCCCAGTTCTACGTGCATCCTTTCACGCTGAAGGAGTTGCCGCGCAGCCCCAAGGCCCGGGCGCATATCGATGCGTACTATGAACCATTCGAGAAACTGCGCGAGGAGGGGCTGGATGCGCTGATCATCACCGGCGCCAACGTGGGTCACCCCGACCTGGCGCAGGAGCCGTTCTGGGAGCCGTTGATCGAGGTGATCGACTGGGCGCTGGAGAACGTAACCTCGGTGTTGTGTTCCTGCCTCGCCACGCATGCCGTCATGCAGTTCCATCATGGACAGAAACGCAGACCCCTGCCGGCCAAGCGCTGGGGGGTGTTTCCCCACCGCGTGATGAAGCCGAAGCACCCGCTGGTGAACGACGTCAACACGCTCTTCGACGTGCCCCACTCGCGCTTCAACGACATCAGCCGCGCCCAGTTCGAGGCCGCCGGTCTGCATGTGCTGGTCGAGAGCGAGCCGGCCGGAGTGCATCTCGCGGTGAGCCAGGACGGCCTGCGCGTGGTCTTTTTCCAGGGCCACCCCGAGTACGATACCGTCTCGCTGCTCAAGGAATACAAGCGCGAGGTGATGCGCTTTGCCGCGCGCGCGCGCGGGGATTATCCGCCATTTCCGGACCACTACATCAAGGTGAACGAGCAGGCCATCCTCAACGAGTACCGGCGACGTCTGGAACAGGCCATGCCCATGGGCGCGGAGCTTCCGGTATTTCCCGAAGTGTTGGTCAGCCGGCGCATCGACAATACCTGGCACGATACCGCAGAGGGCATCGTCGGCAACTGGATCGGGCTGGTTTACCAGGTGACGCACCAGGATCGCAAGCTGCCGTTCATGGACGGGGTGGACCCGAACAACCCGCTTGGTATTGAATTCTAGCATGAGGAAAATGGGGACAGACCACGTTTTCTCTGCAGAGAAAACGTGGTCTGTCCCCATTTTCCGTGTCCCCATTTTCCCGTCGAAGCAACGGAGAACAATCCATGGGATTTGAATGGATCGCCGATCCCCAGGCATGGGTCGCCCTGGCGACCCTCACCGTGCTGGAGATCGTACTCGGCATCGACAACATCATCTTCATCTCGATCCTGGTGGGCCGCCTGCCTCTGGAGCGGCGCCAGAGCGCCCGGCTCATCGGCCTGTCGCTTGCAATGATCACGCGCATCGCCCTGCTGCTGTCATTGACCTGGATCATGGGTCTGACGCTTCCCCTGTTCAGCGTTGCCGGATGGGCGGTCTCCGGACGCGATCTGGTGCTGGTTGGCGGCGGCCTGTTCTTGCTGGTCAAGGCCACGCTGGAGATTCACACGGCGATGGAAGGGGCGGAGGAGAGCACCGAGCACCGCACCCTGGCGAACTTCCATGCCGTGCTGGTGCAGATCGCCATTCTGGACATCGTATTCTCGCTGGATTCGGTCATCACCGCGGTTGGCCTGGTGCAACTGCTGCCGGTCATGATTATTGCCATTGTGCTGGCCGTGCTGGTGATGATGCTGGCGGCAAAATCCATCAGCGACTTCATTGATGCGCACCCGACCATCAAGATGCTGGCGCTCAGCTTCCTGGTGCTGGTCGGCGTGGCGCTGATCGGGGAAGGTTTCGGCATGCACATCCCGAGGGGTTACCTCTATTTCGCCATGGCCTTTTCCTTCGCGGTGGAAATGCTCAACATCCGCCTGCGCCGCAGGACCGTGGCGGTGGTGGAACTGCACAAGCCGATCCGCGAGGACGCGGACCATTAGGAGGGGCGATGCGCTCAGATGCGCTTGAAAAAACAGTTCCGGAAGTCGCAGTGACAGTCATCGCCAGCCACGGTGTGTGGTTGCAGGTGCGAGAGCGTGAGTTGTTCATGTCATACGATGACTTTCCCGGGCTAAGGGATGCCCCCATGGGGAAAGTGCTGAATGTGGGTGAATCAACCACCGGTCATCTGCACTGGCCCGATCTCGATGTCATGGCAGGCATAGAAACCAGCGAGCACCCTGAACAATTTACTCTCAAAGCCGTGTGAGTATGGCAACCGCATTACCTGCCACATTCCCCGAACCGTCAACCGCACAAGAGAAGGAAACCGTCATGTCGCAACAGGACAATCAGAAGCTGGCCGATGATCTGGTCAAATCGCTGGGTTTGCAGCATGCGCCGCTTGCCATCCGTTTCACGCAGAAGGCCATCCCCGGGGTAGAACCCTTCACGGAACCCATGCCCGCACCGACCGCGGACGGACGCACCGGACGTGTCGCGGCCGGCTGCGTGTTCTGGATGAAGGCGGAGGGACGCAGCTTCAGTACGGTGGCGGAGGATCACGCCAACTGCAGCGTCGGCAGTGTAACGCATGGCTTCAGGACGCTGGAGGAAGTGGGCGACAAGGCCGATGTCGGCACCCTGGTCGGTGCGGGCTGGGTGGCCCCCGAGATGTTCCCGGCAATCCCGGTGGTTAAGGAACCCTACAAGTATGTCAGCTATGGTCCCCTCAAGGACGCCGCCGGCGTGCCCGACGTGGTGTTTCTGCGCGTCAACGCCAAGCAGGCCATGACCCTCTCCGACGCCTTTCCCGGCCTGCGTTTCGAGGGCAAGCCGCAGTGCCATATCATCGCTATCGCCAAGGAACGGCAGGAGATCGCGGTCAGCGTGGGCTGCATGTTGAGCCGTGTGCGTACCGGCATGCCGAATACCGAGATGACCTGCGCCATTCCAGGGCCACGCCTCGCCGAGGCGGTACAGCAGATCAAGACCACGGCCGTCATCGATGGCACGGTGGCCAGTTACGCCAGCGAGGACACCCGTCGCTTCGAACTGCGCTGACCCCGTTGATGCGATGGCGTCTACTGCTTGCGGCGGGCATGGCGTTCATTCTGAGCGCCTGCAGTACGCTCGGCTACTACGCGCAGTCCGTGAGCGGCCAGCTGGATGTAATGGCCCACCGTCAACCGATTAATCGGTTGCTGCAGAACGATACGCTGACACCGCAACTCAGGGACAAGCTGGAAACGGTGCTGCGCATCCGCCGTTTCGCCAGTATGGTGCTCGAACTCCCGGACAACGGCAGCTATACCAGCTACGTGCAGCTGGAGCGGCCCTTCGTGGTGTGGAATGTGTTCGCCGCCCCCGAGTTTTCCCTGCAGCCCAGGGAATGGTGTTTCCCGGTGGCGGGCTGCGTGCGCTACCGCGGCTATTTCAGGGAAAGCGCCGCGCGTGACTATGCCAGCGGGCTAGCCTCCGCAGGTTACGACACCTACGTCGGCGGGTCGGCGGCCTATTCCACGCTGGGCTGGTTCGACGATCCCGTGTTCAGCAGCCTGATCGGCCTCAGCGATGCGCGCCTCGCGGGGGTGATCTTCCACGAGCTGGCGCACCAGAAGCTCTACGTCGAGGATGACACGGCCTTTAACGAGGGTTTCGCCATGACCGTGGAGCTCGAGGGGGTGGCCGCCTGGTTGAGGTCAAACGCTGACACGGCCGAGGCTGCGAAATACGCCGTCTTCCTTGCCCGTCAGGAGGATTTCGTCGCGCTGGTGCAGCGAACGCACGAACAGTTGCAAACACTGTATGAAAGCGACGCGACACCCGGAGAAAAGCGTCGGGGAAAAGCGCGACTCTTTGCGGGGATGCGCTCGGCATATGAAATACTGAAAAACAGTTGGGGCGGCTACGACGGCTACGATGCCTGGTTCGCGGACGGACTCAATAACGCGAAACTGGCGGCGGTGAGCACCTATCGCGACTACGTTCCCGGGTTCCGGCAGCTGTTTCAGCAGACGGGAGGCGATTTCGCGGCCTTCTACCGGGCCGCGGCCGCGATAGGCGCATTACCGAAGGCGCAGCGTCTGGAGCGATTGCAGCCAGTCGGCGGCCCTGAACCGGCGGTTTTCTCCGGGTTGCCGCGATGTAGAACCGGTCACGGGCGTTGATCAGGGATGGATCAGCGGGGCCATCAGGCTGTCGGCGTTGATGATCACCAGTCGATAACCCGGCTGTCCTCCCGCTTTCGCCGCCAGCCAGGGACGCACCAGTTCGAAAAGACGCGTAGTCTCGGCCAGCGCGGGCAGCGGCAGGCGGATAGTGCCGCCGCCATCGGCCAGTTCGACCTGGTGCTCTTCCTCCCCCGGCAGCACATGGATGGCGAGCTGGTTCCAGTCGATCCGGCTGCCGTTGGAGAGATTCCAGGCGAGCGCCGCGGCGAGGGCGTTCAGTTCCTTGACGATTTTCCCGCAGGCCTCGCGTTTCTGCCCGATGTTCGTCATATCCTGGAACTGAAACTCCAGGCCGTCGCCGGTGCCGCAGCTGGGGCCTGCCTGCTGGCTGAAACTCCAGTAGGTTTCCGTGTCCGCTGCGGTAACCGCCGGTTGCGGCGGCCGGTACTCGGCGATGAGGTCATCGCACGGGTAGAGCGTGCAGAAACGGTCGAGTACACGCTGCTCGAAAGCGGACTGCTCCCTGACCCGCGGACTGCTCACCAGTACGGGTACGCCGTCGATGTCGAGGGAAATGCTGTTTTCCGCGCCGATTGCCACCCTGACCGGTGTGTCTGGTGTCACGTTATTGGCAATCGCCGTGAGTTTTGCGGCATAGGCATCGACGGCGACGGCCCAGCGCCCCAGGTCGCTGTTCCCGGCATGGCTGCGCGCCTCGCGCCGGGCACGGTCGGCTTCGTCGTTATAATCCACCACCATTTCCGCGATCGCGGCCACGGCGAAATCGGCGCGCATGGACGCCGGGGCATCGACAAGCGCCACGGCGAGGCGGTTGATTTGTCTGGTAGCCGGGGCCGGGGCTTTTTCATACGCCGCCTGGCGTGCCATGGCCGGATATGTCGGCAGGCAGCACAGCAGCACGGACAGGCAGGATACGCGCCAACCTGAACCCGATCGCGCCGGCGGTCGCTTGCCGTCAGCCCTGTGCCGGCGCCGGGTGTGCATGATGACGCGCATGTGATATGGGCGTAGTGGTTGCGGTTATCGCCCCGGGGTGCGCCGTGGCGTTACGCGGCCTGCGGTGAGCGGTTCCGTGGCGGTGTGACCCTTGTAATAGCGGTTTAGTCACTCGAGTCCGGGGGTGTTTGCTTCTTCTCCGGCGGGAATTCGCTGTCAATTTCGCGATTGATATCCCGGTTGAGATCGTTAACGCTGTCGTCCAGCGGCGCAAACAGGCGATCGGGAAAATCTTCCTTTTGCGTCTTTGTATTCTGCGAGCCCTGCTGACTCGCGCTGTCGGTCACGCCCGGGGGTGGCGGGACGGGGGCCGCCTGCGTTACGGCTTTGCCGCCATTCATGCCGGTGCAACCGGCAAGCAGAACGAGGCTGGCGGCGGCGAGAGCCGACGGTAGTGAGTTATTCCGGTTATTCATCAGCTATGCTCCCTGGTCGTAATGTTGAATGATAACAGGCTCGCGGTCGCTCCAGTCCGCAGGCATGAATGGCGCATGTCCCCGGGACGGGAAACCAGGGGTCAGGCCAGCAGCACGGCGATGATGCCCGTGAGGAACACGCCATCGAAGGTTCCGGCGCCGCCGATCGAGGCGATCCTGACGCCCATGTGGCGGATTTCACGCAGGTGCAGGATATCGGCGCCCAGCAACACGCCGAGGACGCCGCTGGAAAAGGCGAGCGGGGCGGCATTCTCCGGCGCCAGAATCAGTGCGGTCATCACCGTTATCAGCGGAGCCAGCAGGGCCGGCATCGCGATACCGATGCCGGGCACCGGACGGCTGAAGACATAGCTTGCCGAGGTGACCACCAGCAGCGCCGTCAGCAGATCCACCGGGTTGACCAGCTGCCGGATCACCAGGTACAGCGCGACACCGACGGGAATGAGACAGCCGCCCAGATTGACGGCGATAATCGTTTGTCCTGTCTGCGAGGGATCGGCAGGTGGCCAGATTTGGCCGCGGCGCGGAATCGGGAGATTCGGTGGGAAGTCTGCCGTGGTGGCGACTCTCGCCACCGGAATATTGATGCTGCTCCCCAATAACGTACCCAGCATCAGCAGCAGGGCGCCGTGGGGTGACAACCCGAGTTTCTGGAAGGCGATGCTCAACAGCTGCAGCTGGATGATCGTTGCCAGAAAGACGCCGAGAACGAGAAACAGCAGCAGGTAGAGTGGCGGCATATCGGGGGGTTCTTCCGCGGAAGCAGGGCGACCCTATGTTACGCCGGTCCTTCGCAGGCGTGAACTTTACCCGGATGTCAGGTCAATGACAGGCGGGTTTCCAGACGTGTGCCGCTGTCGAACAGGGTCATCTCCAAGACGTCAGCCGCCTGGTCATGGCGCAGGATGTAAATGCCGCCACCGTCGCCGCGCAGCTTGAAGTAGCTGTGTGCCGGGTCCAGCCAGCGGTCGATGATCTCACTCACCTCGATGGCGCGCTGACCGATGAAGAAGCGCGCTGGAGCCACATCCGCGCGATGACCGGCGTAACACTCAACACGGATCGAGGCCGGTATCTTTTCTGCAGACCCGTGTTCGAGTCCCTGTGAAGCATCGCTGCTCATCGTTTTCGCACGCTGTAGGGTCTGACAATAAATGGGTGTCAGAGCACATTTATTCCTCTCATTCTACGTGGGCGATGGTCGAAGATGAGGCTGCTATGATTGGGTGATACTCGGGTTGATCGCGACTGGCCATTGACCTGATCTCCGTTGGTACACGGTACATGAAGGAAAGCGCAATAAAGCAGGGACTCCGTCAGGTTGGGATTAACGACAACTAGACAACTATGATGGGTGCATTGGCGCAGGGTATCACTCAAATTAAACGAGCGCGCTGGATAGATGGCCCGCATCTGTACCTGATTGGATACCCGGGACGGGCCAATCTGGGCACTGGGATTTAATGGTTAATATATGAGAAAAACGTTAACCGGGAATGTCTTCTTTCGGCAATACCGGACATTCCGGGCGATCCTGGGTGGGTTTCGAATGTACTGAAATCGGTCGTTCCCGGGTTGGACTCTGTTCGGCAACTATCGACCCAAAGCGGCCTATCGTGGACGACTGCTACCTGCCTTGAATCTGGAACCCGGCGACGCCCGGCAGGGCGCAAGACGCCGCCGGTGTGCCCTCGGCTAAGA
>Ga0210073_1000074_pt1 | contig 20178 bp, 12 predicted proteins | sample Browns_ThreeSqC__2_FD_184853 | JGI IMG/M metagenome (GOLD analysis project Ga0210073, IMG submission 184853) | Wetland microbial communities from San Francisco Bay, California, USA, that impact long-term carbon sequestration - Browns_ThreeSqC_D2... | ecosystem: Environmental > Aquatic > Marine >...
AAGCTCCTGGCCCGCTCGAAATCGGCAACCGCCTCGGAGACATCCCCCGAGACCGCCAAACTCTTCGCCTTGACGACCAGCGCGCTTGCCGGTGAGGGACAGGGAGCGCTATGGGGGTAGCGAGCGCATTCCTCCACCGACAACGGGCGACCGACCCTCATCCAGGCGAGCCGCAGCAGATCGTCCGCGTTCACGGCGTACACCTTCACTGTCCCGTCGCCGTAGGACGTGGCTAGCCGTTTCCCATCTTTGCTGAACGAGGTTCCGGTTGCGTAGGAGTGTCCCCTGAGGGTAAACAGTTCGCGCCCGGAGGAAGCGTCCCAGACCCGGGTGGTCGAGTCGATCGCGGAGGTGGCGAGGCGCTTCCCATCGGGACTGAAGGTGACCCATTGCAGCCCACCGGTGTGACCAGACAACATCAGCAGGCGTTTGCCGGCCATGCCATCCCAAATGAGAACCAGGCCGTCGCGATCGCCCGTAGCAACGCGCCTCCCGTCGCTGCTGAAGGCGACGGACGTGACCCAATTATTCATGGTCAACGTCTGCACCAGGCGGCCAGAGTCCGCAGTCCAGATCCGTGCCGTGTTGTCTCTGCCTCCGGAGACCAGGTACTTCCCATCGCGGCTATAGGCTACCGCGAAGATGGCATCGGTGTGCTTGGCGAGGGTCAGGAGCGCCCGGCCAGAGTCGGCATCCCAAACAATCACCTTTGAGTCCCCTCCTCCGGTGACCACGCGCTTGCCGTCTGGGCTGAACGCTAATGCCTCCACCTGGGCGGTGTGGCCCTTGAGGGTGAGGAGTCTCCGCCCGGTGATTGCGTCCCAGATAATCGCCGTGGAATCCACGCTGCCGGTCGCCAAGCGACTTCCGTCAGGGCTGTAGCCGATGGCGAACGCCGCGAGAATCGCGCGGCCCATGGACTCGCTGTGTCCCTCCTTGTGTCCGAAGAGGGTGAGCAATAGCTGACCGGTCCGGCCATCCCAGACGCGCGGGTTGTCGCCGCCGGTCGCAAGCCGACGCCCATCCGGACTCACGGCCACGTGGGAAATCCATCCGTAATAGCCTTGCATCGACAGGTTCAGGATCTCGCGATTGGTGCTGACATCCCACACGCGGACTACCGAATCGCCCCCGGCGCTGGCAAGCAAATTTCCGTTGGGACTGAACGCGACCGCGTGCACCCAGCCCGTATGCCCCATGAGCCGGGCTATGACTCGTCCGCCGGTATCCCACACAACTACCGTCCGATCATAGCTGCCAGTCGCCAACCGGGTACCGTCCGGGCTGTAGGCCAGGCCGGACACGGAGTTGGTATGGCCGCCGAGGGTACGGGACGCGACCCCCGCTGCGCTGCCCAACAGGGTGACTTTGGCTGACATCCCTGACGCGGCGACCTGGTTACCCCAGGGATTGAAGGCTACGGTATAAACGGGGAGTTTCTCCGGGTTGTCCCAGGTCCAGGTGTTGGCCCCGGTCGAAAGGTTCCAGAGCTTCACGCTATTGCCGACCGCGGCGACGAGCTGCTTCCCGTCGGGGCTGAACCCCAGGTCGAAGATGTTCCCCGAGAGTGACGGTGTCTTGACGAGCTTCTTGCCTGTCGAATCGTAAAGCTGGATCACGTGGTTTCCGAGCGCGACCGCCAGTCGGGAGCCATCGGGGCTGAAGGCCAGGCCATACTGGACCTCGCCCGAATCTCCCGGGAGCGAGTAGAGTTTCTGACCGTCGGCGACATTCCAGACAGTCGTAGTGCCGGCGTAGTCGGTCGCCGCAAACCGTTTTCCGTTAGGGCTGAACCTGACGTGGTCGAACGCGTGGGGCCCCTTGACCGTCAAGGACTCGCGCGCGGTCCCCACGTTCCAGAGGATCACCGTGCTGTCGTTGCTGGTGGCTGCGAGGAGCCGACCATCGGGGCTGAACACCAAGCCGTTCACCCGCTGGCTATGTCCCCCAAGACTGACTTTGACCAGCGGAGCGGCCAGGGACTGATGCAGGGCATCCTCCACCTCGCCGGGAATGATCCGGTCCTTGTTGTAGACCTCGGCGGCAGCCTGAAGCGCCAGTAGTCCACCCAGTTCCGGGTCTTCATCGAGCGCTCGAATGGAATGAAAGGCGAGCGCCCGAGAAGTCGCCATGCGGGCGGCCCGGCGAGCCACGGCGCCCTGCCAGAGTGCCACCACTAACCCCGCCGCGACCAGGCCCAGAAAGACCCGAGTCCTGGTCAGTTGTCGCCGCCGCTGACGTTCCCGTTCCGCGACCTCATCGTCCCTCGCGATCCGGCTCTTTTCGAGGAAATCGGAGGCTGCGTCGAAGTTGGTATCGTAGGTGCGCGCCCAGGCCTCGGTCGGCCCGGCCCGCTTCCACCACTCGAGCCAGAGCTGGAGATCCGGATCGTGCCAGAGGCCCGCCTGCCCAGCCTGATGGAGCGTCGCCGTCTCTGACAGGCGGCGATACATCCGGGCCGACTCGGTCTCCGTATCCACCCAGCCCCGCAAGCGGGTCCAGCCCCGGATCAGGCTCTCGTGGGAGATATCGATGATCGATTCCGGGCCGAGCGCGGTGTGGTCGGGCGGCATCAGGAACGCCCGACCCTGGCCGCGGAAGGTGTCGATCGTATGGACCACCTCGGCTTCCGGAGCCTCGGCGACCGCGCAAAGCTCGGCGAGGGTGGTGGGTCGGCGAGTCTCCCGGTTGTCCTGCCCTCGCTCGGTCAGGCGGCGGAACATCCTCTCGGCGATCCGCCGGCTAGCCTCGTCTCCGAGCTCGGCGTAGGCCTCATCGGCGTGCCGTGAGAGGGCCTCGGACATCCCGCCGGTCGCCTCGTAGTGCACCAGGTCGATCGGTTCCCCCGGAGCGGCGTTCTGAGTCCAGTGGTCCCAGGTACGCATCAGCGCGTGCTGGAGGATGGGGAGCTGGTCCGGATTGTCTCCGACGTCGTTGAGCAGCCGATTGACCAGCCGGGGGGTGATCTCGCCGCCGCCCACCGCCACCGGGCCGGTGATCGCGAGCTTGCGCTCGTCCCGGGTCATCCGCGGGATCAGGTACTGGCCACGATTGATGGTCTCGGGGAGGTCCCGGAACTGGGAGCAGTCTCCCAGGTAATCCGAGCGCATCGTGATGATGACGAAGATCGGGACTTCGCGCTGGCTGGTGGCCTCGAGGAGCAGCTTGACGAAGGCGGCCGCCTCGTCGGCGTGCTCTGACGTGCGCCGGAACCGGAAGATCTCTTCGAACTGGTCCACTACGACCAGGAGATTCGCTTTCGCACCGAGCCTCGCTTCGGCCACCGTCTCGATCAGGCCGAGGGCGCCGCGCCGGAGCATCGCTTCGGTCACGGTGACCACCACGGGGTCCGGCTCCTCGTCGCGGAGGACGCCGGGCTCATTGAGCGCCCGGGCGAGGTTCCCCATGGGATTCCCACCGGGGCGGCAGACCGCCACCCGCCACCCCGACCCGGCGCTCCGCAACACGCCGCCGTAGAGCGACGGGAGCAGCCCGGCTCGCACCAGGGACGACTTTCCGCTGCCGCTGGAGCCGACTACGGCCACGAAGCGATTCTCCTGCAGCCGCCTCAGGAGTTCATCGCTTTGGCCAGCCCTGCCGAAGAAGAGATGGGACTCGTTCGACTCGAACGGTCGAAGACCTGGGAAGGGATTCCCCCGCGCGTCCGGGCCTGTCACTTGGCGGTTCCGCCGCCTTTCACCTGCCCGACAAATGGCTTCAGTGACTCAGGGTCGAAGTCCGCCGCCTGCTTGATCACGGTCGCGTCGTGGGTCCGATAGCGTTGCTTCCAGGGCTTGTCCGGTGGAGCCAGGAAGACACCCTTGGCCGTCATGGGTCGCTCCCGACCGTAGCCGGGGGCCTTACGGAGCTCGGTGAGCTGAACGTTCAACCAGGCGTCGGCGGCCTGGCCAGCGTAGATCAGCGCCGCGTCGCAGGTGCGCAACTTCTCCTCGTGGTCCTTGCGGATGGTGGCCGGATCCCCTTCTTCCGCGGGCAGCAGGAGCTCGCACCCGGAATCGAACAGGAAGTCCTCCACGGCTCTGGCTGCATCCGCGTCCTGCGCCTCCCGGATCAGGTAGACCAGGGGAGGCCCTTCGCTGCGCGCCGCCGGTTCGGGCTTCGTGCCGGCCTCCCGGAGCTTGTCCTGGATCACGGTCTTCAATTCTTCGACCGGCGTCTGGAGAAAGGCAGCGCTGCCGGGATCGTGGCTTAGAGCGTCGAGATAGCTGCGTTGCTTCTCATCGGTGACCGGCATCTCGCGCGGCATCCAGATGATCCGCCCGAAGCCGGCGCCGCGTTCGCCGGCCAAGTCGTTTTGACGCTGCACTGCCTCCTGGTACTCGGTGCCCATGAGGTGAATGGACAGCACGGCATCCTTGAGCTGCTCTCGCACCAGGCTGTCCAGCCCGGGACCGGTTGAGGGAAGCTCGCGATCGGGGACGACTCTGTTCCCGCGTTGCTCCAATTCGCGGCGGATCGCGTCCCGCACCTGCTTGAGATCGTCGCTGGTGGTGGCCAGGTAGATCGTCGGCCCGGTCCGGGGAACGACCTTCTTGACGACTTCCGCGCTGGTGGTTCGAAAGGCCTCGAGGAGCTGTTCGATCTGATAGGCCAGATCGTTGACCTTCTGCACGAAGTTGAGTTTGGCGGCATCGCCGAACTCGAAGCCGAATTCCCTGGGCGCATTGCTCCTGGGATCCCGATCGTAGAAGTCGTAGCCGAGCAGTCCCTGCAGGGCCTGGGGATGGCGCTCGATGGGGACCGGAAGCTTCACCACCTTGAAGATCCGGGCCTGGTTCCCGACCTGCACTCCGCCGGTCGATTCGGCCGCCTGACAGAAGATCTGAAGCTCCTTGAGGCACCACTCGGAATTGGTGTAACGCGGCGTGACTATCGAGACCAAGATGGCGGTGCGCTGGAGCTCAGCCGGGAGGACCTGATCGAAGTAGTCGTTGCCCTTGAGCGCCGGATCGCGCCAGACCTTGGGTTCGGTGCCCAGCAGTCCGGTGAGTCGGGTTTCCAGGGTCTTATGGAAACTGTCGATCCACCCCTTCTGGCCTTCGGTCAGGGGTTCGTTGTCGACGTGAGCGTAACTGATGAAGATGTCGTGGTCGAAACCGGGCAGGTAACCCATCCAGCCCCTCTTCAATTGTGAGATCGGCGAGGCGAGAAGTTGTGACTCCCCAGGAGCCGTTGTCAAGGCAAGGCTGAGACCGCCGGGATGCTCTGGACAGCCTGCCTGCCGGAGGAGAGATTAGCCGGTCCCTCCATCCCGAACGCATGCCGTCACCACTGCCCGACGCGTATCACCCCGCGCCGCTCGATGTATCGAGCGTCGAGCTCGATCCTCAGGTCTCCGAGCTCTCCGAGCTGCTGGCGCGCCACGTCCACGACGTGTGGGCGCGCGCCCGATTCGCGGAGGGATGGAGCTACGGCGCCACTCGGGACGACTCCCGGAAGACACACCCGTGCCTGGTGTCCTACGATGCGCTGCCCGACTCGGAGCGGGAGTACGACCGCCACACGGTCCGCGGCACTCTCAAGGCGGTGTTGGCGCTCGGCTATCGCCTGGTTGCTCCTGCCACTTCAGCGGAACTCGGGGAATCGGCAAGCGACGAACGCACCGCCGCCATTCTCCAGCAGCTTCAGGGTCCCCCTTCCCCAGACCTCCAGTCGCTGGTCGAGCTCTGGCGTGCGCACACCGAAGACCGCTGGGCCCCGTATCCCGAGATGTACCGCCGGCTGGCGAGCCGCCTGGTGGAACGGGGCTCGCCGCTTCTGGCCAACGATGCGGCCTCGGAAGGCCTCCGGTACTGGAAGAGTGACGTGCGCCTGCGCCAACTGGAGGCGTTGGCCCTCGCCAAGAGCGGGGCCCCCGGCCGCGCCAACGCCATCCTGATGGAACTCAAGCGCGAGGGGCATCTGGACGCGGAGACGCTCGGCATCCTGGCACGGACTCACAAGGACCTCGCCGAAGCCGCTTCGGAACCGGGGGAGCGAACCCGTCAGTGGAACCTGGCGCACGAGGTCTACTTCGAGGGTTTCCGCCTGACCGGGTCGAGTTATCCGGGCGTCAACGCCGCCACCACGGCCCTGCTCCTTGGCAAGCGAGAGTTGGCCATGGACCTGGCCCGCCAGACACAGGACGCCTGCAGGAAGGAATACGAAGACCTCTGCCGCAGCAGCGGAGACGTCTACTACGCCCTTGCTACCCTGGGCGAGGCGGCACTGATTCTGGGAGATGAGGCCGAGGCGGAGCGCTGGTACCGCGAGGCGATCGCGGTGGGCCAGGGTCGACTGGGTGACCTCTCGAGCACCAGGCGTAATGCCCGGCTGATCGCGCAGGCCACCGGGCGCCCAGCCGCGTTCCTCGAGACGTTGTTCCGGGTCCCTCGAGTCGTGGTCTTCGCCGGGCATATGGTCGATCGGCCCGACCGTCCTTCTCCCCGATTTCCTCCCGAAGCCGAGCCAGCGGTGAAGGCGGCCATCGCCGAGCGGGTGGCTCGTTTGGACGCGGGGTTCGGCTATTCGTCAGCCGCGTGCGGGGCGGATATTCTGTTCCTCGAGGCCATCGGGGCCCGGCAGGGCCGGACCAACGTGGTCCTGCCATATGCCAGGCAACAGTTCGTGGAGGACAGCGTGGCGGTCGTGCCTGGAGGAGATTGGGAAACCCGCTTCGCGCGAGCACTGGAGGCCGGCTCAGAGGTGGTAGTAGCAACGGCTCAGCGCTTCGCCTCCGGGGCGGTGTTCTACGAATACGCCAATCTCCTGCTCCTGGGACTGGCCTCCCTGCACGCGAAGATGCTGGATACCGAGCTGGTCCCCCTGGTCCTCTGGGATGGGGCGACGGGCGACGGCGCCGGAGGGACGGCCACCATCGTGGAGCAATGGCGCCGGTTCGGCTATCAGGTCGAGGTGATCGACCTGCGGAAGGTGGTTGGCGGGCCGTCTTCGACTCCCGCCGTGGCACCCGGCGCCAGGGTCGCTGGAGACAACGGTCTCGAAGCGCGGATCATGGCCGTGATCTTCGCGGACGTGGTGCACTTCAGCTCCATGGGCGACCTCGAGATCAAACCGTTCGTGGATCATTTCCTGGGGGCGGTTGCCGACCTGATCTCCGGCTCCGATCATGCCCCGGTGGTGGGCAATACCTGGGGAGACGGGCTCTACTTCGTCTTCAACTCCGTCCGCGACGCCGGGCTCTTCGCCCTGGATCTCTGCGAGCTCATGGCCAGAACCGACTGGGCCGCCAAGGGCCTGCGGCCCGACTTGAACCTCCGGGTTGCCCTCCACGCCGGGCCGCTGCTCTCCTGTACCGATCCCATCCTCAAGCAACGCACCTTCACCGGGAAACATGTGGTCCCGGCAGCGCGGTTGGAGCCGGTCACTCCCCCGGGAATGGCCTACGCCAGCCGGGAATTCGCGGCCCTGGCCGCCGCCGAACGCGTCACCGAGTTCTCCTGCCAGCCGGTCGGACGCCTCGGACTCGCCAAGCACGCCGGCACGATTCCGGTCTACGTCCTCTCCCGCACCGCCTCTCCCGTATCGAGGAGTTGAATCACATGCCCCGTACCGCAACCGCCCTGGAACAGGCTGAGGTCGACTCGGCGACCGGCAAGGGAATCCGGATCCTGGTGGTCGACTCCGGGGTGGAGACCTCGCATCCCGCGCTTAAAGGCTCCCGGATCCCAACCTGGCAGTTGACCCAGACGACCAGCGGAGGGTTCAGTGTGGTTCAGGAGCAGGGCGTGGACATGTTCGGACACGGTACCGCGGTGGCCTGGATTCTCCACGAATTCGCTCCCGAGGCCACGGTCGAAAGCCTCCGGGTACTCGGCGGCGACCTGCGCACCTCCTCCCAACGGGTTCTGGCCGGTCTCGACTGGGCCATCAACCAGAAGTTCGGGATCATCAACTGCAGTTTCGGGACGCCGAACCTGCAATTCCTCGAGGGCTACAAGCGCGTGGTCGATCGGGCGTTCACCGAGAACGTGCTGGTGGTCTCCGCCTGCAACAACTTCGACTTCAAGAAGATGGAGTTGCCCGGGTTCTTCCCCACGGTGATCTCGACCGACTACGGCAAGCTGGACGCGCTGGCCATTCGACGCCGCCTCGGGTCCATGGTGGAATTCGTGGCGCGCGGCGAGAACATCCGGGTGCCCTGGAAGGATGGCCAGTACGTGATCGAGATCGGGAGCAGCTTCGCGGCGCCTCACGTGGCAGCGATGGTCGCGCGGATCCGGCAGCTCCGGCCCGACTGGAACGCCTGCGAGGTAAAGGCCGCTCTCTACGGGATGGCGCCCGCCTGGAAGCCGCCCGGGGATTCGCCGAAGGGAAAGCGGACCAAGGGCTGACCCCCCCCACCCCCTTCTCCCCGAATGGCGGCTCGAACGCTATATTGTCCGCCCCCCGGATTCCGGCCCCCGGGTGATGCCGTCGGTAAGAGGCAGCTTCACCCTGCGGGAACCGATCCGGAGGACCCTGTGTCCAATTGATCGAGGCCAGTAGCCTCGGGGCGACCGACCCTGGCGCCCTACGATGGAGGGTGGTCAACGCCCTCCGGACGCGAACCGAGGCCCGGAACCGGACCCCAGGTGTTCGTCGTCACACCATTCATGACCGGCGATCAAATCAGCCGGAGCGAGGAGATTCATGGCCACCGCAGCCAAGAAGGCGCCCCAAAAACTCGATACCGTCTTCCTGACGGGCCCCGGAGGAATGGTTTACGAATTCCCCCGCGCCGTCGCCGAGAAGCACCTCCTCAGCCTGACTCGCCTGGCAGAGCTCGGCCATTCGCCGGTGACCCCGTACGGGACGAAGACGCCCGATAGCGCGAAGTCGGGACCGGTGGGTGGGGGCGAAAGCGGCGGGGACGTGGAAGGCCGCCACCTGGCGCTCAACATCTACGGCGACTGGGTGTGGCACAGCAACTATCTCTACGGGACCTTCCTGGCCGTCGACGGCTGGTACTATCGCGGCGACCACTATCATCCGTACGGTACCGAGTTGGGTTTCGTCTGAGCCCAGGTCCGATCGGGGCCGGCGTCCTTGAGACGGTCCGGCCCCGCTCGCACCCGGTCAAGAACCCGCTGGCAGTGCAACTGACTCGATCAACATGAACGGACAACCCCCTCCGGGCGGCGCAGTGCGCATCGCCGGTCCTGGTGGCGCGCCTGGACCCCAGGGCATGGGTGGAGCCGTGCGCGTCGGTCCCCCGCCCGGTGGAGGGCCTCCGCAGGCCATGCCCCGGGAGCGGACCTCCTTCGGTGCCGACATGAAGGCGCTCTACGGGCTCCGGAATTACTTCATCCAGTTTCTCCCCCGTGCCTTGCTGGTCCTCGGAATGGCGTACCTCTACGCCGATCTGAATTCGACCGCGATCACCGGGCTCCAGCAGATCACCAGTGCCCTCCCCCGCATCGTGAGCGGGGCGTCGGGAGCCATCGCGCCCGGCGCCGGCCCGGCCCGCTCGGTGAGCGGCAAGCTTCTGGCGCTACTCAACCTCAATTCCACTGAGCAGTGGCTGCCTCTCCTGTCGATCCTTGTCCTGCTCTTCGTCATCGGTGGATTGATCCAGTTGGCTCGCGACGTGCTCCGGTCCCGGGTCGGCATCTCGCTGAAACGGGAGATCCGGGAGGACGTGCTGCGCTGCCTCTACCGGGAGCCGGCCACCGCTCGAGTCCAGCGAGGGTCGGGTGCCTCGGCTGAGATCCTGCGGACCGACGCGGACGGGACCGCGTCACTGCTGACCACCGGGGTGCTGGGCCTGATGGAGGCGGTGGTCCTGTTCATCGTCTTCGCCCGGACCCTGGTGACCCAGGTCCAGGGTGGGTGGGTGATCCTGGGTGCCTTCATATCGTTGTCCGTCCTGGCCCAGATCGTCTCGATGCTGGTGACTCAGCGGGCCGAGCGGCGAGCCTTCGAGGAGTCGCGGACGGCGCTGGGGGGAGCCGCGGCGATCACCACTCGGTTCTTCGACGTGCTGCGGGACCTGTTGTACCTGGGTGGTGAGAAGACCAAGGGGCAGGCGGTGGTGGACGCCTGGACTACGGCGGAAACCAAGAACGTGGCGATCCGGGTCTGGACCGGTGTCCGAGGGATCATCACCCAGACCTTCCAGCACCTGAATCTGCCTCTGATCATCCTGGTCATCGCCAAGACCGGTGGCGACGCCGGCGGGATCATCGGTGGTATGGCGCTGCTGGGCCAACTCGCCACGCCCTTCGCCACGCTGGTGTCATTCCCCAGCCTCTTACTTCAGTTCGGGCCCAACCTGCATTCGATCCACAAGATCCTGGCCACGCCCGATCCCGGAGAGCCGCCGGCCGCAGCTACTCAGCTGGCCGGGCTCGCGAAGCCCCCCGCCCTTGCGGTCCGGGATCTCCACTTCGCGTATCCCGGGGCCGCCACGGCGATCGTTCGAGGCGTGTCGTTCGATATCCCTCCAGGAGCCCGGGTCGGGATCGTTGGAGGATCGGGATGCGGGAAGACTTCCCTCGCCCGGGTGTTGGCGGGAGACTACCAGGCCTCGGCCGGATCTTTCTTGGTGGACGGAGTGGACGTCACCCACTGGCCGCTCCAGTGGAAGCGGAGCGCCATCGCCCTGCTCACCGATGCGCCGGGCTTTCTGCTGGAGACCTTGCGCGAGAACGTCCTCTTCGGACGGGAATGTCCGCCCGACCGGCTCGACTACGCGCTGAAGGTCTCGGGCGCGGCCGACGTGGCCGCGAGGCTGCCGGACGGACTCAATACGGTCCTGGCGTCCGAGGTGCCGCTCTCGGGCGGGCAACGCCGCAAGGTGTCGCTGGCTCGCGGGTTGGCCGGCCCCCAGCGGGTGCTGATCCTCGACGAGCCGCTGGCGCAGGTGGATCCAGAGGGGATGCGAGAGCTCGCGTCGAGGGTTCTGGAGGCAACTGAGGGTCGTACCTGTCTGATCATCACCCACGACATGGACGTGCTGGCGACCGACTTCAACATTTTCCTGGAAGCCGGCAAGGTGGCTGCGGTGGGACCCCATGAGGAGTTGCTGCGGACCTGCCCTGCCTACGCCGAGCTGACCGATCGGAGCGCCGGCGCCCGCACTCAGCGCGCCTCGGCCGGCTGATTCCCCTCACATCATTCGGCGCTCGTGAGTAGCGCGGCCAGGTCCATCCTCGCTCGTGCTACCCGAGATTTTACCGTCCCCTCCGGAATCCCAAGAATCAGCGCGATCTCATCGTAGGACAGTTCCTGAAGATCCCGCAAGACCACTGCGATCTTCCGGCTGGGAGAGAGGCGGGCCAGTGCGGCCTGAATGGTTTCCCGCAGGGTCTTCCGCTCCAGCTGCCGCTCGGGGCTTAGTTCTTCGCCGCCTGGAAGATCGAACTGGCCATTGGGAGAGCTCAGGGTATCGGTACCGACCTCGCGACGGCGTTTGGCGTCGACCCGCCGCCGATAGTTGTTCAAGTGATTGATGGCGACCCGCAGGATCCAGGTCTTGAGCGATGCGTCGCCACGGAAGGAATCGATCCGACGCCACAAGAGCAGGAAGATGTCCTGCATGATGTCGTCCCGCTCGTGCTCCAGCCCGTATTGGGAGATCACCGCGGAGAGCGAAGGCCCGTAGTTCCGCAGAATGGTTTCCCAGGCATGGCGGTCGCCGCGGGCCGCATCCTGGGCCAGTTGGAAGTCCCCCGCGAACTGGGGAGAGAGCCTCCCCGAGACGTCCGCTCTGACCCGACGTGGGCGGGGTTGGGACAGGCGCGCCCAGAGCGAGTCGGGCAGTCGCCGGGGTGGACGGGTGGGCAGCGCACCGAAGGCCAGCAACCGGCCGCGCACATCACGGAGTGAAAGCAGGAGCGCCTTGGCCCTGGGGTCCCTGGCCAGGGCTCGCTCGTATTCCCTTTTCCCGTTGCCGTCGTCGTCGAGAGACCGGCTGATCAACTCGACCAGCGATGTGCTGGCCGAGCGCACGCGTTGGCGCGGGCCCCTGCTAGTGGGCACGCTGATCCTCGAGAATCAGCCCGAGGAGGTAGGCCTTCCACTTGAGGGTTTCGAGATGGCTCGCCGAGAACAGCCCACCGCCGGAGGGATTGATCGCCGAGATGACCCCGGCTGGCTCCCGATCGCAGGAGAAGGGAGCGGCGGCCATGGCGAGGGTTCGGGTCTTCGTCGCCATGTCGACCGAAGGGTTGTGATAGTCCTCGGGACCGATACACATCGGAAACCCGGTAGAGGCCACCAACCCGACGACACTGTCTTTGACCGGGACGGACTGAGCCTCGACGACCTCGGCGGTGGGCCCGTGGTTCAGCGCCGCATCCAGGTGCAACCCATCCGAGGAAATGGTCCAGATGGTTGCCTCGCTGGCGTCCAGATCGCTCACCGTATCGGCGAGCAACTGGCGGAGTAACCGGGCGACGGACTCCTCGCGGACGAACGCCCGGTCCGGCGCAGTGGGCGCGTCAGCCATGCTTCAACTCCTGTATGAAGGTTCTAGGGGGCCTAACCTATGGCGCCCAGCTGGCCGTCGCCAGCGCCCTCTACTTGGGGTGATACCTCCAAGCTACGATGCCCTTCCCCTTCCCTTCGGCCGAGAACTCCTCAGTCGCTCCCTCCGCCACGGTGGGGAGCACGACATCCTGCGTGGCCACCGCGGTCCCGGTCCCGTCCAGGTACTCGACCACGATCCCCGGAACCGGCACTTTGAGCGCCTTCCCCGCCAGGTCCTTGGGCGCGCGGCCGGTCACCTTTCCTGACAGGATCGCGCTTTCGGCTTTGATCCGGAAACCGGTCACCTGAACGGTGACCGGCAAGGCCTCACGCTTCTCGACAACCTTGATGGCGTTGGCGTTGTCGCTCGTCAGCTGATACCCGCGACCCAGAAGCGTGTAGTCGACTTCGTTCAACGGTTCGATCTCCACCAGCCTGCCCGCGGCCTTGACCAGCTCCGGGCCGTTCTTGAGGCCCAGGTGGCAGTTGGCCAGGTTGAACAACGCATCCCGATAGTAGGGCGACTTCTCGAGGATGCTGCTGAACGTGGCGGCCGCCGCCTGGTAGTTCTTGTCGTTGAACTGGGCCACCCCCTGGTCGAACAGCGGATTGAGCGCCGTGGGATCGGCCGGGTTGGCGTCGGGGGTTGCGGCGGCACCGCCCAGGGCCACGGCCTTGTCGCCCCAGACCTTGGCGCTGTCGGCCTTGCCAGCGCCCTCATACGCGCGGGAAAGGGCGCGGGCGCCCTGGGCGTCTTTGGGCTGCGCCTTCACGAATTCATTGAGGGCAGTGATTGCTTCGGGATACTGCTTGAGCTCGACCGCGGTAACACCATAGTCGAACGTCGCCAGGTTATGGAGCTCGGTGCTGGCTGAGTCCTGCGCCGGGATCGCCCTCGCGCGCTTGAAATAGGCGAGCGCGCTGTCATGCTGGCCGGCTGCGCTGTGGATCTCGCCGATGCTGATCGGGGCATACGCGTTGGACCGGTAGATCTGATCGGCGGCGTGGAGGTAGATGAGCGCCGCGTCGTTCTTTCCCTGTTTCCGAAGCCCGGACGCGTTGTTGGCCAGCGCTTCCCAGGCCCGGGCCCGGTACGAGTCAATGTCGAGCTCGCACTTGGGCTCCAGCTTTTCGGCCTTGGTGAAGCTGGAATCGGCGCCGACCACGTCGCCTTTCATGAGCTGAATTCGGCCCATGTAGTACCAGGCGGCGGCGTTCCGGTCCTGGCGCTCCTGGTTGATGGCCCGGTTCAGCGCGGCGGTCCCTTCATCCAGCGCGCTAGTTCGCTTGGCCAGATCGGAGGCCTCGACTGCCGCCCTGAGCCAGTCCCCACCCTCGCCCACCTTGCCAGTGGCTTTGATCGGGCAGAGCGGCGGGATGAATTTCTTATTGGCACTCATGGTGGTGGCCACCAGGGACGCAACCCCCGGGTCCTGTTGGACCACAGGAGCAACGGCAATGGCGGTCAGTAGACCCACAGCCAGAGGCTTGATCATTCGGATTCTCTCGTCGATGAGTTCGGTACGGCCGGCCGTGCGCCGGCCGCGAGCAGTTGGGCTCGCTCCTGAATTTCCCGGGCGACTTCGTGCGCCGGCCGGCCCAGCGCCTGGGCCGCCGCCCGGATGTCGTCGTATTCCGGCTTGGCGCGCGGGCCGGCTGGTGTCTCGATCACCTTGACCCGCACGGCGACTCCGGCCCCGGCGCTTACCTCGATGGTGTGTCGCGGCAAGGTCACCCGCTCCGCGGTCCAGCGACGCACCCCGGCCGTGGTGCTATGCCGGAACAGCGCGTCGGTCACCCGATCGGCATCGGGCGCCGCCACGGCGGCTTCGAGGCGGAAACCGGGTCGTCCCTTCTTCATCTGCACCGTCCATACCTGCACGTCGAGCGCCCCGGCAGCCACCAGCGCGTCCCGCAGCGGATCCACGTACTCCGGGCTCAAGTCGTCGAGGTCGGTGGCCAGAAGCACCACCTCCGCCGCTTCGGCCACCGCCTCGGCCACCAGCAATCGGAGCGCATTGGGATATTCGGCAGGATCGCGGCTCCCGGCGCCCCATCCGCTTCGGACCATGCGCCACCGCGCCGGAGGCGTCCCCTCGCTCAGCACCCGGAGCAGCACGGCTCCGGTCGGCGTAGTTGCCTCGCCGGTAACCGGACCGTTGGCCCCGATCTCCAGCCCCTCCAACAGCAGCGCGGTGACCGGTGCGGGAACCGGCATCACTCCATGGGCGGCCCGGACCCACCCGGCACCGAGGGTCACCGGGCGATGATAGACCCTTTCGATACCCAACTGCTCGAAGCCCTCGATTGCGCCGACGATATCCACCAGCGCGTCCATCGCGCCGACTTCGTGCAGCGCGACATCCTCCGTCGCCACTCCGTGAATCCGTCCCTCCGCCTCCGCCAACAGGCGGAAGGCGCGAATGGCGCGGTCCCGAACCGGGGTCGAGAGGGGGGCCCTCTCGATCATCCCGATCAACTCACCCACGTGCCTGTGATCGGCATGTCCCCCGGCTTGATGGTCGTGGCCGTGGTCCAGGCCATCGGCGCCGTGGTGATGATGCGGCGCGCGGTGAGGCTGCGAATGCGACTGGCCGTAGGGGTAGCTGGGCCCTTCTGTGGTGCCATCCGGAAGCCGGACGGTGACCTGGGTGGCTTCGATCCCGGAGCGGTAGACGCGCTGAAGCTCGACCTTAACCCCCGGAATCCCCAGGCGGGCTGGGAGGCCGGTGATCCATTCGGCCGATGCGCCGTTGGCGACCAGGGCGCCGAGCAGCATGTCTCCGCTGATCCCGGCGGCCGGGTCGAGGATCGCGAAGCGGCCACTGGACATAGTTGAAGTATCGCCGGGCGCTGGGCGGCTGGCAAATCGCGCCCCGCGCTGCCGCCCCTACTCGCCGAGATGGGCCTGCACCCGCTCGGCGAGGGCCTTGGAAACCCCAGGGACGGTGGCTAACTCCGCTACTGATGCGCTCTTAACCCCGGCCAAGCTGCCGAAGCGCTCCAACAGCCGACGTCGCTTCGCCAGCCCCACCCCAGGGATCCTCAGGAGCTCCGAGGTGATCGTCCGGTCGGCCCGTCGCTTTCGATTGTAGGCCAGCCCGAACCGGTGCGCCTCGTCTCGCGCCCGTTGCAGGAGCCGGAGTGAGGAGCTCCGGCGAGAGAGACGGAGACTGTCCGACCGGCCCGGCAGGAAGACCTCCTCTTCCCGCTTGGCGAGGCCGATGATGGGCAAGTCGCTGAATCCCAGCGCACGGGAGGCATCCAGGGCGGCGCCCAACTGACCTTTTCCGCCATCGATCACCAGGAGATCCGGGATCACCAGCTTCTCGTCCCGCCTTCGGGTCAGGTAGCGGGTCACGACCTCGTGGATGGCCGCGTAGTCGTCCTGTTGCGCTACTCCCTTGATCTTGAACTTCCGGTATTCGCTCTTCTTTGGCCGTCCCGCCTCGAACCAGACCAGGCTCCCCACGGTGTCGCGTCCCTGGTTGGTGGAGATATCGACGCAGACGAACGAGCGCGGGACCTCGCTCAACCCCAGATCGCGCCCCAAGGCATAGACCGGATCCTCGGCACGCTCGTCGGTCTCGAACGACTCGATGCGGAGGCTCTCGAGCAGATGGCGAGCGTTCTGTTCGGCCAGAGCGGCCCACCGGTGCGCCGTGCCGCGGGTCGGAAAGGTCCAGGTGCTCTCCGGAGCCAAGGCCTGGAGACTCTCCAGGTCTTCCGGGGGGAACGGAAGCACCACCCGCCGGGCCCGATCCGGTACAGGGAGATAGTAGCGGGCGAGAAAGACGCTGAGGATCGCCTCATCGGTCTCGCCTTCCACATTCTCCAGAAAACGGTGCTCCCGGGCGATGATCCGGCCTTCCCTCACCCGGAAGAGCATGCCGACCGCGTCGTCCCCGTCACGCGCGTAGCCCACGACGTCCGCGTCTCCGGTTCCCATCACCTCCACCGCGCTGGGCGCCTCCAGCTGCTCCAGCCAGCGCAGGGTATCCCGGAGATCCTTGGCCCGCTCGAAGTCGGTCCGCTCGCTGGCTTCGGTCATCATGGCTCGCAGCGTTTCCCGAACGTCCAGCGTCTTCCCTTCCAGGAACGCCAGCACCTCATCGATCATCCGCCGATAGTCCTCGACACCCTGCCACCCCACGCAGGGCGCCTTGCACCGGCCGATGTGATAGTCCAGGCAGGGGCGTTCCCGGCGCTCACGAGGCAGGTCGTCGGTACAGCTCCGAACCGTGAAGATCCGGCGAATGATGCCCAGGGTTCGCCGCAGGAGGGCGACATCGGTGTAGGGACCGAAGTATCGCGCGCCGGGAAGGTTCAGCCGTCGAGTCACCAGCACCCTCGGAAACGGCTCGCCCAGGGTCACCGCGATGGAGGGGTAACTCTTGTCGTCCTTGAGCCGGACGTTGAATCGAGGTTGGTACTCCTTGATCAGGTTGTTCTCGAGAAGAAGCGACTGAGGCTCCCGGGCTACCACGATGGTGTCCACGTCGGCGATGAGGTGCACCAACCGCTCGTGCATCGGGTCGCCCGAGTGGTCGGCGCCAAAGTAGCTCCGCACCCGGCTCTTGAGCCGCTTGGCCTTGCCGACGTACAGCACCTCCCCGCCGGCGCCCTTCCAGATGTAGACGCCTGGCCCGTCGGGGAGCGTGTCCAGTTTGCGCTGGAGTGCCTCGGGGAGATCAGCCATGAGTGAAAAATAGGTGGCGGGTCCAGCCCGCCGGGAGGCAACCGTCAGCCGGGGACTCTGGCCAGGCGTCGCGCTTCGGGGTTCCCCAGCAGTGCCCCCGCCACCAGGTAAGCCACGCCGAACACCCCGTAGATCGCCGTCGCCGCCGGAATCGGATGCCAACGGCCGGCCAGGCTCTGCATCCCCAGTCCCGCCAGTGTGGCCACCGTCGAGGCGAGGACAACCTGACCAGCCGCCATCAGCTCGCCGCGCCCCACAATGGTGATGCCCAGCCGCCGGTCGAGTCCGACCACATGAAGGACGGTGTTCAGAAAGGCGGCCAGGGATGAGCCGAAGGCGATGCCCGCCACGCCGAACGGGGTTCGATACATGAAGAAGAGGGAGAGGCCGGTGCCGATGGCCAGCGACGTCGCGGCGACCAGCACAGGGGTGCGGGTATCGCGCAGGGCATAGTAGCCCGAGGCGAAGAGCTTGACTGTGGCAAAGCCCAACAAGCCGACGCCGTAGGCAGCGAGCACCCCGGAAACCACATCGGTTTCGAGAGTCCCGAATCGTCCGGTCTGAAACAACGCCGCGATCAACGGGCGACCCAGCACGATGTAGGCGAGTCCCACCGGAGCGACGAAGAAGAAGATCCGAGAGAACCCCGCGCCCAGCCGGTTTCTCAGCAGCTGACGGCCCGCCTCGTCATCCGCCTCGCGCGAGAGGTCGGGAAGCGACGCGGCGGCCACCGAGACCCCGAAAAGCGAGATGGGCAGCGTCTGGAGCAGCTGGGCGTACCCCAGCGCCGCCACGCCTCCGGGACCCGTGAGCGAGCCGAGCTGGGTATCTACGATCGAGGCGATCTGAGCCACGCCGGCACCGATGACCACCGGGACCCAGGAAAGGAACACCGTCCTCAGGTCCTGGTTCCGGTAGTCGAGCGAAAACGGAAGCCCCTGGAGCAGTCTGGCGCAGGTCGGGAGTTGGATCGCCACCTGCAACAGGCTTCCCGCCAGGGTCCCCCACGCCAGAGCGATGGCGAGGTCCTCAATGGTGGAACCCGGTCGCCACGAGGCCACGCCCCAGAGCGCCGCAATCCCCGCGATGTTCCAGATCGCGGGGGCCGCATAGGGCAGAAAGAACCGCCCGTGGGTGTTGAGAATGCCGAGGCACCACCCCGATACCACCATCAGACCGGTCATCGGGAAGAGAATCCGCACCAGGCGCACCGTCAGGTCTCGGGTCTCGGGAGGGAACCCGAAGGCGACGAAGTCGGTGATGGCGGGGGCCAGCCAGATGCCGAGCAGGGCCGAAACGGCGGTAATGGCGGTCAGGATGCCGAGGGTGGCGCCGGCCAGGGCGCGCGCGGCCCGGGAGTCGTTCCGCTCAGCCGCGCGGGCATAGACCGGAATGAACGAGGCCGAGAGGGTCCCCTCGCCCAGGAGATTGCGTACCAGATTGGGAATCTTGAGCGCGGCGCGAAAGGCATCGGCCGCCGGGGAGTTACCGAAGTAGTGGGCGAAGACTCGTTCCCGGACGAACCCGAGAATCCGGGAAACGAAGATACCGGCGGCCACCATCGCCGCCGGCCGAGCCGGGCGGGCGCGGGCGGTCAGGGTTTCGGCCGCGGAAGATTGGGTCGCGAAGACGATTCCTCGAGCAGGCGCTGATAGAAGGCGCTCTCCTCCTGCAGCGCTTCCACGGAGCGGTGGAGGTCGTCCACCTCGCTCTCCAGCAACTCCACCTTCTTGGCCAGTTCAGCCACGTTCGTGGGCACCGGCTCCGGCCCTTCCAGCCGCCGCGCCAGAGCGCGACCGATGGGAGAATCGATCAGGATGCCCATGATCGGAATGAGCAGGGCGACCAGCAGGATGATCCCGATCAGGTACATGATCCGAGTCTACGAAGGAACCCCGGCCGGTTCAAGAGCGGCCTGGTACCAGCGGAGGATCTCTGAGTGGAGTCCCTCCAGTAGCGAGGTGCCGTAGCGTGCCAGGAACGGTGCGATGGTGAGGATCCGCTCCTGGGGTTTCCCGCCCGGCAGCACGGCGGCGCGCACCCGGGCGATCTGTCCCACCTCGGTGTCCTGCCGCTTCTTCAGGTGTTGCACCAGCCGCTTCTCCACGTCGCGCAGCCCGGCCAGCACCTGGTGCTGGGCGCTCTGCACCGGCCGCTCCATGGTGGGATCGAGATCCCGCGCCACCCGGGCCAACACGCCGTATTCTCGTTCGGTCGCCTCATTCAATCGCGCCAGCGCCTCCAACGCCTCGGCGGGAAGCTGGGTCCGCAACACGCGAGCCTCGAGAGCGGCGCCCGGCTTGAGCAGCTCCTCCACCGTGGCGTTGAACTTTTCCAGGACCCGATCCACGCGGGGCTCGACGATGATCCCGGACCAGCGTGGCAGAGGCAATTGCCGTTCGACCTCGAGGCTCTGATAGAGCGGTGGGGTCAGCTCCAGGTACCGCAGCTCCCCCGGCCCGGCCACATAGGCCACGGTCGGCAAGAGGCTTCGCTCCACGACCGGCCGCAACAGCACGTTGGGCGACAGTCGCTCGGGAGCCTCGCTGGCCATCCGCTTGAGTTGCTCGAAATCCAACCGCTCCCCGCTTCGCCGAGTGACGAAGCCTTTCCCGTCCCGCACCAACCGGTCACGGCCCAGCTTCCCCTCGACCATCACCAGGGTGGCGCCGTCGGCCATGGCGACGCCGGGATCGCTCCCGCCGCGCGCCAGCTCGACCGCCCGATCACCCAGCTCCTGCTCGAGGCTGGGCGCCAGCTCGAGGGCGCGGAGCAGCCGCGGAGCCATTTCCCGCTTGACGCTCCGCTCGCTGCTGTTGAGGCAGACCACCCCGAACGGCGCGCAGAGCTCGGCGAGTGCGCCGCCGAACGCACCGGCCAGCGTGGCCGCCGGGACATAGTGTCGGTTCAGCCACTCGAGGGTGGAGTCCCGGAACTCGGATGGAGGAAGGTCGGCGGCGAGGGCGCTGAGGATCCCCTCGATCTCGGGCCCCAGTGCTTCCCGGTAC
>Ga0210073_1000075_pt1 | contig 20091 bp, 13 predicted proteins | sample Browns_ThreeSqC__2_FD_184853 | JGI IMG/M metagenome (GOLD analysis project Ga0210073, IMG submission 184853) | Wetland microbial communities from San Francisco Bay, California, USA, that impact long-term carbon sequestration - Browns_ThreeSqC_D2... | ecosystem: Environmental > Aquatic > Marine >...
ATCCTGGCGACCGGTTCGCAACCGGTCGCCATCGAGGCGGCCCCGCTGCTCGAGGACCGCATCGTGGATTCCTCCGGCGCCCTGGCGTGGAACAGCGTGCCGCAACGTCTCGCCATCATCGGCGCCGGGGTCATTGGCCTGGAGCTGGGAAGTGTCTGGAGCCGACTGGGCGCCGAGGTGACCCTGCTGGAGGCACAGCCGGTATTTCTTTCCATGGTCGACCAGCAGGTGGCCAGATCGGCCCTCGGCCTGTTCCGCAAACAGGGTCTCGACATCAGACTGGGCGCGCTGGTGAAGTCCACGCAGCCCGGTGACGACGACGTCTCGATCGAGTACCAGGACGCGGACGGCATGCACGCCCTGAGCGTGGATCGCCTGGTCGTCGCGGTGGGCCGGACCCCGTGCACGCAGGGGCTTGCGAGCGCGGAAGCCGGTCTGCTGTTCGATGAACGCGGATTTATCCACGTCGACGAGCACTGCGCCACCAATCTGCCCGGTGTCTACGCCATCGGCGATGCGGTGCGCGGTCCGATGCTGGCGCACAAGGGCTCGGAGGAGGGCGTCGCCGTCGCCGAGCGCATCGACGGCCAGTCCACGGAAGTTCATTACGAGCGCATCGCCTCGGTGATCTACACCAGGCCCGAGATCGCCTGGGTGGGCAAGACCGAAGAGGCGCTGAAGCAGGCCGGCGTCGATTACCGCAGCGGTGTGTTTCCGTTTCTGGCCAGCGGGCGGGCGCGCGCCATGCACGAAACTGACGGCATGGTGAAGGTGCTCAGCGACGCCGCCACAGATCGCGTGCTGGGAGTCCACATCATGGGCAGTCACGCCTCCGAGCTGATCGGCCAGGCGGTGATGGCCATGGAGTTCGACGCCAGCAGTGAAGACATCGCGCGCACCGTGTTTGCCCACCCGACTTTGTCCGAGGCGCTGCACGAAGCCGCGCTCGCCGTCGACAAGCGCGCCCTGCACCTGCTCAAGCCGCGCAAGACTTAGAAAGAAAAAAATTCACCGCAGAGACGCAGAGTTCGCAAAGAAATTCTTTAATGTAAAACAATTAAACACTCTGCGTTCTTTGCGTCTCTGCGGTGAATAGGGTGTTTATGGATGGCTTGGCGTTCTGGCGGTTCGATGCTACAGCGGGTAGCTCTGGTGCAGTCGCGGCATTTCCACACGGGTGTCGGTGAGCAGGCCTGCGAAGGTGGTCATGCTGTTCGGCTCGCCGTGCACCAGGTAGGTGGTCGCCGGATTGCCGGTGTGGCGGTGCCAGGCGAGCAACTCCGTCTGCCCGGCATGGGCGGAGAATCCGCCGATGGTGTGAATCTGCGCATTGACTGCGAATTCATCGCCGAAGATGCGCACCGTCTTGGCGCCATCCACAATGCTGCGCGCCAGCGTACCCTCGGCCGCGTAGCCGACGAACACGATGCTGCAGTCCTTGCGTCCCAGATTGTGCTTCAGGTGGTGGCGCACCCGGCCGCCGGTGCACATGCCCGAGCCCGCCATGATCACGGCGCCGCCGCTGATCCGATTGATGGCCATGGATTCCGCGGTCTCGCGGGTGAATCGTAGCTCGGGCAGCTGGAACGGGTCGCGCCCGGCCCGAAACAGCTCACAGGTCTCCTCGTCGTAGCACTCCGGATGCCGCCGGAAGATCTGCGTGGCGGAGATGGCCATGGGAGAATCGAGAAACACCGGCATGGAAGCGGGCAGCTCGTGTTGTTCCACACCCTCGCGCAGGTAGTAGAGGATCTCCTGGGCGCGTTCCAGCGCGAAGGTCGGGATCACCACGTTGCCGCCGCGGCGCAGCGTGTCATTGATGGCCCGGTAAAGTTCCTCGATGGAGGGACTGAGCTGCTTGTGCTGGCGATCGCCGTAGGTGGTTTCCATGACCACGACATCCGACCGGGGGGGCGGCGTCGGATCGCGCAGGATGGGGCGGCCGCTCAGACCCAGGTCGCCGGAAAACAGCACCCGGCGGTGCTCGCCGCCCTCTTCCAGTTCGAGCAGCACGCTGGCCGAGCCGAGGATGTGTCCGGCGTCGATGAAGGTGGCCCGGATGCCGGGTGCGAGCGCCAGCGCTTGCCCGTAGGTCGCGGTACGCCCGAAATATTCGAGTGCGTTCAGCGCATCCAGCACGGTATATAAGGGAACCGTCGCATCGCGTTGCCGCTCGTGCCGACCAGCCCGCCGGTTGCGGTAGCGGGCTTCTTCCTCGTTGAGGTTGGCCGAGTCGAGCATCACCAGGCGCGCGAGTTCGCGGCTCGCGGCGGTGGTGATGATCTCGCCCTGGAATCCCCGGCTCGACAGCAGGGGTATGCGCCCGCAGTGATCGAGGTGGGCATGGGTCAGCAGCAGGTAGTCGATGGCGGTCGGATCGAAGCCGAAGGCATTGGCGTTTTCCTCGTCCAGTTCGCGTCCGCCCTGGTAGAGCCCGCAGTCGATCAGGATGCGTTTGCCGGCGCATTCGATGTAATGGCAGGAACCGGTGACGCCCTGGTCGGCGCCATGAAACGCGATCTTCATCGACTTGTCCTCTGGTCAGGAAACAGCGGTTCTTCACATTTATCGTACCAGTCCAGTATACCGGCCCAGGCCTCCGCGGCCGTTTCGGCGAACCAGAAGATTTCCCGGTCCTCCTCGTCGATGACGCCCTCGTCCCGGAGAAAATCGAAATCCAGGGCGCGTTTCCAGAAGGCGCGTCCGATGAGCACCACCGGCACCGGCCGGATGGTGCGGGTCTGGATCAGGGTCAGGGTCTCGAACAGTTCATCCAGCGTGCCGAAGCCGCCCGGGAACACGACCAGCGCCTTGGCGCGGTGCAGGAAGTGCATCTTGCGCAGGGCGAAGTAACGGAAGCGGAAGCACAGCTCGGGTGTGATATAGGGGTTGGGGAACTGTTCGTGCGGCAGGTCGATGTTCAGGCCGATGGTCTTGGCGCCGGCTTCGAACGCCCCGCGGCTGGCGGCCTCCATCATGCCGGGACCGCCGCCCGTCATGACCACCAGCCGGCAGTCCTGCGGGCCGTTGCCGGATTCGCCGACCAGCCGGCCGAATTCACGCGCCACGCTGTAGTAACGGCTGTTGTCCAGAATGCGTCGCGCCAGCGCCAGCTTGCGCTGCAGCTGCCGGTCGTCCGGGTGTTCCTGCAGCCGTTTCTCCAGGGTGCTCACGCGCTGTCCGGCGGCTGCCGGCTCGACGATGCGGGTGCTGCCGAAGACCACGACCGTGTGCCCGACCTGTTCCTGTTGCATCAGCAATTCCGGCTTCAGGTAATCGAGCTGCAGGCGCAGTCCGCGCACCTCATCGCGTTCGAGAAAATCCGTGTCCTTATCGGCGCGCCGGTAGCTGGGCGCCTCCAGCAGGGCCTGGATCCGCGCCGGCGCCCCGGGATCTTCCTTGGCGGGCTTGGGGTGGAACTGGGGTAGCGGCTCGCGGCGGTGTTCCGGATGGGGCGGCCGCGGTACGCTGGTTGGATCGGAATCGTGTGGGTCTGTCATGCGGTTACGCCTGTGCAGAATGTTGACAATGGGGTAAAGCATACCCCGAAACGACCGGCTCGCCCTTGCCCGGATTTACTTGGCGCTGTCCATGGGAACCATTTTCAACGCAAAGACGCAAAGTACGCAAAGAAACTTATTTACAAATACAATTGAAGAGCTTTGCGTCTTTGTGTTGAGTTATTTTCTTTACGGATGCAGGCTGCTTGGATGATGTGGAAGCGCTAATACATGCGGTGACGGAACAGCCAGCCGGCGAGGGTGAGGCTGGTGAGGCCGATCAGCGCCATGGGCCAGAACTGGTTGATGAGCAGCGTGTAGGAACCGCCTTCGAGGAACACGCTGCGCAGCACGATCATGAAATAGCGCAGCGGATCGAGGTAGGTCAGCAGTTGCACCGCCTGCGGCATGTTCTCGATCGGGGTGGCGAAGCCGGAGAGGATGACGGCGGGCACCAGGAACAGGAACGCGCCGAGCAGCCCCTGCTGCTGGGTGATGGAGAGCGAGGAGATCATCAGCCCGACGCCGATGGCGGAGAGCAGGAACAGGCCAAGCCCGACGTAGAGCGCTCCCACGCTCCCGCGCAGCGGGATGTCGAACCAGTACATGGCGACCAGGATGATCAGCGAACCCTCGATCAGCCCGACCAGCAGCCCCGGCAGCGACTTGCCGATGAGGATTTCCACCGGCCGCAGCGGCGTGACCAGCAGCTGGTCGAAGGTGCCGGCCTCACGCTCGCGCGCCACCGAGAGCGCAGTCACCACCAGGGTGACGACCAGTGTCAGCAGTCCCACGATGCCGGGGATAATGAACCAGCGCGAGGAGAGTGTCGGATTGAACCAGGCACGCATCACCAACTGCGCCGGAGCCGTTGCGCCTCCGTGGCGTGCGGCCCAGTTCTCGTTGAAGTCGATGACGATGGTGCGGGCATAGTTAAGCGCCAGCATCGCGGTGTTGGAGTTGCGCCCGTCCAGGATGATCTGTGCGGAGGCGCTGTCGCCGCGGGCGAGATCGGCGCCGAAACGCGGACCGAGGTGCAACACCATCAGCGCCCGGCGTTCATCGATCAGCGGTGCGATTTCGGCATCGTGATCCGGCGTGGCGATGACGTGAAAATGCGGCGAACCCTCGAAGCGGCTGATGAACTCCCGTGAGGCGGCACCGCCGTCCTCGTTGTAGACCGCGAGCGGAATGTCGTTCAGGTCGAAGGTCGCTGCATAACCGAAGATCATCAGCTGGATGATGGGCGGTCCAATCAGCACGAAGCGGCTGCGCTTGTCCCGCAGCACGGCCAGCAGTTCCTTGAGGGTGAGGGCGATGATGCGTGCGAACATTGAGGTTTTCCTTCAATCCAGCCGCTTGCTGGCGCGGCGGCGCACCAGGGCGAAAAACACCACCGCCATCAGCGCCAGCGCGCCGGCATTGGGCAGCAGCACCGGCCAGATATCGCCGGCCAGGAACAGGCTCTGCACGATGGTGACGAAGTAGCGCGCCGGCACCAGGTGAGTGAAGACCTGGATAGGAGCCGGCATGGAATTGATGTCGAAGATGAACCCGGAGAGGATGAAGGCTGGCAGAAAGGTCACGATGATAGCGATCTGGCCGGCCACGAACTGGTTCTTCGCCACGATCGAGATCAGCAGGCCCATGCCGAGCGCGACCAGCATGAACAGGGCGGAGGCGAGCAGCAGCAGCAGGAAGGAGCCGCGCAGCGGCACCTCGAACTGCCAGCGGGCCAGCGCCACAGTCAGCAGCATGCCGCCCATGCCGAGGATGAAATAGGGAATGAGTTTGCCGATCAGGATCTCGCGGATGCGGATCGGCGTGACCATCAGCGCCTCCATGGTGCCGCGCTCCCATTCCCGCGCGATCACCAGCGAGGTCAGCAGCGCGCCGATCAGCGTCATGATGACCGCAATCAGTCCGGGCACCAGGAAATGGCGGCTGTAGAGCGCCGCGTTGAACCAGACACGCGGCTCGACCATCACCGGCGCCTTGAGTTCGTGTCCCTGCGAGGCGGCGTAGTGTTCCAGCCAGCTCTGCCACACGCCCTGGATGTAACCCTGGGTGATGCGCGCCTGGTTGGCGTTGACGCCGTTTACGATGACCCCGATCGGGGCATCGGCGGAGCCGAGCAGGCGGCGGCTGAAATCCTCGCGCATCCACACGATGCCTTCGACCCGCTGCCGGCGCAGCGCCTGCATGGCCGTCTGGATATCCGCGTAGTGGTAAGGGGTGAAATAGTCCGAGTGTTCGAAGGCGCGCAGCAGGCCGCTGGTGTTGGTGTCCGGGTGATCGGAGACCAGTGCAAGTGGAATGTCCTTGGCATCGAGCGACACGCCGTAGCCGAATAAAAACAGCAGCACCACCGGCATCACGAAGGCGATGGCGATGCTGGAGGGATCACGCAGGATTTGCAGGAATTCCTTGCGCACCATGCCGCGCAGACGCCGGCCTGTCCCGCCGCGGGGTTCAGGCGGCCGGTTCATGACGCATCATCCGCGCTTCGATCAGCCCGATGAAGGCATCCTCCATGGTGGGATGCGGATTTCCGGGGGTGCGAAAACGTTGTTTCATTTCTGCTGGCGTGCCGTGCGCCAGCACCTCGCCTTCCGCCATGATCACCAGGCGGTCGCAATAGTTGGCCTCGTCCATGAAATGGGTGGTGACCAGCACGGTGACGCCGGATTCCGCCAGCGCGTTGGTGCGCTCCCAGAACTCGCGCCGCGCGAGCGGATCGACGCCGGAGGTGGGTTCGTCGAGAAACAGGATGTCCGGTTCGTGCATCAGGGCAGCGGCGAAAGCCAGCCGCTGCTTGAAGCCGAGCGGCAGGTCGCCGCTGTTGCCGTCGGCATAGGGCGTCAGTTCGAAGTTCTCCAGCGCCCAGCGGATGCGTTTTGCGCGGGTTTCTCCGTCGAGCCCGTAGGTGCTGGCGAAGAACTGCAGGTTCTCCGCGACAGTCAGGTTGACGTACAGGGAAAAGCGCTGCGCCATGTAACCCAGCCGCCCGCGTGCCATGGCGGCAGCATGACGCAGGTCATGGCCGGCGACGTTGAGTGTCCCGGCGCTTGCCGGCAGCAGCCCGCAGAGCATGCGGAAGGTCGTCGACTTGCCGGCGCCATTGGCGCCCAGCAGACCGAAGATCTCCCCGCGCCGCACCGAGAAGCTGACGCCCTTTACGGCGACGAAATCCCCGAAGCGACGGTACACGTCACGCACCTCGATGACCGTCTCATCGCCCGTCGCGGGGCGCTTCGGGGCGTGCATCGACTCGAGGGCATGTCCCGTCTCGCGGGTTGATTTCAGCCGGGCGATGAACGCGTCCTCGAAGCGTGGCGCTACCGCTTCGACCGCTGCGCCTTCGCCGGCGGCCTGCAGATTGGCGGGCGGCTGCGTGGAGGACTGCATCGTTACCACGCGTACCGCCTCCCCGTCGATGAGCGCATCGATCACGCCGGGCAGCTGTCCGAGTCGCTGCTGCAGCCGGCGCTTGCCGGCGCCATTGGTCGCGATCCGCCAGGTCCGTCCCTGCATCGGGTCGCTGAACGAGGCCGGTGTCCCCTGGCCGAGCACCGTCCCCTTGTGCAGCAGGACGACTTCGTCGCAGCGCTCCGCCTCGTCCAGATAGGCGGTACTGAGCAGCACGCTCATGCGCTCCTCTCGCACCAGGCGGTAAACGATCTGCCAGAGCTCGCGGCGTGATACCGGGTCCACGCCGACGGTGGGTTCATCCAGTAGCAGCAGGCGTGGCGGGTTGACCAGGGTGCAGGCCAGTCCGAGTTTCTGTTTCATACCACCGGAAAGCCGGCCGGCGAGCCGCCGGGTAAAGGGTCCGAGCCCGGTCATGTGCAGCAACTGTTGGTAGCGTGCCAGCCGCTGCGCTTCGGGCAGTCCCTGCAGGTCGGCATAGAAATCGAGGTTTTCCTGTACGCTCAAGTCCTCGTACAGGCCGAAGCGCTGCGGCATGTAGCCGAGGGCGGACTGGGTCGCGAGGGGATCGGCGACCACGTCGATGCCGAGCGCGCGGATCGCACCGCTGTCCGGCTGCAGCAGCCCGGCAGCGAGTCGCATCAGCGTGGTCTTGCCGGCGCCGTCGGGGCCGATCAGCCCGGTGACGCGGGCGGCGGAAATCCGCAGGTCGATCCGGTCCAGCGCGGTGTCGGTGCGGCCATTGGCGCGGAAGCTCCGCGTCACGCCCGACAGGGACAGGGCCGGTGCATCAGCGCCGGGTGTGTCCATGTCAACTGCCTCCGCAGGGGTCTTCGTCCGGCGATGCCCCTCCGGCCGGCTGGCCGAGCGGGATGGTGACCGTAACCGGCATTCCCAGCCGCAGTTCGGCGGTGGGATTGCAGGCAAACACGCGCAGCTGGTAGACCAGGCGGGTGCGCAGCTCCGGTGATTCGACGTTTTTCGGGGTGAATTCTGCCGTGGGCGAGATGAAGCCGACCCAGCCCTTATAGACTTTTTCCGGATAGCTGTCGGAACGGATTTCCGCTTTCATACCCGGCGCGACTTTTCCCAGATCGGGTTCGGGCAGCCAGGTACGCACCCAAACCGGATCGATCATGGACAGCGTGAGTACCGGCGACTGCGGCGTGGCCAGATCGCCGGGTTCCAGCAGCCGGTCGCGCACGATTCCGTCGGCCGGTGCGGAAAGAACGGTGTCGGCCAGCCGTTCCTCCGCCAGCGCCAGCGCGGCCCGGCGCGCTTCGAGTTCGGCCCGGGCCTGGGCGATATCCTCGCGCCGCGGACCGGCGAGCACCAGCGCCAGCGTAGCCTCCGCGGCCTTGGCCTGCGCTTCGGCGGAATCGGCCGCCGCCCGCGCCAGGTCCACGGTTTCCGGAGAAGTGAGTTTTTTCGCGAGCACGGATTGCTGTCGGGTATAGGTATCGCGCGTGGCCTGCGCCTGTGCCGCGGCGGCCGCGACATCGGCGCGCGCCTTGGCGATTTCCTCCGGCCGGCTGCCGGCCTTGAGCCGCGCAAGGGCCTGTTCCTGCGCCGTCACCATGGCAAGCGCTTCGTCCCGTGAGGCTTGCAGGCGCGTGCGATGCAGGCGCGCCAGAACCTGGTCCCGTTTGACCTTGTCGCCTTCCTGCACCAGGATCGATTCGATGTGATCGCTCTCGGTGAAAGCCAGCTGCACCTCACGGATATCGATATTGCCGTACAGCGTGATCCGGTCACCCGAGGCCTCTTCGGAGCGGCCGAGCCACCAGCGGTAGCCGCCGAAGCCGGCAGCGATGATGACCAGCACCAGGGGAATGAGTTTTTTATTCATTAAAGTTTGAAGATCTTGCCGTTAATCACGGTGGGTATTCTGACGGTTGATGACCAGCCAGTCCATTGCGTTTGCAGGCCGCCGTGAAAATTTCCCGATCAAGCTGGGCTATTGGTATATTTTCCCACCATGCTTTATCCAGCCGCCAGTATGCCGATTCCCCGGGTCATGGTGCGTCCAGTGGATAACACCACCTTTCGGATTCCATTCATATTCACCGTAGAACACCACGGTATCACCCATGCTTAATCCGCTGATCCTGGGCGCCAGATCGATGTTATGCGCTACCAGCACTGTTTGCCCGGTATCGAGTCTCAAAATGAATCGCTGGTGTCTCGATCCGTCAAGATCGTCAGACAGTATCTTCGTTACGACACCTTCTCCCTGTATCTGGAGATGACTTTGCCGGTTGTCGTAAGCGTCCTGGAAAGTGGTGTCATTGCCCCGCGTCCACGAGGTAGGACCGGATAGGGAAATACCTCGTTCCTGAACGAATCCGTAGGCCAGCACTGCAACGACAAGTACCGAAACAATCGGATTGAGGAATCGATGCCAATTCGGGAACGATGAAGTCTGGCGAGTTTCCGTGTAGCGCACGCTGGTTGCGCGGTTGCCTTTCTTTGCATCCTTCGCGAGTTCGTACGTTACCCGTTCGTTCCCGACCGGTCGCTGCTGCACTTTCCCGAATGCGCTGATATGGACGAAAACCCTGTCACCGCCACCATCCGGGGTAATGAAGCCGAAGCCCCGGTCGTCGTTCCAGTCTGTGACTCGGCCCTGATAGCGCATGGCTGTGTGGCGTATTTATGGGATCAAGTGGTCAGATGCCGCGACTAACCCGACCTGCTGTTCACGCGCTGGTTACGGGTTAGGGCAGGGGAAACAGGAGAATATTAGCAGAAACCGTAATAGTTCCCGACCGTCCAGGATTTCCAATAAAACCGATGAAGTTGATCGTTGTCTTTCGTGCGGGAGCGGAGTTGCCTGCGGAAAGTGAGCCGTTCGCGTACCTGCCCGGACGGCACAAGCTGGAACGTGGATTCCATGCCTCCGTACATGCGGTCGTCACTGCTGCCGGGTAGCCGTAGCAGCGGGCAGTATTTAATTGACCAATGCGAGTATCCTTATTATTGTTGAACCACTTTTCATGGCCTGGGCAAGTCATGGACGCTGTATCTTATGACCTGGTTGGAAATCTGGCCGGTAGTGTTTTATTCGAGTCTTCCGCGATGGAGGGCTGCGTGGAGTCAACCGACAGAACCGCCAGTAGCAACGGGTTGTTATCTTAACTAGAAGGAGAGGAGCATGGCACATGTAGTGGTACTCGGTGCAGGCCTCGGCGGCATGCCGGCGGCGTATGAATTACGCAAGAAACTGGGCAAGGATCACCGGATCACGGTCATCAACGCTCTGGACTATTTTCAGTTCGTTCCCTCTAATCCCTGGCTTGCCGTGGGCTGGCGCAAGCGCGACGACATTACCTTTCCGGTCGGTCCCCCACTGAACAAGAAGGGCATCGACTTCATCGTCGGTACGGTCAGTCGCATCGACGCTGCCGGCAATCGACTGGAACTGGCCGACGGCAAGTCGGTCGATTACGACTTTCTGGTCATTTCTACCGGGCCGAAACTCGCCTTTGAGGAAGTCCCTGGCGCCGGACCGGAAGGCCATACGACATCGGTATGCGCTGTCGACCACGCCGAGAAGGCCTACGAGACCTATCAAAAGCTGCTGGATAATCCCGGACACGTGGTCATCGGCGCCATGCCGGGCGCGAGCTGTTTCGGGCCAGCGTATGAATTTACCTTCATCGTCGATGCCGACCTGCGCAAGCGCAAGCTGCGCAAGAAGGTGCCCATGACCTTCGTGACCAGCGAGCCCTACATCGGTCACCTGGGTCTCGGCGGTGTCGGTGATTCGAAGGGCATGCTGGAGAGCGAACTGCGCGACCATGACGTGAAATGGATCACCAATGCCAAGGTGACCCGTGTCGAGGCCGGCAAGATGTTCGTGGAGCAGTACAACGATCAGGGCCAGAAAATCCGTGACCACGAGATCGAGTTCAAGATGTCGATGATGCTGCCGGCCTTCAAGGGCGTGGACTGCGTCGCCGCGGTCGAGGGCCTGTGCAACCCGCGCGGTTTCGTCATCGTCGACCAGTTCCAGCGCAGCCCCAAGTACAACAATATCTATTCGGCCGGCGTCTGCATCGCGATCCCGCCAGTCGAGGCCACCCCGGTGCCGACAGGGGCGCCGAAGACCGGCTACATGATCGAGTCGATGGTGACCGCGATCGTGCACAACATCTATGACGTTCTCGATAATAAGCCCCTGACGCACAAGGCGACCTGGAATGCCGTATGCCTCGCGGACATGGGCGATACCGGTGCGGCCTTCGTAGCCCTGCCGCAGATTCCACCACGCAACGTCGCCTGGATGAAGAAGGGCAAATGGGTGCACCTCGCGAAGATCGCCTATGAGAAATACTTCATACGCAAGATGAAGAATGGAACCCCGGAGCCGGTTTACGAGAAGTACATCCTCAAGGCGCTGGGCATCGAACGTCTGGAATAGACGCAAGTTCGGATCGAATGAACCCGCCAGGCATTGTGCAGCGACTCAAACGATGATTCATATGCCAGCTTGTTGATGATTGGCCACGGAACCCACGGAAAACACGGAAAGATTTTTTTTAACAAACCACTCACCGAAGGCTTCTGCCGGGTAATTCGGGGAGTGACCGTGCCCGGTACTTGTTAATAATACGAGTCTTTCCGTGGATTCAGTGGGTTTCGTGGCCATCATGGTTTCACTGTCGACTTGCATGAATGAGAGGAAATCCTGATGAAATCACTGAGTGCCTTGCTGCTGACCGCCGTCGTGTATCACGCGTCCGCTATTGCCGCCGAGCCTGAGTCGCAGGTGGACGCGAGCCGCGCCACCGCGGCGGAATTCATGAAGACCCTCAAGGGCGAACTCATGCAGGCCATGCAGGCGGGCGGGCCGGTCAATGCGATCGGTGTGTGCAAGCTCCGGGCGCCGGCCATTGCTGCGGAATTGGGCGCACTCAAGGGATGGCAGATCGGTCGCACCAGCCTCAAGCCTCGCAATCTCGCTAATGCGCCCGATGAATGGGAGCGGGCCAGGCTCGAGAGTTTTGAACAGCGCAAGCAGGCCGGCGAGGACCCTGCGCAGATCGAATACTACGAGGTGGTCGATCAGCAAGGACAGCCGGTGTTTCGCTATATGAAGGCTATTCCCACCGCCGAGCTGTGCCTCGCTTGCCATGGCGCCAAAATCGACCCTGCCGTTGCAGCCAAACTGGCGGAGCTCTACCCCAGGGACCAGGCGCTCGGCTACAAGGTCGGCGATATCCGCGGCGCCTTCACCTTCATCGAACCCCTCTCTCCGCCCGCCGAATGAGCCTCGCTCAGCGGTTTAAAGCATGAATGGCCACGGACCCCACGGAAAACACGGAAAGACATATAAAGTAACTGCTTCAACAAAGACTCATGCGGGGTAACTGATGGCGTGACGCGCAGTGAATACATCCCGGTACGCTCGACGGCCGCATACCTGCGGCCTACGGTTACACCAGCAGTTATCCGGCATGAGTAGTTTTCACCACAAGACAAAGTCAGCTGCGTCATACATCCTTGCCGTTAAGCCAGCGCTAAACCGATTGTCGTTTTTCATGATTTGAATTATTCCGTGTTTTCCGTGGCCATAGCGATATGGCTGGATGACAAACCGCCTCGCGTCATGTCAGTAATTCTGTGAGTCTTACTGCCGTGCCAGCCAGGCGCGCCAGCCGCCACAGGCGGTGATGTCGACGGCCTCCTCCAGGGCGCAGGGTTCACAGATAAAGCCTTTGTGCCACGTACCGTCCTCGAGTTCCACCGTGCCGATACCGAGCGGGGCGGGGATGCCGGCGACAAAACCGCCCAGCTCGGCAAGTGGCAGTTCCCACACCTCGACCTCGATGGCTGCGCCGCCGGCCACGGCACGCACCAGACCGGGCCGTTGGGGCGGGCCTCCCGCGAGCGCGTAGAGCCGGTAGCGTGACGCAGTGCGGGTGGCGGCGACAAGCCGCGCGCCACGCGTGGTCAGTTGGTGGTTGAGCGGCAGACCCTGCAGATGCGCGCCGCATACCACCAGCCGTATCCGCTCATCATGAGCGGCTGCATCGGGCGGTGCCGGTACGGGTCGGCCGGTGGCGCCGAGGGCGAGACCGCCGGCGTGGTGCAAACGGGCCGCGTAAGCTAAAAGTGCCGCATCGTGGAACGCCGGGGCGAACAGTGTCACCCCGAAGGGCAACCCGTCGGCGCGAAAACCGGCCGGCACCGCGACGGCGGCGCAGTCGAGCAGGTTCATGAAATTGGTGTAGTAGCCCAGCCGGCTGTTCAGCGTCACCGGCTCGCGGTTCACTGCCTCGAGGGTGTAGATGGTGCCGGCGGTGGGCGTCACCACGAAGTCGACGCTGCCCAGGATATTGTCCGCAGCGCGGCGCAGCGCCTTGAGGCGATGCAGCCCCTTGAAGGCCTCGACCGCGCCGAGCGCACGCCCGGCCGCGATGATCTCCCGCGTGACCGGCAGCATCGCCTCGCCGTGCGACTCGATGAACGCCTCGACCGCGGTGTAGCGCTCGGCGAGCCACGGCCCCTGGTAGAGCAGCCGCGCCGCTTCCAGAAACGGCTCCAGGTCGATAAACACCGGCGCGCCTCCCAGCTGCACGAGCCGTTCGAGCGACGCGTGGTAGAGTTCCGCCGCGGCGGCGTCGCCGAAGAATTCGAGCTGCTCCTCGCGCGGCAGCCCGAAACGGAAGCGCGCCTGCGCCGGCGGCCCCGGCCGCGCCTCACGGGCATAGGGATCGCGCGCATCGAAGCCGCCGGCGACGGCCATCACCGCCGCGGCATCGGCGCAGTCGAGCGCGAACACGCTCATGCAGTCGAGGCTGCGGCAGGCGGGCACCACGCCCGCACTGCTCAGCAGCCCCCGGGTGGGCTTGATGCCGATCAGGTTGTTGAAGGCGGCCGGCACTCGACCGGAGCCGGCAGTGTCGGTGCCGAGGGCGAAGCTCGCCAGCCCCTTCGCCACGGCGACCGCCGAGCCGGAACTCGATCCGCCGGCGATATAGCGCGGGTCGAAGGCATTGCACACCGCGCCCCAGGGCGAACGGGCGCCGGTGAGGCCGGTGGCGAACTGGTCGAGGTTGGTCTTGCCGACCGGCACGGCGCCAGCCGCGATCAGGCGTTCGACCACGAACGCCGATTGCACCGGTGTGTAGGTGAATTCCGCGCAGGCGGCGGTGGTCGGTATTAATGCGAGATCGATGTTGTCCTTGATGGCGAAAGGAATGCCGTAGAGCGGAAGACTCGCCGGGTCGCTGTCCGCGAGAGCGTCGAGCCAGGGCGCAGTCTCCGCCTCGTCCAGCAGGTGGATCCAGATGTGGTTGTCCGCGATTGCCTGTGCCCGCTCGCGGATTCGCCCGAGCACCTCACGCGGGGTCTGGATTCCGTTGCGGTAACTGGCGAGCAGATGATCGATCGAGAGGTTCGGCGGCGTATCCATCAGCGGGTGCCGCCCGTGTCGATGACCAGCAGCTTCTGGCCCGGCGTGACCTGCATGCCCGGCTCGCACAATATGCGGCTGATCACGCCGGCATGTTCGGTGCGCAGCGCGATCTCCATCTTCATCGACTCCAGCACCAGCAGCGTATCCCCGGCAGCGATGGCATGGCCTTCCTGCACCTCCAGTTGCCAGACGCTGCCATGCACGTGCGCCTCCACCGCGATCTCGGTCTCGGAGAGCACCAGTTCATTCGCGGTCTCGTCGATGGCGGCGTTCTCCGGCTGCGTGTAGGTCGCCTGCCCGGTTTCTATCCAGCGTTGCCGTTCGGCCTCGAAGGCGGCCTGCTGGTGCGCCTTGAAGTCGGCGATGCCAGCAGCGTTGGCCGCCAGAAAATGTTCATAGGCGGACAGGTTGAAGGTCGTTTCCTCGATGCGCAGCCGATAGGCGCCGCGCGGGAAGTCCTCGCGGATCTGCAGCAGTTCCTCCTCGCTCACCGGGAAGAAGCGGATCTGGTCGAAGAAGCGCAGCAGCCAGGGTTGTTCGAATTCCGGCGTACGCCGCCAGCGGTTCCACATCTGCAGCGTGCGTCCGACGAACTGGTAGCCGCCGGGTCCCTCCATGCCGTAGACGCAGAGATAGGAGCCGCCGATGCCGACCGCGTTCTCCGGCGTCCAGGTGCGCGCCGGGTTGTACTTGGTGGTCACCAGCCGGTGGCGCGGGTCGAGCGGGGTGGCGACCGGTGCGCCCAGATAGACATCCCCCAGCCCCATGACCAGGTAGCTCGCGTTGTAAACGATGTCGCGCACGTCCTCCACGCTGTCGAGGCCGTTGATGCGGCGGATGAACTCGATGTTGCTCGGGCACCAGGGCGCGCCGGGGCGCACCGAGCGGATGTACTTGTCGATGGCGAGCTGCGTGGCCGGGTCGTCCCAGGAGAGCGGCAGGTGCACGATGCGCGCCGGCAGCACCAGGTCCTTGCTGTCGCCGAGCGCCTGCTCGGCCTCGCGCAGCCGCGCAAGGAGTTCCTCGCTCGGGAGTCGCAGCGGGTCGTAATGCACCTGCAGCGAACGGATGCCCGGGGTCAATTCGAGAATGCCAGGGACCGAGAGCGCCTTGAGGTGCAGCATCAGGGCATGCACGCGGAAACGCAGCCGGATGTCCAGCACCGGCGGTCCGTATTCGATCAGCAGATAACGGTCGCCGCAGACGCGGTACGCGACCGCGATGCCGTCCGCGCCGGCATCGACGCGATCGAGCACCGGAGAGCGAAGCTTGATCGGCGCAATCGTGATGTTGGGCTTGCGCAGCGCCGCGATGGCTGCGTCCTGTTCGCGTGCCAGCACGTCCGCGCCGCGCTGGTTCACAGGCACGAAGCGCACCCGGTCGCCGGGACGCAGCTGGCCCAGCTTCCAGCACTCGGCACGGATGACGGTCGCGGGACAGACGAAGCCGCCGAGGCTGGGGCCGTCCGGTCCGAGAATGACCGGCATATCGCCGGTGAAATCCACCGTACCGATGGCGTAGGCGTTGTCATGGATGTTGGAGGGGTGCAGTCCGGCCTCGCCGCCATCCGGTCGTGACCACTGCGGCCTGGGGCCAATGAGGCGGATTCCGGTGCGGCTGGAGTTGTAATGCACCTCCCAGTCGGCGGTGAAAAAGGCATCCATGTCCTCCCGGGTGAAGAAATCCGGCGCCCCGTGGGGACCGTAGATCACTTGCAGCGTCCAGCGGTTTTTGTAGGCCGGCCGCTGTGTCGGCGGCAACTGCTCCTCCGGCACGGTTTCGGTCACCGGCCTAATGGACAGTACATCGCCCACCCGCAGGTGGCGTCCGCCGTGTCCGCCGAAGCGGCCGAGGGTGAACGTCGCGCGGCTGCCGAGGTAGGGGGTGAGCTGGATGCCGTGGCGTACGGCGAGGTAGGCGCGTGCGCCGACGCCTGCGACCGCGCCCAGCGTGAGTGTGCTGCCGGCCCGTACCGGCACGGACTGCCAGGCGGGCAGCGGCTCACCGTCGAGATCCGCCGGCAGCGGTGCGCCGGTCAGGGCGATGACCGTATCGCAGCGAAAGCGCAGGGTCGGGCCGGTGACGGTGCATTCCAGTCCTGCGGCTTCCGGCGAGTTGCCGACCAGTCGGTTGGCGTAGCGGAAGGCGAGGTCGTCCATGGGGCCCGAGGGCGGTACGCCCACGTCCCAGTAACCGGTACGCCCGGGAAAATCCTGTACGGTGGTCTGGGTGCCGCCAGCGAGCACCTCGATGCCGGCAGCCTGGTAGGTAAAGCCGTCCAGGGTGCGGGTGGTGTGGCAGGCGTTGCGGAAGTCATCGCCGTCCAGCACCTGACGCAGGTAGGCAAGGTTGGTTTCGATGCCCTCGACCGCGCTGAGCGCGAGGGCGCGGTCGAGCGCGGCAATCGCGCCAGCACGGTCGGCGGCGTGCACGATGAGCTTGGCCAGCATCGGGTCGTAGTAGGGCGGTACCTCGGTGCCGGTCTCGATCCAGGTTTCGCAGCGGATGTCCTCGGGGAAACTCACGTATGTCAGCAGACCGGAAGCGGGCTGAAACCCGCGCGCCGGATCTTCCGCGTAGAGCCGAGCCTGGATTGCGTGACCGACGCGCCGGGATTCCAGGGTCTCCAGTGGCGGCAGCTCGTCCGCGGCGAGACGCACCATCCACTCCACCAGGTCCACACCCGTGACCTCCTCGGTCACGCCATGCTCGACCTGCAGACGGGTGTTGACCTCGAGAAAGTAGAACTTCTCCGTGGCCGCGTCGTAGAGGAATTCCACCGTGCCGGCGGAGCGGTAATTGACCGCCTCGCCGAGCCGCCGGGCCGAGGCCTGCAGCTGTTCGCGCACCGACGCGCTCAGTCCCGGCGCCGGCGTTTCCTCGATGACCTTCTGGTTGCGCCGCTGCAGGCTGCAGTCGCGCTCGCCCAGGCTGATGACTCGCCCGTCACCGTCTCCGAAGATCTGCACCTCGATGTGGCGCGCATTCGCCACGTATTTTTCCAGGAAGATGCCCGCATCGGAGAAATTGTTGCGCGAGAGGCGGCGCACTGAATCGAAGGCCGCTTCCAGCGTGGACGCATCCGCGCACAGCTGCATGCCGATGCCGCCGCCGCCCGCGGTGCTCTTCAGCATGACCGGGTAGCCGATGGCCGCGGCCTCGTGAAGTGCCTGGTCGACATCCTCGATCAGCCCGGTGCCCGGCAGCAGCGGCAGGCCGCTTTCCCTGGCGAGCACGCGGGCGGTGTGCTTGAGTCCGAAATCGCGCAGCTGCCGCGGTGTCGGTCCGATGAAGGCGATGCCGAAGGCGGCGCATTCCTCGGCGAAGGCGGCGTTCTCACTGAGAAAGCCGTAGCCGGGGTGGATGGCCTGCGCACCGCTGCGGCGCGCCGCCTCGAGAATCTTGCCGGGATCGAGATAGGTATCGACGGCGAGCGCCTCGCCGATCGGCAGCGCCTCATCGGCCCGTGCGACATGCAGGGAATGGGCGTCGGCGTGCGAGTACACCGCAACGGAGCGGATGGACAGCCGGTGCAGCGTGCGCAGGATGCGGCAGGCGATGGCGCCGCGATTGGCGATCAGGACCTTTTCGAACATGTCAGCAAAACTTCGTTATCGCGGCGGGTCGTCCCGCCTGTTATCGAAACCGCTCCGGGGCCGTCCCCGGGACGGTAGTCAATCTATGTCAGCATGGACACGGAATCCACAGAATCCACGGAAAGATTCTTGAATGATTTTATATTTGCGTGTTCCTCCGTGGATTCCGTGGCCATTCAATCCCAGATCAGCATGCGCACCGGCGTCGGGTTGTAGGCGTTGCAGGGATTGTTGAGCTGCGGACAGTTGGATACCAGCACCACCACGTCCATCAGCGCGCGCATCTCCACGTAGCGCCCGGCGGCGGAGATTCCGTCCTCGAAGGTGAGCCTGCCCTGCGGTGTGACCGGCACGTTCATGAAGAAATTGATATTGCTCGTGAGGTCGCGCTTGCTGAGCGGAATATCGGCCTGCACGAGCGCGCTCAGAAAATTGTCACGGCAGTTGTGCATGCTGCGCTTGTCGAGCGCGTAGCGCACCTGGTTGCTCTCGGCGGCGCAGGCCCCGCCCAGCGTGTCGTGCCGTCCGCAGGTGTCGGCAGTGATCACCAGCATTTCGTGGCCCTGTGAGGAGAGCAGCCGCGAGCCGGTGGTGAGATAGAGATTGCCCTGCGCGCGGATGGTATCGACCGCGCTGTAGTGTTCGCCCGGATCGCGTGCGTTGTAGAACAGGGTGTCGACCGCCTGGTTGCCTTCCAGGTCGACGATGCGCAGCGTCTGTCCCTGGCGCAGCTCCTTCATCCAGGGTTCTCCGGCGCGCACGATGGCCTCGTGCACGGCAGCGGCGGGATCGAGCGGACTTTCGGTGAGTGTGTGGCTGGTCATCGGGACACCCTCAGTCGTACTGGCAGTGATAGATGGCGGTATTGGCGAAGCCGCGCTGGTTCTCCGGGCAGGAGTTCATGCACAGATCGTCCGCCGCGACCGGGTCGGCTCGCCAGATGGCGAGCGCCACGGGGTGTGGCCGCCACTCGCGCACCGGATCCAGCGGGTGCGGGCAGGTGTTCAGCACCACCAGCGTGTCCATCTCGGCGCGCAGGTCGACGTGGCTGCCGGGCGCGGAATGGCCGGCGTGGAACTCCATGTCGCCGTTCTCGTCCGCCGTAACCCGGGAGAAGAAATTGATGTTGGCCACCAGATCGCGCCGGTCCAGGCCCCATTTCTCCAGCTCGATCAGGAACAGCTCGCGTCCGTTGCGGTAGAACTCGTTGCGGTAGTCCTGGTAGCGGTGTTCGCCATACTTCGCCTTCACCAGCGCGGCGTCTGAAACGCCGCAGAAGGTATCGTGCCAGCCGCAGCTGTCGTCGATGATCGACATCAGCACACGGCCCATGTCGGAATAGCAGACGTGTCCCCTGGTGAGGTAGGCGGTGTGTTGCGCCTTCAGGGTGTCGGCCATGTTGTAGCGCTCCAGCTTTTCATGGGCATTGTAGAGCAGGGCGGAGCAGTTCGCGCCGCCCTCGGTGTCGGTGAGGCGCAGGCAGTAGCCGCGCCGGATGATGAAGGACCAGTAGCGCGCGCCGGGCAGCGTGTCCTGGTGCACGATGCGCGCCGGGTCCAGTGTCGGGGCCGTCATTGCCGTTTTCCTCTTTGTATCTCTGTCATGGTCATACCCGATTGGTTTTTCCTCATTGGAACACGCCTACACATAAAATATTTTTCAGTGTTTTCAGTGGATTCTCTGTCTATTTATCAGGGTTTTGACTAAGTAGTGTCCATCCACAAATAAATAAACTCACCGCAGAGACGCTAAGTACGCAGAGGTAATTAATTGCTTTTTTCATTAGGAAATTCTCTGCGTTCTTTGCGTCTCTGCGGTGAAAGCGGTGTTTATGGATGAACACTAAGTAAATGCCATTCTGGCCATGACCAATATTTATTCGATGGGTTGTCAATTGACCGCCGCCTCCAGGGCGCGCGGGACTTCTTCCTCCACGTGGCGACGGATGTCCTCGATAGTGCCGGCCGGGGTGCGCGCGAGCGGCAGATCATAGGTGATGGAGGCCCCGTAGGCGTGCAGAGCCTGCGCATCGATGCGCACCTTATCGAACACCAGCAGGCGGGTTCCGAGGTGGAAGCCTTCCTTGATGTCGTGGGTGATCATGAACACCGTCAGGCCGCTTTGCTCCCACAGCCGCAGCACC
>Ga0210073_1000076_pt1 | contig 20034 bp, 19 predicted proteins | sample Browns_ThreeSqC__2_FD_184853 | JGI IMG/M metagenome (GOLD analysis project Ga0210073, IMG submission 184853) | Wetland microbial communities from San Francisco Bay, California, USA, that impact long-term carbon sequestration - Browns_ThreeSqC_D2... | ecosystem: Environmental > Aquatic > Marine >...
GACGCAAAGTTCGCAAAGAAATTCCTTAATTAAAACAATAAAACACTTTGCGTCTTTGCGGTGAAATCATCGGTGTTTACGGGTGCATATCAGGTGAGCCCAATTCGGATGGGTGAGCGTTTTTGCGCAACCCGCCAGATTGAGCGCGCGTGCTTGCCCGGCAAGGGCAGACGCCTATAATGACCGTCCGTTTCATCAACCCGCACCAGGAATTCACGACGCATGGCACAGTACGTCTACACCATGAACCGCGTGGGCAAGGTGGTCCCGCCCAAGCGCGTTATTCTGAAAGACATCACCCTGTCTTTCTTCCCCGGCGCCAAGATCGGCGTGCTCGGCCTCAACGGTTCGGGCAAATCCAGCCTGTTGCGCATCATGGCCGGAGTGGATACCGAAATCGAGGGCGAGGCGCGACCCCAACCCGGACTCAATGTCGGCTTCCTGCCCCAGGAACCGGCGCTCGATCCGACCAAGGACGTGCGTGGCAATCTCGAGGAAGCGCTGACCGCCATTACCAGCGTGCAGGCTCAGCTCGACGCGGTTTACGCCGCCTATGCCGATCCGGATGCGGATTTCGACGCCCTGGCAACCGAACAGGCACGCCTGGAAAACATACTGCAAGCCAGCGATGGCCATAACCTGGAACGCAAACTGGAAGTCGCGGCGGAAGCCCTGCGACTGCCGCCCTGGGATGCGGACGTCACCCGCCTCTCCGGCGGCGAACGCCGGCGCGTGGCCCTGTGCAAACTGCTGCTGTCCAATCCGGATATGCTGCTGCTCGATGAACCGACCAATCACCTGGACGCTGAGAGCGTCGCCTGGCTGGAGCGGTTCCTCTCCGAATACCCGGGCACCGTCGTGGCTGTGACCCACGATCGCTACTTCCTCGACAACGTCGCCGGCTGGATCCTGGAGCTTGACCGCGGCCATGGCATCCCCTGGCAAGGCAACTACTCGTCCTGGCTGGAACAGAAGGAACAGCGACTCGAAATCGAGGAGAAGCAGGAGTCGGCCCGCCGGAAGGCCATGAAAGCGGAGCTGGAATGGGTCCGCGCTGGCGCCAAAGGCCGACACGCCAAGAGCAAGGCGCGCCTCGCCCGATTCGAGGAACTGGCTTCGCAGGAACAGCAGAAGCGCAATGAAACCAAGCAGCTCTTCATCCCGCCCGGCCCCCGGCTGGGCGATCTGGTGGTCGAGGCGCAGCACCTCGGCAAGCGCTTCGGGGAAAAACTGCTCATCGAGGACCTGAGTTTCAACCTGCCACGCGGCGGCATCGTCGGAGTCATCGGCCCGAACGGCGCCGGCAAGACCACGCTGTTTCGCATGCTGACGGGTACAGAGCAGCCCGATGGGGGCGAGTTGCGCATCGGCGATACCGTCAAGATCGCCTGCGTGGACCAGAGCCGCGACCTGCTGGATGACCGCAAGACCGTCTGGGAGGAGATTTCCGACAGCCAGGACATCATCACCATCGGAAAATACGAGGTCAACTCGCGGACCTATGTGTCGCGATTCAACTTCAGCGGGGCCGACCAGCAGAAACATGTCGGCAACCTCTCGGGCGGCGAGCGCAACCGCGTGCATCTCGCCAAGCTGCTGAAGAGCGGCGGCAATGTGCTGCTGCTCGACGAGCCGACCAACGACCTGGATGTGGAGACCCTGCGTGCACTGGAAGAGGCCCTGCTCGATTTCCCCGGTTGTGCCGTGGTGATCTCGCACGACCGCTGGTTCCTCGACCGCATTGCCACGCACATGCTGGCTTTCGAGGGCAACAGCCAGGTGGTCTGGTTCGAGGGGAACTACGCCGACTATGAAGCGGACCGCAAACGCCGTTTGGGCACCGATGCCGAGCAACCTCACCGCATCAAGTTCAAGCGGCTGGATGCCTGAGAGACGGTTGGGAACAGCTACCGTTTTGCGACACCCGCCGGTTGCACGCGGAACCTTCATCGCCTTGTAAAGAACACAGAATAAGTGATTCAGACATCAGCATTTCATCTGACTGAACAGTCTCGACACGGCAATCATAACCACCATCAATACCGCGCCGGATGTGGGTGTCCCTTCACCTCCCGACCTCAAATCCATTACGCACGGAAGAATTACCGGCGAGTGACTGGATACCGGTTGTTCTGCTGTGCGACAATGCCTCGCCTTTTGCCCGCCGGCGCAGAGCGAATGCCTGACACGACGGTCCGGGCAGATTGCCTTGGGGGATTTGTCGCACGCGTTGAATAACTATTGACACGGTAGGGGAAACGGACTGATGTCCCATCGAGACCACAAGGAACCGAACGAATTCTCACAAAAAATACGCCACGAGGGAAAGGCGGGATTTGGCTCCGGCCCCTGGTCGGATCCAGCAAAAATCGATGTCAAGACACGACCTGCGGTAATACCCCCAGGCAATAACCGGACGCGGCCCGGCTCGCAGCCTGTCCAACCCGGCAAGCGCACACCCTGCTTCCTGGGTGATCGCATCCTGACCGGCCTGGCGATCCTGTCGCTCGGCATGATGATCGTCGGCGCCATGGGCGCCTATCTGTCCAATGACTCACAACGCGTGGCGACGACTACCCGCAACGAATCCATCGGACTCCAGCAATCACCCGATGCACGTTTCGTGGAGTTGGAGAGGAGATTGACGCAGCTTAATGATCTCTATGGAGAAAGATTCCACTCCCTGGAGTCAAAAATAGCTCAGGCAACCGACCCTTACGAGGCGCGCCTGACGCAGGTCGAACGCCGCCTGGATACTTCCGGCGATACCGGCGCAATACGTTCACAGGATACTGGAACCCAACCGGAACAATTTAACGCATCCAGCTATGAAGCGCGGTTAACAACGATCGAGAACCGTCTGGACCAGGCTTACGCCCCCTACCATGCCGAGCTTCGGGAGATGGAAAACCGGATGGGACAGGGTTATGCCAGCTACGACGCACGTCTGCGGGAAATCGAAAACCGGCTGATGCAGATTCAGGTTCCCTATGAACAGCGACTACAGGCACTGGAGCAGCGGCTGATTTACGCCTCTGCCCGCCTCGATTATCTCTCTTCCGAAATGGAATCCCTCATCAACACTACGGGCGTCATTGAAGCCGGCGCGGCTCTGCAGGCCAACCCGCCCGCCGCCTTGCCGGTCGCGGCGTCCCGCGAGGCTCCGACCAACAGCGCCGGTTCACAACGGCTCCAGCCACTATCGTCGATGGAAAATGCGGCGGCGACGGACACAGACACCGGCAACCCCGTCGCACCGGCGCCAGAGTCGGCCTCAAACGAGGTAACCTCGCCTGCAATACCACCGACGCCAGCGGACATCGCACCGGACAGGCCGGCAACCGGTGAGTCGATGGCCGTCATGACGGAGACTCCGAAAGCCGGCGGGATGATTGCGCCGCCGTCACAGACCGACATCGCGCAAGCCGAATCCCTGCATACACAAGCAAGACCGGTTGAAGCCAACCAGGAAATCCGTCAGGAAAATCCCCCGCATCAAACCGGAACGGGCGACTGGGTTATCAACCTCGCCTCCTATGCAAGTGAGTCGATCGCAGCACAGAAACTGGCTGATTTCGGGAGGAAAGGCGTCACCGCCGAACAATCCGAGGCCAGCGTAAACGGCAAAACCATCTACCGGGTGCGCATTACCGGGTTCGAAACCCGCACGGCAGCCACGGTTCGGGCGGAATCAATCCGGCAACAGCTGGGTCTTAAGGAAACCTGGATCACGCGGCACTAGCACCACCGCCTGTCACGTACAAGCGAGGTGAGTTAACCCTCCCCGGCGCCATCGCCGTCAACGGCAGCTCGTTGCCCGGATAAAATGTGTCCGCCAGGTTTCTGGTATTGTCGCGAGCACGAAATGGGTAACAACCGGCCTGATTCAACAACGTGCGCGGCGGTTCAAGGCAAGTATCGACAGTCCGGTTAACAGCAGGATCATCCCCGCACCGATGATCCATAGTCTCACCGTCTCGAAGAACGGCCCCCTGATCATGGGATGACCCTCGGGCAGAAATCCGATCAGCAGCATAGAAATACCCGAGAGTATGATGGCGTCTGCGGCGGATTTCCCGGCAATCACCGTGTAGGCCAGGGTCTGCAGCAGCATGGCGCCGGTGAGCGCCACGTAGGATTGCGGAAACAGGAAGAACCAGGCGATAGCAGCAGCGGAACCGGTCTCACCTTCTCCAGGCAAGCGTGCGTCCTTGCGTTGAAAACGGCGTTTATGGATGAACACTAGTGAGTACTGGACAATCGCAGTGAACCAACAGTTTCGCTTAATCGCCACACTCGCATCCAGTATCCGCGATTTGCTGCCGATTGTCCTCGTCGTCGCGTTTTTCCAGTTAGTGGTGCTGCAACAACCGCTGCCGGCCTTCGGCAATTTGCTGGTCGGTTTCCTGTGCGTATGGCTCGGGCTGGCGTTTTTCATTCGCGGCCTGGAACAGGCCCTGTTTCCCCTCGGGGAATCGATTGCCTTTGCCTTCGCGCGCAAGGCGAATATTTTCTGGCTGCTGTTCTTCGCCTTTGCGCTCGGTTTCGGCACGACCATCGCCGAGCCGGCGCTGATCGCGATAACCAAGGTAGCCGCCGAGGTAGCCGCGGGTGGCGGGATCATCGAGAACCACAAGGAAGCGCTCGATTCCTATGCACTGGGCCTGCGTCTCACCGTGGCGTTCTCGGTCGGTCTGGCCATCGTTATCGGCGTGCTGCGCATCATCAAGGGCTGGCCGATTCAGTACCTGATCATCGGCGGGTATATCTGCGTGGTCGTCATGACGTTATTCGCACCTCCCGAGATCATCGGCATTGCCTACGATTCGGGCGGCGTGACTACCTCCACGGTCACCGTTCCGCTGGTGACGGCGCTCGGCATCGGTCTGGCTGAAAGTATCAATGGGCGTAATCCGATGGTCGACGGGTTCGGTCTGATTGCGTTCGCCTCACTGACACCGATGATTTTCGTCATGGCGTACGGGCTGGTGATCTGATGGGATTGCTGCAACTTCTCCGGGAGACCGTCCTCTCGACCATGACCGATGTATTGCCGATTGTGATCATCATTTTCGGCTTCCAGCTGGTCATCCTGCGTCAGCGCATTCCCAACATGAAGAGTGTTCTGATCGGTTTCATCTATGTGCTGGTCGGTCTGACCCTGTTTCTGGTCGGCCTGCAGGAGGCGCTGTTCCCGCTCGGCAAACTGATGGCACAGCAGCTCACCGATCCCGACTTCATACGCGGCACGACAACAACTCTCGTGGACGGCTTGCGCTGGTATGACTACAAATGGGTCTACCTGTTCGCCGCCGCCATCGGTTTCGCCACAACCATAGCGGAACCCGCACTGATCGCCGTCGCCATCAAGGCCCACAATCTGTCCGGCGGCACCATCAGTGTATGGGGCTTGCGTGTTGCCGTCGCGATCGGCGTCGCCATCGGTATTACACTGGGGACCTTCCGGATCGTCACCGGAACCCCCCTCTACAACTACATCATCACGGGTTACCTCGTCGTCATGATACAAACCCTGTATGCGCCGCGCTCGGTCATTGCCCTGGCCTACGATTCGGGGGGAGTGACAACCTCCACCGTCACGGTACCGATGGTCGCAGCGCTGGGACTCGGCCTGGCCACAACAGTGCCCGGACGCAGCGCCTTGCTCGACGGCTTCGGGCTCATCGCCTTCGCCAGCCTGTTCCCCATGATCACGGTCATGGGCTATGCCCAGATCGGTGCCTGGTGGTTACGCCGCTATGCAAAGCGCAGACCGGTAGCGCCGTCGTGAAATCCGTGACAGATCATGACATCGTGCGCATCGCTGACTCTCGACAGGCCGGGAGGCGCTATGCACGATGCCGCATGCAGATGGCGCAGAAACCATCGAGGTTTATTGATTTTTGAACATGGAGTAACCCGTTATGCATTTCAAACTTTTAATTACGCTTGTGGAAGACGACAAGACCAATGCAATCCTGGCGGCGGCCCGAAAGGCCGGCGCTACCGGCGCCACGGTCCTGAGTCAGGCGCGGGGCGAGGGGCTGAAACAGACGAAAACCTTTTTCGGGCTCAATCTCGAATCGCAGCGCGATATGCTGTTGTTTCTGGTGGAGGAGCATCTCAGCCGTGACATTCTGGAGCGCATCACCGAGATCGGTGAATTCGACACCAAGCCGGGCACGGGTATCGCCTTTCAGATCGACGTGGAGGATGCCGTCGGTGTTTCACAGCAGATCAACCGATTAACTGACGTCGTGGAGGACAAGCTATGAGCGGGGAAACGCCAATTCGAGTCAAGGACGTAATGACGCAGGATTATCAAACCGTGGACGGCATCATGACGGTCAAGGATGGAGTCTGCCGGATGCGGGACACCGGCGCGGTGGCCCTGATCGTAAAAAAGCGCAGCGTCGATGATGAATACGGCATTGTCCTGCTTTCCGATGTGGCCCGTGAGGTGGTGGCCAGGGACCGCGCGCCGGAACGCGTGAACATTTATGAAATCATGTCCAAACCCGTCATCGGCGTCGATCCCGACATGGATATCCGCTATTGCACGCGCCTGTTCGACAAATTCGGACTGTCCTATGCACCGGTCATCGACAAGGGTGAACTGAAGGGCGTCGTGAGTTACGCCAGCATGGTGCTGCGCGGGCTGTGCCGCGACACCAAGGAATCCTGAGGGCCCCGTAACCGGCTGCCGGGATGAGTACCTCCCCTTTGCAGCGCCCCATCCCGGGCCATCTCCGTTACGGTCCAGGATGGTTGTCGGCGGGCTTTGCCGTTATCATTCCGGGAAACACAGCATCCACTTGACCTGATCAGGGAGCAAGCATCATGTTTTCATATGAACGCCATATGGTCATTGCACTTACCATTGCCGTCATTGCCATCGTGGCCGTCGTATCAATTGTCGTTCTCGACATCCCGCTGCCCTTCCTGCCCAAGTAACTGCCACAACGGAATCCCTGACCGGCGCGTGCTATCCAACCCGGACCCGCGCGTTGCGAAACATGCGCATCCAGGGACCGTCCTCGTCCCAGTCTTCCGGGTGCCAGGAATTCTGCACGGCACGGAACACCCGTTCCGGGTGCGGCATCAGGATGGTGACGCGACCGTCGGCTGTCGTCAGGCCGGTGATACCCAGCGGCGAACCATTGGGATTGTCAGGGTAGCGTTCAGCCACGCGGCCATGGCCGTCAACATAGCGGGCCACAACCTGGCCACTGTCCAGCGCCCGCCGGGCCGCGGCGGTGTCGCCGAAGTCCGCACGTCCTTCCCCGTGGGCGACGACGATCGGCAGCACCGAACCCGCCATACCCTCGAAAAACAGTGACGGTGAGTGGAGAATCTCAAGCTGCGAGAACCGTGCTTCGAACTGTTCTGAACGGTTGCGCACAAAGCGCGGCCATAACCCCGCACCGGGGATCAGCTCCACGAGTCCCGAGAGCATCTGGCAGCCATTACACACCCCCAGGGTAAAGCTGTCGGCGTGCGCAAAAAAGGCGGCAAACATGTCACGCAGCTGCGCGTGGAAAAGTATGGATTTCGCCCATCCCTGCCCGGCACCCAGCACGTCACCGTAGGAGAAGCCGCCGCACGCCGCCAGTCCCGTGAAATCCTCCAGGGTGGCACGCCCCGAGAGCAGATCGCTCATGTGCACATCCAGGGCTTCGAAGCCGGCGTGATGAAAGGCCGCTGCCATTTCGATCTGGCCGTTTACCCCCTGTTCGCGCAGGATGGCAACGCGCGGACGCACACCGCGCGTGATATAGGGCGCGGCAATATCCTCGTTGATATCGAAAGTGGTCCTGCATTGGATGCCGAGGTCCGCCATATCCAGCAGGGCATCGAATTCCTCCTGCGCACATTCGGAATTATCCCGTAGCGCCTGCAGCCGGAAGCTGGTCTCGGACCAGGCGCGTTGCAGGTTGACGCGTCTATCGGAAAACACCGACAGCGTATCGTGAGTGAAGTTAACCTGGTCCGAGTCATTGAGCGTGCCGATTACATGGCTGTAATGACCCAGCCCGGCTTCCTGCAGGGCTTCGATCACGCTATCCGTATCGGTGTGGCGCACCTGGATCACGGCGCCCAGTTCCTCGGCAAACAGAGCGGCGAGTGGCTCGTCACCCAGATCATCCAGCGCGATAGAAACGCCGCAGCGACCCGCAAAGGCCATTTCACAGAGACAGGCGAACAAGCCACCATCGGAGCGGTCATGGTAGGCGAGCAACAGGCCCGCGCAATTCAGCTCCTGAATGACGGCGAAGAAGACCTTCAGCGCGCCCGGATCGTCCAGGTCCGGCGGGTGATGGCCAACCTGCCGGTAGACCTGCGCGAGCGCCGACCCGGCCAGCCGGTTCTTCCCCTTCCCGAGATCAATCAGTATCAGATCAGTGTCGTCCTGATCGGTGCGCAGCTGCGGTGTCAGCGTGCCACGCACATCCAGGACCGGTGCGAACGCCGACACAATCAGCGACAGCGGCGCAGCGGCCGTCCGCTCGACACCCTCATCTTTCCACACGGTCTTCATGGACAGGGAATCCTTGCCGACAGGGATGGCGACCCCCAGCGCCGGGCACAACTCCTCGCCGACCGCCTTCACTGTGTCATAGAGAACCGCATCCTCGCCGGGATGTCCGGCGGCGGCCATCCAGTTTGCCGACAGGCAGATCCTGCCGAGGCCGTCGATGCGGCTGGCCGCGATATTGGTGATCGCCTCGCCGACCGCCATGCGGCCCGAGGCGGGACCATGCACCAGCGCAATCGGAGTACGCTCGCCCATCGCCATGGCCTCACCGGAGTAGCCCCGGTAATCGGAAAGCGTCACCGCGACATCGGCGACCGGCACCTGCCAGGGACCGACCATCTGGTCGCGGCACACCATGCCGCCGACAGAACGGTCGCCGATCGTGATTAGAAAGGTCTTGCCGGCAACCGTCGGCAGGCGCAGGACGCGGTAGGCCGCCTCCCTGGCGTCGAGACCGGAAACCGGGAATTCCGGTTTCACGAACGGGTGATGCCGCACGTCCCGCAGCAGTTTCGGGGGTTTACCGAGCAGCAGTCCCATAGGCAGATCGATGGGGGTGTTGTCGAAATGACCATCGCCGAGCAACAGCCGCGGCTCTTCGGTCGCTTCACCGAGCACGGCATTGGGGCAGCGTTCGCGATCGCAAATCGCCTGGAATTCCGCCAGACGGTCGCTGTCAATGGCCAGTACATAGCGTTCCTGGGATTCGTTGCACCACACCTGCATGGGTGACATGCCCGGATCGTCATTCGGGATCGCGCGCAGCTCGAAACTTCCGCCTCGCCCGCTATCGTTGACCAGTTCGGGAACCGCATTGGACAGCCCTCCGGCACCCACATCGTGTATCGACAGGATCGGATTGTTCTCGCCCAACGCCCAGCAGGCGTCAATCACCTCCTGTGCGCGACGCTCCATTTCCGCGTTGCCGCGCTGTACCGAGGCAAAGTCCAGGTCTTCGGCGCTGGCCCCGCTCGACATCGAGGAGGCGGCTCCCCCGCCCAGCCCGATCAGCATCGCGGGCCCGCCCAGAACGACGATCGGCGTGCCTGCCGGTATCGCACCCTTGTTCACATGCCCATCGCGAATCATGCCGATTCCGCCGGCCAGCATGATGGGCTTGTGATAGGCACGAAGTTCCCTGCCGAGCGGACCCGGGACCTGTTCCTCGAAGGTCCGGAAGTAACCACACAGGTTCGGACGGCCGAATTCGTTGTTGAACGCGGCCGCCCCCAGCGGTCCCTCGATCATGATCTCCAGGGCGGAGACGATGCGTGCCGGCCGGCCATGGTCACTCTCCCACGGTTGTTCATAACCCGGGATGCGCAGATTCGACACCGAGAAGCCGCACAGACCGGCCTTGGGTTTCGCGCCCTGCCCGGTGGCGCCTTCATCGCGGATTTCGCCGCCTGAACCGGTCGCCGCACCGGGGAACGGAGATATCGCGGTGGGATGATTATGCGTCTCGACTTTCATCACCAGGTGAGCGGGTTCTGCATGCGAAGCATAGGCGCTGGTGGATGGGTCGGGGAAAAACCGCTGCACCGTATAACCCTCCACCACGGCGGCATTGTCACTGTAGGCCGACAGGATGCCGTACGGACTGGCCTCGTAGGAGGCGCGGATCATACCGAACAGGCTCCTCTCCTGAACCTGGCCATCGATTATCCAGCTGGCATTGAAGATCTTGTGGCGGCAGTGCTCCGAATTCGCCTGTGCGAACATCATGAGTTCGATGTCGGCCGGGTTGCGGCCGAGCGCCGTGAAGTTCTCGCAGAGGTAATCGATCTCGTCGTCGGATAGTGCCAGACCCAGTTCCCGGTTGGCCGTCTCCAGTGCCGCACGTCCGCCTTCCAGCACATCGACGCGCGCAAAGGGTGCGGGTTCAGCGTGCCGGAACAGGGCATCGGTGTCCTGAATATCCGAAAGAACCGCCTCGGTCATGCGATCATGAAGCAACGGCAGAATCATTCCCTGCTGCGCTGCCGTCGGGGAAGCGCCATTGTCCATATCGAGGGTATAGACGATTCCCCGTTCCACGCGGCGCACTTTCTCCAGGCCGCAGTTATGGATGATGTCGGTTGCCTTGCTGGACCAGGGCGAAATCGTCCCGGGACGGGGCACGACAATCAGGGAAAAACCGCCGATGTCGTCATCACGCTGTTGCGATCCATAGGTCAGCAGTTGTTCCAGGATCGCCTGTTCCTCGCCAGTCAGTCGTTCTTCCAGTTCGATGATATGCAGGTAAACGGCGGTGATACGAACCATTTCCGGCACACGCTCCCTGATCTGCTGGAGCAGCTTGTGACTGCGAAACTCTGATAATGCGGGACCGCCGCGAAGATGTGGCATCAGGACTCCGGAATGGGTCGGAAACAGTGGGTGGAAATGATACTGGATGGGCCTGGCGTGCAAAAGTCAGGCAAGCGCCCGCCACGCCAGTCCGGCTTCCTGGCCTGCCACACCAATCCAGTCCGCTGCACAATCCAGAGACGCGGCCAGCGCCGCACGCGCCAGTTCGGGATGGTTGTTCTTGTCGCTGAGGTGTGCGGCCACGACATGCTGCAGTCGTGAGCAGTCGATACTTTGCAGCAGACCGGCGGCCTGCGCATTGCTCAAATGGCCCAGCGGGCCGCCGACCCGCGCCTTGAGACTGGCGGAATACGGTCCCGTTGCGAGCATGTCCGTATCATGATTGCATTCGAGCATCAGGGCGTCACACCCGTCCAGGCAGGTACGAATGTGCGCAGTGATTCTGCCGGTATCCGTCAGCAAGCCGAAACGGCGATGCCCGTCCGCGAACACGAACTGGCAGGGCTCGCGTGCATCGTGGGGGACGGTAAAGGGCTGTATCTCGAGATCACCCAGGCAAATACTGGTCTGCCCGTCGAAACGGTGGATCTCGGGCAGGGTCTCATCCCGCAGCATCAACTGAGTGCCGGCACTGAGCCACACGGGCACAGCGTATTGCCGGGCCAGGGCGCACACGCCACGGATATGATCGCCATGTTCGTGAGTCACCAGTATGGCCGCAAGCTGCGTCGCCGAGCACCCGAGACGCCCCATGCGCCGTTCGGTTTCACGACGGGAAAATCCACAGTCGACCATCACCAGAGTTGGGCCGGACTCGATGAGCGTTGCATTGCCCCGACTGCCACTGCCCAGAGACGCAAATCTCATGGTATCGGCGACAGGCTAGCGCAGCTGCTCCTCCAGCAGGGTCAGTATCCGTTTTGATGTACTGGAATTCTCCCGCTTGCCATCGGCGTTGTTGACGATGATCTGTGTCTCCGCCCCCTGGGCAAGCAGGACTATCCGGTACTGCTTTGCCTTTGCCACATCGGAAGACCAGAAGGCCAGTTTGGACAGCAGTCCCTTCTCGTCGTCTCCCAGGGGGTCGTTGTAGCGCACGAAATAGACGCCGTCGGTACGGTTGCGGTCCTCCACCGCGAAGCCGACACGATCAAGCGCCACACCGGTACGCCGCCAGGCGCGCGAGAAATCCTCCTTGTCGATCAGCATGACGCCATTGCTGTCCGAGACCAGCTGCGCCCGGCTCTGGGCCTCGGGCTTTGCTGCCAGCAGCGTCTTTGCCTTCTCTTCCCCCACCCCCAGGTAGACCACAAGTCGTTTGAGCATCTCCGCCTCGAGTTCCGGGTCGGATGCGCGCGGTTTCCACTTCGAGCTGCGATCTTCAGGTGTGCCCGTGACCACTTCCTCCATTCCGCGGTGGGTCAGATACAGCTCCGTCGTTCCGGGGGTGGTTCCATGCTCGAGGCGCACCCGGTACTGGTCACGGGTGGCGGCCGAATAGGCGAAATCCATGACCTTGCCCAGCGTGTTGCGAATAATGTCGGAGGGAATATCCGCGCGGTTTTCGGTCCAGCCGGTTTCGAGAATACCGAGTCGCGGGTCTTCCATCTTGATCAGGAAACCCTGCTGCATCCAGAACTCACGCACCTTGGGCCATACCTGCGCGGGTTCGGCCTTGATTACAAGCCACTCCTGATTTCCGTCACGTTCCACACGGATATCGCTTTCCTCCGGTAAAACCGTCGGCGTACCGGCAGCGGGTTCGGCCTTGTTGATTTCGGAGTAACTCGTCCCGGCCGCATTGGGCAGGTCGGGAGCCTCGTTGATGGAGGTGGCCGTAAGATCCGGCGGAACTTCCAATGGTGCGGTCGTCTGACTTTTCTTGTAGTCGACCCTCTTGCCGGGCGTTATGGTGCTGCAGGCCGTCACCAGCAGCAGACCTGCCAGGGCGGTAACGACGACTTTGATCATCAAGCTCGTTTGCTTCATCGGATTCCCTGTCAGGTAAGAACGCCGGCCTGCTGCAACGCCTGCCGGACGGTATCATGAAACTCTGCCGCCAGTGGCGTCATCGGCAGGCGAATTCCCGGCGGAATCAATCCCATCTCGTGGAGCGCCCACTTGACCGGTATGGGATTCGATTGCACGAAGAGTACGCGATGCAGGATCTCCAGCGGCCGGTTGACCGCTTCCGCCCGGGGGCGATCTCCCGCCAGTGCGGCGGTACACAGATCATGCATGCCGGCCGGGGCCACATTGGCAGTCACCGAGATATTGCCCTTCCCGCCCAGCAGCATCAGTTCCATGGCGGTCGCATCATCGCCGCTGTAGACATCCAGCCGGTCGCTGCACCGGTCCATGATCTCGCGCGCCCGGTCCAGCTTTCCGGTCGCTTCCTTGATGCCGACGATGTTGGAAATCGTGGACAGGCGCTCAACCGTCTCCGGCAACAGGTCGCAGGCCGTGCGGGAGGGAACATTGTACAGAATCTGGGGTACCGGGACGGCTTCCGCCACCGCCCGGAAATGCAGGTAGAGCCCTTCCTGGGTCGGCTTGTTGTAATACGGCGTAACCAGCAGGCAGGCATCGACGCCAGCTTCCATGGCACAACGTGTCAGAATGATGGCCTCGCGCGTGGAATTAGCTCCGGTTCCTGCGATGACGGGTATCCGACCGGCCGCCATCTCGACGGTACGGCGCACCACGTGGCAGTGCTCCGCTTCATCCAGGGTCGCGGACTCCCCGGTCGTGCCGACCGACACAATGGCATCCGTGTGGTTCTGTACATGGAAATCGACCAGCCGCTGCAGGCTGTCTTCATCGATCTTGCCATCCTCGAACATCGGGGTTACCAGCGCTACCATACTGCCATGGAACATGACTTCGGACTCCAGGACCGATTTGAGACGGACATGGTACTGATGCCATCCTTCACTGACAAGGAGACACCGCTGCGGCAAGGCGCGATCACCCGGTCAGTAGGCAATCAGGCCGGCAAAGATGCTAGACTCTCGAAAACAGTACTCCCATCCGCGTCGCGAGGCCACGCAGGCACATGAGCAAACATTCTCCGGCAAAAACCAGTCAGCTGGTACTCTCCGCCCTGGGGGAGGACAAGTCCGGCATCATCGACGAGCTTTCACGCTGCGTTCTGACCTGTGGATGCAATATCGTCGACAGCCGCATGACTGTGCTGGGGGGCGATTTCGCCATTCTCCTGCTGGTTGACGGCAACTGGAATAATATCGCCAAGCTGGAAAACCAGATCGCACTCCTCGAGGAACGACTCGGGCTGACTATCATCGCCCGCCGCACGGCGCCGAAACAAGGCAGCAAGGACCTCCTGCCCTACGGGGTGGACGTGGTCGCGCTGGACCAGCCGGGCATCGTTCACAACCTGGCCAGCTTTTTCGCCAAGCGGCAGATCAACATCCAGGAAATGATCACGTCCAGCTATGCTGCCGCCCATACCGGCACCCCGATGTTTTCGGTGCACCTGACGGTCGACATTCCCGCGAGCCTGCAGATTGCCATGCTGCGGGATGAGTTCATGGATTTCTGTGACCAGCTGAACCTCGATGCCGTCATAGAGCCGATCAAGGGTTGAAGGAGGGGTCTCCGGCGCCATGAGCAAGGTAGCGATTGGCAAGAAGGTCCCCGATTTCAGCCTGCCCGCCACTGGTGACCAGACCGTCACCCTGTCGGAGTACCAGGGGAAAAATGTCGTCGTCTACTTCTACCCCAAGGACAGCACCCCGGGCTGCACGACGGAAGGGCAGGACTTCCGCGATCACATGGCCACATTCCGCCGTCGCAATACCGTCGTACTGGGAATTTCTCGTGACAGTCTCAAATCACACGAGAACTTCAAGGCCAGGCAGGAATTCCCGTTTGAACTGCTCTCCGATACCGACGAAACGGTCTGCCGGCTCTTCGATGTCATCCGGGAAAAGAACATGTACGGGCGCAAGGTCATGGGCATAGAACGCAGCACCTTTCTGATGGATGACCGGGGGATCTTGCGCAGGGAATGGCGCAAGGTCAGGGTCAAGGGTCATGTCGATGAGGTGCTGGAGGCGATAAACGACCTCTAATCAACCCGTACCGCTATCGAATCCCTGCCCCAGGAAAGAGGTTCAACAGCCACTCATTCTCACTGCAAAGACGCAAGGCGCCCAAAGGCATTATTCATGCAAAACAAGTAAAAACTTTGCGTTCTTTGCGTCTTTGCGGTGAATGAGTGTGACCTGTGCAAAAGGCAACCTGACTGCTGCTCAGGTGGCGGACTGTTTCGCTTCGATCCCTGCCCCGGGCACATCTTCTTCCCGGTGTTTTACCGGCCAGGCCTTTAATACCGCCTGCACCAGCGTCGCGAGTGGAATCGCGAAAAAGACACCCCAGAATCCCCACAGCCCGCCAAAGACGAGGATGGCGATGATGATGGCCACGGGATGCAGGTCAACCACCTCGGAGAACAGTAACGGCACCAGCAGATAGCCGTCCAGAGCCTGGATTACGCCATAGGCGAACAATACCCAGCCGAACTCGGCACCCCAGCCCCACTGGAAGTAGGCGACCAGCCCCACCGGCACGGTGACAACGGCCGCGCCGACATAGGGAATAATCACCGATAACCCTACCATGGTGGCCAGCAGCAGGGTGTATTGCAGTCCCATCATGGTAAACGTCGCATAGCTGACCGCCCCCACGATGAAGATCTCCCAGACCTTGCCACGTACATAGTTCGACGCCTGCAAATTGACGTCGTGCCAGACCTGATTCGCCAGCCGGCGCTCCTGCGGCAGCCGCTGGCCGAACCAGCCGAGGATAGCGTCCTTGTCCTTGAGAAAGAAAAAGGCCAGCACCGGCACCAGGATGATATACACCATGACGGTCATCAGGCTGACAACCGAGGCCACGGACATCGACAACACCCGTTGACCCAGTCCGGTGATCTCGGCGCGGATGGCCGTGATCAGGTCATTCACCTGTGTTTGGGTAAACAGGTTCGGATACTTTTCCGGCAACTGCTGCAGGGCATCCTGACCCTGCGCGATCCAGTTCGGCAACTGCTGGACCAGCTGGGTAAGCTGTGATGACAGGCGCGGCATCATCCACACCAGCGCGAATACCAGAAACGACATGAACAGCAGAAAAACCAGGATGACCGCCGACAGGCGTGGAGCACCATAGCGGCGGCATTTCTCCACCACCCCGTCCAGCAGGTAGGCGATGATCACGCCGGCCATCACCGGGGCGAGCATTTCGCCCAGTGTCATCATGACAACAAAACCCGCAATCAACAGCAGGGCCAGAATGACGACCTGCGGATCGGATATATAGCGGTTATACCAGTCGCGAACGATATTCATGAATTACTGCCCCGCCTGCTCCCTGAGCTTGCGGTAATGCTCACGGAATATATCCTCGAGCTGGTCTATGACCTGCGCGGGATCTGTACGCTGCATGATATTCCGGGCGACCAGTTCCGAGGTGGCGGTCAACATCTCGGTCTTGCTCAGCATGGGATAGGTTTGCGACAGGCGCTTCAGTCCGGCCACCACACTCTCCTGCTCCGGCCGGACGATCGGGACGGGTTCGGGTATTTCGATTGTCTCTTCCCGGCGCGTGACCGTGGCGTTTACCCCTCGCTGGCGGAGAAATTCCGCGAAGGCCAGCAATGTCGCCTGCGCGTCGGGCCCCAGCAACCGGAAGAGTTCCAGCAACTGCTGCTCAGACGATGCCATCGCTAGCGCGTCCGTAGTCATCCGAATTCAAGAGCGGTCACGGCTCAGGTGTCATCGCGGTGCGACAGGCAATAGGCGCGGGCGAATTCGAGCAGCTCATCCATGGCGCGCTGGCGGAATTTCTGTTTCTGGTGCACGAAGGTGAACGGGCGCTTGATCTGAGGATCCAGTTCCAGTGCCACCAGCGTACCGAGCTGCAATTCCTTGTGAATAGTCACTTCGGAGACAATGGCGACTCCCATCCCTGCCTCAACGGCACCCTTGATGGCCTCCGGGCTGCCCAACTCCATGGAGATGTGCACGTCACTGGAATTCATTCCCTGTTCAGTGAGATATTCCTGAATGACTTCACGTGTTCCGGACCCCTCTTCACGCGCAATGTAGGGATATTCGAGCAGTTCCGGTACCTTGATCTGTTTTTTCACCGCCAGCGGATGCTGCGGCGTCACGATCGCCACCAGCCGGTCCTTGCGGCATTCCTCCACCATCAGGTTTTTGTTCAGCACCGGCGATTCCACGACACCCAGATCGATGTCGTTGTTCTCCACCATCGAGACGACGCCGTCCGAATTCGACACCCGGAGATGGACATTCACATCCGGGTACTTTTTCTTGAAGTCACCCAACAGGGCGGGCAGCATGTACTCGGCGATGGTGGTGCTCGCCCCGATGATCAGCACCCCCCGGATCTCGCCGGTCATATCACGCACGGCGTTCTCCATCTCCGCATAGAGATCGAATATCCGGTCCGCGAATTCAAAGACCCGCTGACCCGCCTCCGTCAGGCTGATGCGGTTATGGGTACGGTCGAACAGACGGGTGTTGAAATACTCCTCAAGCTGGCGGACCTGGAAGGTCACGGCGGGCTGCGTCATGTGCAGGCTCTCCGCCGCCTTGGTGAAGCTCAGCAAACGGGCAACGGTATGAAAAACCTGTAATCTGCGATCAGCCATAGTCTCATTCTCATACTCAGTGGAGAGAGCCGAGCAATAAACCCGAAAGCCGGGTATAAATCATTGAGACTATAAAATAAATTCATGCCTTACACCAACCCTATCAGGCAGATGGCATGTGGTGGACTACCGGACGGCCTTCCCGCGCCCCGGAACACCAGAGATCGGGAATGCGGTTCAGGGATTCGGCAGGTCAGGCGTTCCGGGGCAGGCAGGAGACGGAAAAATGAGGCGATATATCAAATGAGGGAGATGGATGGGGTGATATACCGCCTCGCGAAACATCCGATTTATCATTGCAGGAATATTGTTACAAGGAAACCCTGACAGGGGAATGCGGCATAGTGTCGCAGGCCGCAAGCGACAGGTTGCCCCTCCGACAAGGGCCATGCATCATGACCGTATGAGTGCCGCCGTTGCCGGGAAGCCTGATTTAACGACACGCCAGAACCTGCGGCGGCTGTTTCTCCTGCGCAATTTCACCATCCTCGGCATCATCCTCGGCCTCAGCCTCGCTGGAGGTGTCCTGAACCAGCCACTGCCCGTTATTCCGCTGGCCGTCATTCTCCTGCTGCTCGGCGGCCTGAATATCCTTACCTGGCTGCTGTCCAGAGCCGATTCGGCGGTCAGTGATGCGGCGATATTCAGCCAGTTGCTGCTGGACGTGGCAGCCGTCACCGGCGTCTTCTATTACACCGGCGGCGCGAGCAATCCGTTCATCTGGTTCTACCTGCTGCCGCTTATCATCGCGGCAACCATCCTGCCGAGGGTATATACCTGGATCATGGCGGGACTGACGGTGACATGCTACTCGGTACTGTTGTTCCGCTATGTCCCCCTGCCCCACGATGCCATGCACCATGACGGCGGATTCCATATGCACATCGTCGGCATGTGGCTGGGGTTTCTCATCAGCGCGGGATTTGTGGCCGTAACCATCGTGGGCATGGCGCACAGTCTGCGGGAACGCGACCGCAAGCTGGCCGAGGCGCGTGAACAGGCTCTACAGAATGATCGGTTGGTCGCTCTGGGCTCCCTCGCGGCCGGTGCAGCCCATGAACTCGGCACCCCGCTGGGCACCATGGCGATTCTGATCAACGAACTCGAACAGGAATACCCCGGTGAGATCGACAGGGTTCTGCATGACAAACTGGGCATCCTCGGACAACAGATTGCACGCTGCAAGCAGGCCCTGTCGGTCATCTCCGCCACGGCAGGCGTAAACCGGGCCGAGGCAGGACATCGCATGCCAGTGGTCGACTATGTCCGGCAGGTCGTAGCGGAATGGCAAGCCCAGCGTCCCGGAGTATCCCTTGACGTCCAGTTGGACCAACAGGCCCCGAGTGGCGAAATCATCGCCGAACGCACCCTTACCCAGGCGCTTGTCAACGTATTGAACAATGCAGCGGACGCCTCCCCGGAAGACATCCGGCTGGAAGCCGCATGGACAGTATCCAGCCTGATGCTGGTCATTTCCGACCGCGGCCCCGGACTGCACGAGGGAGTATCGAGGCAGTTGGGCCGGCAACCCGTTACCACCAAGGAAGATGGCATGGGTGTCGGTCTATATCTGGCCCGTGCCACGGTTCAGCGCCTGGGTGGCACCCTGTCCATCCGCAACCGCGAACAGGGAGGCACGATGACCCGCATCACCCTGCCGCTGCTGGCGCCGGAGACGACGAACCAATGAGCATGGAAAACAACTCGCCGCCGGATGACAGGCCCATTCTGCTGCTCGTCGATGACGATGCGCTCTATTGCACGGTTCTCGGAGATGCCCTGAGAAAACGCGACTATGCGGTATACACCGCGCATGACCTGACCACCGCCCTGCAGTTAGCGCGGGAACAGCAACCCGAATTTGCCGTGGTTGATTTGCGCATCGGAAGTGAGTCGGGACTGGAACTGGTCAAGCAACTGGCGGCAATGGATGAGAATACCCGCACCATCATGTTAACCGGTTATGCCAGCATCGCCACGGCCGTGGAGGCCATCAAACTGGGCGCCGTTCACTACCTGACCAAGCCGGCGAACGCAGATGAAATCGTCGCGGCCCTGCAACGCGCGGAGGGTGATATCAGCGTTGCGCCTTCCGAGCAACCACTGTCAGTCAGGCGGCTGGAATGGGAACACCTCCAGAAGGTGCTGCTGGAACACAACGGGAACATCTCGGCGGCGGCACGCGCGCTGAAAATGCACCGCCGCACCCTGCAACGCAAGCTCGCCAAACACCCGGTAAAAGAATAGACATCTGAAGCCCCGGCAACAGGCCGGTGTACAGTCATACTGCAACAAGCTCATCGCAAAGACGCAAAGAGCGCAAAGCGTTTGATTTTTCAGTTAAAGAATTTCTCTGCGTCCTTTCGGCAATTGCTCCATGCATCGACTAAAGCGCCTACTTCTGGTGCTCTACCTCCTGCATGGCCCAAGCCAGCTTCTCGACCGGTTCCCGGTCTCACCTTCTCCCTGCAGTCGTGCGTCTCTGCGG
>Ga0210073_1000077_pt1 | contig 19812 bp, 17 predicted proteins | sample Browns_ThreeSqC__2_FD_184853 | JGI IMG/M metagenome (GOLD analysis project Ga0210073, IMG submission 184853) | Wetland microbial communities from San Francisco Bay, California, USA, that impact long-term carbon sequestration - Browns_ThreeSqC_D2... | ecosystem: Environmental > Aquatic > Marine >...
CGAGCCGATGCCATGGCGCTGCCGTTTCGGGACGCTTCGATAACAGACATCTGGGCGAGCCATATTCTGGAACATTTCCGCCCGTCCCAGGTCCAACTCGCGCTTCGGGAGTGGCGGCGTGTCCTCGTTCCTGGGGGGATCGCAAGAATAGCGATTCCGGATCTCGATGATGCGTGCCGCGCGTGGCTTGAGCGCCGACCTTGCGCGATGAGCATGATCTTCGGCGACTTCGAAGGTCAGCCGGGGCAGACGCACTATTTCGGCTGGGGGCCACTTGAGCTTCGGGAAGAGTTACTGGTCGCTGGCTTCGAGGTGCTGAGCGTCCAGACGATTCGCGAGACAGCCGAGCACAATCTCGGCGGAACCTACTGGCACAACATGGTGAACATCTTCGCGGAGGTTCGAAAACCGGCATGAGCGATCTTTCCCCAGACCTCTTCGGCATCGAGCCCGATTCCGTGCTGGTCGCGTGTCCGACCTACGACGGGCTCGCGAACTGTCTCGACGAGTATCTCGCGGCCTTCGATGCGCTTCAGTGGCCACGCCGAGCACTGATGCTCGTCGACAACACCAACGACGGCGGGGCTTACGCGCGGTCGATTCGAGACAAGGTAGAGGCGCGAGAGAATCGGTCCTTGAAACGCATCGAGCCATCGAGCGATTGGGAGGACACCTTTTGCCGAGCGTGGAACGTCATCCTGACGCACGCTCTCTGGAACGGCTACACCTGGGTCTGGTCACTCGAGCAAGACGTGATCTGCAAGTCGCCACTGGCTCTCGACACTCTGCTCAACGTCGCGTGCTACATCAAGGCGCCCTTCGTGACACACACCTACCCGTACCACAACGGGAAACCTGGATTTTACCAGGGCCTCGGCTGCACGCTGATGAAGACCGAGCTGCTCCAGGGCGCGCTCAACTACGCCTACAAGCGGATCCCGACCGTTGAGGGGTCCATCTACGACGTGGCGAAGCGAAACAGCCATGCGGTCCTGCATCAACTCCTGCCGATCGAACACCGCGACGCACCGGGGCGTCACTGGCAATTTGAGAGAACAACGAACGACGAAGTGGCCATAGGCATCGAGGCATAGCGTGGCGGATCGCTACTTACTCGAATCAAGCGCGACCGATGGGTACTTGCTGGAGGATGGCTCCGGCGTCCTGCTCATCGATGCTGTCGTCCACGCGCTAGCTTCTACGAGTTCAGAAGCGACTTCTGGTGATTCGCGTCTCATCGCGACTCGCGTCGCTGCTTCAGTTGCCTCCGAAGCGACATCACTCAATGGCGCTCTCATCGTCTCGCGGCCATCTGCCTCCATCGCCTCGGAAGCAACCGTCTCCGGTGGCAATCTCATCGTCTCCCGTGTCGCGGCGTCCTCCTCCTCCGAAGCAACCTCCCTCAACGGGAACCTCAACGGCACCTGGATCCGTGCCTCCACCGCGTCAGAAGCCACTTCTGGAGCAGGCCAACTTCTCGCAACGAGGGTAGCGGCCTCCATCGCCTCCGAGGCGACCTCGAATGGCGGCGCACTTTCGATCCTGAAGTTGGTGGCGTCCTCCGCCTCCGAGGCAACCTCCCTCAACGGCGGCCTCATCGTTGCTCGGGCTCTGGCTGGCCTGTCGAACGAGGCAGCATCTGGCGGATCTGCCCTCACGGCTCTCCGAGCCATCGCGTCGGCTCAGTCTGAGGCTTCGAGCGGCGGATCGGGGCTCACCCAACTCAAAGTGATTGGTGCCCTTGCCTCTGAAGCGACTTCCCTCAACGGCGGTCTCATCGTCGCTCGGGCTCTGGCTGGCGCTATCAGTGATGCTTCGAGCGGAGGCGCGGATCTCACTGCGCTTCGCGTTCTCGCATCCATGGCGTCGGAGGATACATCGAGCGGCGGTGAGTTCAGCCAGGCGTCGGGAGGCGTTGCATCCGGCGCGGCGGAGTCGGAGTCTGGCGGTGGATGCCTCATTGCCCTGCGAGTCATTGCATCGGCAGTGTCTGAAGATTCCGCAGGCTGGGGCGCTCTGGAGGTTCCGAGGCTTCTGGCTGGCGGCTTGCACGAGTCGACCTCGACCGGTGGATTCATGGTCGTTGCCCGAGCACTTGCCTTGGGCAGCGCAGAAGCGACGACCGGAGGGTCCGCGCTCACGGCTACCAGGCTCCTGTCGGGTGCCTCCTCCGAGCCAACATCAAGCGGAGGAAACCTCGTTGCACCGAGGCAATTGCGATGCGGGATAGTGGAAGCCTCCGCGGGTGGGGGTAGTATTGACTCCTATCGCAGGAGCAGGCTCAGAGTTTTGATCGGGGCAGATCCGACCGCCAGAGAACTCGTTGGAGCTACATTCACAGTGGGCTAGAAAACACGGATGGAGATAGACGATGGACTTGCATTCACGATTCGGCCATATTTTCAAAGTTGTCTATGATCATCCGGACGGGACACACTGGGAAGATACATTTCATAACACGGTTCCTGACGTTGCTCACAACAACATCCTGAGTGTGATCTACGGGTCCACTGCAAAGGCGGCAGGATTTTATCTGTTGCTCGTGACTGGTCCTGGATCCGGTAACACATACGCGGCTGGTGACACGATGGCGGCGCATGCCGGATGGACAGAAGCGGTCCCATATTCCAACTCGACTCGTGTAGCGGCGACGTTCCCAGCAACAGCATCTGCCAAGTCGATCTCGAACTCCGGCTCTCCAGGAGTCTTCAATATCAACGGTACTGCAACAATCGCTGGCATCGGCCTCACTGATGACTCGGCCAAGTCAGGCACAAGCGGAACACTTATGGGCGTAGGGAACTTCGCAACCGGAGACAAAAGCGTAAGCAGCGGCGGGACGCTCACTTGTACTTGCACGGCCTCATCAAGCTGATCTGATGACCTACAAGTCCCCAATCAATTATCGGCCAACTCCGGCCCACATTCCCAGTGAGGCATTCACTGTCTCAGGTGGCTTCGCCCTACTCGCGGAGGCACCACCGGACCCGGTGCAGTATCCAATCATCGTGACCGTAGCTGGCAATCCACGGACGCGAGTGGATGTCACGCCTACTGCCGGGCAATATCGCATCCTGACTCAGACGCTACCAGGTCCAGCGGTGGAATGGCTCTCGGTCCTTCAGTTCCATGCCTCGGACGAGGGACTCTCCGGCATCGCGGACTACTACGGTGCTGGAACGATTCTCTCAAGCCAGTTCTTCGACATGCTGGTTGCGTTCCTGACGCCGCTCGTAGTCGCGAGTCAAGTGAGCCTGCCGCCTCCAACCATGGCCCAGTCCGAGCGAGGCCGCCGTGGAGATGTGGCGTTCCTGGAAGACGGTTCCGGATTCTTCTCTGACGGAGCCGCATGGGTTCCGTTCGTGGGCGGCGGTGTCGCGGGATCGTTCGGATCGCTCACGCTTGGGATGGTGTTCGGGTTGGCGCTGGATGCTGGATACGTCGGCCCTGACTTGGCAGGCAGCACCGATCTCTCTGCATCGTTCGGGATGACGTTCGATGCAACGTACGACGCACCTGGGGCTTGGAGTGGCTCGCTCACGCTCGCGCAAGTGCTCGGGGTGACGATGGATGCGAGCTATCAGGCGGGGGGCGGTTCATCTCTTCTCACTGATCTCATCAGCTATTGGAAGCTCGATGAGTCTGCAAATGCAAACGCCACCGATGCGCTCGGGGTCAACACCCTGACGAGAACCGGTACTGTCGGAACCGGATCTGGGAAGGTCGGCACGGCCAGAACGTTCACAGAGACCGTGAACGGAGAGCTGTCGAAGAATGCGTGTGTCAACATGCCGACCACGGGCTCGTTATCGCTTTACTTCTGGGTCAAGACACCAACCGGAATCGTCCAAGCAGGTAATCAACCGATCACCGTCTTTGCGAACCCAGTGACCGGAAGCGGTTTGCTGTTTAACTACACTCCTCAGTACAACGACGGGCAGGACGATCAGCCAGACGGTCTGTTCTTGGGGCGCTATGGCACTGCCAACTCGACCATCAGCGCCACGCCCAATCTCAGTTTGAGCACATTCGCTGCGTTTTACATTCAGTTCGATTCACCTACAGGCAAGGTCGCCTATTCCATCAACAACGGCTCACTGACAGTAGCGTCCTCTGTTTGTACCTCACCAACCAATCTGAACAATGGCACCATCTCTCTGTCTTCTTCCGCACCTGTATCACTCGATGAGGTCGGGTTCTGGAATCGCATCCTGACCTCAGATGAGCGTACGTCGCTCTACAATTCTGGAAACGGTCTGACCCACCCGTTCAGCTAGGAGACTCGATTGAAGCGCATCCTCGTTCAGTTCTACGTCTGGCAACCGGAGGAAATTCCGGCCATCTGCCAGAGCGTAGGTGCTGTTGACGATGGATGGCGCATTCCGATGGTGCGAACGTTTCGCATCGACATCGCTGACGAAGCTTCAGAGGCGGCAGTTGTGACGTTGCGCTCCAACCCTCTTGTAAAGAAGGCTGTCATCGATGATGAGTTCTGGGCTGAGAACCACGGTTACTATGCTTCCAGCAATGACCCTCTGATCCTCAGTCAATGGCACCTCATCAGACACAGCGTCTTCCGAGCCTGGAAGTACACGAAGGGAGATCCAGCAATCAAGGTTGGATGGGTCGATGAGGGAACTTGGCCACATGAGGATGTGCCATGGCCACAGGGATGGAATGCAGCCTCCCATACCAACGACCCTCGGTGCCTTTATCCGTATTGGAACCCTTATGCTGACCCGGTCACATATACGGTCCATGGCCTCGTTACGATGGGCTTAGTTGTTGCTCAAGGCGACAATGACACTGGAGTCTCTGGAGTAGCCCCAAACATCACTCCCTACATGACCACCCCGGTAGACAGCGGTGGGTCATGGCAAGACTACCTTGGCAGCCTATCTCGCATCTTGGAGTGCCTTCAGAAGCAGCTGGATTTCGGATGTCGTGTCTCATCGAACAGTTGGGGCGGGTCGGTGCCAACGGACGAAGCCTTTATCATCATCGCGGAAGCCTATGAAGCTCTTTGGGATGCAGGTTGTGTGATTGTTGTATCTGCTGGAAATCAAAGCAATCCAATGGAGGTCATCAGCGAGATTTTCGGCCTCATGGTTCCGCAGGACATCTCGATCCATCCTGAGCTGACAACACCGGTCCCGATCATCATCTGTGCGTCCATCGAACCTGACGACTCGGGCGGCCAATTCAGGTATTGGAGTTCGTACGACCACACCAGCCTGCCAGTCAACGAGCCATCGAATTACGGTCAACGCATCGACATCACAGCGGCTGGTTATCAGATTTTCACCGCTGACATCCCGTTCATCGGTGAGCCACCGGTCACCAGCACGAATTACGCTTGCTTGCCAGACGAGAACGCTGTACCGCCTTGGCCTCGTGCACCTATCGATGTCGAGAACACCGAGCCACACTGCGGCACTAGCTTCGCAACCCCGCTCGTATCAGGCGTCTGTGCACTCATCTTGTCGGTGAACCCCTCGCTCACACCACAGCAAGTCAGAGACATCGTTCTGGGTGCGACTGATGCAGGGCGCTTCCAGGGGTACGCCTACCCTGGTGGCCAGTGGTACGGCTCTCCCTACCCCAATGGCATCCCTGCCTACTCGACGATCTACCCCAACGCTGGTGTCCTCAATGCAGCTAAGGCCGTCCAGAAAGCGCTCACTACGGTTTCTGGCAACGCAGGGTTACGCTACCCCTACTTCAATGCTTGGGGTGATGGTGCTTCGCACTCGGTCACCGATGGCGTCCTAACGACCACGCTCAACGGCTCAGTCTCCATTGAGGTCGGTGGCTACTCGTCCGATGCAATCACTGGGGTGGAGCTTTGGATTGGCGCGAACAAAATCTACGACGGACCTCCCTCCGTGTTCACAGCGACAGCCACCAGCACCGGGTCGCCACAGGCGCTCAAGATTGTCGCGAAGACCGCTGGTGGCTCGACAGAAGAGTCCTTCTCGGACTTCGTCGTTGATTTGCTGGAGTTGGGTCCACCGGACCTATTCGGCTCACTCGACCTCTCCTTCACGACCGATTTCACCTTCGACGCCATCTTCGAACCAGCACCAGAGCCACAGACACCCGTCAATCTTCCACGCAACCTCACCCTTGGTCGGGGCTATCTCTACGGAGCCCCGGAGAGCGGGCCGTCCGTGTTGCCAATTCGCAGAAGTCGCCGCATGGTATTGGTCGGGTCGGATCCGTCATCCAAAGCGCTGGTCGGAGCCAAACAACCATCCAAAATGGTTCTCGTCGGAGGAGCCTGAATGCTCTCACCATTCCGAACGAAACGCGGCGACACTGATACAGCACTGTCTATCCAGCTCATGCATGGCAACGGCACGCCGATGGATCTTACGGACATACCATTGTCAAGCATCATTCTGTACAGGCAAGACAGGCAGACAAAAAGAGTTTCAAGCTTCCCTGCTTCCGCCTTCGACGATGTTGATTCGGGTAAGGTGACATGGTTCATCACGTATCCAATGGTTCAGTACGTGGCTACGTACGACTGCATCGTGAAAGTGAGAAGACCGACAGGAGAAGTGCAAACATTCCCAGTGGATGAAAATGATCCACTGGTCTGGATCGTGGGGAAGGATGTGTGATGCGAACCTATGTGTGGATGTCAGTCTTTGTGGCTCTACTGGCAAGAAGTGTGTGGCTCCAAGATGACCACATTGACCTTGCATTCTATGTGGCAGCCATCGGGATTGCGTGCGACGCAGTGGCTGACTGTTCGGCAATCATCATGTCGGCGCTGATTGAACGGGACAAGATCAGGTACAGGACTGAAGATTGAAACTCACCAAGGTCATAGTCAGGCACCGACCAGGCGTAGACGTTCGAGCGCTCCTGCGTAAGGCGTTCCAGTCTCTGGCGCATGACTGCGACGAGCACCTCGTGAAGGACGTCCAGGCGGACATCGAGCGCATGGACCCTGAGATGCGGAAGGTCTACCTCCAGATCCGTGGGCGATTCGAGGAGCAGGCCGAGATCGCTTTCGAGCAGGTCACGCAAGCCGCGCAGCAGGCTGTCGAGGCGCCGCCTCCAAGCGGTTGGAAGAAGCTGTTCGTCGGAGCGGCTCTGCTCTTCCCGCTCGCGGCGGCCGTGATTTCGAGGATCCTCCGGCCGATCTATGACCTTGCGGTAGCCGTGAACTACGAGCAATTCGGGCTCCGGCCAGATCCACGGTCTTTGCGTCGGTTGAGGCGTCTCGGGCTCATTGCTGGCAAGCCAAAGAGCCTGTCGGAATTGGCGTTCATGCTGGGCACCGGCAGGGACAGCGTGGATGAGCATCAGCGGATTGCCGTCGACCTCCTGGAGCGACGCGGGGCTCGGGCGATTACCGACATGGTGGATTCATTGGCTCACGACGTCGGCGGGATGCTTGAGGCGCGAGACGCGGACCTCGGGCGCTTGGCTGCGGCGGCGACCGAACCGAACAAGGCTGACGTTCGCCGGATGCTGGTCGCGGCTCAGCGGGACCGCCTCGGGTGGAGGCGGCTCAGGTCGGCGATGAAGCGGAGGTTCGGGGATCTCACGCGCGACTGGGATCGGATCGCTGTGACCGAATTGGAGGACGCGAATCAGACAGCTCAAGCGGTGCATATCGCCTCAACATCGCCTCGCGGGATGAGGACGGTGGTCTACCGGATCCCGAGGCCGGATGCCTGCCGCGTCTGCAAGAAGCTGTACCTGAACGAGGACGGCTCGCCGAAACGGTTCGTGCTCGGAGACCTGTTCGCGGCCGGGTCGAACATCGGACGGGTCGCGCCGCGGGTCGGGGGACGAGCGGATGGGGGTCGGAGACAGGTGTTGCAGGGGGAGCGGGCGGGGCAGGACGTGGAGGAGTATCTCCCAGTGATAGGGCAGTCGCATCCTTACTGTAGATGCAGGCTGGTTGTGGCGGAGGAGATGGTGTGATGCCTGTCTACTGCCGAAACGGGGCGTGCGGGAAGCTTTTGATCAAGGCTGACTTTGGTGGCGACGGCTACGTCATCATCTGCGATCTCATCGTTGTTACCGCCCATTCGACTGTCGCGACTTGCAAGCGCTGCAAGACCAAAACCACCCTCCCGCTTGAAATTCGCCTTGGAAGTGCTATTGTAGGTTAGGTTTTCTACAATCGAATAGGCCCTTTCTAGGGGCGAGAAGTCACGCAGCTTCTCGCCCTTTTCGTTTTTCCTGGGACTGGTTTCCATGCATACAACTGCACCGGCTCAATCGGGTCTCGACCCGCTCTTCTGGATGCCGATTCAGAAGGCATACGAGTCGAAAGAGATTCTCGATGAGGACGGACAGCCATCTCGTATCATCGAGGGCTGGGCCAGCGTGGATGATGCTGAGCCGGATCTCCAGAATGACTTCGTCAGTGTTGATGGGATCGATGACAGTCTGTTCTTGAGAGACAAGATCATCAAGGGCAAGCGCTGCAAGATGGGTGCGATCAATTGGGCGCATTCGGACGAGCCTGAGCATCACCTCGGTCGGCCGATCGCAGCGCACAAGGGCGAGAACTTCTACCACATCGAAGCCCGCCTCGATAAGGGTGGCAAAAGCGATTCGATCTGGGAGAAGCTCCGCCTGAACAAGCCGCACGAGCACGGCTTTGGGTTCTCGCTTCAGGGCGTCGCGAAGGCAAGAGACCCGCAAGATCCGCGGCGCATCACCAAATGCTTCATTCACAAGATTTCGATCACGCCCCAGGACATCAACACGAAGACCTGGGTGGATGTGCTCCACAAAGGGCTGGACTTCCGAAGCATCGAGTTTGTCTCGGACGAGTCGGCCAGCCACAAGGAGGGCGAAATGTCTCGACAGGCTCGAGAGGCGCTCGTAGTGGGCGCCAGCAAGGTGCTCGGCCGGCAGGAATCGGGGAAGGCGTCTCAGCTCTTGAAGAAAGGTCTCCGCATGCTGGGTCTCGGCGAAAGCGACGCGGCGCGCTTGGCCGAAGAAACCAAGACAGCCCTCAAAAAGGGCTACGACGACAAGGACGATGACAAGGACAACGATGACAAGGAGGAGCCCGTGGCCAAGGGTGGTTGCGCTCACGAAGGAATGAAGGGCAAGCACTGCTCGGACTGCGGTGCTGCGATCAAGAAGAGCCTGAACGTCCTCGATTTCGTCTCAGACGATCCGGACGCTGATCAGATCATGGACGCGACTCCGTATCTGCGGCGTCTCGCGAAGGGCGTCTCGGTCGGCCTGGAGAATCTGTCCGAGACGATCGACAGCGTGCTGGAGCCGCTGGCAAAGGCGAATGCCGCGTCTATGGCTCAAGTCGAAGAGTACAAGGATCTCTCCAAGAAGATCATCGATGCCCAGACCAAGGCTGAGCAGGAGCGCTCGGACCTGAAGAAGTCCATTGAGAGCATCGTGGCAGTGCTTGGAACGGCCGGGAAGCAGCCTGCCGAGTCCATCCGCAAGAGTGTGGATGGCACGCTGGTCGAGGACAAGACGGCCAAGCGCGAGATCCAGGCGATGGAGCCGATTCCCGGAGAGCCTGGCATGGTCCGCTATGCGGCGATCGACACTCCGACGCGCATGAAGCTGGAGCAGAACATCCAGAAGGCCGTCACGGACAATGCGCTCGATCAGGATCTGGCGGGCGTCTACCTGACAGATCTGCAAAAGAGCGGTTGGTTCAAGGCGTATGCGACTCCGGGCCTCGATCTTCTGAGAGCCATTCCATCGAACTGAGGGGCCAATCGCGCAACTCGCGCGAGTAACAAATTCCCTCTTCCAAGAGACCACCAGGAGGTAGGAAATGAACGGTATCGGGCTCCTCAACACGCTTTCCAGCTTGGGCTACTCGGGGAGCAGCCCTGAAGAGATGCTGCGAAAAGCGCTCACGACTGACCAGTACACTGGCCAGGATCCATTCGTCGATCCGAACGCATCGATCGGTGCGTTCCAGATTGAAGATCTGCAGCCGCTCCTGACCATGCAGACGGCTCAGCTCCGGGAATTGAAGCTCTGGAGCAAGCTGTACAAGAATGCCAAGAAAAACTTGGTGTGGCAGTACAACAATGAGACGTCCGTGGGCTCCGAGCGCAACTCGAACTTCGTCGGTGAGGGCGCGGTCGGCCAGCAGGAAGTCTCGGCCTGGGAACGTGTGCTTCGCTACATCAAGTTCGTCGCGGAGTGGGGCTTGGTCTCGCTTCCGTCGCAGATGGTTGCTCTTGGTGGTATCACTCCCGCAGAGCGCGAGATGGCTTCGAAGACCATCATGTCGAAGCACGTCAACGATCGCATCCGGCACTTGCTGTTCCAGAACGAGCGGCAGATGTTCTTCGCGGACGCGAGCATCCTTGGTGCCAATTCGTACAACGGCATCATCCAGCAGATCATCGTGAAGGCGACGACCGACGCTCTGACGGCAGATCAGATCATCGACCTGCACGGCGGGCCACTGACTCGCACGGCGATCGAGCTTGGCACCCAGAAGGCCGTCGACAATCACTTGATCGTCGGCGACAACGTGATCCTCATGGGTCCGACGGGTGTGTTCTCCAGTTATGCGTCTACGCTCGATTCGAAGGAGCGGTATCAGATCGCTCTCTCGGGCGAAGGCGACCGACGCATCCTGACCGGAACTCCGGTGGCCGGGCATGTGACGCAGTACGGACCTGTGAAGTTCGAGCATGACATCTTCATGTCCCGGACTCAGGTTCGCGGCGGCGTTCCAGCGACCGATCGCGGGAGCCCGGCGACGACTCTCACAGATCCAGCCTCTGTCACTCCGGCGAATATCGGAGCGAACGCGAATAGCGCGTTCTATTCGGACGACGCTGGCACCTGGTACTACACGGTGACTTCGCTCGACCTCGGTGGCGAGGATGCAGTCGGAACGCAATCGGCTGGCGTCACGGTCGCTGCGGGTGAAGCGGTCACGGTGACGATCGCGGATCCTGGCTCCGGCCCGACTCCGAACGGCTACCGGATCTACCGAGGCCGGCTCTCCGATTTCTCGGATCAGAAGTTCGTGAAGGATATCGCGAGGACCGGCGCGAGCACGGTCTACACCGACACGAACTACTGGATGCCTGGCTGCGACATCGCGGTGCAGCTCGACATGAGCCCGGAGAGTCTGGAGTACGCGCAGATGGGGCCGCTCATGCGCTTCAACCTGCCGTTCTTCGGTCTCGGCAATGCGTTCGCGATTGTCCTGTTCGGCGATCTTGCGGTCAAGAACGCGCGAAAATTCGTGGTCTACCGCAACATCGGGACGCAGAGCGATCAGTACCTCGAGTCGCTTCAGGCGGCTTGATGCTTGACTTCTGGGGGGCCTCCGTGGCCCCCTTGAGTCTGGAGATTGGGAAATGCAAGACACTTTGGTCAAAGTTTTCACTCACGCCCCGACAAAGATTCAGCACTACGATCGCATCATTCAGTTCAAGCGCGATCCAGAGTCTGGCCAGGGCGTCGCCGACCTCGATGAGGAGACGGCCGCTTTTTTCCTGAAGCGGGAGAAGGAGTACGGCAGGGAACCATTCGAGAAGAAGGAGCCCAAGCTCAAGCCGGGGCGGATACTCCTGCCGCCCGAGGCTGGACTGGTCTCGGACAATCTCGATCAGGAAAGCGTCAAGAAGAATCCGGTACCCAAGCTCTCGCAGACTGACCTCATCCGCAAGATGGAGGACGCCCAGAAGGCGCTCGTCAAGGCTCAGATGGGCATCAAGGATCCGAAGGAGGAAGCCAAGAAGCCGCAGGCTCTGGCTCCGGACAGCAAGCTCCCGGCGATCGAAACGGAGGAGTCTTCCGGCGCCACCGCTGTCAAGGTTGCTCTGGTCACTCCGGAAGCGGTCGTCGTGGACATCTCCAAGCTCGATGCCAAGCAGGCGGAGGGCATCATCAACGACACTGGCGACACGAGCGTCATCATGAGGATGGAAGCCCTGGAGCGCGCGAGATCGACTCCGAGGAAAAACGTCCTCGCGATGCTGACTCAGCGCCTCGGTCAAGTCGGAGGCACCTCCCCCGAGTAACCGCTCAACACCATGCCACTCAAGGCGTGAGGAGACGAAACAATGAGCGCTGCAGCAGCCAGAACCAGACTGACGCGACCTCCGAAGAGTGACCCATCCGGAGAAGTCGCCGCCCTGATCGACGGCTTCAACAAGGTAGTCAAGCAGCTTCGGCAACGAGTCCGCGTTACCGAGCGCACCCTTCTTCCGCCCAAGCCGGCCGCAGCAGCGACCGCGACGTATCCGGTGTTCGTGGCCCCGTGCGACCTCGAAGGCTTGGCGATCTCCCTGCTCTCAGGCGCTGGAGTCACCGGCAACACCTCGAATGGCAACAACATCAACATCGTCAACCTCGGCAAGTCCGGAGTTGCGGTTGAGATCGGCAACTACGATCTCATCACCACGAGCGACCTCACGGCGGACGTGCCGTACTTCATGTCTCTGTCCAGCAGCTCGATGAAGGCTGGCGATGTTCTCGGCATCGAGTTGGAGAAGGTCGGAAACGGTGTTGCCTTCACCGATGATATCGAAGTCATCATCACCTACTCTCCGAAGAAAACGCGGCCTGTGAAACAGCGCCGATCGCTCTTGGTGGTTCCTCCGCAGGCCGCTGCGGACGCAACGACCCAATACCCGATCTTCGCGGCGCCGGTCGCGATGGGAGCGATCAGCGTCAGAGTCATTCCAGGCGCGGCCGTGACCGGCGTCACCGGCACGACCAAGAACCTGAACGTGATCCAGTACGACACGGCCGGCGCGAACCCGGTCGAACTTGCTCACTATGACCTGATTACCGGGAGCAACCTGGCGAAGGGCATTGCCAAGGGATTCGGGTTGGTTGGCCTGAGCGCTGCGCTCGATCGACCGATCAAGCTGGAGATCGAGGAAGTCAGCACTGGCGTCGCGCTTCCGCCGATGCTGGTCGTCGTCGATTATGAGTTGGCCGCGATTCCAGCGCCCGGAACGGAGTATCTCCAGCTTCTGGCGTCGACCACTGCCGCGGCTGATGCGACGAAGGATGTGCATCTCCTCTACAGGCCCGGCTTTGAAGCCACGGCGTTCTCTATCAGCATGTATCCGGGTGTGACGATCACAGGCCAGGCGACGAACTACTTCGAACTCAATGTGCTGTCAGGGTCGGCCGGAACAACCGAGCTTGCAAACTTCGACTTCTCAAGCGGCAACAATGCGCCTGCGATGGACCAGTTGGCGTTCACGCTCGCCGGAGTCGAAAGGATCATCGATCGAGATGACAAGCTGAAGCTCCAGATCAACAAGGTGAGTTCGGGCGTCATCCTCTCGACAATGCTTCTGTGCGTGGCCTACCAGGTTGTGCATCCTCAGCCTGCTCAGCAAGACCTGAACGAGATCCTGCTCCGATAGCCTCCAGTCAGAGCCCTCCCCACACAGGGACCGGACCCCGGTGATGCCGGCCCGGTCCCTGTTGCTTTTCGAGGTGCACCTTGGCCATCACGTCGCTGACCATCGAGAGCGAAAAGCTCAACCCGGACAACCCAAGCTCGATCGCCATCGGCGAACCGCTTCCCTACTCAGTTGCGGTAGTCACGGATTCCGGCGGCGCCTCGGGCGTCGTCGTGCTCGTGTCGATCCGGAAAGTCTCCGATGACTCGATTGTCCAGGGAGCCATGGGCCCGATGCAGCGACGCCACGAGTTCGACAGCATCCCGGCTGATGCTGAATTGGCTCTCGACGATGCATTCGAAGAGGAGACAAGCTCACTCCTGACGACCAAGGGGCTTGAGCTTGGGTCTGCTGGGGACGGAGACGGCAGATACTACCTCTACGCTGAGATCGACGGGTCTCCGAGCATCAACACCGGGACCGCCCTCATCTTCAAAGTTGCCCTGACGACGGTGTGGATGGTGCTCAACACGGTCTTCCCAGGCATCCCGTTCGTCGATGCCAACGACGAGCCGCTCGACGAGGCATTGATCAGGAGAGGTATTGCTCAAGCGATAGCTGGCATTGAAAGGGACATGGGGTTTTGGCTATATCCCAAGAGCATCAAGACAAAAGGCCTCGGGAGCCCGAATCCAACCGGCTACGATCTACTGAGAGATCCAGTCACGTACAAGAGAGACCACTTTGGAAGCAGCCCGATCAAGCTGAGAGATACGTATGTGAGTTCTGTCAGCAGCCTCAAGCTGTACTATGGCTCAGAACTGATCATCGACATTCCGAAAGAATGGATCAATCTGAGGGTGAAGTACGGGCATATCAGGCTTTTGTATTTCGCAAATCCAGTCGTTTCGAGTCCATCGAATCTGTTCCTAGTTCAGATGATGTCATGGAGAGGCAGGATCTCTGACGGTTGGTACGTGGAGTATAAGAGTGGATGGGATGAGACGATCGAGCCATTCCCGGCCGACTTTCTTGAGGCCATCGAGATCTATGTGACCATCAGGATAGCTACAGACTGGGGCGATGCGCTCAATCTTGGCATCTCAAACTCGTCTATCTCCATGGATGGTGTGTCAGCATCTCTTGGCAGGACTGCATCAGGAGTCAATGGGATTCTGGCAACGAAGCTCCAGTCAGCCAAGGACAGAAAGGCAACCTGGTTCAAGATGTTCTCCGCGAGATACAGACCGATCACGATCGCATTCCTTGGCGGGTAGTGCATGTCATCCAAGACCACAGCAAGAATACGCCCAGGTCGCGTGGAGTTGCGTCAGGCGGATCTGCATCAGTTCGTCCAGGACAAGGGGACGCTGGTCGACTGGGAGCAATCCATCCGGTGTCCCTGCGTCGACCTCGTCACGCGGTCTCCGGACCCGAGCCATGATCTTTGCAGGCTGAACTACGGGCGTCTGTACTTCCCGAAGCAGCCGGTCCAGATCATCGTCACGAATCAGGACTGGGCGAAGAACTTCATGATGGGCTATCCAGCGACGACCGGCACAGCGGCGTTCACGCTTCCAAACTACCGCACCGACAAAACGACCAAGGAAGAGTCGATCGGCGAGCCGTCCTATCCGGCAGACGGAGACCGGCTCACGCTGGCGAATGAGTTGGTGTGCATCTCCGACGAGGTGCTCATCAAGGGCAAGCTCACGAAGACGGGCATGTCGCTCGAAGTGTCTCGCTTCCGGAAAATCGTCGAACTGTTGAGGGTCGTCGCTCTCTCATCCGATCGGTCCTCCGTGATCGAGTACCAGGTTGGCATCGACGTGGAGGTAATTCCAGACTCGCGCGGAGACCTGCGCAAGCTCTCATGGATTGGCGCGGCTCCGGACGCTGCGTCACAGTACAGCATCCGGTATCTCACGAACCCAGAGTTCATCGTGAGAGAGATCGAGCCACGGTATCGCCGTGCGAAGGAGGGGCCGCTCCCTCCATTCATCCGGGCCTACCGGCTCGACCACCTGGCAGTAGCGACATGATCGAGATCGTCGTCGACATCACTGACCTCGTGCATTTCCGGGATCGGCTCGCGCGGGCTCAGATGGCTGGCTTCCCGAACGGAGTCAGTCAGCTTGTTCTTGGGATGGAGGAGATCCGCCAGGACTGGATCGACTACGTCCGAGGCACACTCGGAAACGAGCCGTACGCTCAGGAGCTTGAATCGGTCCCCGTCATCTTCCCGTACGGCGGTGACCCGCTGCAGGCGGCTTGTATCGGTGGGAAGATCGCGGGCGGCGTCGAGAACGGGTCGAAGGCTTGGGACATGAAGCCCGGATTCCTCGAAGGCCAGGCAGTCCACACGAGCGGTCCCAACGGCGAGCGCTGCGGGTACTGCGGTGAGATCCATTTCTCAAAAGAGACTCGCCGCTGGGTGAATGTTCCATTTCGGCACGGGACGCCCGGAACGACTGGACGGATCGGGGCTCCGATGCCAAGGGAGATCCATAAGGCGGCCAAGAAACTCAATCCATACACTGGCGGTGGCGTGTTTGGGCCTGGTGCGAAGCCTCGCGGAGAGAGGCTGAAGCCGCCTGGCATTGGGGCAGGCAGGGACACAGCCGAGTGGGGCCAGCGCACGCAGTTCAGGATCCCGCCCGGTGTCAGCACGGCGATGCACGGCACGACTGCTCCGAATCCGCGGAGCAAACAGGGCTACGCGACCTATACCTGGAAGACGGGGCTCTACAACGAGATGGTTCGCGTGGTGAGACCGAAGGGTAAGGGCGTTCACACTCAGTACATGACCTGGCGCCGCGTGTCAGATAAGAGCCCGGCTGAGTCTTGGTGGTACCCGGCAAGGGCTGCTCGGCCGGTTCGTGCGCTCATCGTCGACCGGAACCGGGAGAAACTCAAGGAGCGTGTGCGGTACGGAGTCGCCATCGACATGGGGTTGGCTCCGGAGACGCGGGGGTTCCCGTGGGCCTGAGCATCAATACCGACCTCGAATCGATCGTCCTCGTCGCGACACTCCCGAGGGAGATCGCCGTCCAATTCCCCGAGAAGGACGAGGACGAGACAACGCCGCACATCACGGTCTGGTATCAGGGCGCTCTCCCTGGCAATCGCTTCGACGAGTTCGAGGAGGCGTGCAGGATCGCCGTCGCCGAGCACGGCGCATTCGATGCCGAACTGACTGGCGAGATGTCCTATTTCGAGCACGCTGACCAACGAGTCGCGTTCGCGGAGGTGAGACCGGAGGATGCGTTTCAGCAGCTCTTCCTCAGCATCCAGCGCGAGACGATGATCCGAGGCATCGTCTCGGAGTCCGAGTACTACCAGGACGCCTGGAGCTATCGGCCTCACTCGGCGGTCGCCTACCTCCGGCCTGGCGAGATTTACTACCAAGCCTGCCCAGTGGGTTCGTTCCGGGTGACGCAGCTCGAGATGTGGGGCATCGGCGTCCCGCTCCTCCTTGACCTCTCGCCGCGCGAGGAATTGGTCCAGAAAGGCTGGAACCGCGCCTACTCACGGATGAACAAGAAGACCGGCGAGCGCACGTTCGTGGGCTCCCACTGGGACAAACGGACGAAGCAGCCAGAGCCTCCACCAAAGCGCCGCAAGCAGGCGGCGACGAAGCAGTCCGAGCCGCAGATGGCGCGAAAGCATGAGGACTTGAAGGACCGCATTGCTCAGTACTCGAAGGTGCTGCATACCGTGAAGAATCCCGAGCACGGAATCGACCTCGGGAAGTACTCCACACGAAGCGTCAAGCGGATCCTGCGTCAACAACTCGGCGCGGCTGTCATCAAGCTGCATCAGCACCGAATCGACCGAGCCGACGCGCTGACCATGGAAGAAGGGCAGGCCAGAGGCGAGGCGAAGACGACCGCTGGAGCCAAGAAGATCGTTGAGCAGATCCGCACGTCGGGCGGGAAGCTCCACGGGATGGAGTTCTCCAACGGCACGATGCACGCGAAGATCGTGAAGGAAGACGGCACCTACAAGACTCAGATCTTCGACGAGAACGGCGTCGCTGCCGAGCATGAATTCGCCAAGCCGTCCGAGGCGATCATGGCTCTCGCCAAGCGCGGCTACAGCAAGGCCGCTGGCGGCACGATGGACAAGCTCAAGGACACCGTCAAGTGGCTGTACGGCAACCGAGCGGCCGAGTCCATCAAACACGCGGAGCAACTTCGGGCCGGCGGGAACGAGTTCGGCGCCTCCGAAATCGAGCGTCAGTTCCTGGAGACGAACGGGACGAACGAAGACGAGATGGTCCAAAAGGACGAACTGCAGCAGCGTGTGTCGAAGCTGTTCGAGATGGGGCTGGAGGACTGGGACAAGGCCTTGAAGCAAGATCCAGCGGAGGCCTCTGAGGTCGCGCAAACACTGAAGAAACAGGATCCTGGGCGATTTGGTGAGCACGAGAAGCGCGTTGAGAAGATGGCGGTGAGCGAACTGCTTTCGCCAGAAGAGGTGCAGGACTCGATCCTGATGCGCTTCACGCTCGACGCGACACGGCGCGATCTGATGGATGCGGAGAACAAGTTCAAGCAACTCGTGAACGGGCAGCAGGTCGCCAGGCTCAAGCGCACTGATGTGAACAAACTGGCGAAGCAGTACATCAACCAGATCAACGAGGAATTCCGGAACAGGGGGATGGGCGACGTCGGGTCGGTGGATTCAGATCCATTCGTCACCTGGGCCAAGGGGATGGTCGAGGACCCGGCTACCCGGCCAATCGTCAAACGAGTCATGGGCCAGGACTATGTGGATCTCTTGAAGCTCTCGTCCAGAGAACAGCAAAGCGCCGAGCGCCGAGCTGTTCAGGAGAGAGTTGGCGGCGATCCATGGACTCCTGAGTTCATCGAGAACTGCATCAAGGTGCAGGCCATTGCGGCGCTGAGAGATAAAAGCACGACTCCGGTGACCTCAGACATTACGCTACCGGTGGCGGTGATTGACCACAACGGGAAGGACGTCGACCTGCCGATGTTCAATGACCCCCGGATCGAGCATCACTTCGGAGATGCCGAGTGGTCGAAGGCGGCGGTGGAGAGCATCCAGCACAGTGCCACTGAGCAACAGAAGTACTTGGACAACTGGCGAGACGGGTTTGACGACCTCGTTGATGTCAGCCGCAAGATCATGGCGCTCCGATACCAACTCAAAGACCCCGACTTCCACGAGTCTGATGATGGTCGTACGGCCAGTGAATTGCTGGATCACCTGAGCCGGAAGAGAGAAGAGATCTGGGGCGTCAAGACGCCAGAAACGAAGGCTGGCGACTTCGGGGATGTGGGCAGGCCGCAGGAAGAAATGGTTCCGTTCTGAGGGACAGTTAGATGTCAGTCTGGCTTTTGGTGAAGTCCTGGATCCGGGCGCATACCCGAAGGGGGCCGAAGGGTCTCATCCAGGTCAAGGCATACTACGACAAGCGCTCCAAGAAGCAGGAGCCGATCTCTGTTCGGCGGAAGGCACGGGTCGGCACTGGCGGTGATGCAGCCCGGGAGAAGCATCAGGAGTTGGTGAAGTACGCCCGCGAAATCGCTGATTCAATTCGAGCCATCGAAGGCGGGGACCAAGGATTCATCAAGACGCACCTGAAGGGAGTTGACCCGACTGAGGCTGTCGCGAACTTGAAGCATCAACTCAAGCACAAGATCTCCGAGATCAACCAGCACGGAGTCGACTATCGTGGCAAGCTTACACCTGAAGAGAAGGCGTCTGGTCTGCACAAAAAAAGCGGGCACTTACAGGACTTGCCGAGCGGTAAGGCTCTGCATGCGTCGTTTTCCGAGCGTGGCAACCACAATGACTTCAAACCAGAGGACCACGCCAATGCTGTGCTTGTCCATCAAGGTCTGGCCAAGCAGGCGCTGAAGCTCAAGCGCGATGCTGACGCCGTGCACCACACCGACCAAGCCAAGCAACATACGGACGCAGTGCAGCACCACGGAATGCAGCAGACGCTGCACGGGATGAGCGCGTTCGAGCAAAAGGTCGAGGCGCGTCGCAAGAAGGACCGGGAGAGGAAGCAGGTCGCTCGGGCGAAGGCAATAGAAGCGCGAGAGGCGAAGAAGGTGGCGGAGGCACCGCCTCCTCCGCCGCCTCCTGCGGCGAAAACCAAGAAACCTAAATTCGAGGCGTCTGGCGACAAGGATATCTCTGAATCTAGCGACAAAGACATACAAGACAAGATTAACGAACTGGGCAAGAAGTTCAAAAGCAGCAGAAGCAAGACAACCAAGCAAGACATAGAAATTGAGCTTGATAGGTGGGGAACCGAGCTGCATAAAAGAAGGATGGACCAGTTCGAACAGGGAGCCAGGGAGGATAGAAAGAAGAACATAGACGCTGGGTTTGTTGGGACAAACTACGAAAAGCATAAAAACAAGATACACACAGACGACTTCTATTCAACAAGCTTTAAAAGCCAGGATGTGCATGCATCGCTTAG
>Ga0210073_1000079_pt1 | contig 19659 bp, 18 predicted proteins | sample Browns_ThreeSqC__2_FD_184853 | JGI IMG/M metagenome (GOLD analysis project Ga0210073, IMG submission 184853) | Wetland microbial communities from San Francisco Bay, California, USA, that impact long-term carbon sequestration - Browns_ThreeSqC_D2... | ecosystem: Environmental > Aquatic > Marine >...
AAAGCCGGTTCATATGCAGCAAGACTACAAGAAAATGATCGACATAAAAAACCAAGGGCGTGCTATTTGCACGCCCTCGTTACTTGACAATCCCGGTGGTCCGGGCATGCAGGCAATGGTGCTACGACCAGTACCTGGTTTTGATCAGATAAACAGACAAACGTCGGATTTTTGTGCGACCGGCAGAAATGAGGTCGCTCCCACATAATCGGTCACTTCGGGTATGAACTCGCTGTTGTCAAACCCGAAAACATCGACGGTCATCTGGCAGGCCACCATCTTGACATCGGCCTCGAGGCACAGTTCACGCAGTTCCTCGATGGTGGCCACGCCCTTGTTCTTGAACGTCTTCTTCATCAAACCGGTAGCGACCTTCTCAAAGCCGGGAATTCCCGCCATGATCAGGTTTGGCATGGGCCACTGGATATCCTGGAACCACTTCGGACCGAACGGCATTTTCATTGGCATGGCCGGGTTACCCAGCGGACTGATCTGGGCGGGTATTTCCTTTTTCAGCAGCAGCAGGCCATAGAAAGTGAAGAAGATCTCAACTTCCCAGCCAAGCGCGGCGGCAGTGGATGCCAGGATGAAGGGAGGATAGGCCCAGTCAAGCGTACCCTTGGTTTGGATGATCGACATCGAAGGTGTCCTGGCCGCGTCAATCTTTTCCAGCTTCTTGGGTAGAAGCTCATCCAGCTTCTTGTCCAGCCATGCGTCCAGTTGCGCATTGCCCTGCATTTCATCAGCAATCGTTGACATCGATTTTCTCCTAAGTTGCGTGTATCCGGAGCGGATTAACCATTCCGGTTTTTAGAATTCACAGCAATAACTGTAGTTGCTACGACCCGTTGACGTCATGCAAATCTAGCTGGTGCGACTATGAGTGAGTCGTACGGATACACCGTAATTATAGCTTTATTCAGGTTATATGAGTTTTTTACTATATTCCTGTATTTTGTAGGGGTCAATTTGAGATCAGCACTGTTCCCACGGCAGCCCATGGAATCGCCAGCCCCCCGTGGTGCTTCGATGGTGGAGTTCGTCCAGCTCGCCCTCAAACCCCTCGGCGATATTATATACCTCCTTAAAACCATTTTCTTTCAATAACTTGCCTGCTTCCAATGAGCGCTTGCCGCTCCGGCATATGAGCAGCACCGGAGCATCGCTGCCGTGCTCCTCCACCCCGATTCCGCCCAGCATGACCTTGCGCACTTCGGTCAGAAAATGCGGGTTGACAATCCATTCCGGTTCATCGATCCACGCCACATGCACGCTACCCTTGGGGTGTCCGACAAACAAATACTCCATACTGGAGCGCACATCGATCAACACAGCCCTGGGGGACTCACCCAGTAATTTCCAGGCCTGCGCCGGCGTAAGCGTCTTCACCTTATTGGTCATCGTTCCCCCCTGTTGTTGCAAAGGCTAAATCCGGCATGAAACGCATCCGAATCCATTTTCCACGCGAGCGACGCTAAATAGCAATCGTCGATTCACTCCTCGCGCATACCGCTTGTCAGCCTTTACCGGTCTTCGGTAGTGTGCGGGGATGAGAAACCGCCCGCCCAAGTCCCTGATGCGCCCCATTGGTCACGCCATCAGTGATTTCGACATGATACGCGACGGCGACCGCATCCTGCTCGGCGTGTCCGGCGGCAAGGATTCACTGTCTTTACTGCACCTTCTGCTGCACCTGCAGAAGTACTCCCCGGTAGTCTTTGAGTTGGGCGTCATCACGGTTGACCCCCAGGTGGATGGATTTGATCCAGCTCCCCTGCGACCCTATATCGATGCCCTGTCGGTGCCCTATTTCTACGAACAACAGCCCCTGATGGAGCGCGCCACGCGACATATGAAAAAGGACTCCTATTGCAGCTGGTGTGCGCGCATGAAACGCGGAGTCATGTATGCCGTTGCCCGCCGTGAACAGTACAACGTACTGGCACTGGCCCAGCACCTCGATGACCTTGCGGAAAGCTTTTTGATGTCGGCATTTCATGCCGGCCAGCTTCGCACCATGAAGGCCCATTACCGGATAGACGCCGGGGACCTGCGGGTAATCCGACCGCTGGTCTATGTCCGCGAACGTCAGACTCAGGCTTTTGCTCAAACCATGGGACTGCCGGTAATCAGGGAAAATTGCCCTGCCTGTTTCCGCATGCCGACGCAACGCGAGCACATGAAGCAACTGCTTTCCAGCGAAGAAGCTTCCAATAAACTGTTATTCAAGCGCATTCTTTCTACTATAAAACCACTTATGAGCGGTGATCAAACTAAATCAGAAACATAACCCCCACTCTATAGTACAAATTGATATTTGTGTCTTTTAAATCCATATGCTGTCAATTTATCTCTTAAGTGTGGGATATATGTTTATAAAACACCGGAAATGCGCCGGATACTAATAAAATTCCTTCTTGTTTCATGTTCATGGCTGCCACTCGTGGTGAGTCACGCGTTGGGTACCGTTATCGGCTGGGTATTCACCCTGTTCCCCAATCGGGCCGCCCGTGATACGAAGACCAATATCGAACTGTGCTTTCCTGAGCTGACCCGATCCGAACAGCGCCGCCTGGTCCGCCAAAGCCTGGTCGAGACGGGAAAAGCCATCCTGGAAACCAGCGCGCTATGGATACGCCCAGGGGAAGAGGCCCTGCAGCTGATACGCCGCGTCGACGGACTCGACGTGGCGTTGAAAGCGCGCGAAGCGGGTTACGGGTTGATTCTTGCCACGCCTCACCTGGGCGCCTGGGAGGCGGCCGGGTTATATTGCGGCGCCACGTTCAGCATGACCTGTCTCTACCGGCCACTGCGGATGATCGAGCTGGAAGAACTGGTGCATGCTGCGCGCAGCCGACTCGGCGCAACCTGTGTCCCCGCCAGCGCCCGTGGCATTCGCACGGTCATCATGGCGACGGAGAAGGGCGGTACGGTGGCCATGCTGCCCGACCAGGAGCCGCGAAGCGGCAGTGGCCACTTCGCACCGTTTTTCGGGATACCCGCCTACAGCATGACGCTACTCGTCCGCCTGTCAAAAAAAACCGGAGCACCGATCGTGTTCACCTATTGTGAACGGCTTCCACGCGGTCGCGGATATCACCTCCATTTCCGAGAAGCACCGCAGGGAATCCATTCCATGGATACCGATACCGCAATCTCCGCAATGAACCGGGCGGTTGAGGGACTAATCAGGGAATGCCCGGCGCAATACCAGTGGAGTTATCGACGCTTTGACAAGCGTCCGGAGGGAGAACGGCCTGTTTATAACTGATGAATCTGTCGCCGTTAGTTCCACTCCGGCCCGGGGAGGAAGTCCGGCAATCATCCTGCCGACCCGTCCTGCTCTCTTTTTGTGAGCCGTTTGAGAAACACCTGCATCTCTTTCGCCGCCTGGACATCGCCCTTTTGCCGGGCTGCTGCAATGCCCGATTCATAGGCTTGCACCGCGCTCTCACTATCACCCAGCGCCTGCAAGGCCTTGCCGTATATCTTCCAGGCGGCGGAATATCCAGGGTCCTGCCTGACAGCCTGCCTCAGGTGCTCCGCCGCATCCTGCGCCTTGCCCTGCTTCAGCAGAACATTCCCGAGAGTAAGGCGCAGCAGCGGGTTGTCCTGACCTGCGGCAAGCATGGCTTCAAGATTTTCCTGCATGCCCATCTGCTTCTCCAGAGCACCGTGTTACACGCAACCCACAGTGCGTTCAACCCGGGAATACCACCATACGCCTCGTGTACGTTCCGTTTAGAAAAACGTGACGCCAACCTGAAACAGGCGTTCGACATCCTGTATGCATTTCTTGTTGGCCAGAAACAGAATGACGTGGTCGTCGGGCTCTATCACGATATCGTGATGCGCGATGATGACTTCTTCACCGCGTACGATGGCCCCTATGGTCGTGCCGGCCGGGAGCTTGATCTCATCGATGGTTCGACCGACCACCCTGGAGCTGTTTCGATCACCATGCGCGACGGCTTCTATCGCCTCGGCCGCGCCGCGGCGCAGCGAATGCACGACCACCACGTCCCCGCGGCGCACATGCGTGAGCAGGCTCCCGATCGTGGCCTGCTGTGGGGAAATGGCGATATCGATCGTCTGGCTTTGCACGAGATCGACGTAGGATGCGCGATTGATCAGAGACATTACCTTGCGCGCGCCCAGTCGCTTGGCCAGCATCGCCGAGAGGATGTTCGCCTCCTCATCATTGGTCAGGGCGCAGAAGACATCGGTGTTCTCGATGTTTTCATCCAGCAGCAACTCCTCGTCGGCCGCATCGCCCAGAAGCACAATCGACTTGTCGAGCTTCTCGGATAATTGGCGAGTGCGATCCTCGTTGCGATCGATAATCTTTACCTGATAGCGGCTTTCTATTGACATGGCCAGACGCATGCCGATATTACCGCCACCCGCCAGAATTACACGTTTCACCGGCTTGTCCAGCTTGCGCAGCTCGCTCATTACGCCGCGGATATGTTTGTAGGCGGCGATGAAGAAGACTTCATCATCGACCTCAATGACGGTATCGCCGCTCGGAACGATAGGTTTCCCGCGCCTGAAAATCGCCGCCACGCGCGCATCGGCTCCGGGAAGATGCTTTTTGAGATCACGCAATTCATGTCCGACCAGCGGACCGTCATAAAACGCGCGCATCGCAACCAGCTGTGCCCGGCCACCGGCAAAATCCAGTACCTGCAGCGCGCCGGGGTTATCGATCAGACGCTCGATATAATCCGTAACCAGCTGCTCTGGGCTGATCAGGACATCGACAGGCAAGGCTTCCTGCGAAAACAGTCGTGTATGTCTCAGGTATTCAAGGGATCGAACCCGTGCGATTTTTGTGGGCGTGTGGAAAAGCGTGTAGGCCACTTGACACGCGATCATGTTGGTCTCGTCGCTGCTGGTAACCGCAAGCACCATGTCCGCATCATCGGCGCCCGCCTGGGCAAGCGTCTCCGGATAGGATGCATGGCCTGTAACGGTACGTATGTCGAGTCGATCCTGCAGATCCTGGAGGATGGCAGGATTTTCATCGACCACGGTAATATCGTTCGCTTCATTAGCCAGGTTGGTCGCTACAGACCCGCCAACCTGGCCGGCGCCCAGAATTATGATTTTCATTGATGTGACCCGAATGCCGCGTTATCTGCAACCCTGGAAATACCGATCAGGCGGTATCATTCGGTCCCCTTCTTATGATCGATGCCCAGTGAGCGCAACTTCCTGTACAGATGCGTACGCTCCATACCCACGCGTTTGGCGAGTTTGCCGATACTGCCATCGCATGCACGCAGCTGGAATTCCAGATAATCCTTCTCGAACTGATCACGCGCCTCGCGTAACGGCAGGTCGTAAGCCAGGGTCGGCGTCTGCTGATCGCCGGAGTGCGCCGGCAGAGAGCTTATCGCGCGCTCAACCTCACCCAGCTCAATGACCTCGCTGGTACCGAGTATCAGCAGGCGCTGAACCAGATTCTTGAGTTCCCGGATGTTGCCAGGCCACTCATAGGTACGCAGGCGATTCTGCGCCGCGAAGTTGAAATGCCGGTAAGCCAGCTTGTCGTTGACCACAAAATAGTCGATGTAGAAATTCAGCAGGTCATGAACATCATCGGCATGCTCTTTCAGGTTGGGTATGTGCAAGGGGACCACGTTGAGGTGGTAATACAGGTCATCCCTGAACCTGCCCGCCGCAACTTCCTCTTCCAGGTTGCGTTGCGTGGTCGCGATGATGCGCAGGTCGACTTCCACATCTTCCTTGCCGCCAAGCCGGGTAAACGTGCTGGTCTGTAACACGCTCAGCAGGCGTGTTTGTGTCTGAAGGTCCATGTCGGCGATGTCTCCGATGCACAGAGTGCCGCCATTCGCCTGCTCCAGTCGTCCGTAATGGATGTTCTCGCCGTCTTCATGCCCGAAGAATTCGGCTGCGGAATTTTCCGGTGAGATCGAACCAACGGCTATTTCCACAAAGGGTCCATCCCGGCGCGGGCTTGACTGATGTATGTAGCGCGCAAACGTCCCCTTGCCTGTCCCGGGTTCCCCGTAAATCAGCACCCAGCTCTTGTGCTGTGCAATCTTTCGAGCGTGTTCCCGCAGTTGCTCCATCACCTTGCTTTTGCCGATCGGTTCGATCACAAGCTGTGCTTGCTTGCGAAGACCGATATTTTCTCTCTGGAGTTTGTCGTTTTCGAACGCGCGTTCGATCGTCAGAAGCAGCTTGGCGAGGGATATGGGTTTTTCGATAAAGTCATAGGCGCCCAGGCGTGTCGCCTCTACTGCGGTTTCAACCGTGCCGTGCCCTGACATCATGACGACAGGGCAGGGCAGGTCGCCGGATTCCGACCATTCGCGCAGGAGAGTGATTCCATCGACGTCTTCCATCCAGATATCAAGCAGGATCAGGTCCGGACGCCGGGTTCGGCGCGCCTTGCGCGCTTCTTCCCCACCTTCGGCGGTGGTTACCGTATAACCCTCATCCTGAAGAATATCGCGAACCAGATTGCGAATATCCGGTTCATCATCGACAACAAGGATGTGGCGCGGCGTCATTTCCTTACTTCCATTATTATCGAACTCCTGATGGGATCAGGTGATGGACAATCACACACAGCCAGTTCCTCATGCAACATTATATCCCAGTCTCATGCGCCGAAAGTATCCTGTTGTCACCGGCAGAATATGAATCCGAATGACAGTCAACCACTCCAGCTGATTGCAGTCGAATCCGGATGCGGGCACCACCTTCAGGATTGCTTTCCGCAGCGATCACGCCGCCATGTTCTTCCACGATCTTTTTCACAATGGCCAGACCAAGCCCGCTGCCCCTGGGTTTTGTTGAAACATAGGGTTCGAAGAGATTGTCAAGCACGCGCTCTGGAAATCCCGGACCATTGTCGTCGATTACAAGCTCGACGTATTCCCTTGCTGACTCGTCACCGGCATGAGTCGTCACCGTGATACAGGCCCCGGTCGTTTCTGCTACGGCTTCCAGGGAATTCTTGATCAGGTTGTGGAGCAGCTGCCTCAGTCTCCCGACATCACCTTCGATGCACGGGCGTAGTGCATCCAGTCGGGTTACCAGCCGCACCCTGGAGTCGCCGCCCCGGTAAAGTTCCAGCACCTCCTGCACCAGCATATTCAGGTCTACAGCCTCCATACTGATCTGTGGTACACGCGCATATTCACTGAAGGCGTTGACCATTTTCTTCATGGCCTCGACCTGGTTGACAATGGTGCGCGTGGCGCGGTCCAGCACCTCGACATCCTCCTTGTCCATACGCTCGATGAACCGTCGCCGCAAGCGTTCCGCCGAGAGCTGGATCGGCGTCAGGGGATTCTTGATCTCATGAGCAAGACGCCGGGCGACCTCGCCCCAGGCCGCATCACGCTGTGCCTGAATCAGCGCAGTCACGTCATCGAATACGATAACCTTTCCATCCTTGCCTGAATTGGTGCCCTTGAAAGAGGTGCCCCGGCACATCAGGACCTGACGTCCCTTTACTCCGAACAGTGAAACCTCTTCCTGCCACAGTTTTTTCCCGCTGCGATGATTTCTCAGAATCACATCGACGAACGGTCGCAAAAAAACATGGTCTCTTCCGGTTTCCGAGAGTGACCTGCCGAGATAATCCTTGATGTCGACGCCAAGGTTCTGGCGTGCCGCGCTGTTAACCGCGCGGATAACCCAATCCGCATCGAGGCTCATGACGCCCGATGAAAGGTTGGCAAGCACGGCCTCCAGATAGGCGCGCTGGCCCTCAACCTGCTGCTGGCTTTTACGCGCCTGATCGCGCGCCTTGGCAAGGCGGCGTGTCATGTCGTTGAAGGACCGCACCAGAAATCCCAGTTCGTCATCACTGGCGACCGGCAGGCGTTTGCTGTAATCCCCTTCGGCTATGGCACGGGTGGCTTCCGCCATGTCCGTGACAGGGGAAACCAGCCGGCGTGCGGAGTGGAACGCCGCCCAGATGGCCGCAAGCAGACTCAGCACGAGCACAATGGAAAGGGTCAGGGTATAACTGAACTTGAGTGGCGTTCGCAGATACGCCAGTTCCTTGTAGTGCCCGTAGGCGGACTGGACACTCTCCGCCAGCACGCTGAGACGTTCCGAAACCGTAAACAGCGCCTGCAGAATGTAAACCTCGCTGTCCTGGCGAGAGGAAAGCACCGGCACGAGCGCACGTGCAAACAATCCGGTATCTCCCACCGGATCCAGCCCGATATAATGTTTGCCATCGTGCACTACCTGAAGCATATCGTTGGATGGCCGGTGCGGAACAATGACTGTTGGATCAACACTGCTTGAGGCAATGATCCGGTTGTCACTGCCCAGCAGTGTCAGTTCTGCTGCACCGCTGCGCACCCGCAGGTCATAAAGGTTCAGTGAAAGGGTTGTCGCCGAAGATTGGGCTATCTCATCCGCAACACTCTCGGTTACCCGCAGGACATCGCGCAGACGCACATCAAGAGCGGTCCTGCTGAGATCCAGGGCATCATCGAGCGCCTGTTCAATGCGTACATCAAACCAGCTGTCGATACCGCTATGCAAAAACTGCAGGGAGAAATAGTACACGATGCTGACCGGCACCACCGAAAGCACAACGAAGGTGATGACCAGTCGCGTCGTCAATTTTGCGCCAACAGCCTTTTTCCGTTGCTGACTGATCAGCCAGATTATATTGGCGACCACGAGCGCACCCAGGACCACAAGGCCCATCGCATTGATCAGGAGAAGCAACGAATACAGCTCACCGAAACGCTCTGAATTATGGGTGGCGTCACTCATTAATGTGAGAGACGCCAGCAGCAGCGCGAACAGCAGCAGCATTGGCAAAACGCCGAAGCCGGTGCGTTTTACCGTGTCAGTTGCCATTGATACCACTCGCTGTCCATATCCCATGCTGATGAAACATAGGCCAGCAGCCGCATCGGGGTCGGCAGGGCCTCGATATCAAGGTTTCCACGCAAACGTATTGAATAGCTCTGCTTATCCTGCATCTGGCTGTAATCGAGGACGGGAAAGTCGTGCAGGAATCCCGCGGCCTGGAGAGCATCTTCCAGCTTGAGGTAGCTGCGCTGGGCGCCGGTAGCGAGGTCTTTGACAAGATAGGTACGGCTCAATGCGTGCAACTGTACTTGCCTGACCTGCTTGTATTCTGCGACCACGATGTCCCAGAACCATTTGTGCGTTTCCAGGGTTTGTATCTGCAACTCGAATATCAGGGGTATGCCGTTTTCGAGCGCCTCCTCAGGACCTGTATTCAGGTCGATGTTCATCCTGGCATTAAGCAGATACGACTCATCACCTTTATCTGTCTCGATTTCGGTAACCTTGAAGGCTCCCGACCCATCTAGCGCCGGGAGCCGAACCGGGACTAACAACAAAGCCACGGCAAGCAGCGCCATCATCGACAACTGTCCGTGATTCATGGAGACCCACCTGGCGGGTTTAATGGCTATTTGGCCTTGCGTACGCATGCGAAATAAAATCCGTCCAATTCCTCCTCACCCGGCAATATCTGTCGTCCATGGGCACAGTATCGACCCCACGACACCTCAATCGCCGTCGCCACGGCATTCGGATGAGCAGACAGAAAATGGTCGATTTGCCTGTCATTCTCCTCAAGCAGTACGGAACAGGTCGTGTACAACAGCATACCGCCGTCCGAAAGCAAGGGCCACATCGCCTGCAGTAATTGTGCCTGCCGGGATGCCAGCGCAGTGATATCCTGCGGCCTGCGCAACAGCTTGATATCGGGATGACGTCTTATCACACCGGTTGCCGTACAGGGCGCATCGAGCAGTATGCGATCAAAGCGCCGGCCATCCCACCAGCTTTCCGGGTTGGCGGCATCGCCCTGTAAAACGCGTGCTGTGAGACCGAGACGCGAGAGATTTTCCTCGATCCGTCGAACCCGGCCAGAATTGATCTCGACAGCCGTTAGGGACTCAAGACCGGGTTCGGATTCCAGAATGTGCGCCGTCTTGCCGCCGGGCGCGGCACAGGCATCCAGCACCCGTTGTCCGGCTGCCAGATCCAGCAAGCCGGTCGCCAGCTGTGCGGCGCCATCCTGTACCGAAACCCTTCCCTCGGAAAATCCGGGCAATGCCTCGACCGGCACCGGTGATTCAACAATGATGCCCTGGGCGGCATACCTCATTGCACGCGCCTTGATGCCATCCTGCTGTAACCGGACCAGATAGTCATCGCGCCTGATCTGCCGCTGATTCACCCGTAGCGACAATGGCGGACGCTGGTTTCCGGCATCCAGGATACGCTCCCAGTCCGCCGGCCAGTCCGCCTGCAACACGTCGATGAACCATCCCGGATGTGCGTGGCGCGCCTCGAGCGACTGCTCTGTCACGGCGTCCAGACGGACTGTTTCCCGCTGATAGCCGCGCAGCACCGCGTTCACCAGGCCTGAAGCCCATTCCTTCTTGAGTTCCCGGGTCGACTGAACGGTCTCGTTAACAGCCACATGGGAAGGCAATCCCATACGTGACAGTTGATACAGACCGGACAGCAGAAGGCAATACAGATCGCCGTCGCGCTGCCTGAGCGGCCGTTTCAACAACTGGTCGAGAACCGCCCTCAGGCGGTAATACCATCGAAGCGTGCCATAGACCAGCTCCTGCACCAGCGCACGCTCACGGGGATCGGCAACACCTTTCAACGCCGCCGGTAACACATCAGACAGCGATCTTCCGTCGTTGATGACCTGCGCGAGTATCCTCGCGGCACGGCTGCGTGCGTTCAGTGACACTCGCGTCCGGTCAGGCGGCGCCAAGGCGCACACCCTCAAGGGAATGTGCATTGATAAAATCGATGGCCGAGACCTGACGCGCACCGGCCAGCTGCACCGTCAATATCCTCAGCACACCAGCACCGCAAGCGACATCGATACCGGCCTTGCCGGCGAACAGCACCGCGCCGGGTGGCTGCTTCGTCGCCATGGCCACCGGCCGCGCCTCCCAGATTCTGAACTGCCGGCCCGCGTATCGTGTTTCGGCGACTGGCCAGGGGTTAAATGCCCGGACCTGGCGTGCGACCTGTTCGGCGGATAGCGTCCAGTCGATCATCGCCTCGGCTTTTTCGAGTTTGTCCGCATAGCTTGCCTGACCGTCATCCTGCACCCGTGGCTCCAGCTCTCCACGAGCGATTCGATCCAGATTTTCCTTCAGCAGCTGCGCGCCCATGACCGACAGGCGGTCATGCAATCGTCCTCCGGTCTCATCGGGTTCGATCGGGCAGGTAGCCGAGGCAAGCACCGGACCGGTATCCAGGCCGGCCTCCATCTGCATGAGGCAGACTCCCGTTTCCCGGTCCCCGGCCAGGATGGCCCGCTGGATCGGTGCGGCGCCGCGCCAACGCGGCAAGAGAGAAGCATGGACATTGATACAACCCAGCCGCGGTATCGCCAGCAACGCTGGCGGCAGAATCAGTCCATAGGCAACCACGATCATGAGGTCGGCCCTGAATGCAGCGAGCGCCGCCTGCACCCCATTGTCCCTGAACGTTGCGGGCTGGCAAACGGGTATGGCAAGCCCGCTTGCCAGCCGTTTCACCGGGCTTTCCGTCAGACGTTGACCACGCCCGCTGGGCCGATCGGGCCGGGTATAAACCGCCACCACCTCATGGGAACTATCCAGCAGCACCTGCAAAACGGGTAGTGCAAATTCAGGCGTCCCCGCAAATACAATCTTCATGCCATGTTCTCGGGGTACAGTTCTTCGGGATAGCCATGCCCCGAACGGATAAGGCTCGCCAGCCAATAAATCAGGAGCCGGTCAGATCATCTTTGTCGATGATTGCCTCTCTGCATCATCCGGGTCTCGCTGGTGTTTTTCGAGTTTTTTGCGAATCCGTGTGCGCTTCAGCTGGGACAAATAATCGACAAACAGCTTGCCATCGAGATGGTCGATCTCATGCTGTATACAGACTGCCAGCAGACCGCCGGTCTCCAGCTCAAATGGCCTGCCGTCGCGGTCCAGCGCCCGCATTCGCACCTGATCCGCCCGCTGCACCGTTTCATACACACCCGGCACGGATAAACAGCCTTCTTCCATCTCCTCGACACCGGACAGCTCGAGTATTTCCGGGTTGATCAGGCATAAAGGCTGCTCTTTATCTTCCGATACATCGATGACAACGATACGTTTGCTGACATTGACCTGTGTGGCCGCAAGGCCGATACCGGGCGCCGAGTACATCGTATCGAACATGTTTTCGATCAGCTGGCGAACAGCCGCGTCAACCTCTGTAACGGGTTGTGCAATTGTCCGCAGGCGCGGATCGGGAAAGTGGAGAATATCCAGGATCGCCATGTGAATGCCGTCACAAATCAGGTCATCAAGGTTCAATATACTTTATCACAACCTGCCGGAAGTGGTTTAACTGAGTCTATAAAAGGTTTTGTTCCATGTGGATTTTCCGCTAAACTCCCGTCTGATCAAGACCGCCAGACCAGCCTGGAAACACATGAGCAAATGGCGTGGATGTGGTATTGAGGTACAACGACGTTAAAGGGATGCCTATGTCAATCAAGAAACTGTTCGCAACGGTCTGCGCTGCGCTTATCGCAGGCTCAATCTTCGCGGCTGATGTTGTACTCAACCCGAACCATCCTGACCGCTATGTCGTGGTCAAGGGTGACACCCTATGGGATATCTCGGGGAAGTTTCTGCGTGATCCCTGGTACTGGCCCGAGATCTGGTATGTCAATCCACAGATCGCCAATCCACACTGGATTTACCCGGGAGACATCCTGACGTTGATCTATGTGGATGGCAAACCGCAAATTCGGCTGGATCGAGGACCTGTCAAGCTATCCCCACAGGTACGGGTGGAAAGCCTTGATCAAGCCATACCCACCATACCCATTGATGCCATCAAGCAGTTCCTGACCAAGCCGCTGGTCGTCAGTCAGAAACAACTGGACCGTGCCCCCTACGTGGTGGCGAGCGCAGACGAACATGTCGTCACCGGCGCCGGTGATCGCGTTTATGCGCGGGGCATACAGGGTGAGGATATTGGTCTGTTTGACCTGTTCGAACCCGGTGGACCGCTCATCGATCCGGATACCAATGAATTACTCGGTTATGAGGCCATCTATGTGGGAGAGGGGGCCGTGAAGAAATTTGGCGACCCCGCCACCTTATTACTGACGGAAACGGCGCGCGAAGCACGGGTCGGTGACCGCCTGTGGCCAGCGTCCCAGGACAAGCCGATTACACAGTTCATGCCTCATCCGGCGCCGCCCGGCACGGAAGGGCGGATTATTTCAGTCCTTGGCGGGGTCAGGGAAATTGGACAATTCAACGTTGTCGCCATCGACCGCGGCACGGCGGACGGCATGGAAGTCGGTCATGTACTGAAGATCTTCCAGACCGGCGAAACCGTGCGTGACACCGTAGGTGGCAAACGCGCCGAGTTGGTTAAATTGCCTGACGAGGAATCTGGAGTACTCATGGTTTTCCGGACTTTTGACCGGGTCAGCTATGGCCTTGTTATGAAGGCAACCCGCGCGATGCACTTGCTCGACTATGTAAGAACACCCTGACAAGCAGCGTCATCAGGTCACCCAGGGAAGGGGCACCATGAAAGATTTGTTAATGATTGGCCCGGGTTCGGGCGCCTAGCCACCATGGTGGCGGCGTCCGAACCTGACGGCAACGACATAAACGACTGGCTGATTCTGTACCACGCACCCGGCGTGGGCGCGATAACCTTTCTTCGACTCATCGGTCAGTTCGGTAATGCTCGGGAAATTCTGCGTGCCTCCAACGCCCACCTGCAAGCCAGTGGCCTGTCTCCGGAGGCGGTCGCCTACCTCAGGCAACCGGACCGGAAACAGATCGATTGCGACCTCGCATGGCTCGATCAGCCGGGCAACCAGCTCATAACCTGCCGGGACCCCGTCTATCCTCCGCTGTTACTTCAGATACCGGACTCTCCGCCCCTGCTCTATGTACACGGCAACGTCGATATCCTGTCCAGCCTGCAGCTCTCCATAGTCGGCAGTCGCAATCCCACGGTTTCCGGTCGTCGAATTGCCAGCGAATTTGCCGGTTGCCTCGCACTGGCCGGTCTGACAATAACCAGTGGCCTGGCGCTTGGCATTGACACCGCCAGCCATACCGGCGCCCTGGAGGTCGACAAAGCCACCATAGCGGTCATGGGTACTGGTCTGGACCGCGTCTATCCTGCAGGCAACCGCGACCTGGCGCACAGAATTGCCGAACACGGCGCCCTGGTTTCTGAATTTCCGGTCGGCACACCGCCCAGACCGGAGAATTTCCCGCGGCGCAACCGTATCATCAGCGGCCTCAGCCTGGGTACCCTGGTGGTTGAAGCCGCGACACGTTCCGGCTCCCTGATCAGCGCGCGCTGTGCAGCAGAACAGGGGCGTGAGGTATTCGCCATTCCCGGTTCCATTCATAACCCGCTCTCGCGCGGCTGCCATGCCCTGATACGACAGGGCGCGAAGCTGGTCGAAACGGCCCAGGACATACTGGATGAGTTGGGAGCCTTGGCGGCAGCTACCACCATGACAGCCCGGTCAAGCGATGCCGTGAACCTGGAGCAATCCACGGATCTCGCCGATGATTATACACAACTACTTGATTCCATGGGTTATAGTCACACATCAGTGGATATGCTGGTGGAAACCAGTGGATTGACGCCAGCCGTCGTTTCCTCCATGCTCCTGCAGCTTGAATTGAAGGGATTCATCGCGTCCTGCCCGGGAGGGCTTTATAACCGGTTGAAATAAAAGGCTCCGAATGAAAGAGAATGTTTTCGACGTCCTGATGTATCTGTTTGAAAACTATTACATGGATAACGAGAATGCGGCCTCGCAGGACCGTGAGTTTGTACAGCAGGAGTTGCACAACGCCGGCTTTCCGGCTCCCGAGATCGATCGCGCCTTCAACTGGCTGGAAGATCTGGCAAGCGACAACCCGCCTCCGACCATGCAGGCAGAGCACTCCCTCAGGCTGTTTTCCCGGCACGAAACGGATCGACTCAATACCGAGTGCCGTGGTCTGCTGCTGTTCCTCGAACAGATGGGGGTATTGAATCCAGCCAGTCGTGAGTTGGTCATCGACCGCGCCATGGCGCTCGAAAACGAGGATTTCGATATTGAACAACTCAAATGGGTCGTTCTCATGGTGCTGTTCAATCAACCCGGTGAAGAAGCCGCCTATGCGTGGCTGGAAGACCTGGTGTATGAAAATATGACCAACTGCCTTCATTAACCCCTTCGTCAAGGGGAGTCGTGCCGCTGAACCGTTAATCCAATCCGCTTTCCTATGAGCAACAGCCTGGTCATTGTCGAATCGCCCGCCAAGGCGAAAACCATCAAGAAATACCTCGGGAAGGGGTATGAGGTTATGGCGTCCTATGGCCATGTGCGCGACCTTGTGCCCAAGGAAGGCGCTGTCGACACCGATCACGACTTCGCCATGAAATACCAGCTGATCGAACGCAATGCCAAACACGTCGACGCGATCGTGAAGGCAATGAAAAAGTCCGACGCCCTCTATCTGGCCACTGACCCGGACCGCGAAGGCGAGGCGATTTCCTGGCATCTGTGCGAATTGCTTTCCGACCGCAAGGTATTGAAAGACAAGCCCGTACGACGTGTCGTATTTCATGAGATCACCAAGCGCGCGATCAACGAGGCCATGGAACACTCCCGTACGCTGTCTCAGGAGCTGATCAACGCCCAACAGGCACGGCGTGCACTGGACTACCTGGTAGGATTCAATCTGTCGCCATTGTTGTGGAAAAAGATCCGCCGCGGTCTGTCCGCCGGTCGCGTACAAAGCCCGGCGCTGCGCATGATCGTGGAGCGCGAGATCGAGATCGAAAACTTTACGGCGCGCGAATACTGGACGCTGGAAAGCGATCTTGCCAAAGACCAGCAGAATTTCACGGCCCGCCTGATCCAGCTGCACGGAACGAAAATCAAGCAGTTTTCAATCACCGATCAGGCCAGCGCAGGACGCGCGAAACAGGAACTGCTTGAGGCTGCCGGCGGCAAGCTACTTGTCGACTCGGTTGAAAAAAAGCAGCGCAAACGAAATCCCGCCGCCCCCTTCACCACCTCCACACTCCAGCAGGAGGCCTCGCGCAAGCTCGGCTTCACCGCCAGTCGCACCATGCGGGTTGCCCAGCAGCTGTATGAAGGGCTGGATATCGGCGGTGAGACCGTCGGTCTGATCACCTACATGCGTACCGACTCCGTCAATCTGGCGCAGGAGGCCATTGACGAAATGCGTGAGTTCATAGCGGAGCGTTACGGAAAAGACAAACTGCCGCCTCAGCCGCCTGTCTATAAAACCAAATCCAAGAACGCACAGGAAGCGCATGAAGCCGTCCGGCCCACCTCCGTGCAGCATACGCCCGAGGGAATGAAGGGCCACCTCAGCGCGGAACAGCTCAAGCTCTACGAACTGATCTGGAAGCGCACCATTGCCTGCCAGATGATTCATGCCACCATAGATACCGTCAGCGTCGACTTCGGCTGCGGTGCGGACAACACCTTCCGGGCCACCGGGTCCACCGTGGTGGATCCGGGATACATGGCGGTTTATCAGGAAGGTGAAGACGATTCCAAGGGAGACGGTAACGACACGCTGCTGCCGCCGTTGAAGAAGGGCGAAACCTGCCAGCTGAACGATATCCGCGCCGACCAGCACTTCACCGAACCACCGCCACGGTACACCGAGGCCAGCCTGGTCAAGGCGCTGGAGGAATACGGCATCGGCCGCCCGTCCACCTATGCCACCATCATCTCCACACTGCAGCAGCGCGAATATGTCACGCTGGAGAAAAAGCGCTTCTACCCGACCGATGTCGGTCGCGTGGTGAGCAAGTTCCTCACCGAGCACTTCAACCAGTACGTGGACTATGACTTTACCGCCCGGCTCGAGGATGAGCTGGACGCCGTATCTCGCGGCGAGAAGGAGTGGGTGCCGCTCATGGAGAATTTCTGGAAACCCTTCAAGCACCTGGTCGATGACAAGGAAACCAGCGTATCGCGCAGCGACGTCACCACAGAGGCGATGGATGAAGCGTGTCCGAAGTGCGGCAAACCGCTTAACATCCGGCTCGGCAGGCGCGGGCGTTTCATCGGTTGCAGCGGCTATCCGGAGTGTGATTACACACGTAATGTGGATGATGAACGCGGCGCCGAGGAACCCGAAGTCATCGAGGGGCGCGGCTGTCCGGAATGCCAGTCGCCACTGATCGTGCGCACCGGACGGAATGGTAAATTCATCGGCTGCAGCGCTTACCCTGCCTGCAAGTACACCGAACCGTTGGAGAAACCTGAGGATACCGGAGTGCCATGCCCGCAGTGCGGAAAAGGCAATATCCTGAAGCGCAAGTCAAGGCGCGGAAAGATTTTCTTTTCCTGCGCACGCTATCCGGAATGCGACTACGCCATCTGGAATCAGCCGCTGGCGCAACCGTGCCCGCAATGCCACTGGCCCATCACCTCCGTCAAGACCACCAAGCGCTCGGGTAGCCAGCGGGTCTGCCCGCAGGGTGACTGCAACTTCAGCGAACCTTATGAGGAAGTCGAATCGACACCCGAGGCCGCTGCCAGTTAACACGGGTAGTCGCCAAATCGCATTCAGGGACAATGGACATCAGGCGGACTTGCATAACACCAGCCCGGCTGCGTCTTCAGGGTGATGGCGTCGATTGGCCCTAGTGACGATTTTCCTTCGCAACGCGGCGCCGGGTGACCGTTTCGTACTTTAGATCAGTCATTACTTCTGAAAACCATGACCTGGCACATACGAGAGGCCGTGCGTCGGCTTGGTGAAGGCGGCGTGATCGCCTATCCTACAGAAACGGTCTTCGGCCTGGGCTGCGACCCGTTCAATGCACCGGCGGTACTGCGGGTGCTCGATCTCAAGCAACGCAACATCGAACAGGGCGTCATTCTGATCGCCAGTGATTTTGCACACCTCGAACCCCTGCTGCTGCCACTCTCTGTCACCATTAGAAAGCGCATCCTGGAAACCTGGCCCGGCCCGGTAACCTGGACTCTGCCGTGTCTGCCGGAAATCCCGGCATGGCTGCGCGGCAGTCACCGAAGCCTGGCGGTACGCCTCACCAGCCACCCCCTTGCACGCGCTCTGTGCAAATCATGGAACGGACCGGTGGTCTCCACCAGTGCCAACCGCCATGGAAAACACCCGGCGACCAGTGCCCTCGGGGTGCGCATGGCGTTTGATGCCGAACTGGACTACATCCTCCACGGAAAAGTATCCGGATTCGGCAAGCCCAGCGAGATTCGTGATGGCATAACCGGCCGGGTATTGCGCGATAATGTCCCAGTCCAAAAGGACCGGGGCCAAAATCTCCAGAACAAGGCAGAATCTCCAACTAAAAAGAAACGGGCGGTCAACCATGTCTGAACACAGGATCGGCAAGGAACATATCGAGGAGGTGCGCAACTACCTGCTTAAGCTGCAGGACAGCATCTGCAATGACTGTGAAGAAACCGATGGCACGGGCTGTTTCCGTGAAGACGAATGGTCTCGCCGGGAAGGCGGGGGAGGCCGCACTCGCGTCATGGAGGAGGGCGGGGTATTTGAAAAGGCCGGCATCAATTTCTCACATGTGTTCGGCAGTGAATTGCCTCCCTCGGCTAGTGCCAGTCGCCCGGAACTGGCCGGACGTCACTTCCAGGCCATGGGCGTGTCACTGGTCATCCACCCACGCAATCCCTATGCGCCCACCTCGCACGCCAACGTGCGCTTCTTCATCGCCGAAAAGGATGACGCCGAACCGGTCTGGTGGTTCGGCGGCGGTTTCGATCTGACACCGTATTACGGTTTCAGGGACGATGCCGTGCACTGGCACCGGCTTGCCCGGGAGGCCTGCGCCCCGTTCGGAGAGGACATCTACCCCCGCTTCAAGAAATGGTGTGATGACTATTTCTACCTGAAACACCGCGCTGAACCGCGCGGTATCGGCGGTCTGTTTTTCGACGACCTCAACGAGGGCGGCTTCGAGCGCTGCTTCGGGCTCATGCAAAGCATCGGCGATCATTACCTGCCGGCATACCTGCCTGTTGTCGAACGGCGCAAGAACATGGACTACGGCGAACGCGAACGCGACTTCCAGGCCTACCGGCGCGGACGCTATGTCGAGTTCAACCTGGTCTATGATCGCGGCACCCTGTTTGGTCTGCAATCCGGGGGACGCACCGAGGCCATCCTGATGTCGCTGCCGCCCGTGGTCAAATGGCGCTATGACTGGCACCCGGAACCCGGCACACAGGAAGCCGAACTTTACGAGGTATACCTCAAGCCGAGGGACTGGCTGGCTGAGGAAGAGTGAGCCTTTCCCTCAGCTACAGGGATACCCAATCTACACAACTGCACGTGCGTCCCTTTCGTCTCATCGCTGCCGGCAGTCGCTCACGGCTTCCTGCCTCCCGCGGCACTTGCACATCCCTGTGCATCGTCCCTTTCGGCTCATCGCTCCCGCGCGATGGACAGGATGTCCAAGTGCCGTGGAGCACAAGGATGTGCAGGAACGGCCAGGCATAAAAAAACCCCGCCTTGCGGAGGGGTTAAACGCTTTTCAGCGTCGGAGGAGCCGGTACTGCTGTGCAATGAAAATCCGCTTTAAGATGGATCCTGG
>Ga0210073_1000080_pt1 | contig 19659 bp, 17 predicted proteins | sample Browns_ThreeSqC__2_FD_184853 | JGI IMG/M metagenome (GOLD analysis project Ga0210073, IMG submission 184853) | Wetland microbial communities from San Francisco Bay, California, USA, that impact long-term carbon sequestration - Browns_ThreeSqC_D2... | ecosystem: Environmental > Aquatic > Marine >...
CTGGAAACCTGGGCATGGGTCGGCGCCAACGAGGCGAGGAGTGCAGCCGCCACCAGGGCGATGAAGGTGGATTTTCTCATTCGTGTTCTCCTCGTTTTTGCTCATTCTGAAATCGTATGCAACTGTAAGGTCCAGCTTGTCCGCCTCCCGTGAAGGAGGCGTACATCACCCATGACTCAGCTGATCCAGCCCTGCGCCTTGAACCGCTTCTTGAGTACATCGGCGATTTCCCTGGCGGTCTGCTTTGCCCTGCCCTCGATACCGCTGCTGCCGGTCTCTTCCCCGTACGCCTTCATCCCGGTGCTGATGATGAGTCCCGCCGGGTTGTGGGTGGCGACCAGGGCCAGGATACCCACGGCCGTCCCCGGCGTTTTGGCACCGGTGGCATCGGTCTCGCCTGAACCGAGTTTGCGCAATCCATTGGCCGTCACCTCAAAGCCCTCGGCGGCTACTTTCAGCTCGGATTCACCGGAGCTGAATCCGATCATGACGCGTTTCTTCTCACTGCCCTGGACAACGGAGAGAAGATAACCGTGGATGACGATATCGTTGATCTCCGGCCGTGTTCCCGGCTGCGCCCGCTCCGCGGACATGCCCATGGCGCGGATGTCCTCGACCAGCTGTGTTGCGATTTCTGCGCCCACCTTGCGGCCGGTCGCGATCTGCTCGGCGGTCTGGGGGGTGCTGTGCGCATCATCCTGCCCGGCCAGCGAGGACTCGGCCGGAACATCGTCCGGGGTAGCGGCGAAGTCATAGACCCAGATGGTATTGGGTCGTGTGAGTGGCCCGAACACGACCTGGTCGCGGTCGGTAATCTTCGTTGAGGCGCACCCGGCAACAACCAGAAGGGCGAACAGATACAGAGCAATGTGATTACGCAGCTTCATTGGAGAACTCCTTGTGAATGTTGTAGTGAATTGTTTCAGGCAGATTTAAGGACACCGCGAACCTGCCTGTCAGCAGATCAGCGCTGGAGTTCTATCTCACCCGGCCGCCAGGTCTTGTCGAACCAGGGCTCCAGCGGACCGTAGAGGCGCAGGATCATGAACCAGCCCTTGCCGGGAATGGTCTGCACCCAGTTGTTCTCCATTCCCTCCGGTGCTTTGGGACCGAACCAGACGTCCACCGAGCCGTCCGCATTCACATGGAGGTCCTTGTTCTGGCTGCTCACGCTCGGAGCCTGCTGATCGGTTTGCAGCATCGAGCGGGTCTGGTTGTCGTAGACGATGACTGACCAGAAGTCCTTGACCGGGATGTTCGGCGGCAGGTGCAGTTTGTAGGTTCTGGCGCCATTAAACGGGTTGCCGTCCGCGTCCAGAGCGGACCAGGGGTACTGCGACCCCTTGCCAACCATTTTTTCTTCCATTGCCGGTGTCACGCCCGTGGCGAAGTAATAGAAGAAGGCCGCTCCGTCGAGGTTGGCAACCCCCGGCGACACCTCGAACTTGTAACCACCGAAGAAAGGCAGTCGCCACGAGCTGTCCGGGTAGAAGTAAGCGTCCCTTTCGCGCATCTTGAAAGCCAGGGTGCGCGCGGTCACCGCACCGATGTTGGCGGCATCCTCCAGAATCTTCTTCATCCGTTCATCGGGGTTGAAGGGCTTGCCCTTGACGATGCCGATCGAGGCAAACAGACCCAGCGTGGTCGGGTCGGAGCCTTCACCTGGTTCTTCCTGGATGACCTGGTTCAACATGCTCCAGAACGAGTAGTCACCGGGCGCGACGAAGTTCGCCGGGACGCCCGAGGCATTGGCGAACTTCACCGGAGGGGGATTGGCCGCATCGGCAAGCGGGTAGATCTTCAGGTGCTGCTTGACCGACTCGACACCGGGCCTGGGCGAGCCATCCACGAGAAAGGTTCGGAAGGGCACCCAGTTACCGTAGGTGCTCGGGCGTACAACAAAATACCCTTCCGGGATCTCACCTTTGTAGCCGGGAGGAAGGATCAGGTATTTTCCACCCTTGCCCTTGTCGGCGCCGGTAATGCCGATGTCGATGACCCAGCGATACCAGAAGTTATCGATAGCACCCAGCGACATGGGAGGAACCTCCATCACCACCGGCCCCTTATGGGTATCGATCCAGATGAAGTTATAGATGGTGTTGTCGTTGGCCGTCAGTTCCACGGTCTTTGGATCGACCAGCGTTTCCCAGATGACGTCCGTCTGGTTGTCAGGCCCGAACTCGCGCAGCGAGTCGCGCATACCGGCCTGGTTGACGATCGGAATGGCCAGCAGGTAGGCCTGCAGGGCGCGCGACCGGTCCAGGTTGTCGTAGATCTTCTCGACGGTGTCGGGCTTCGGGAAGCCATCGTTCAACTTCAGCTTGCCGATGGAGGTTTCAAGTTTGTCCGGCGTGGCGACACCCGGCGCAATGGAGGTTGACATCTTGTAGGTATCGGCGGAAGCCGTCGGGATGAAGGCAACGGCAAGCAGCAACGTGGTTGCGGCGGCGGCGGCAACATCGGTGAACCTCTTCATCTTGCCTCTCCTTGTGCTCGTTGTTGCAGTGAACGGATATTCATGTTTACTCCTGACTTGAAGATGAGATGATTATTTCGGGAACATCAACTGCGCTTGCAGGCGCCAGGTCCAGTTCGGTCCGAACTCCGGTTTTTCGACGTTACGGAAGAGTTGCGTCTGGAAGTTCACCGGCAGTTTTCCGAAACGCACGATTTTCCCAACGCCGCCGCCCAGCGGCACGGTCCAGCGGTCGCCGCTGTTCGCCTTCCAGTCGGCGGTGATGACCGGCGCAGAGCTTAGATACAGCCCGTCAGGAAAGTTGTAGTTGATGAAGGGCTGCAGCAGGAACGTGTTGTAGCTCGGATCACTGTGCGAACTGCTGACCGACCAGAGGTTGTTGGCAAGCGCGCCGTACACCCAGTGGCCCTCGATACGCAGCACCACGACGGAGGGACCGAGACCCCAGCGGTCATTGCCCAGGACCTTGTCGTTGTTGGTGGGCAACTGCAGGATCGGTCCCGCTCCCCAGATCAGTCCTTCGGTTTTCGCCGGTGATAGGAAGGCGGTTAACTGGGTGTCACCGATTCCGTTGGTTCGGCCCTCCCCGGGGAAGAACCCGGGCTGGGAGATGACCGGCAGGATGGTGCGGGTGATCAGGTTCCAGTCAGAGCCCAGGCTGACCGGGATCACAGGCTGGATATTCAGCACGTTCTGGGTCTTCTCCTCCGGTCCGACATTGAAATTGATGTTGTCCTGAAAGGGCACGCTGATGAGGTTGGCGACCGGGTTCTGGGCCGCCTTTGCCAGTTCCTCGTTGCTCTCAGACGCCCGGGCGGACGAACCCATAACGAACAACAGGCCGAGTAGTGCAATCGCGCCGAGGGCTTTCCGAAATGCCAGTATTTTCATGTCATGGATCTCTTAGCTAACGCGGGCACCAACCCGAGCGTAAGCGGCAGGTATAACACCATTGTTTGTGCTTGCACCGGGACGGGGTTTACAGATCCCCTGTTCATGGCGTCCGATCCACAACATGATGGCGGTTTCTCGATGTTGTAGAAGACTTTGCCTGAACGTCCACCGGAAGCAGACTTGGATATGAAGCCCGCGTCCCTGCGGCGCCCGTTCCTCCGGCTGTCCTTATCCCTGATCCACTTGCTGCTGAATGGAATCCAGTTGACCCGAATCGTCAAAATGCAGGATGTAAGTCCCCTGCCCCTGGTCCGAACGGTCATAGATCCAGTTACCGCCATCTTGAGACGTTGGTGGCCCGCATTGCTGGAGGACCTGTTCTGTGGTTTGCCCCACGTCCTGATCGTCGGTGATGGTCGCATCGCCGCAGGTAATGGATCCGGCCTGCGCAATCCCTGCCATCAATACACCAGCGAATCCGGCAATATAAAGACAGTAGTTTTTCATGGTGGTTCCTCCGTTGTTGTTTGACGTTTGGTAACTGATCCAGATTGCAGGGTTACCGTTTATTCGATATTTATCACAGGAGCGAGCCTCGCTCGCTCCTGTGATATATCAATTTCACTAAGCGCCCATAAGTGGGTGTCCTTGATCCCCCGTTTTACACCCTCACGCCTGGTGGAAAAACACAGGTGCTAGAACTTCCAGTTCACATTGAGCGCGAGAATGCTGAAGGCATCGTCCTTGAGGCGACCCTTGAGATCGCCCTTCATCGCTCCGCCTGTCTGGTTGACCGGCGCGCTGCCGGCGTCCATGTACTCGTAGGCGGCGCCGAAGGTGATGTTCTTGCGCCAGTCGTACGTCAGCCCCAGACCATAGCGGTACTGGCGGTCTAGCGGCAGCACAATGGAGCGGTCGGAATTGCTCACCGGCGAGCTGTCGTAGGCAAAGCCCGCAGACACAGACCACAGCGGGTTAAGACGGTAACGCGCGCCGAGGGCGGCGTGCCAGGTGTCCTGGAAGTTCGCATCCACCGATGTGCTGTTCGACAGTGTGTTGCCTGTCGCCGTTGTGGTATCGATCGACAGGCCGATCTGCCCGAATTCCGACCAGTTCTGCCAGCCCAGATCCGCCATGATCGCAAAATCAGGGGTGAGTTCCTGGTAGGCGCTCAGCATCGCCTGGTTCGGAAGGGTGAAGTCGAAGGCGGTTTCTGCATTCTTGAGGCCCGTCAGGTCCAGGGCTGCATTCAACACGGAACCCGCGCCGTGAAACGAGGGCTGTTCCTTGAATTTGAGGTCCACCTTCGACATGTAGGTCAGCCCCACGCGCGTACCGGCCCGGGGTTCGATCAGCAGACCGGCGTTCCAGCCGGGAGCCGTATCGGTATCCTTGAATTTCAGCCGGCCATCGTTACCACTGTCCAGCACATTGTTGATGTTCGTCTGAACGCCGAGTTGCCCGTAGACCAGGGACAGCCCCCCCCCGACCGACAGCCAGTCGTTGACCTTGTAGCCGAGGGCGCCGTTCAGAAAACCGGTGGTAAAATCCTCCTGCTGGACGTAGTAGCGTCCGGCCCAGGCGTCATCGAACTTGACCCCCAGACCCAGGTAGGAACCGGCCGTCAGCCCGAGTTTCAGCTTATCAGACACGCTGCTGACGTAAGACAGGCTTCCGGTAGGCACCAGGCCACCGGCATTGCCGCCGTCACCGCCGCCGAACGTGGCCTTCTGGGTGTCGAACTTGATATCGGCATACAGCGGCTGTACACCCGCCATGAATTGCGACTCCGTGAGCCGGGTCATGCCTGCCGGGTTGGCGAAGGCCGTGGCGGCATCCTCGGCACGCGAGGCCATGCCCGCGCTGGCCGTGCCCACATCGGGGGTGCCCATTTCGTAGAGCCACAGTCCTGCGCCATACGCCGGAGGGTTGCACACGCTCAGCACCAGTATTGCCAATCCAGTCAGGCGTCTCTTGTTGGTCTGCTTTTCCATTAATGTTTTCCTTTCCTATCCGATTCCCTGCGACACACAACGTCCCCATCGGAAGCCACCCACTGGAGCCGGCCGGTGCTAGCTGCAGGGCCTATTCGACGATACTGTTCAAAATCGCCTGCTTCTCCGTCTTGTATTCCTGCGGAGTGATATAACCGCCGGCTGCCAGCGTATTCAATTGCTGGATTTTCTGCTCCGCTGTCATCGGCGTCGCCGGAGCCGGTGCCGGTGCCGTGGTCTGCTTCGGCTTACTTTGGTGCTTATTATCGACTGCCTTGGTCAGCATGGAGCCGGCCAGGAGACCACCTATCCCCCAGACTGCGCCATCGCTGTGGGCGGCCACCACGGGCGCATAGCCGGCCATGGAAGCGGCAATGGCAAGACAGGCGGCTGGCAATGCATTCACCCCGAATACAGAACGTTGTGTCGTCATCATGATTATGTCTCCCGCTGGGTAAGATAGGTGATCACCGGCATCGCTGCAGGACGAGCCTGCTCATCTGATCGTCGATGCTGGCAACCGCGCTGAACTGGTCCTGCTGCATATCGAGTGGCATCATTTGCATGGAATACACTTCGTGCCGTGTGTAGTCCTTCAATTCATTGGCGATATCCTGGAAATAGGCCGGCGATGTCAGCATTTCGAACACCACCACGTTCTGTTCTAACCGCCAGAAACCGACCGCTTCGATTTTACCACGACGGCCATATTCGAAGGTGGCGTTATCGTGCACTATCAGCTTCTCGGCGTCCGCCTTGCCGCATGCACCGTCCGCATTGATTTCCCATTTCCCCGTCAGATAGGCCGCATCGAGCGCTACCGCGTTTGCACCTGGCAAAAACACGGCCAGGGCAAGCAGCGAAAATAACGACAGAATGATTTTTCGAAGCATCGTTTTCTCCTCCGGTAGGACGGTTAATTTCTTAATAATTCCCCGGCACGGGGTATCCCTGCGATGTCATGTAGCTTAGTCGAAATTTCCGGGGCATCCTGAGATTTTTGTTCTGCAGCAGATTTTACGCTTCTCCTGTTAGATTTTCGTTAAGATTTCCTTGCTCCCGAAACCTCGCAACCCCTCATTAGACCGGATTATCCGGGTGCCTCACTCCGACAGTTCCTGCAGGCGCTTTACGTAGTTCCGCGCTTCGTCGGCATCGCCCCGTTCGGCGTGGAAACTGGCCAGGGCCTGCAGAATATCACGGTTATCGGGATGGGCTGCAAGCGCCGTTTCAAGGCTGGCGATGGCCGCTTCGGAGTCGCCCGTCGAGTGCAGCGCAACGGCGTAGACATAGGCGAAGCGTGCATTATCCGGGTCCAGTTCCATGGCGCGCTTCAGTTCCCCAAGCGCCTCGTCGAGACGTTGCAGCCGCACCAGCGCCAGCCCGAGCGCATGATGCAGACTGGCATCCCCGGGAACCTTCTCGAGTCCTGCACGCAGGCTGCGTTCGCCGTCCGCGTCGCGACCCAGGGCGCGATACAGGTCCGCCAGGTTCACGTAGGCGGGAACGAAGTGCGGATCGAGCGCGATGGCCGACTGGATTTCCGCCTCGGCCCGGGCGGCATCGCCCCGGTTCGCGTAGAAGGTTCCAAGGTTGACGCGCGACTCCACCCGGTCGGCGTTGTAGCGCTGGGTCTCGACATACTCGGCGCTTGCGCTCTCGAACGCGGCGCGCTGCGCAACATCCAGCCGGTCGGCGGGTACCGGCGCGAGCACGCCCACGGCCTCACTGCGCACGATTCTCACCGGGTCGGAGAGCAGCGGCGCGGCCAGGGGCACGCGCAGTTCCACCGGCGCCTGGTCCAGCGACTGGAGCGCACCAAAACGCAGCAGCGGATCGGGGTTGTGCAAGCCCGCGGCCAGCGCCTCAAGGGTGGCGCGACCACCCGCCGGATCGAGGTCGGCGAGCGCCGTGGCGCGGGCGATGGGCGGCTGCGTGCCGTCGGTGGCGACTGCTCGCAGTTCTGCCCCCGCATCACGCGAATGCACCGCGGCGGCGGAGAATGCCGCGGCGTAGTGCTGGTAACCCTGCGGATCGTGTCCGTACCAGCCTTTAACCTGCGCGGCTGCCCAACCCGCATCATGCTCGGTATGGCAACCGGCGCAGGGGTTGGGCGTGCCGAATTTAACGGACTGATCCGGGCGGGGCACACGCAGGCTGTGATCGTGCCGCGGATCGTTCACCATGTAGGTGGTGGTGGGCATGTGGCAGGCGGTACACGCGGCGCCGGCGCTGCCTGGCGGGTGATGGTGATGTTCCGCCGTATCGTACTTGCCCGGCAGGTGACAGCCGGCGCAAACGGCATTGCCCTGCGCGCGCAATTTTCCGCTGTGGGGTTCGTGGCAATCGCTGCAGGTAACGCCCTTCGCGTACATCTTGCTTTGCAGGAATGAACCCCACTTGTAGACTTCTCCACGCTGCTGTCCGTCGGTGTAATAGAGCGGGGGGTCGAGCAGCGCCGGCCGGTAAAAGTCGAGGAACGGCTTGCCGGGCACGTAGCCCTCGGCAATCTGACTGCGCCGCGCATGGCATTGCGCGCAGACCTCGATCTCGCGTTCGCTCTGCCGCTGCTTCGAGCGCGCCGGATTGCCGGTCGCCGGGTCCACGGTCCAGGCGACGTCCCGGCGTTCATCCAGACGCACGGTCAGACCCTTGTTCCCGTCCTCATCCCGGGATTTACCTGCCTGCTTCGCTTCCGCCCACACCAGGTGCCGGGAGGCAGGACCGTGACAGGCTTCGCACGCCACGTCGATTTCCGCCCAGTGTGTCCGAAAGCGGTCGGCGAGCGGATCGTACTTTTTTTGCACGCCGGTTGAATGGCAGTCCGCACACATGAAGTTCCAGTTCTGCAAAGCGCGCGTCCAGTGCAGTTCATCATCATGGTTGATCTGCTCGTCGGGATAGAGATGAAACCAGTGCTGGCCACCCTGTTCCACGGGCCGCGTATCCCAGGCGATCGGCAGAGCCTGCAGGCGTCCGTCGGGGAATTCCACCAGGTATTGCTGCAGGGGGCTCACGCCGAAGGTGTACTTGACTCGATAGTCTGCCAGCTTGCCATCGGGTCCGTCCGTGCGAACATGGAATCCGTCATCTCGCCTGAAGAACCGGCTGGTGATGCCGGCGTAGGTGAACTGCGCGTCATTGAAATCGCCGAGTACGCTCTGTTCGTTCGCTTCCTGCATGGCGAGTTCATGTTGCGACTCCCGCCACGCCGTACTCTCGCTGGCATGACACTCAGCACAGGCTGACGCGCCGACATAGGTCGCAACCGGCGCGGCAAGCGGCACTGATGCCTGCGATGCAATCTCAGGCGTGGCTTGTCTGTCGATGAGTGCGTATATCAGCCCGGCGCCAAGCGCGAGCAGCGCCGCGACGGCGAGTGCTATCCGGGACCCGCGCCGGCCCGCAGACGCCACGGATGATGCTGCCGGCTTCATATCGTGCACTTCTATGTCAGCGCGGCATTATTTTCCCGTTACACCGGTCGTCACCGACTCCATCACGCGGTCGAGGTTGAAGCTGCCAGGCTTCTGGCGCGGCGGGAACTCACGGAAGCTCTGCAGCCACTGTCCGATGTAACCCGCGGCAGGGGCGATGGTGAACATGTGCTCCAGAAACCATCGATCGTAGCCCATGCCCTCATATTCAGCGCGTTCGAAGGGATCCATACGCAGGTTGGTTACCATCGGTGCGCGCAGCACCTCGAACGGCTGCATCCAGACATGCAGACCATGGGCGTTCTGTTTCAGGAAGGTGATCTTGAGATTGTCGTAGCGCAGCGCCGCGACGCTGCCGTCGTCGGTCCAGTAAAGGAATTCATGGCGCGGCCATGGGGCTTCGCCCTTGAGCGATGGCAGCAGATTGTAGCCGTCGAGATGTACCTTGAAATTCGTTTTGCCCACCATCCTCCCCTGCAGCAGGTCTTCCTTGACCGTGGTATCACCCGCGGCGGCCAGCAGGGTCGGAAGCATGTCCTCATGCGCGCCTATATCGTTGATAACGGTACCGGGCTTGATGACGCCGGGCCAGCGAATGACGGTCGGTACGCGATAGCCGCCTTCCCAGTTTGTGTTCTTCTCACCGCGAAACATCGTGGTGCCGCCGTCGGGCCAGGTGAACGCCTCGGCGCCGTTGTCGGTGGAATACATGACAATCGTATTGTCTTCGATACCCAGCTCCTTGAGCTTGGCGAGCAACTGGCCGACCATCGCGTCGTGCTCGACCATGCCGTCGGCATAGACCCCAAGTCCGGTCTTGCCATCGGACGATGGTTTGAGGTGAGTGAAGATGTGCATGCGTGTGGAGTTCCACCACACGAAGAAGGGCTTGCCGTCCTGGTGCGCCTTGTCCATGAAGCCGAGCGCCGCTTTGGTAACTTCCTCGTCCACCGTTTCCATGCGCTTTTTGGTCAGCGGTCCCGTGTCTTCAATCTTGCCACCAGCGTAGCTATGAATAACGCCGCGTGGACCGAATTTCTTCTTGAACTCGGGATTCTTCGGATAGTCGGCATACTCCGGCTCCTCCTCCGCGTTCAGGTGGTAGAGGTTACCGTAGAACTCGTCGAAACCATGGTTGGTCGGCAGCATGTCGTCGCGGTCACCCAGGTGATTCTTGCCGAACTGGCCGGTCTCATAGCCCTGAGCCTTGAGGAGTTCGGCAATGGTCGGATCTTCCTTTTGCATGCCTTCCGGCGCGCCCGGCAGGCCGACCTTGGTCAGGCCGGTACGGATGGGCGACTGGCCGGTGATGAACGCGGCGCGACCGGCGGTGCAGCTCTGCTGGGCGTACCAGTCCGTGAACAGCGCGCCTTCCCTGGCGATGCGGTCGATATTGGGCGTTTTATAGCCCATCATGCCCTGGTTGTAGGCGCTGATGTTAAAGCCGCCGATATCGTCGCCCCAGATGACCAGGATGTTCGGTTTCTGCTCCGCCGCGCTGGCCGGGACAACGGCACACATCAGAGCGGCCCAGATAGCCGGCAGGGTCAGAGCGCGTCTCATCAGTTTTTCAAATTTCATCCGTTTCCTCCTGTTATCACGATTATTTTTTCACCCTTGCGTCGTGGTGCCGGGGGTTCTGTGAGTTGCGAAACAGCGCGCAAGAATAGCACTGTTCGATGTGCCCGGTATTCATTTCGGGACCCCGTCACGGCTCGAAAGCGAAGATACGCTTCCAGTCATCCTTCATGCTGATGGGGACCCAGCCCTTATTCCTGGCCTCTTCCATAAAAGACGGTGAGAATGTGCCGAAACCGGTGTCCGGCAGCCCGTTGGCGGGGCCATAGGTATAATTGCACCTGGCGTCGTCGTGGAACATCCCGGCGCCCGACACTCGCGGACAGACACAAGGCTTTGTCAGCGTAGTTTTTAGTAAAACGGGCAACCCATTCGGGTCACCCGCTTTTTTAACATCATGCGCTTCTGATTCGGCTACTCGCCTGCGTGGCTGCCGGTCTTCGACTCCTGCATTTCCGTAATGATCTGATCGAGGTTGTAGCTCGCCGGAGTCTGCAGCGCCGGGAATTGCTTGTAGGTCATCAGCTCCTTCATCCACAACATCTGCCCAATCGGCAGCAGGTTCCAGTCGTACAGGTACGCCGTGCTCGGCGCGGCCAGCGCGCCGCCCATGCCCAAAAGGGTCAACTGAGTTGCGCCGATAGCCGTCTCGAACGGATCGCGCTTGATATTGTCGACCTGTGTCCAGTGATAGCTCTGGACCCCCAACAGGCCGCCCGTGGCATCCGAGGGAGCCATCGCGTAGTAGAACTTCCAGTTCTTGTAGCGCACCGCCGAGGGATGCGTACCGCTGTAGTAGAAGATGTGGTCGCGTGCGGAGTCGCCCTGGCCTTCCAGGTAGGCGCGTTGGTCAAAGCCGTCGAGCGTGGTCTTGACGATACCCGGATACTTGCCGGCCTCAATCTGCTTCGTCAGGTCGTCGCCCTTCGGACCACCGGCGATGTCAACGAACGTGGGCAACCAGTCCAACATCGAGAAGATCTGGTCCATGACGATGCCAGGCCTGATGTGTCCGGGCCAACGGACGAGCATCGGGACTCGCATGCCGCCTTCCCAGGTCGTGAGCTTGCCGCCCCGGAACGGCGTAACGCCGCCATCCGGGTAGGTGATGACCTCTGCCCCGTTGTCGGTGGTGAAGACCACGATCGTGTTGTCGAGCTGACCCATGTCCTGCAGCTTCTTCAGCACGTAGCCGACGTTGTCGTCGAGCTGCTTCATGCCAACTTCATTGATACCCCAGTCCTTGCCGCCCTTCGTGCCCAGCATAGCCTCATACTTGGGTGAGAACATGGTGGTGATGTGCATGCGCGCCGGGTTGTACCAGACGAAGAAGGGCTTGCCGGTCTTCCTGGGATCGTTACGGTCGAGGTAGTCGATGACCTTGGTCGAGATCTCCTCGTCCACGGTCGTTGAACGCTCGAGCGTCAGCGGACCCTCGTCCTTGCAGGTCTGGTTCGCTTCCGTCCCATCCGAGGAGGTGCACGAGATGACGGGCCGTGGCGGCGTCATGCACAGCGTGGTCATCGGGTCGACCGCGCCCGGCGGGTCGGAGAGTCCCGGGACCGGCGTGTTCTTGCACGGCGGCACCACAGCCTGATCCGTCGGTGCCTTGTTGATGTCGGGGAAGCTCACGCCCTGCATCGCGTCCAGGTGATACAGATAGCCCCAGAATTCCTGGAAGCCGTGGGCCGTCGGCAGCGAATTCGTCTTGTCGCCCAGGTGGTTCTTGCCGAATTCGCCCGTGTTGTAACCGAGATCGTGCAGGAACTTGGCAAGCGCCGGTGTGCCGGGTAACAGGGAACTGGTGGAGCCGGGCAGCTGCGGCATGATCATACCCGCGCGCAGCGGGTTCATGCCGGTGAAGAATGAGGTGCGCCCGGCGGTGCAACTCTGCTCCGCGTAAGCGGTCATGAAGGTCGCGCCTTCCTGCGCGATGCGGTCGATGTTGGGCGTCTCCCCGACCATCAGGCCACGGTGGTAGGCGCCCACGTTCATGATGCCGATGTCATCGCCCATGATGAACAGGATATTGGGCTTGTCGGTGGCAGCAAACGAATTCCCGCACAAGGGAAGTGTCACAGCCGTGATTAGCGCAAGATCTTTGAATACCTTCATATACTTCTCCCTTTGTTCAACCGTAATCTGGAGGGTTCCCTCGTGTCATGACGTCACCCTGTCGAGTATGTTTTTATTAATCTGCCTCTAAGTCAGCCTGAAAGTGACAGTCAGCAGGTTACCAGCGTGAGGTGGATTACGTCACTGTCGGCAGTAGAACCCCATACGGGGAAGGTGTCTATCCGGTCTACTACGTAAGCTACGTACGTAACTGCAGGCGCATCAGGCCGCCGTGCTGGCCTCCAGCGCCTTCAGAATCTGCTCCAGCAGATCCGTGTCCCGGTAAGGTTTCTGCACGACATCCCTGATGCCGGCCTTCAACGCCTGAACGGCCGTGGAAACGTTACCCCGCTCGGTGATCAGAATGCCGGGGCGTCCGGCACACGCTGCGGCAAGCCGTGCCTGCTCCGCACGCTCCCCCAGCGTGCCGTTTCGTGGATAGAACACCAGGCAACCTCTGGATTCCGGCTCCTGCGCCTCAAGCAACGCCTGCAACGTCTGGAAGGTTGCCGCCTGCAGGCCCGCAGATTCGACCAGTACCTTGACCGACTGGCGAACCGGCACGTCTTCGCTCACGATGAATACAATCGGTTCTGTCATGTGATCCTGCCAATCCCGGCACCGTCCATCCACCCGCATTGGGCGGGAGGTACGGGTTAAGAGGAAAATAATTGGAAACGACCTTAATATGTCACGCGCCGAAAAAACATCCGGTCGACTACCTAGATTACGTACGTAGGTGAGTCGGCAAGGTCAGTACCTGGGCCGCCTGCCTTCAGCGCGTCCCCGTGGTGTCCAGCCTATTCGCCCCGCTCCCGGGCGATCGGATGGAGCATCAGCTCCTTTACGGAACCAACGCCCAGTTTACGCAGCAGATTCTGGCGGTGCGCCTCAACGGTTCGCGTGCTGATCCCCAGCTTGCTGGCGATCTGCTTGCTGATATTGCCGGCCAGCAGTTTGTCGAGCACCTCCTGCTCGCGTTTGGTCAGGGTGGCGAGTTGCCGGTCGTGGTTCTGCGACTCGTCGAGCGAACGTCGGGCGATGGTGTCCATGGTCAGCGCGTTGTTGATGCTGTCCAGCAGCAGCTGATGACGGTAGGGTTTCTGCACAAAGTCGACGGCCCCGGCCTTGAGGGCGTGCACGGCCATGGGAACATCGCCATGACCGGTGATTATGATGACGGGTATCCTGGCTCCCAGTTCATTGAGTTTTTCCTGCAACACCAGACCGCTCATTCCGGCCATGCGCACATCGAGTACCAGGCATCCGGAACGTTGCGGTTGGTAACTGGCCAGAAACGCCTGCCCTGAGCAATGGCTCTCGGCACGCAGACCGACGGACTCGACCAGTTCCTGAATCGAATCACGCACTGCCGCATCGTCATCGACGATAAATACCGTTTGCTCCTCCATCCTGGTTATGCCGCAGCAAGGCGCAACGTGAATGCCATTATCGCGCCCCCGGATGGATTCGGTGTATACCAGATATGCCCGCCATGGGCTTCGATGATAAGCCGGCAGATTGCCAGTCCCATCCCCATACCATCTCCTTTATCGGAAGAAAACGGCTCAAATATCTCCGCATCCCTGCCCGGTGGAATACCCGGCCCCCGGTCCGCCACACTGACCTGCACTTCCCTGTCGTTGATCCGCTGGACTTCAATGCCGATGACTTTGTCAGCCTTGTCTTCCATGAATTTTATACTGTGCACGGCATTGTTCAGCAAATTAACCAGAACCAGCTGTATTTGCAGATCGTCGACGAGTACCGCGGGAAGATCAGCGACAGGCCTGAAGTCTATGCGACACCCCCAATTCCCGATTTCCGGCTCCAGCACCTGGATAGCCTGTGCGATTACGGAATACAGAGGCCCAGGATTCATTTCCGAAACGTCCGTAGTTACCAGGGTCCGAATGTGCTGAATGATGTCACCCGCCCGATCAGCCTGCTGTGCTATCTTTTCGAACAGTTCTTCGAGTTTGAGTGTCTGATCGTCATCGCCCCGGAGACGTAGTTTCGCCGCCTGTGCATAGTTCTGGATCGCGATCAGGGGCTGATTGATCTCGTGGGCAATACCGGTTGCCATGACCCCCAGTGTGCGTTCCTTGCTGAATTTCTCCAGCTTTCTCCGATGCCTCAATGTGTCGATCTCTGACAGTCTGCGTCGCTCGCACTCATCACGCAATGCAGCCTGTATCCGCCGCAGCCTCGACCGGTTCAGCAACAGGGCAAGAATCAACAATCCCTGTACCCCGATGACCAGTCCGGTAACCATGATCCCTATTCGGTACGCCTCCCAGAACGACAACTGGCGATGGAGAACCTCACTGCCCGCCGGCAGTCGATCCTCGTTGATGTGCCAGCGCGCGAGTTCCCTGCCATCGAATATCGCCCGGTTCTGCGGCCTGTCGATGACCGCAACTGCCGCCGGCGCCTCTCCCCCGAGGATGCGCACTGCCATTTGCGCGGCCTGAAACCCGTCCTCCTCCATCGTTGCCAGGCGACCGCCGAGGATGCCATGCCCGAGCAGGGTATCCCAGAGGCCGTAGATCGGTGCATGCGCTGCGGGCGCCAGGATCTGCAGGGTGCTGATCGGCACGTAGCTCTTTGCGTTCCGGTCCTCAAGCTGGACCAGATACAGAATTACCGTATCAGGCGGCAGCTGGCGGACCGCCTCTGTAAGCTCGGCAAGCGGCAAACCCCGCAGCCACATGAACTCAATCCTGCCCGCAAACGGTTGCAGCGCCTGCCGGGCATCGTTCTCAAAATTCTTGTCGATGGAACCGGACCCGACGATCACTGCCACGCGTCGGGCGTCGGGATTGACCTGCAGAGCCAGCTCCAGCGTGCCCGCGATATCGCGATGGGTGGTTATGCCGGTAATATTTGGCGCCAGTTCCTGGGTGGCAACGAAGCGGCTGTCCGCTCCCAGAAAAACGATCGGGATTCCGGGAAACAGTTCCTCGCCATACTTGAGCAGGAATCGAAGCGCCGGCGTGTAGGTTGGAATGATCAGATCGGGCTGCCGGTCACCATACTTGTGGCGATAGATATCGAGCAGGCCGCTGACATAGTTAGCATCCCTGAAACGTGACAGATCGAGGGTTTCGGAATCGATCTCAACCAGCAGGTCGGGTACCGAGGTAAATCCCCGCACGATCCCGTTAGACCAGTCCGTATTCACGGGCAGACTGTTACGGAACGAGTGCAGCACCAGCACCCGGTACGGTCCATTCGGTGCCGCTGAAACCGCCGCGGCGGTGCAAAGCAGCATCAATGCGAGACCCGCAAATATCCAGGCCTGGATGCAGGCCGCGCGCTGGCGGCTACCGCGGAAGCATTCCAGGATGGCGGATTCAGTGCATCGTTGTTCGATACGGGCCTCGCGTCTTTCGTTCAGCCGATGTCATCGCCCGGCATCAACAGGATGCCGGACTTTCCGGCGGACAATTTGCAGGCGATTAATCGGTATAGCTATGGCCTGATCGTTATCGGGCGCGCCCCGCAGCATGAGCTGCCTCGGCCGGGCGGGGAGCGACATCCCGCACATCGTCAACGCCGTCCCGAACACGTTCATTCCGGTTCGGGTCGCCCACATAGCCATCACCCACATAGACGGGATTATCTTCTTCAGCGGCATCACCGGAATCCTGTTGATACTCCGTGTCCGGCTGAACGACTGACTCCTCCTGCTCCTGCTCGGGCGCCGGTTGTTCCTCGGGAATTTCATTGCTCTGCGCCTCCAGGTTCTGCTCTGCCTGGATGCTTTGCTGCTGTTGTGCCGGCGTGGGGCCAGGCTGCAGCTCGATCTGCTGAGCTTCAACGCCCGCCGGCGGCGTGCTGGAAAAAGTGACATTGCCCTCGGCATCGACCGACTTGTAGATCGTCTCGGCCAGCGCCGGAATGCACAACAGGCTCGTTGCCAGGGTAATGGCAGTCAGGCACGGCAGTACACGGAAGTTTCTCATTTGATTTGTCATGGTTGAACCCTCGGTTTGTTCTTTATGGATTTACCGCTATCACAGATGATTCCCCTTGTCCGGAGATCGCCGGCAGTTCGGCCTTATGCTTGCGGGGATCTCCTGTCCCGGATTCACAATCGGCACGATCAGACGTGCATATACAATTACCCGGAATTCACTGGATACACAATACATGGGACAGCAGTAATGCGGACGACCACGCACTAGGGAGCAAAATGGAAGGTGAAATAGGCGCCGACGGCTTTCTCGATTTCAGCGACGCTAACCGGACGGCCTAGCAGCGGGCCGGCCCAGTCCTGGCAAACCAGTTTCAGCACGTCGGGCTGGCGGTCGGATTTGAGCCGCAGGACCTTGTAGAAGCGCAGGATGTCGGGCTGCGAAATCCATTCCTGTGCATCGGAGGCGTCGGTGATCAGAAAGGTGTCGGGAGTCACCGTGTGGGGGCCCAGGTTCTCAATCTCGAAGGTGCAGTTGACGGTATATTCATCCACGCCGCCTGAAAGCTGGCCGTTCTGCAGGTCGATATGGGCCACACCTGCGGGAATTTCCACTGGCTGGTTGAGCACCAGCGTCGAACCCGGGCGGATCTTGAACCAGAGTGAGTTGACGTCCGTCGTCGCGGTCGTCTGGCAGCCCGTGAGGAACAGTACCAATACCACGATGCCGAGTAGCTTCATTGCCGTTATTCTCCTGGAGAATGGTTCGGTACCGGCGACCGGGAATTGCACGATTTCCGGACATCAGCCTACCACCGTGGCTACTACTATAGCCCAAACCCCCGTCATCCGTGAACGACGCGGGATGCGTGTTACAAGCCGCTCCCGGACATGACAGGCCGTTGGCACGACATGGATTTCTTCAAGAGGTTGGTGCATCCTTCGCGGCAGACAGAAAATACCATCCCCAGGAGGACAGGAAATCCCATGATATACCGCATCGTTGCTTGTTTTGTGCTGGCGTTCGTTACCGCGTGTTCAACTAACGGCCTGATCATCAATTCGCCGCCCATTCCGAACTCGCCGCAGGACTCGGCGAATATCAGGATTCACCGGGACGTGGCTGACGGAGAAGTACTGGATGATGTGACCTTCACCATCAACGAGGAACCCATCTACCAGTTCGGAGACACCAGCGATTTCACCTTCGTCACGGATCCGGGCGAGTACCTGTTCGGCTATCGACAGGGCGGGAAGGTTTGCAGTACCGACGTCCAGATCGACGCCGGGGGATTCTATGTTTTCTCGCTGAAGCGAGGCTGCATCATCGAAATGGAAAAGGAGTAGCGGGCTGACCTTACCTGAGGCGCTTGCCCCATTCCGGGTAGAGCGGTGCCAGGCCGCCGGCAGCCGTTGCCGGCTTCACTGACTGTTTCACCGTCGTGGTCTTGAAGGCGTTCCCCAGCGCCGCACCGTCCCAGATGACACCCCCCGGGGCATAAAGCGACTGGTCGAGCCGGCGGACCTCGGCGGCGGCATCATTTTTCAAACGGGATGCGACGGCGCCCAGGTTGCGCGGCGGGTTACCCGGCCACTCGGCAGCGGCCCAATCCAGCAAGGCTCTCGCTGCAGCGCGCGCGTTGTTTTCATCACACGCCTGCCGCAAGGCGCGTAGTGCCACTCCGGCATCCGGTCCCGGCGCCGTAACCGGCATGGCCGGTTTCACATCGACCGCAGCCACTGCCGCCGACGGTTTCCGCCGCGATCGACGCCACATGAACAAGGCGACGAACATCAATAAAATGGCACCGCCCGCAATCCAGGGCCAGACGTGCTTGAGCGTGTTGATCGCCGCAGACGCCGCCGCCGGTGCGGCGCTCGCCGGCGGCTCGACCACCGGTTGTGCCGTCGGCTTGCTGACCGCGGCAGTCGGCGTGACCGGGGCGCCCTGAACACCGCCGGTGCCGGGCAGGACTACTACGTTCCAGGACGGCAGCACGGCGACCATTTCCTTGCCGGCCTTGATATCCCACCAGCTCAGGCGGATCTCCGGCAAGGTCACCTTGCCCGCCTTTTGCGGGACGAAGGCGAAGGACTGTTCGCTGTGACCGTAGACCACCGCGCCGTCGGTGCGGCTTTCCCGCCGCGGCTCTTCGGGATAGATCCGCATGTTCGCAATCGCCGGCATCGTCACGTCGGGCAGGTGAGAAGCAGCAAGCCCTTTGGCATCGATGCTGATGACACGGGTGACGGGCTCGCCGACCCGGAATTCCGGCGGCTGCGTCGCCCAGCTGTCATGCAGCGTCAGGTCCTCGCCCGGCAGCCAGGTCGCGGCGGTATACGAGGCCGGGTGCGGTTTCACCTTCACGGTGACCGTCTTGCTGCTGGCGTGCACGCGCTTGCCGGGGTCGCCGAATGGCGTGGCGAAGAAGCTGTCGTTACTGAAGGGGTCGCGCCCGAAGAACTGCTCTATCATGGAATCCATGCGACCGAACGGCCTGCGCGCGGCTCCACCACCCGTCGCCGCGCGTCCCGTGAAACTGACCGACGGGATAGTGAACGTTCCGCTCTGTTCCGGAAAGATTGCGTAGTTGCGCTCGATGACCTGATAGCGTTGCCCGTTCACTGTGGTCTGGTAGTGCTTGTCCTCGCCCAGGCGTTCCACCACCGCGTGCTCCGGCTGGGGGTCGCCGAGCGCACCCTCGATGAGCGGTATGCTGGAGTAGAGCCGTGTAGTGTACTGGATCTGCTGCTGCACGAAGGTCGAGCCACCTTGCGGTTCCACCTCGGTTTCCAGATATAACGAACTGCCAGATTGACTGGCGGTGGCTGCCGGCTGGTCGGCGACAGTCAACGTCAGGGGAGCGGTCGTGTCATTGCCGGCCTTCAGCGCCGGTATCTCGATGCGCCCCCCGTGCTTCGGCTCCAGTTCAACACGCAGGCTGGCGCTGCTCGACATCCGGCCATTGATGATCTGCATCTGCTGGCTGGTGCTGGTGCCGAGGATATTGAAATCCTTTTGCAACGGGGAAAGATCCGGCTGGGCGCCCTGGGAGTGCTGGCCCTCGGCCTCGATGGTGAGCGGAGCGTCGAGGTCGAGCGCCCAGAACGGCAGGTCCATGTAGTGGCAGCCAAAGTCGGCCAGGACGCCGCCGCCGCGGCCGGGTTTTCGGCGAGGCGCATGCCAAGCTTGGTGAGCGGCGCCGCGCGCTCGCGCGACCGGTTCCAGCCCGTCACCCCGTG
>Ga0210073_1000081_pt1 | contig 19649 bp, 24 predicted proteins | sample Browns_ThreeSqC__2_FD_184853 | JGI IMG/M metagenome (GOLD analysis project Ga0210073, IMG submission 184853) | Wetland microbial communities from San Francisco Bay, California, USA, that impact long-term carbon sequestration - Browns_ThreeSqC_D2... | ecosystem: Environmental > Aquatic > Marine >...
AATTTGGCACGTAGTGTGGCGCCAAAGTATATGAGCACATTATAATTAACTTTATCTTATTGTTATTCATATATATTTTTATGTGGTTAAAAAATGGTCATTTTAACAACGGGGCAGGAAGAATGTGGCTTTGACGCGATTTGCAACAATTCATCCACAAAGTTATCCACAAGATTTGTGGATAACAAACGGGCTTCAATCGAATGAACGAGTTAGCTCTGTTTGGTCATAAATCGCCTCAGGGATGAATGCTAACTGGGGCTGCTCCAACGTTACCGCCTGGGTGATAATCATCCCGTGAATGAACCCCTGCTCACCATCGCCGTTCCCTCCCCGCTCCACCGCAGTTTCGATTACCTTCCTCCCTCCGCAACGGACGCTGCCGCGCTGCTGCCAGGGGTGCGCGTACGGGTACCCTTCGGCGCGCGTACGACCATCGGCATCCTGCTGGAGGTGAAGGCTCACAGCAGCATCGACCCCAAGCGACTCAAGCGCGCACTGAGGATCCTCGACCCATCTCCCGTGCTCTCCGCCGATATCATCGCCATGGGATGCTGGGCCAGCGCCTACTATCAATATCCGATCGGCGAGACCTTGAGCGCGGCGCTGCCCACACTGCTACGGCGTGGCGAGTCGGCGGCGGAGATTGACGACAGCGGCTGGCGACTCACCACTGAAGGGGCGCACACCGATCCGGACACACTGCGGCGCGCACCGCGCCAGGCACTGGTGCTGCGGCAGCTGCACCTTCGACCGGAAGGCCTGCGGCGCGCCGAGATCGAGGCAACGCCCGAGGTCCTGCGCACCCTGCGCGAGAAGGGATGGATCGAGTCCTGCACCCTGACGTCGAGCGATGCCCGCGTGCCGGCGGAACGCGAGGTCGGTCATGTGCTCAACGCAGACCAGCAGGCGGCTGTCGACGCGGTTCGGGAAAGCCTGGGGGAGTACGCCGCCTTCCTGCTCGAGGGCGTGACGGGCAGCGGGAAAACCGAGGTTTATCTGCACATCATCGACACGGTCATCGCGCAGCGCCGTCAGGCCCTGATACTGGTGCCGGAAATCGGGCTGACCCCGCAGCTGGTGGATCGCTTCCGGCGCCGCTTCGGCGTGCCGCTCGCGCTGCTGCACTCCGGCCTCAACGACCGGGAACGCCTCACCGCCTGGCGGCGCGCCGGCAGCGGCGAAGCCCTCATCGTCATTGGCACGCGTTCGGCCATCTTCACCCCGCTCGCCCGTCCGGGCGTGCTGGTGGTCGACGAGGAACACGATGCCTCGCTGAAACAGCAGGACGGCCTGCGCTATTCGGCGCGTGATCTCGCCGTCTGGCGCGCACGGCAGCTTGCCGTGCCGGTCGTGCTGGGCTCCGCGACGCCATCGCTGGAGAGCCTCTACAACGTGGCCCGGACGCGCTACCGGCTGCTGCTGCTGCCGGAGCGGACCGGGTCAGCCGGCCTGCCCTCCTACGAGATTCTCGATCTGCGCCGGCAGCCGCTGGAGCACGGCCTGTCCCGGGGAATGCTTGCGCGCATCCATAGTCACCTCGCCGACGGCGGGCAGGTGCTGCTGTTTCTCAACCGCCGCGGCTATGCCCCAACGCTCATCTGCCATGACTGCGGCTGGATCGCCGGCTGCGCGCGTTGCGATGCCCGCATGACCGTGCATCAGGCCGAAAGCCAGCTGCGCTGCCACCACTGCGGCAGCCAGCGGCCGATCGATGCCTGCTGCCCGGCCTGCGGTGGCGCGGATCTGCGCCCGCTCGGTCAGGGAACCGAGCGGGTCGAGCAGGCACTGGCCGAACATTTCCCGGAGGTGGAGCGACTGCGCATTGACCGCGACACCACGCGCCGCAAAGGCCAGCTCGCCAGCTTGCTGCAGCAGGCGCGCGCCGGCCACGGGCGCATCCTGCTCGGCACCCAGATGCTGGCCAAGGGCCATCATTTTCCCGATGTCACGCTGGTCGGCATCATCAACGTCGACCAGGGCCTGTTCGGCATCGACTTTCGCGCCAGCGAACGCATGGCCCAGCTGATCATCCAGGTGGCCGGGCGCGCCGGGCGACGCGACCGGGCCGGACATGTGGTCATCCAGACCCATCACCCGGATCATCCCCTGCTGCAAACGCTGGTCCGGCAGGGTTATCCGGCCTTCGCCCGCGCCGCGCTGGCCGAGCGGGAAGCCGCCCGTTTGCCGCCGGCCAGCCACATCGCCCTGGTGCGCGCCGAGGCCATGGAGGCCGCCCTGCCCGCGGATTTCCTCGAGGGAGTCAGGCAGCAGATTCAGGAACTGGGCGCCGCCGATGTCGAGGTGTGGGGACCGGTGCCGGCCGGCATGGAACGGCGCGCCGGGCGCTGGCGCGCCCAGCTCCTGTTGCAGTCGACACAACGCGGCAGCCTGCAGCGTGTGCTCGGCGGCCTGGTCCGGCAACTGGAACAGGATAAAGCGGCCCGCAAGGTGCGCTGGTCCGTCGACGTCGATCCGGCAGATATGTTCTGAGCTTGCAAGATCGCGGCGGCCGGGGATAATAGTCTGCCCGTTGAACCGGTTAATTCATCGCACAGAGCGCAGGTCGTACACCTGAGTACGGCATGTCCGGAAACCACGGAGCAGCCGCAATAACTCCCGTGATCTTCACTGCATCGTTTCCTTCCGTTCTTACGGCAGAGAGTTACTTATGGAAACCCTGATTAAACCTGTCATTCCCGCGAAAGCGGGGATGACTTGTTCAACGAACTTTCATTTATCACTAATCGATACATTCATACCCGTGCGCCACCCGTGAAAGAACAGATTGCACAGATACTCGACGGCGCCGTCGCCAGACTGAAGAAAAACGGTGACCTGCCCGCGGACATCACGCCCGCCATTCTCGTGGAGCGCACGCGCGAACGCGAACACGGCGACTTCGCCAGCAACCTGGCGTTGACACTGGCCAGGGAGGCGCGTTGCAAGCCGCGCGAGCTGGCCGAACGTCTGGTGGCGGCCATCGGCCCCGAAGATCAGATCGAGCGCATCGAAATCGCCGGCCCGGGCTTCATCAACTTCTTCCTCGGCCCCGATGCCTACCGTGCCGTGATCGGCGAGATTCTGGAACAGGGTGCGGCCTACGGGCGCAGCTACCGCGGTGCGGGGCAGCTCGTGCAGGTCGAATTCGTCTCCGCCAACCCGACCGGACCGCTGCACGTCGGTCACGGGCGCGGCGCGGCCTACGGCGCCGCGGTGGCCGACCTGCTCGCGGCAGTCGGCTACGTCGTGCACCGCGAGTACTACGTAAACGACGCCGGGCGCCAGATGGACATCCTGGCGGCCAGCGTCTACCTGCGCTACCTGGAACTGTGCGGCGAGGAAGTCACGTTTCCGGCCAACGGCTACCAGGGCGATTACGTCTGGGACATCGGCGCCACCCTGCACCGCGAGCACGGCGAGCGCCTGCGTCATGCGGCGGCCGAGGTCTTCGAGTGCGTTCCGGCGGATGAACCGGCGGGCGGCGACAAGGAGTCGCACATCGACGGGGTGATCGCCCGTCTCCAGGCGCTGCTCGGGCGCGAGGACTACCGCCGGGTGTTCGACGCCGGGCTCGACGCCATCCTGCACAACATCCGCCAGGACCTGAAGGAATTCGGCGTCGTCTACGACGAGTGGTTCTCGGAACGCTCGCTCACCGAGAACGGGGCGGTCGACCGGGTGATCGCCCGGCTCGAGCAGAGCGGCCACACCTACGTGAAAGACGGCGCGCTGTGGTTCCGCTCCACCGACTACGGCGACGAGAAGGATCGCGTCATCGTGCGCGAGAACGGCCAGAAGACCTATTTCGCCTCCGACATCGCCTACCACGCGAACAAGCTGGAGCGCGGCTACACCCGCGTGATCGACATCTGGGGCGCCGACCATCACGGCTACGTGCCGCGCGTCAAGGCGGCGCTGCAGGCGCTCGGCGACGACCCTGCGAAGCTCGACGTGCTGCTGGTGCAGTTCGCGGTGCTCTACCGCGGCGGCGCCAAGGTGCAGATGTCGACCCGCTCCGGCGAGTTCGTCACCCTGCGCGAACTGCGCCAGGAGGTCGGCAACGACGCCGCGCGCTTCTTCTATGTCATGCGCAAGTGCGAGCAGCACATGGACTTCGATCTCGACCTCGCCAAGTCGGAGTCGAGCGACAACCCGGTCTATTACGTCCAGTACGCTCATGCGCGCGTAATGAGCGTCTTCCGGCAACTCGCCGAGAAGGGCTATCAGTGGGACCGGACGCTGGGCGCACGCCACCTGTCGCTGCTGAACGAGAGCCACGAGCAGGAACTCATGATCAGCCTGTCGCGCTATCCGGAGGTGATCGAGAATGCCGCGCTCAATCACGAACCGCACCTGCTCACGCACTACCTGCGCGAACTGGCCAACGACTTCCATACCTATTACAACGCGCACACCTTTCTGGTCGAAGACGAGGTACTGCGCAATGCGCGCCTCAACCTGATCGAGGCCACACGGCAGGTCATCGCCAACGGACTGCAACTGCTTGGCGTGTCCCGGCCGGACGCCATGTAATGCCGAGGGATTACAAGAATCGCGTCACACGCCGGCGCAAGCGCCGACCGGTATCGCCCTGGGTGGGCATGGGTGCGGGATTGTTGATCGGACTGTTCGCCGCCGCCATCGCCTACCTGAAGCTCACGGCGCCGCCGCAACAACAACACGTCGCAGCGCCGGCCTTTACGCCCGAGACCCCGGAAGCCCCGGCAAAACCTGCCCCCGCGAAAGAAGCGAAACAGGAAGAGAAGGCCCCTGTGCCGTCTCCGGCCAAGCCGCGCTTCGACTTCTACACCATACTTCCGAAGATGGAAGTCACCATTCCGGAGGAGGAAATCGGCTCCAAAACAGCGCCGGCCGCCTTCAAACCGGCGGATATTCCCGCGACCACCGTTCCCGAGAGCGAGCCGGACGTCAGTCCGGTGGCAAAACCCGCGCCCGAAGTTCCGCAAAGTCGACCGATCATCAAACCGGCGGCATCCTCAAGTGGTAACTTTTTTCTCCAGTCCGACGCCTTCCTTGTCGCGGACCAGGCCGACCGGCTCAAGGCACAGCTCGCACTGCTCGGCCTCGAAGCCAGCGTCCAGAATGTCACCATCAACAGGAACACCATTCATCGTGTGCGCGTGGGCCCCTTCCCCGATTTCAGCACCCTGGAACAGGCGCGCGGGCTGATGCGCCAGCATGGCATCCAGAGCACCCCGGTGATGATCCGGAAATAAAGAAAAAGAAAATGGGGACAGACCACGTTTTCTCAGTGAAAACGTGGTCTGTCCCCATTTTCCCGTCGGCGCAGGACCTCGAAGCCCGCCAGCGCCAGCAGTGAGAACAGCGCCCCGGCAAGAAAGGTGGCCGGCGCACCGTAGTGGTCCCACAACCAGCCGGCCAGCACGCTTGCCAGCAGGACTGCCACGCCGGTCACCAGGCCATAGACACCGAAGGCGGTTCCCCTGACCGGGGCCGAGGACGTGTCCGCGACCAGTGCGGAGAACAGGCCCTGTGTGAAAGCCAGGTGCAGACCCCACAACGCCGCGCCCGCTGCCACCTGCCAGACGCCGGTAGCAGCGGCGAGCATCAAATCGGCGATGATCAGGAAGCCGAGGCCCGCTCCCAGCAGGCGCAGGCGACCAACCCGGTCGGAAAGCCGTCCCACCGGATAGGCGCCGAGCGCATAGACCAGGCTGATGATCACCAGCACCAGCGGGACCAGTCCGGGAGCGAGGCCGGCGGCCTCGGCGCGCAGCAGCAGGAAGGCTTCGCTGAAACGCGCCATGGAAAACACGATGCCCACTCCGAGAACCAGCCAGTAAGCCCGGTCCAGTCTACGCAGGTCGGTGGTGTTGACCGGCGCACGCACCGGCTTCACCGTGCGCCTGGCGGGTTCCCGAACCCCCAATATCAATACAGTGACCGCGACCGCGCCGGGCAGCCCCGCCAGCCAGAAGACGGTGCGATAGTCATCCGCCGTCAACGCCATGATCGCAACCGCGAGCAGCGGCCCCACGAAAGCGCCGACGGAATCGAGCGCCTGCCGGAGACCGTAGGCCGCCCCCCATTGATGCTCCGGCGCAAGTTCGGCGATCAAGGCATCCCGCGGTGCGCCGCGCAGGCCCTTTCCGAACCGGTCGAGCAAGCGCGCGCCGAATACCAGCCCCACACCACTTGCCAGGGCGAACAGCGGCTTGGTCAGCGTGCCGAGCAGATAACCGGAAACGATCAGCCCCTTGCGCCGCGCCAGCCGGTCGCTGAGGTAGCCCGAGAACACGCGGGTGATCAGCGCGAAGCCCTCGCCAGCGCCCTCGATCAGGCCCACGCTGGTCGCGCTTGCGCCGATCACCGTGACCAGGAAGGCCGGCAGCAGGCCATGGATCATTTCCGAGGAGATGTCCATGAACGCACTCACCAGACCGAGCGCCCAGATGCCCCTTGGGAGCGTCATGTAAAGGAATACCGGCAGGAGCTCAGGAGGGTGTGTTCGGCCACGGCGTCAGACATTGTCGTTGTCATGATGGCTCCGGATGATCCGCCGGATCCGAAACGGCAACCCGACCGCCAGCGCCACGATGCCCGCCAGAAGGAACCCAACCAGGGAGGACAGCAGCCAGAGCGGGTCCGGCTTACCGGTCTGGAGATAACTCGCCAGCTGCAACGCGGCCACCATGGCGCAGGTTGCCGTCAACGAGGCCAGGTAATAATTACGGATGCTCGCGTGGCACCCGATGGCGATGGTCAGCCAGGCCAGGAACAGCAGGAACAGCTGCATCGCTTCACTCACGGGGAGTTACCGTGACGGATGAACGGGACGGCGGGAAGCCGGCAACTGATGCGTGCAGCCGGCGGGGATGTTAGCGGACTCCTCGACACGGGCCGGAACGGAATCGCAGGTTTCAACGGGTTCACAGGAATCAACACGGGACTGCCTGAACAACAGGCAGTGTCCAGGCAGACCCGTCATTCAGGTTGAAGACTCAGCCCTTCTTTTCGAGGATGTTGCTCAATATCAGCAGCGTCGGCGCCCACAGGCCAACATAAATCCCGAAACGCTCCGCGTGAGCCTCCTGCAGGGCCGCTCTCAATAACGGATCCGCCACACCCGTGATCACCTCACGGCCGATTTCAGGAGCCATATACCAAAGCGCCCACGAGGCCGGTATCGAGAGAATTCCCAGCCATAAACAGACTTGCGCCAGTACTTTCATTTCTCCTCCTTGTAGAGTAAACAGACAAAACCGGGTGCCGCATTGGTTACCCCGCCGATAGTAAGCACGAGTCGCCGTAAATGATAGCGTCAAGGCAGTGTCCGGGTATGCTGTGCGTGGCGCGGCGGTTGGCAAATCAGGCTAGTCCGACAGGTAGTACTCAACCGTCGAGACAACACGCACGTTTTTGATATAGGGTGTGCTGCTGTCCCGGTCAGAGATGGTGAACTGGCCCTGCTGGGCGCTTTTGATCTTTCCCAGCCGGCTGTCGGAATCGCGGGCGAATTTTTCCGCCACCTCGCGCGCCTTGCGGGTCGCCTCCTCGATCATTTCCGGCTTGAGTTCGTTGAGTTTCGTGAACAGGTATTGCGTGCTGCCCTGGTAACCATTGCCCGAGAATACGATCCCCTGCTTGCCGAGTTCCACCAGCTTGTTCATCGCGCGGCGAACCGCATCCGGCTTGTCGGTATAAACCGTCACGCCCTGGACGGCTGTATAGCGGAGTTCCGCCTTCTCCCCGTTGCCGTACTGCTGCGCCATCTTGTCGGTGATCGCCGGCGCCGCGACGCTTATTTCCGACTCATCAAAACCGCCACCCTCGAGGAAACGGATGATCTTCGCGGTATCGCGCTCCAGCGCCGCATACAGGGCGACCAGGTCGTTGTCGGCGGCGGTGAACTGGATCGGCCATACCGCCACGTCCGCCGGCGCCTCTTTCTCCGCCAGTCCCTTCACGGTGACGGTGCGCTCGAATTGCTTGATGCGAATTGCGCTGGAACCGAGCAGGTAACCCAGCACGGCCAGTCCCGCAAACAGGAAAACGCCCAGAACCAGAACCTCTTTGACACGATTGCCTTGCATGCTCCCCCCCTTACGCCGTGTCATTCCGCCCCGCACGACGCCTGACGCAATAAATCCCTGTTACCCGAAAGACCAAACCCGGATCCGGTCTTATTGCTTGAAAGTTTTCAGGCGCTTATTACCCGGCTTGTCGCCGGGCGCCTCCATAAACCAGTTATCCAGTGCCTTTTTCTTGTCCTGCTCGTGCTGTTGTTCCGCCGTGGCCTGGACGCCCGTGCACAGTTCCAGCCCGATCGCGCGCGCGCGCTGCTGCGCATCCTCGGTGGATGAGGCCAGCAGTCCCTCGGCGGTGAGACGCTCGATCATCTGTTTGGCCAGGTCCTCGCACTGCAGATTGATGGCCTCGGCGTGCACCGGCGTGCAAACGGCCAGTAACAACAGGTAGCCGGGCAGGGTAAATTTCATGAAACGCTCTCCGTAATGAAGATACAGGCGGTCAGGCGCGGGTTAGACGCTTGTTCCCAAAGCAGCGCCAATAGCCGCGGTGAGCCCCATCGCCAGTGCGCCCCAGAAGCAGATCCTGACGGCGCCGACAAGTTTGCTGGCGCCGCCCGCACCGGCGGCCACCCCGCCAAGTATCGCCAGCAGCACCAGCGAACTTCCGGCGACCAGTGCGGCGATCCCCTGGAACGGGACCAGGGCGGCCAGCATAACCGGGATCACCGCACCCGCCGCGAAGCTTGTGGCCGATGCCATCGCCGCCTGCAGAGGGCGCGCCCGGTGTATTTCCGACAGACCCAGTTCGTCCCGCGCGTGCGCGGCCAGGGCATCGTGCGCCATCAACTGGGCAGAAACTTCACGCGCCAGATCGGCATCGAGCCCCCGCTCCATATAAATTTTCGCCAGCTCATCGCGCTCAAATGTCTCGTTGGTTTCGAGTTCGTCACGCTCGCGCGCGAGATCGGCTGCCTCGGTGTCAGCCTGCGTGCTGACCGAGACGTATTCCCCCGCCGCCATCGACATCGCGCCCGCCACCAGGCCGGCAATGCCGGCGATCAATACGGCGCCCCGGTCCACGCTGGCGGTGGCGACCCCCACGATCAGGCTGGCGGTCGAGACGATTCCGTCATTCGCCCCCAATACCACGGCACGCAGCCAGCCGATACGCTGGCTATAGTGGCGCTCGGAATGACGCATCCCGGTGTCCGTTGTTCCGGCTCAGTTCCGCGGCGCCTGCCATGCGACGGCAGTCAGGCGAGACGAAACTGCTCCAGCGTCGCGCATGCCGGTCCCCGGCTAATGTCCGGAACGATTTGCAGTTCGATCGCCCCGACGCCATCGAGCTCGACGCGGTAATCTTCGAGCTCCCGCGTCGTGTCCGGCGGGCTGAAGTGATACTGCTGGCGCACAATCTCCCGGTAACTCCGTCCCCCGTCACCCGACCACTTCAACACGAACTCCTGGGTACGCTCGTGTTCGGTCTCGGTGAACGAAAGACGGATATGCCGCAGGCTCAGCGGTTCATCGAACAGGAGGCGGAGCGTCTGCTCCCCGGGATGCATCGCCCGCCAGCAGCGGGTATCGCCGGGGATCAGGGCCGCCTCGACGGGGTGAGCCGCTTCCTCGGACGACAACTCCACCCGGGCGAGCCGCTCCAGGTCGAGCCAGACAGGTTCGGCGGACGGTTTCTCCGGGGTTTTCGTATCGAGTATTTGTTTGCGCATGGCGTCCGCCCTTGATGTGCGAGTCCCGGCGGAATCATGAACCGCCGCTGAGGATGTTGGACAGTTGATCCGCTCTCTCCGAAAATGGGTCGGCGGCAACCTTATTTCACCCGCAGGGTAACAGCAGGAATCCTCCCTGCACAAGTAACCGGGTTTCTCCTGTGGCTGTCCGGAAAAGCGAAAAGCGGTTTGTCCAGTGCTCTCCGATGAAGACCCTGCGCGAGGCTGACTTATTCCGCCAGAAGAACCACCATCGTCCCGGCCGTCGCCTTATCGATGTCCAGCTGCACTTCGCAGTACTCGCTCTCCTCGTTGAGGGGGGTGGGATCATCCATACAACTGCAGCCGGCGATAATGCCGGTATAAAATATACCCGCCTTTGCGCGGATACAGTTGCCCTCGTCGGCGACGCTGATAATCATCGCCCTGAGTCTGTTATCGAGCGCATGACTGCCCGTCGACAGTCCCTGTTGCAAGGGCAGCTGGTCGATCGTCAACTGTTCGATTTCCTGCACGAGGATGGCGCTGAATTCAGGCGTTCCCCACGCATTCAGTGCTCTACTGAGTCGAATCATGGGCGAACCTTGCAAAACGACGCACCCGTCGGTGGGACGGTGTCGATTGTTCACTGCGCCCTGGCGATAACATTACTGCTGCCCGGCGCCCGCCGCCGGTGGGCGTTCACCAGAACCCGTACGGCGGATGCTGCCAACCTGCCACGGCGTGGCCGTCCCGGCTGAACATCACCGAGCCATTGCCGATGCCGGGGTAAGCGTAGTACCACACGGGTTTTCCGTCGAGCGCGAACTCGCGTGATGGCGTACCCAGCAGCTTCCTGATTTCCTCACCGCTCATCCCGGCCCTGATGCCGTGCCACTGGGCCTTGAGCGCCTCGCGCCACTGGAACGCTTCAGGGATGGCAGCCGGCGATGGTGGCGTCATGGCCTCCACCCGTACCGGCGCGGAAGGGGGCTGAGGGGTAACGGAGGATGAGGCCGCGGGTACCGGAACAGCCGTCGACGGCGGCATGGGCGTTGCTGCGGCTCCAACCGGCATAACCGGTGTTGGGGAGGGCATGCTGCCGGCCGCCGGGATCACGGGAACCGGAGCGGTTGTCGATGTGGGCGGCGCCGCGACAGCCGCCGGCGACGGCGACGCGCCGAGTTCCGACTCCATGCGCTGCACCTTGAACTGCAGTTCGTGGAGCTGCTGCTGAACGGCTTCCAGCTGGTGCCTCAATGCGGCCTCGTTGCTTTCTTCAGACTGCGCCACCGGCATCCATGACGCCATTCCGGAAAGCACCAGCGCCGTCATCATCACTGCAACCCGAGCGGTCATCATCTTGTCAGCCTCTGTAGGGTTCATACCCTGGCCCACACTCCGTAATGGGCGTACGCGCGGATTCAGTATACATGACTTCGAAATATGCAAGTCCGGGGGCGAGCCATTGCAGCCCGCCCCCGGGGATACACCTTACCAGACGAACCAGCCTGCGAGGTATATCGCATTGTTATCGGAGGCGTCGCGCCCGCTGCCGTCGTAGTTGTTATCACTGCCATTGAACTTGGTGTAGCCGACATACTCCAGCGTGAACTGCGTGTTCTGCCACGGCAGGTAGGTTGCCTGCAGTATATAGCCACGGCTGTCCGGGCTGCCGTTGGCGCTGCCGTCGAGCGGATTCGGCGCGTAGAGCAACTTGTCACTGTCACCCGAGGTATTGAACCCCCCGATGGAGAACGCCGCCGATGTCCCCAGGTGGTAGGTGCCGTTCAGATTCAGGGTATCGAGCGTATTCGAATCGCTGACGGATAGCCCGTCCTGAACAGAACCATCCAGACTCGCATTCTGATGGATATAGGTGCCGCGCAACGTGAGCATGTTGTCCCCCATGGGGTGTTCGAACTGGCTGTCGAGCGCGAGGTCCGTGTATTTGTCGGTCCTGCCCGATATGCCCTGTGGATAGAGTTCCGACCACAGCCCGAAGGTGCCGACCTCAAGGGTACTCGAACCGACTTTCTGCTCCCAGGCCAGCCGCCAATAGGGTGTGACATTCTTGATGGTATTCTCGCTGTCATTATTGGGGGCGCCTCCCGGGCCTGTACCCAGCAGATGCGCAGAACGGTATACCGTCAGGTCCGCGTAGAGGTGATCGTTCCAGAGCGTATAGCCGCCCAGGCCGGCCACCTGCTGTGCGAGGGCATCACTGACCAGCGGGGCCGCCGCCGGCGTCGGGGCGATCTCGGATGAAATAAACGGATATCCCCAGACGGGTGTGGTGTTCCAGGGATCTTCCACGGTCGGACTGTTGTTAAGCGTCACGCCGTAGATGGTGTCCTTGCCGCCGAGCGTCAGGTGATTCGCGTAGCGGATGTCGGTATTGTCGAGACTGAAGCTGGTGGTGGTGTCACCGTTTGTATCTTCCGATTGGGCGTAGGTGAGTTGCAGGAAGGATCCGATATGCGGGGTGATCTCTCCGGCAAAGAAGAGGCTCAGTTCCTGCGGCAGGGCGACATCGTTGTTCTGGGTATCCGGCTGGTTCTTGGCGGTGCGGGTGAATGAGGTGATAAGCATCGCTGATAACGGCGGCACCTCGCTGATCTTCAAACCCGCCTGGGTACCCTGGCCGGGCGATTCGATCTGCTGCATGCCGGTCAGGGTGTAACCGTTAATCTTGAAGTCGCGTCCAAACGGCGTCAGTTCCGGCGGTGTGGTGTGACACCCCGCACACGGCATACCGGTTTGCCGGGCATAACTCGGTACGGCTTGTGCATTGAGTGGCAGCAGGACAATGCCGACCAGCATACATACACAATAGGAACGAAAAGCATTTATCAATGTCATAACAATTCTCCCTCGATACGTTAAGCCGCCGGCACCATATTACTAATCACTGCAACCGGCAAATTAGTTATTTTGATAGACGATCGAGATACCTCAAACGCCTTTATCAGCGACTTACATTCAATGAATCTATGTCAAGGATTCGTTGTCTTAACGTCAAGGTTGCGTCAAGACGTGGCATTGATGTGATGATCGGCAATCGATCGTCATCGTGTGTCGAAAATGAATTTCGCCATGTCATTTTTCACGCGAGGGGTAGAAGCGTGCAGCGCGTTGAACATTCAGACAGCGGCACGGAAGGTGAGTGAGGTGAATCATCCTGCCTTGCCAGGATCGACTGGTTACCGGTTTCCCGCTTTCACGGGAATGACAGACTTGATCAGACCGTCCTTAAGAAATCGATTCCAGCCGTTCGATCAACCGGCTTATGAATCCCAGCTGTCCTTTGGTGATTTTCGTTCGGGCTTCCGCGATATCGAACCACTGCCCCCTGTCGATCTCCGGGTAGTCTTCGAAACGACCCGAATTGGGCGGCCATTCCAGCGTGAAGGTATTACTTCTTATTCTTGTCGTGTCGAGGTCACTTTCCAGCGCCCATGCGTGAACGATTTTTCCGCTCTGCTGCACGAACTCGCCAAGCTCAATGAATTCCCCCTCCGCATCAAATCCGGTTTCCTCGGCGAATTCCCTCCTTGCGGCTTCCAGGGGCCCTTCGTTTTCTTCAAACAAGCCCTTCGGGATGGACCACACTCCCTCGTCTTTATTGTCCCAATACGGTCCCCCGGGATGCACGAGCATCACCTGAAGCCGACCGTCAAGTTGCCTGAATAAAAGAATTCCTCCGCTATGAACCGTCATGCGCTGTCACTACTGTCCGGTAAAACGCAGTGTCCCTCCCTATCAGGCACGAATGAGGCGTTTGTTGCACATCAATAACACGGCGACGAAGGAAGCGCTGCGCATTTTCCTCGTTAAGCATCTCTTGCATACCTGGTTATAAATTTATCCAGTTGATCCGCAAAAGATTTCCGGTCGCCCTGGCTTAGAGCCGGTGGACCGCCCGTATCGATTCCGCTGGCTCGCAGCGTATCCATAAAGTCCCTCATATTCAAACGATCCCTGATATTTTCAGTCGTATACAGTTCGCCGCGGGGCGTGAGCGCATAACCCCCTTTCTCAATCACCTCAGCGGCCAGCGGAATATCGCTCGTAATGACAAGATCACCGCCTTCAACTCTTCTGACGATTTCATCGTCAGCGACATCGAAACCCGCGGTGACCTGCAGCAATCTGATGTGGCGTGACGGCGGGATGCGCACGGGCTGATTGGCTACCAGCGTCAACTGTATCCCGGTGCGTTCCGCCGCCCTGAAGAGGATTTCCTTGATAACCACGGGACAGGCATCTGCATCCACCCATATTTTCATTTCATATCACTACCGTCGAGGGGTCAGCGATCAGATCGATAGAATCCAGAAAATGCTCCAGTCCCGGCGTTGCCACAATCCTCTGAAAGAGAATGGTCGTGACAAGGTCGACGGATTCCTCCTCCATCAATGGAGATAACACGGTACTGACGAGACAAGCCGCGCTACATAGCGTTGGCTGCAGCGACGCGTCAGGAGTTCGAATCGCTTGCTGACCCCCTGGAGCCCAGCAGGCCGTAGAGGGTAAGCAGTAAAGCCGCCAGAATCGTCACGCCGCACAACTGGAGCAGACCCGAGACGATTGGATTGTCGGTACCATAAGGCGGCGGGAATTTTTCATTGATTGTCGGCATGAGCTTCGACGAAGCGCCGATGAAGGCCGCCGTGACACCCGCCGCACCATTTGTCCATGTGCCGATTTGCAAGGTTGCAAACCATGCTTTCAGCGTCCATGGACCCAGGCGAAGTTCCCGGAGCAGGAAGCCGAGGGCGATCATCAGGACGCCGTTGGCAGTAAATTCGATGTGCGCCATCACGATACCGCGAAACCATGCTACCGCCGATGGAGGAACAAGGCCCACCATGCAGCCAATCGTGATCTGGAGAACCCCAAGCACCAAAGTCCAATGCCTGAGCGTGTCTTTTAATCTGTTAATGTCTGTTTCTGTCATAAATATCCCACCATGCGGCGGGATCGATTGTGACCCTTCCGCCCGAGTACAGAATTAGAGGTTCTGGGTGTAGTGTGCATATGCCTTTGCTACCTGTCCCTTCTGATTAAAATGAAATACTTCTGCCGACAGACCACGGACGCCCTTGTAGTAAAGAGTTATGCTGTCAACCCCGACAAGCCTGGTAATCATCCATTCCTGATATTTCTGCGCCAGGCCTTTTTCATGAATTGTGATTTTGATTTCATTGCGCCGATACCATCGGCCTTGCAATCAATATTGTGATCCCCCACCACCAGTCGTATATTTTTAACTTTTGTGCTCACCTTGACTACCAATGACTATCCCATGGCGTGATTATACGTTTACGAATACATCAGAAACAGCTTTGTACTACGCCACCGTCAACACGCAACGCAGCGCCGTTTGTGCCGGAGGCAAGAGGACTGCATAGGTATGTGACCATACTGGCAACCTCATCGGGGGTTTCGAATCGTTTGAGGAGCGAAGAGCCCCGAACCGTTTTGAAGAATTCACGCTCGAACTCCTCGAAGGGCGCTCCCCCACTGATCTGCCTGACGAACTCATTCACCCCCTCAGAACGAGTCGGGCCTGGAAGAACCGAGTTCACTGTAATTCCGGTGGCGGCACACGATTGGGCGAGACCGCGTGAAACGGCTAGTTGTGCGGTCTTGGTCATGCCGTAATGGATCATTTCGGCGGGGGTATTGATTCCACTCTCACTGCTGATGAAAACAATCCGCCCCCAGTTGCGCTGCCTCATGCCAGGCAGATAAGCACGGCTCAAGCGGACACCGCTAAGGACGTTGATCCGGAAATACTTCTCCCAATCAGCGTCGGTGATCTCCTCAAAGGCCTGCGCGCCATAGATGCCCAGGTTGTTCACGAGGATATCGACAGCGGGGAATCGTCTAACGAGTTGATCGGTGACGGACGCTGTGGAGAGATCTCCCGCAAAGCCTTCCACCTTCGCGTCTGTGACGGCTGAGCGTATCTTCACAAGAGACTCGGCAACGGATTGGTCGGAGCGACCGTTGATAATGACTTGCGCTCCTTCGCGCGCGAGTGACGTCGCGATCGCAAAACCAATGCCTTTGGTGGATCCGGAGACAAGTGCAAGTTTGTCGACTAGCTGCAAGTTCATCAAAGACTCCTATTACGTACGGTTATTTTCATTGCGAGCAACCTGTTTGTTGTTGCAACGCCATGCTTCAGCCTTGGCCCCGCCGATGCGGAGTGTAAGCCGGGCGGTCGTTTGAAAGCATTTGTTGGGCGATAGCACTCTCAAGAGAATAGCCATCGCTGGATGAGTTTTGTATAGCGGGGCATGACTAGATAGACCATGAGAAAGACGACTACTCCCGTTACTACAAGTGTTGTCAGCAGGCGGTTTACCGGAATGCCCAATTGCTGGAGTACCGGGGCAACAATCAACGGTACGCCAAGCGCCAGCGGATATATGGCGGACCATGTAACCAGATACTGCTTCCAACGTACGGGAACTTTAGCTTTCGCTCCAGTTGGAGTGAACCAAAAATCCAGACCGCTACTAACAAAAAAGTCATCGCCGGTGACGAATAGTGGCCTCACCTTTTCGATCAGGCGGCTTCGAGTCGAAGACTCCATCCAGTCCTGTAAATGTGCTTTTGTGTCGAATCGTATAATTATCGTGTACGTCTCAGTCAGTCCAGGGATCGGACGGACGATGTGCCAGTCCAGATGGCCGGGCGAGGCTTTGCATAGCGGCGCAATCTCGGTAAGCCATTTTTCGTATTCAATGTGCTTACTCTCACGCACTCTGTGCGAAATGACAACTGTCGCTCCATCCAGGTCGCCGGAACTTGTAGATGCTGCCTCTTTCATCGTAGCTAATCCTTACAACGCCCAACGATTGTATTCACCGACCTCGCGCGGCTTCATGCGCAAGGTCGGTGGAATGATAGGTTGGGCCTCGCTCGATGAGCAACATTTCATTACCGCCTCGCTGAAATTCATAAGACACGCGTTTGACTGTGATGCTGAAACCATGATCTCCAAAGTGCTTTGTGACGGAGTCAAGATATGGCGAAGGTTTGCCGTCGAGGGTGGGCACGTGGTTTGCGCCGCGTCATTCCCGCCTCGCTTGTTATAATCATTTCCTGCCATACCAATAAGTCGGGTGGCGCCGCAGATGCATTACAGCGAGAATGACGATCTCATCCGGGTCAATCTGATACAAGACGGCGAAAGACAATACAATTCAACGCGGTATGCATCTCCGCGAATTTAATGCCGTATTACGTGGAGCTAAGGGGCTGCACGCTTTTGCACAGTCCCGCTTGAGCGCCTTGTTATGCGTGATCTTACTTTAGAGGAGGTTGACCCTGCATGATGTTGCCGCGCACAGGACGAGAAAAGAACGTTTTCTTCAATAAGCCGACTGAAAAGCGTTCTTTACTATTCCACGGCAAGAGCGATACGCAGCGCGCCATCGTGCAGTAACCAAATATCAGTTGCGCCCACGTTCCCACAGTAGGCACCCAATACACTATCTGTAGCGGTTCCGGGAGCGCAACGAGAAGAAGAATAAAATACCAAAATCTGACTTGAACTGGAAAAGCAGTAATGCTGTGCTCACGTATCGTGAAGTGTATTAACTGGAATACGGTGAGGCCTATGGCCAGGAAGAATCCAATTTTGTACCCCGCGACACCAGCGGTAAGCAGGCACGCGGTCACGAACCAGTACCTCCAGCTAAGTTCTTTGTAGTCGATCATAAACATTGAGGAACATCCTTTGGTTTTTATTGCACATAACGGTTAAGGCCAGCGACGGCGAAGCCGTCCGAACGGGGCGATGTGTTAGATGGCATTTTCTAGCTGTATTTCAGCTTTGTCATGCTCCGGTACATTTATCCAAACTGCATTGGCACCAAGATACAACTCGATATCCAAGCCTGTCCGAACTACATCAACAATCTGACTGAACCACTGGGAGCATGACCATTCTTTCATTGGGGTGGACTTAAACCCACGTTTCTCTTGATCCCAGTAAACCCCTGCAGCCTCACGATATACGTACTGATAATCTGAATTTCCGTCCCCTTTTAATCCGAGCAGCAATTCTCCGGTATATAGAACTTCAACTCTATTTATCATTTCACGATTCATTTGGTTTTCCAGCTAACGTGGAGCGTCCGCTGCAAGCTGTTGTTGGGCGGAACGCGTATCAACTCTGCGGCCGACGACCGGAAAACGCTGCGTCATGACCCAACCTATCCGGATTCCACAACCCCGTGCGCTCACCTTGAGGCACCCAAGAAGCTGCGCACGATCTGGATCGTCGATTGAGGGTTCTCTTCCATGATCCAATGTCCCGAGTCGGGGACGATGGCCTCCTGAACGTCGCCGGCGGCGAAACGCATCACGGTGGCCATCATCGTGCCGAACGACTTCTCACCGCCCACGGCAAGTACCGGCATGGTGAGTTTCCCCTTCGCCAGGAAAGCTCGATTGTCGATCGCATCCTGATCGAAGGCTGCGAACTGCGCGAAACCGGCGCGCATGGCGCCCGGCAGCGCGTAGAGCTCCGCGTAGTGCTCCCGTGCAGCTTCGCTAAACCGGCTCGGCTCGGCGGAGAACTCGTTCCAGAAGCGATCGAGATAGATACGTTCGCGCCCCGCAACTAAACGCTCCATATCCGGACCGCCAAAGCGGAAATGCCACAGCAATGGGTTCTTCAGGATCTCCTCCCAGGGTCCGACGCCCGGCAACGGCGCATCGATCAGCACGAGACGCGTGATCCGTTCGGGATGCTGGGCGGCAAAGGCGAAGCCGACCATGTTTCCGATGTCGTGCGTGACGAGATCGATCTGCTCGATCCCTAGCGCGGCAAGAACACCTGCCACATCGCCGGCCTGAGTCTTCTTGTCGAACCCGTCGCTGGGCCTAGAGGAATGCCCCAGGCCCCTGAGATCAGGAACGATCACTGTGTGATCCCGGGCGAGATCGACTGCCAGCGGGACCCACATGTCGCCGGTCTCGCCATAACCGTGCAGCAGCATCACTGTCGGACCCGCGCCGCCAACACGAGTATGGATGGTGACGCCATTGGTGGAGATCTCTTGGGACTTGAAGCTGATTGGGAAGGTAAAGGCTGACATCTCATTCTCCATGGAGGTGCGGCAATTGCCTTCTTGCCGACCAACGTTGAGCTAAACCGTGCCGTCAGGCATTGATTAGAGCGACTGGTCAGGGTAATCAGATAGTCGAAGTGTAGACCACTTGTATAAAACGGCCGCTTGCCCACGATAAGTGCCATTTTCATCTATCATGTTCCAGACAATGGAATCTTCAACAAGAAACCGTTTTCCCGAAGAAGATACACGCACACCTTTATAGTCTTCGATGAAACCAAATTTCTGTACACGTTCGAGCAATTTTTCTCTTTCTTCTCTTATATGAGGCTCCGCTGACAACCTCGACGGCAATTTTGTAAAATCATCCCATTTCATTTCGAAGAGTTCCAGGGCGACTTTATTGCCGTAATTAAAGACGGGGTCAGCGTCGGTATTGTGTGAGACGACACAAAATGGCGCCTCGAAGAGAGACCGATAGCGATCTTTATCAGATAATCCGGAATCGACCAAATTCCTGCCTGTCATGCGCAATAGACTCGACAAGATCAGTTTCGCCTGTTCGCCAAGATAATCATTGTCTGTGCAAGGCTTGCTAATATATTGCATATACGAATATTTCTCTCGGAAACCTATCGCCCCGCATCACCTGCCGGCGAAGCCCGCTGTATCCGGTTTGGTGCATGCGGAGGTTATGCGGCATTGCGTTGAAACGGCGTCTGATTGTCTTCTTTCAAAGCGGCCTATCGTGGACGACTGCTACCTGCCTTGAATCTGGAACCCGGCGACGCCCGGCAGGGCGCAAGACGCCGCCGGTGTGCCCTCGGCTAAGA
>Ga0210073_1000083_pt1 | contig 19187 bp, 25 predicted proteins | sample Browns_ThreeSqC__2_FD_184853 | JGI IMG/M metagenome (GOLD analysis project Ga0210073, IMG submission 184853) | Wetland microbial communities from San Francisco Bay, California, USA, that impact long-term carbon sequestration - Browns_ThreeSqC_D2... | ecosystem: Environmental > Aquatic > Marine >...
CTCGGGATGACAACCCCTCAGGACTCAGGACACAGGACTCAGCACTGACCTCAGTCCTCAGTCCTCAGCACTGACTTCAGAACGTCCAGCTGATCGCCAGCGTAGTGCCAAAGTCGTTCTTACTGGCCCCGGCCGCCGGCGGCTTGCTGTCATATGAATCGAACAGGGTCGCCGTCACCATGAAGTCCTTCACCAGCTCGTGCGAGACCCGGAGATTGTTTTCCCATCGCACCCGGCCGCCGATCGTGAAGCTGGGAAAGACCTGGCTCAGGATCGAAGCGGCGAGCTTGGGATGGTCGTACTTGAAGGCGTCGAACACCAGGCCTGCCAGTCCCTCGACACTGGTGGTCGTGGTATCGGTAGAGAAGTACCGTTCCAGGGTGCCCACCAGACCGCCGGTGATCCAGAAGTCGAGATGGTTGTTCTGCGCCATGGTCCGGGCCCCGAACCCGACGATCCGCGTCCGCCCCGCCAGATCCAGCTCCTGGTTGCGCTCGTAGCCGACCACCACGCCGGCGCTCCACCGATTCTTGAACAACAGCCGCTCGGTGAGGCTGCCCGATAGGCGCGACGTCTCGGCCGCATCGTCTCGATCCTCGAGGAAGGTGGAAAATTCCAGAACGGTCTCTGCACCCGGTCCCCGGTAGGCGACCTTGGCCCCGGTCGTGAGCTGCACGGTCTGATGCGCCTTCTGGTACGAGAACCCCAGGTCCAGGTACCCGTCGAGGCGCTCGAAGAAGGTTTGCTTGATCGGAGCCAGGATGACGATGTCGATCAGGGGAACGGCTTCCATGCCCATGACCACTTTACCGGAAGACGACAGGCCCAGGGTCCCGTAGATCTTTCTTCCAGAACTCAGCGTCACCTCGAAGGTAGAGGGACTGCTGATTCGATCGACCTTATCCCATTCGATGTAGATCGTGCCCAGGTTGTCGGTGGAGTACTCGAGGAGGGCGTGGGAGAGGGCCTTCACCTCTCCGGTGATCCGGTCTCCGTTCTTGATCCAGACCGAATCGGTCTTCTGGGCCTCGGCCACGCCGGCGCCGAGCACCAGGAGCAGGCCCGCCAGAATGAGGTCGAACCACTTGAGGGTGCTTCGCATGGCCAGGCGCTCCAGGGGATTCAACCGGGCTCGGCGGCCCACTCAGCTCAGGCGGCGCTTCGGCTCACGGATTTGAAGCTCAGCACCACCCCGATCAGGAGCAGCACGACCAGGGTGCCATAGAGGAAGGCCGGACTCTCTCCCACGTGCTGGGCCGACAACGGCGCCACCATCCGGCCCAATCCGCCGATCAGGGCGAACCAGCCGACCAGGGTATTCAGCACCGGCCAGCCGAGGGTCCACTGGGGATGCGCCCGCACGATCGCGAGCCCGGCCACGAACAGCAAGGTGCCGTTCAAGTACACGTGCGGCGCAAAGGCCGGGCCCATCGCAGCGACGAAGACATCCAGATTCATCCATTCGGTGATGGTGACCGCGATCAGCGTGGGGCCGACCAGCCCCGCAATCCTGGTCGAGTTGGTCATGTCGCCCTCCAAGTGAAGAGAATCCAGCCGGCGCGCGGTGGCAGGCCGAGATAGGTCAGGCCACGGCGCCGAAGAAATGGCCTACGAGTGCGGTGGCGCCCATCGCGACCGCGCCCCAGAAGGCGACGCGCAGGGCGCCGCGGAGAAGCGGAGCGCCTCCCAATCGAGCGGCCAGCCCGCCGAGCACGAGGAGAAGCAGCATGGAGGCGCCGATCACAGCCGCGATGATGTGGGCGAACGGCACCAGGACGACCAGCAGAAGCGGGAGGGCCGCTCCTACCGCGAAGGAAGCGGCGGAGGCCAGGGCCGCCTGAATGGGGCGAGCCAGGGTGATTTCGGACAGCCCCAGCTCGTCCCGGGCGTGAGCGCCCAGGGCGTCGTGCGCCATCAGCTGGCCCGCCACCTGGTCGGCCAGCTCGGGCGTCAGGCCACGAGCCGCATAGATGCCGGCCAGCTCCGCCCGCTCGGCCACCGGATCGGCAGCCAGCTCACCCCGCTCGCGGGCCAGGTCGGCCTGCTCGGTGTCGGACTGGGAGCTGACGGAGACATACTCGCCGGCCGCCATGGAGAGGGCGCCGGCAACCAGCCCGGCGAGGGCGGAGAGCAGCACCGGACCGCGAGTGGCCTGGGCCGCGGCCACGCCGACCACCAGGCTGCTAGTCGAGATCAGGCCATCGTTGGCGCCCAGCACCGAGGCGCGGAGCCAACCGATATGGGCGGTGCGGTGGCGTTCGGTGTGGCGTTTAAGCGTGTAAGGCATGGTCAGGGCTGAGGGCTAGTAACCAAGGACTGAGGACTGAGTCTGGGCGTTGGAGTCGCGAGTCGCAAGTCGCAAGTGTCATCCCGAGGGCGAAGCCCGAGGGATCTCAAGGCTCCAGTGCAATCGACCCTTGAGATTCACTCCGAACCCCGAACAGCTTTCAATACCTCCGCCCAACTTCAATTCGCATCCCTGCCCCACAGCCTGAGCACTGATACTTATAAATGAACGGCCACCAACCGTAGCCTTGAAACCGACTCGGCGCGCCGCACTGCTTGCAGCGCACCGGCACCAGTTTGCCGAGCAGCCCGAGGACGAAATGGAAGGCGACCACGAAAGTCAGTGAAGCGACCACCAGAATCACGGTGGAGATCCCCTGCTGGTGGTAGGTCGGCACCACGCCCCCGAACACCGCGATCAACGTGATAAACTGGATCATGAACAGGACGATGACGTGCATTCTTGGCGGTATGGCGAAGCCCCTGGGCGGGGGAGGCGCAGTTGGTGCCGTCATCGATAGCCCCTTAGGACTGAGAACTGAGGACTGAGGAACCGATGCTCACAGGTCGCAAGTCGCAAGGCACCCGGGCGCTAGCGGGTCATCTACTCGGGCCGGTATGCGGTGATGCGGCCATCCGTTGCGATAAGGAAGATCCTGGTTTCGGTCCGAATGTACTCCGGGACCGACGGCGACCGTTCCAGCACCCAGAACACATCGGTGTCCTCGGGCAAATCGGTCAGCACGTGCGTGTGGATCGAAGCCGCCAATTTGTTCTTGCTTGGCGGTGGGGCTTGAAATGTCAGGACCGCATTGTGCAGGCGGCGCGTTTCCAGAATCGAGCGCCCGTCTGGAGAGACACGATACCGAACGTCCGCGCCCAGGGGCCAGACTCCCCACTGCGTGGGCGCCGGCATGAAGTACACCCACCAGGCGCCAGCCGGAGCCGGTAGCACAGCCACATTGTACGGCCTCGTGGCTCGGCCGAAGGCCTTTCTGGTGGTGTCGAGGGCGCGGGCAGCGGCCGCGAGACTGCCGGTATCCGGCCGAGGAGGAACCTCCGCCTCTGCGGTGAAGGCAGTGTCGCCGGGGCGAACCTGGGTGGCGGCGAACGTCACATAGAACGTGTCAGCGTTCTGGCTGGGCCGACCAAACAGAACCTCCCACCGGCCGTCCGGACCGGGACGAGCTATGTACCCCCGAACATCCGTGGCAGCAGGCCGCAACGCCTGCACCGCATCGGTCCCATGCCAGGCCGCGACATCATAGGCGGCCAGCTGCCGTCCACGATCGGTAATGCTGTCCAACCGGGCCCGATCCCCAGTGACCTCGGAGCCGAGCGATGGCTCCTGAGCAAACAGGACGCTCGGCAGTAAGGCGAGGCAGAGAGTGCAACAGGATCCCACATTGCGATTCACAAGCTGTGCACGGAGGCCGGCAATAGCGGACACACTCAGTCCTCAGTCCTCAGTCCTCGATGTACCAGCTCCCAGCCTAGCTCCCATCCCGATGCACCGTCTCCGGCGAGAACGCCGGCATGCATACCGCCACATACTCGGCCCCTTCGGGACCCGGGGTGCTGTAGCGCACCCACTCTCCGGGGCGGGTCACCACCGCTTGACCAGCCTTGACCTCGAGGCGGCCGCCCTCGTGTTCGACCATCAGGGTGCCGCGCAGTACCACCGTGACCTCCTCGAAGTCGGGGCGCTGACCCGGCTCCTGCCAGCCTGAAGGCGAGACCATCCGCGCCACACTCACCTTACTGTGCCCCGAGTTCACTCGGCCGGCGTACTCCTCGATCCGCTTGGGCGGTTCTCCGGCGGCCTGAATCACCTTGGGGTGAGAGATCAACCTGGGCATGAGTCAGAATGCCTGCTGAGGTTGGTGGGGTACCCGAGCACTGGTCTCCAGCCTGAAGTGAAAGCCGCCCTGCGCAGGATGCCCCAGGTGCCAGACCAGGAGGAAGAATGCTACCGCACCCGCCAGGCTGCGTACCGCGTGCAGCCGGCCCCATCGGGTCAGAAGCTCAGCGGCCTCTCCGGAGCCGCGCTCGAGTCCGGGATCCAGCAGGCGATTATTGGTTGGCAGAATGACCAGAAGGGTGAAGGGGATCACGGCGCCGAGCAGCAAGCCGGCGATCAAGACCAGGGTGCCACGTCCTTGCCCATAGGCGACGATGGCGGATATCAGCCCGATCGCCGACAACGACGCCTGCATGACCGCCGCACGCCGGTAGCTGGGCCCAAACACCGTCGCCGCCATCACGGTCCCGCACTCCAGCCTGGCCGGATGCTCGACCAGGTTGATATAGATCGCCGCGCCGGCGAAGAGGCCGGCGCACAGCGTGGCCACGAGCTCGAAAATCACGTCTTGCTCCCTGATGGCGAAGGATGGCGCGGCTAAGCTGCAGGCTCGAGAGGCTTACCGCAACTGCGAGCGCTCCGCTCGTCGAACGCCACGCGGTGGGCCAATCGTGTATACTTCGTTGGCACTCCTTCTCGCCTGCAACTCCCGGACGTCCCCCCGGGTCCAAGGTTTACAATGTCGTCCCGCCGCCCCGGCTTCGCCGGGCGCTACATCGTCGTGGCCGACGAGGATCGCACTATTGCCAACGAGGTCATCGAAGCGCTTACCGCAGACGGGCATGCAGTCTTCCTGGCCTACGACGGCGTCTCGGCCCTGGAGCTGGCCTACGGCCTCAAGATCTGCGACCTGGTCATCAGCAACAGCCGAACCGGGGGCAAGCCCGGGTTGGAGTTGATCCGCGAGCTGCGGGCGCTGCTCCCCGCGGTGCCGGTGCTCTACCTGTCCAACGGGCATCGATCCACCCCGGAGCTGGAGCGTGCGCTCCCTCCCGGCGTGGCGATCCTGCGGGAGCCGTTCACGGCGGAGGAACTACGCGGGGCGGTGGGTCCCCTGCTGAGCGTCGTCTGACCCTGGGTCCGGCCCAGGCCCATCCACTCATCCGCCAGGGCGAGAGGCACGCGTCAGCTGGCGGCCCTCTTGCCCGAAGGCGTCCTCCGTCTCAAGAACCAGACCAGCAAGACCCACGCGGGCACGCCGATAATGAAGAACGTGCCCGCGACATTCACCCAGATGAGCGCCTTCCCCCAGACGCATTGCTCGGAAAGCGGTAGCCGGCACGCGTTGGTGACCTCGAGGTAGGGAGCCCCGAGGGCGATCCCGGCGGCGAGCAGAAAACCCCAGAGGTGGTGGTGCATCGCCGATCGTCCGGCACCAACTATTTCATGCTGCTGTTCCAGGTGTCCCGGTAGATCTTCCAGCCCCCGCCCACCTTCTTGTAGAACGTCATGAAGGTGCCGTGGTCCAGGTGTTTGCCATCGGAGGCGTTGGCCACCCAGCCGCCGGTCTCGAGGGCGTAGTCACCGAACCCGGTGACGTCTCCCAGAGTCAGGGTGTTCTTGGCGCCCTTGGCAATGTCAGCCTTGAAGAGAGCCTGGATGGCTGCATGTCCGGATGCGGGCTCGCTTCCCGGGGCCATCAGCTTGGCGTCGTCGGTGTAGAGCGCGGTGAGCGCCGCCGCGTCTCCCGCGTTGTAGGCGGCCTGCCAAGCCTGGTCCATCTTGGCGATCTGGGCACGCAGATCGCCTTGGCTGGCTCGCGCCGAGGCGAACAGTGGCAACACGAGAACCAGCGCGGCCAGGCCCGCTGCGATGCGACGGGTCATAATGTCTCCGATAGTCGAATGGGTGATCCTGCGAGAATGGGGAAACGTATCGCTGATCGAACGGCACACAAGGAATGACGTCCCCCTCGACCGGTCGGTTTCTCCATGAACACTCCGAATGCCTCCGAAGGAGTCGAGCGTTTGCGCCGGGTAGACACTGTGCTAGTAGATAAATGGAATGAGGCGGGCCCGGGTTCGCATGAACTCCCGATACGGCTCGCCGACGGCCGCCAGCAGGGCTCGTTCCTCGACGGCGATCCGGTAGCCGTAGATACCCAGGCTGGCGACCAGCAGCAGCGCCGCGCTGGCCCAGCTGCCCAGGGCCAGCCCGATTCCGGTATTCATCAGGAGGGCGGCGCTGTACGAGGGATGGCGCACGATCGCGTAGGCCCCTGTGGTGACAATCCGCTGGTCGGCCTCGGCGCGGACGTCGCCGGTAAAAGAGGCGCCCAGCTGCCGCCAGCAGTGGCGGCGGAGAAGGCTACCGGCGATCACGCTGGCGATGCCGAGGAACAAGGCGGCGGGCTGCCAGGCAACGGGCAGTTGCAGGGCCGAAACGAAGGCGAGCAGAAACGCGATGGCGGAGGCGATCGACCCACCGACCAGGATCACCCGGATGGAGCCCGCGTCGGGTGAATCGGGCCGACTGGCGGGCTGTCGGGCCTTCCGAACGATCCGGAATTCGGGGGTGAAGGCCCAGAGGTAGACCGCCCAGAACAGTACCCAGTAGGGCCACACGAACGGGAGCGGTCGCGTGAAGGTTTCCGGCGTCATTGGAGCAGCAGCGCCGCATCGGCCACGCCCGCCAGGCCGAAGACCGGAAGCCACCTACCCATCGGTGGTCGCGTTCTGGTTGACCTCGGCGCCCCCGTGGGTACCTGCTGCCGCCTTCGCGATCGCCTGGGCGAAGGCCTCCGGATCGTCGTAGAACAGGAAGTGATCGGCACCGGCGATCTCGTTGATGCGACAACGCGAGGCGCGCAGTCGTGGCAAGTAAGAGAGGGCACGATTGGCCGACCCGTACACGAAGTACTGGGGGACCGGAAGCGCGAGAAAGCGGGTCAGCAGATTCCCATGATCCGAGTCCGCTACCAGCTGGAAACTGTAGTCGTAGTAGGCGCGTGGGCTGGCCGATTCCAGCAGACGCAGGTGTTCCTGGAAGCCACGACCGGGCCGCGAGCGCAACCCTCTCTTGATATCCGGAAAGACCACCTCGGCGAAGCGCTCGTAGGGATGCGGCGTTACCAGCCGCGAGAACATGCAGTCTTCCGGCGCCAGGTTCCCCTCCACATTCACGAATCCGAGCAGCCGCTCGGGGCGCCGTTCGGCATACAGTAGGCCGATCAGCCCGCCCATACTCGCGCCTACCAGCAGAAATGAGGGAATGGCCAGCGCATTCACGAAGGCATCCAGCAGGTCGACCAGGTCGTCGATGCCAAGGGTACGATCGGCCGGATAGGGAGAGCCGCCGGATCCCGGGAGATCCAGGGCGATGAGTCGGTTGGACCCGAGTGCGGGTTGGTCCAGCAGATCCTTGAAGTTCGAGGCCGCGTTCCCGAGCCCGTGGACGAACACAATGGCCGAGCCCTCGCCGGCGCGATCGAAGTAGGTCACGCGCTGGGTCCCCCAATCAACCTGGAGCTGCAGCGCGAACTCGGGTGCGATCATGGGTCTGGGAGGTGCTCGGCTCCGATCTTTGCCGATGCGGAGAAGAAAATGCCGCCATAGGTCATGATCGGCTACCCCTGTTCCCGGAGCCGGGGCGACCCGCCGGCACGGCTACATCCCCGGCATCCCCTGACTGGATGGCGGGACCAGCCCCTTGATCCGCAAGTAGACCACGATGTTGCCGTAATGCTCCCAGGTGTGCCACATGTTCCAGTTCAACATGCCGAACTTCGTCCGGCGCTGAGCCGCCACCATCTCCGTGCCTCCATTATCCGTCAACGCGTCGTAGGCGGCATCGCAGTACGCGAACGCGGCCTTCAACGCGGGAATCAGCTCGGCCTTGGTCGACAGGGTCTTTTCGATCTCGGTGTACGCCGCCTTCCGGGTCTCACCCCTGGCCGGAGCACAGAGGTTGTATTGATCGTCGGCCACGTGGGCCACCTGCTGCGCGAACGTGCGCACCGCCGGTGACGGTTTGAATCCGTACTCGGACTCGGGCATTTCCTCGGCGGCCTTGATGAAGTAGTCGCGGACCGCCCGGTAGTCGGACGCGACCTCGCTGCTCAGGGGATTGGCCGTTGGGGCGGAGGCTCCGTCGCGCGTCATCGCGAGGAGGAGTGCCAGTAGAAGCGAATGAATCATGGGGGACGCCCTCCGACGGGTCGCAGGTTCGTGGGGACCTCATGGTGGCATGGCAAGGCGGGCAGGCGGCCGTGGCCGCTGTCAGGCACAACGGGCGAGGGATGGAATTGTTTCTGGAGACAGGTGGGGAGCGCGGACCGCTGGTGGATGGGCCGCTACGGTCATGCGTCAGCCCGGTCGCCGACTCCCGACGAGCACGAGTAGCACCCCGGCACCCGCGGCCGCCGCTCCGATCCAGAGCGGGATGCCCTCTCGTTGCTCCACGCTGGCTTTCACGTCGCCGATGGTGACGATGTCCTGGCGACTCCGGTAGGTGGGGCGCCGCCAGAGAATCACCACACCAACGATGACGAGGATGATTCCCAGGACCTGGAGTGGGCGCGTCGTCATCCGCGCTCCCCGGGCCCTAACGCCGAGCGGTCCCGGGCCTGGGTCAAGAGGCGCTCGGTGAAATCGAGACGTTCGTGAAGCTCGACGAGTTGAGCCGACTGCTCGGCCAGGCTGGCCTGCGCGTCTTCCAGCACGGCGGCCTGCTGCTGCAACTGCTCCTTGAGCTGGGCCAGCTCGGATCGCGAGCCTCCGCGCCCGGCGATGGCCCCGGCGATGAACTTCGCCACCAGTACGGCCGAAGAGGCGAAGATCGCCAGACCCAGTAGAAAGACGGGTTCACTCATGGTCGGTGATGTCTCCGGAGTGGCGAGTCCAGGCCGTCCCCTCCACCAGCTTCCCGATCCCCGGGGGCTTCCGCTCTGGATCGAAGGTGGGATCGATCCTTAGGCAGCCGGAGGAAATCTAGTAGAGGAGCTTGGGCAGCGGGGACCCAGCAATGATCCGGATCGGCTGACAACTCACCAGGGCGTACCGCAGCCGAGCACGAAAGCTGTACGTTCAGCGGTGAGGGGTAGGGAAACGAACAATCAACTCCTCCGTGGCCCTCCGTTACCTCCGTGTCTCCGTGGTGTGCAGTTCGGTTCCAGCTCCTAGCTCCCAGCTCCTAGCTCCCAGCTCCCAGCTAACGCTACATTCCCGCCATGGATCCCCTCTCCGATCTCCTCCGCGTGGTCCGCCTGGATGGGGCCTTCTTCTACGCCGTCGAGGCGAAAGACCCGTGGAGCATCGAGACCCTGGGCGCCAAGGAGTTGTCCCCCAGGATCATGCCGGGGGCCGACCATCTGATCTCCTACCATATCGTCACTTCAGGGCGCTGTTACGGGGGCCGGGTCGGCGAGGAGCAGGTCGAGCTGGTCGGAGGCGACGTAATCGTCTTTCCTCACGGAGATCCACACGTGATGTCGAGCGGCCCCCGGGTCAGTCCCGAGCTGCGCCTGAAGACCCCCGCGCGCTACCTCGAGACCGTCACTCTCGGAAAGCCGGGGCCGCCCGATACCACCTTCGTCTGCGGGTTCCTCGGCTGCGATCGCCAACCGTTCAATCCCCTCCTGGCATCCCTGCCGGGACGGATGCACATGCGGGGAATGTCGAGCGCCTGGATCAGCAGCTTCGCCGCCCAGGTGACCGAGGAGTCCCAGCTGGGCCGCGCCGGCTCCGACACGGTGCTCACCCGCCTGGCCGAGCTGATGTTCATCGAGGTGTTGCGCCGATACCTGGAGGACTTGCCACCGGGACAGGCCGGCTGGCTGGCCGGCCTCCGGGACGAGGTAGTCGGGCGGGTGCTGGCCCTGTTGCACAACCAGCCGGGCCGGGACTGGAGCCTCGAAGAGTTGGCGAAGGAGGTCGCTTCCTCCCGCTCCAATGTGGCGAAGCGGTTCACCGAGCTGGTGGGCCAGCCACCGATGCAATATCTGACCCAGTGGCGAATGCAGGTGGCGGCCAACCGGCTGGCCCAGAGCGGCACCAAGGTCGCGGCCGTCGCCGCTCAGGTCGGTTACGACTCCGAGGCCGCCTTCAGTCGTGCCTTCAAGAAGGCCACGGGAATGGCTCCCGGCGCCTGGCGTGACGGCCGCCACCCCGCGGGCAAGTAACCCCACCCCGCCGCCCGATAGTGGACGCTCGGGCAGGCTCGCTGGACTCTCGAACAAGAAATCGTCTCGCCGATACTCCCGGACAAGAAGTCGGGACGCTCGGTCATTGGTGATACCGGCTCTCCTTCGCACAATGGATCCCGCGTGATTGACCGCGCTCGAATCCCTTGACGGAGGAGTCCCATGGAATCCGAAAGCACTTCCACCGCGGGTAACCCCAGTACCAGAGAAATCCGGGCCTGGTCGGAGGACCCGCTCACGGCCCGCGCCCGACGGGTCTGGACCTCGGGCGACTTTCTCTCGATCGCGCGGAGCTACGCGCCCGGCGCCGAAGAGTTCATCGCTCGACTGGGGATCCGCCCGGGTGAGACAGTACTCGACGTGGCGTGCGGAACCGGCAACCTGGCCATCCCCGCCGCCAGGGCGGGCGCCAGGGTCACCGGGGTCGACATTGCACCGAACCTGATCGCCGAGGCTCAGCTCGAGGCCCGGACCGCGGGCGTCCACGTCAACTTCGAAGTGGGCGACGCCGAGTCCCTTCCCTACCTCGACGGCCAGTTCGACACCACGGTCACCATGTTCGGTGCGATGTTCGCCTACCGGCCGGTCAAGGTCGCGGCAGAACTGCTTCGGGTGACCCGGCCGGGCGGGCGGATCGCCATGGCCAACTGGACGCCTGAAGGGTTCGTCGGCCACATGCTCCGGGCTCACGTGGCGGTGGTTCCGCCTCCCTCCGGCGTGCCCAGCTCGCTGGAGTGGGGGAAGGAGGCGGTCGTGGAGGCCCGGTTCGGAGCCCAGGCGAGATCGGTGGTCTGCGTCCGGCGGACCCTGGAGCTGAGCTTTCCCTTCGGCCCGGCCGCGGTCACCGAGCTGTTCGCGACCTGCTACGGCCCGACGGTCACCACCCTCCAGGCGGCCGACCCCCAGGGCGCCAGCCGGCTCCGCGACGAGCTGACTCGGTTGTTCGCGGCGTACAACATCGCGGACAACGGGCGCACCACGGTGGCGAGCGAATATCTCGACGTCCAGGTGGTGGTGGAGTGAGACGTCGTTCAACCTGAAGACCAGGGCAGGAGGTGAAGCATGACGCATCAGGCCGAAGTGATCAGGGAGCCGGGGCCCCGCTCCCGGTGGCACCAATGGTACCGGCACGCCGACCGGCGCTTCCTCATCCAGCTGGGATTCGACCCCGGCCAGATGCACTCGATTCCGGCCTTCGCCAACACGCTGCTGTTCCAGCCGCGCCTGGTGGGGCTCTGGGTCCTGACGGGTGCTGCGCTGCAATCCTGGGCCGTATTCGGATCACTGGCCCTGGTACTCTGGTGGGGCGCGATCATGCCCAGATGGAATCTGTTCGATGCGCTGCACCACCGGCTGTTGGCGCGTCGCCCCGGGGTTCCACCGGTACCCGCGGCTCTCGCGCCGCGGCGCGCCGCCATGGCGGAAGCCGGGACACTGGCGGCCAGTATCGCGATCAGCCTGCTGATACCCGCGCCGGGCGTAGCCTTGGGAATCGAGATCTTCCTGCTCCTCGCGGTCGCCGCGGTGGTATTCGGCCGCCTGTGCCTGGGGGCCATCGTCTACCACCTGGCGAGGGGGAGAGTGGAGCTCGCGCGCCGGTCGCTGCCGTGGAGCTACGAGGCCGTGTAGGTGAGTCGAACCATCGAAAATCAACTACCAACCTTTGAGAGGAGCGTGAATCATGAGCGAACGTACTGATGCTCTCGCCCGACGACTGGAGCAGGGGGCCGAGGCCCTCATCGATCTGGCCAGCGGGCTGACCGAGAGCGAATGGAACATCCGGATCCCCCGGGACGGCCGGAAAATCGGCGTGGTGGTGCACCACGTGGCCTTCATGTATCCCCTGGAGATCCAGCTGGCCCAGGTGATGGCCAAGGGAGAACCGGTGGTCGGAATCACCTCCGCCACCATCGACGATATCAACGCCAAGCACGCCAAGGACCAGGACGGCGTGACCAAGGCGGAGGCGCTGGAGGCCGTTCGGCGGAACAGCGCCGCGGCCGCGACGGCGATCCGGGCCCTGAGCGATCAGGAGCTCGATCAGGCGGCGCCGCTCTCGCTCAACGCCGACGCGCCCCTCACCACCCAATTCATGCTGGAGGATCACGCGGTCCGGCACAGCTATCACCACGCGGCCAAGATCCGGGCGGCGTTGCAGGGAACAGTGTTGAGGAAGGTTGGGTGAAAGAAGGGCGGACAGGTTTGACAAGACGGACAGGGCGGACAGGAAACTGCCTTATCAAACCCCCATCCTGTCCATCTTGTCCGTCTTGTCCATCTTGTCCGTCTTATAGATTGACTTCTAATTCCACAATGGAGCCCCGCCATGTTCCCCCCTCGCACCCCCGTCCGCGTCCAGAAGGCCCACCAGCGCATCGTTCCGATCTACCAGTTCCTGGCCCAGTACCAGCGCTGGATGGCGGCGGCGGATGAAGGGGCCTGCGACTTCGCACTGGGGAACCCGCAGACCATGCCGCTCGAGGGATTCGTCACCGCGCTGAGCGATGCGACCACGCCCAGGAACCCTTCCTGGTACGCCTACAAGATGAGCGAGGCGCAGTCGCGGGAAATCATCCGGGGCTCACTCCAGAAGCTCACCGGCGCGGCGTACCCGGCCGAGAACATCTTTCTGACCAACGGGGCGACGGGAGCCCTGCTGGTGCTGATGAACGCGCTGATCGGGCCCGAGGACGAAGTGATCTACAACAGCCCGCCCTGGTTCTTCTATGAGGGGATGATCACCAACAGCGGCGGGACCCCGGTAGCGGTCAAGGTGGACCCCAAGTCCTTCGACCTGGACGTGGCGGCAATCGAGCGGGCGATCACCGATCGGACCCGGTTCGTGATCGTCAACTCGCCCAACAATCCGACCGGGCGCATCTATCCCGCCGAAACCCTTACTCGACTCGGCCGCATGCTCGAAGGGGCGAGCAAGAAGCTCGGCCGGCCGATCTACCTCGTCTCGGACGAGGCCTATCGGGCCATCGTGTACGACGGCACCCGGTTCCAGAGTCCGACCACGTTCTACCAGAACTCGATCATGGTCTATACCTACGGCAAGACGCTGCTGACGCCGGGCCAGCGCCTGGGCTACATCGCCTTGTCGCCGAAGATGGACCACCTGGAGGAGCTGCGCACGGTGCTGCTCTCGAGCCAGATCCTCTGCGGCTGGGCCATGGCCAGCGCCCTGATGCAGCATTCGCTTCCGGAATTGGAGAAGCTGTCGCTCGATATCGGGGCCCTGCAGCGCCGCCGCGACCGCTTCGTCAAAGGATTGCGGGAGTGCGGGTACGAAGTCCGGATGCCCGAGGGGGCCTTCTACATTACCCCCAAGGCCCCGATCGAAGACGACATCGCCTTCGCGGAGCAGTTGGCCCAGGAAGGGGTGTACGTCCTGCCCGGAAGCGTGGTACACATGGACGGCTACTTCCGGGCCTCGGTGACGGCGAGCGACGAGATGGTGGAGAGGGCTCTCCCCGTCTTCGCCGCAGTCAGGAAGAGGGTGTAGGGAGAGGCAAGAGGCAAGAGGCAAGGGGCAAGAGCAGGGGGCAAGCAGGCATCGGGCATCGGCAAGAACAGACCGTCTTCACCCGAGCCTCATCCCGAGGGCCACAGGCCCGAGGGATCTAGTCCGCCTTCTTCGACCCCAGTCTGCTCTGTCGTTGCTGGCGCCAAGGCCAGCCAGCGAGATCCCTCGCTCCGCTCGGGATGACACCCCTGCGACTTGTGACTCGCGACTTGTGACTCGCGACTCGCGACCTGTCAGTCCTCAGTCCTCAGTCCTCAGTCCTCAGTCCTAGCTTCATCTCCTCTCCAGAACCATCTTTGCCCCCCATGGAATGGTTCATCAAAGCCTTCATCCGGGCCTCGCTCCTCTGGTTCGCCGCCGGGATCCTGCTCGGCGTCGGCATGGCGATCGAGCCGCAATGGATCGTCTACCGGCCCGCGCACGCCCACATGAACGTGGTCGGGTTCCTGACCATGCTGGTCTTCGGCGTCGGCTACCAGTTGCTCCCGCGATTGTTCGGGCATCCCCTGTACAGCCATCGCCTGGCCATCGCCCATCTCTATCTCGCCAACATCGGTTTAGTTGTCCTGGTGGTCGGTTTCCTGTTGCAGCCGACCAGTCCCGAGCCGAGCCGCTGGGCGATGGCAGGCGGCGGCAGCCTCTACGCGTTGGGTGCCTTGCTGTGGGTCTGGAATCTCTGGCACACCTTCAACGCCGCGGACGCTCGGAGTAGAGCGAGGACCGAATCGGGCCGACCCTCGTTGCCGACCTTGGACCAGTAGTGGGGGCGGTGGCCGAGGCCCTGCAGGCCGTCCTGATCGGCATGCTGGTCATGTTGGCCGGAACCATTCCACGGAATCTGCTCTTCGCCGCCAACCTCAAGCATTACCCTGCCCTGCCCTGGGCAATCCCGCTGGTGGCGGTCTACCTCCGGTTCTTCTGGCGCTATCTCGATGGCTGGGGCCCGCCTGCCGAGACCGCGCCGGCGCGCAAGGCGTTGCTTCGGGCCAATCATCTGTCTGGACGCGTCTGGGCCTGGGCGCTCCTCGCCGGTGGCCTGGGGATCGTCGCCCTGGTGCTGGCGCTCCGGGTCGCCAATCGACTGATCGTGTTGCCCGAGCAGAGGCTGCCGGATCTGGGGCAGGTCCCCGTGATCACCGTTCTCTCACTCCTGCTCGCGGCAGCACCGGTCGCGGGGATCGTCGAGGAGGCGGCGTTCCGGGGCTACATGCAGGGCCCCCTCGAGCGACGCCTGGGCCTGCCGATCGCGGTCCTGATCACCGGAACCATGTTCGCCGTGGCCCATCTGGATTTCACGCCGATCCTCTGGCCCTACTACGTGGCCGTCGCCGCGATCTACGGTACCATCACTTACCTGACGCAGTCGATTCTTCCCGCCATCGTGCTGCACACGAGTGGCAACATCTTCTCGAACGTGGACCTCTGGCGCCACGGTCGAGCGGAGTGGCAGGCGGGGTCGAGTCCGGGATTGATCTGGCAAACCGGCGCCGACCACGCTTTCTGGATTTCGATCGCGGTCCTCCTGGTAATGCTGGTGCTGATGGTGGGGGCTTACTCACGCCTCGGCTGCACTACCCGACCGCCGGCCTCATCAGGCGACGCCTGACCAACTCTTGTCTAGCCTCTCCCGGCGTTCCTGTCCGACCAGAGGGTTTGTGCTCCCGGAACGATCGTAATTGGACCTTCCAAAATCGTCGGAGACGAGTACCATCCAGCGGACCAGCCTCGCCGAGGGCCGTCCTCGACGAAGCGCCTGGAGGTTTACCGATTGCGCACTGGGGGAATACGCCGTGATTCGAGGGAGAACATTGGCTACCATCGGCCTCCTGCCGAGCCTGGCGTGGGGGGTTACCGGCTGCGAGAAGAAGGCAGAGTCGAGCTCGTCGGCGCCCCAGTTCAAGGGAGTCATCAAGCTCGACGTCAGGGACTCGAAGGCCGACTGGGCACCGTATACGCCCAAGCGGGCCCCAGAGGGCGCACCCAACTTCCTGTTCGTTCTCTACGACGACACCGGACTCGCCGCCTGGTCGCCCTACGGTGGTCGGATCAACATGCCGACCCTGGACAAGCTGGCCGCCAACGGGCTGACCTACACCCAGTGGCACACTACCGCGCTCTGCTCGCCGTCCCGCTCCACCATCCTCACGGGACGCAACCACCACCTCAACGGCATGGCCGCCATCACCGAGGCCGCCAACGGCTTCCCCGGCGCCAGTGGTCGCATCCCCGACCAGGCCGCCACCGTGGGAGAGATCCTGCAGGACAACGGCTGGAGCACCTTCTGGCTGGGCAAGAACCACAACGTCGCCGAGCAGGACGTGGCCTCGGGCGCGAGCCGGAAGGAGTGGCCGCTGCAGAAGGGCTTCGACCGGTTCTACGGATTCCTGGGCGGCGAGACCAACCAGTGGTACCCCGACCTGGTGGAAGACAACCGCTTCATCGAGGCACCCTACGGCCCGGCGCAGGGCTACCATCTCTCGAAGGACCTGGCCGATAAGGCCATCGAGATGATCCGCGACCAGAAGGCCACCAACCCGTCTCGGCCCTGGTTCCTGTGGTACAATCCGGGCGCCAACCACGCTCCGCATCAGGCGCCCGAGGACTACATCGCCAGGTACAAAGGCAAGTTCGACGACGGCTACGAAGCCTACCGGACCTGGGTGCTGGAACGGATGATCGAGAAGGGCGTGCTCCCCAAGGGGACTCAACTCACTCCGCTCAACCCCCTGCCGGAGGACGTGGCCAACAAGGCCGACTATGTGCGTCCCTGGAACACGCTCAACGCCGACGAGAAGAAGCTGTTCTCCCGCCTGGCCGAGGTGTACGCCGGCTTTTCGGAATACACGGACGTGCAGGTCGGGCGACTGATCGACTACCTGGAGCAGACCGGCCAGCTGGAGAACACCGTCGTGTTCTATGCCGCCGACAACGGCGCGTCGGGCGAAGGGAGCCCCAACGGCTCGGTCAACGAGAACAAGTTCTTCAACGGGTATCCGGACGAGCTGTCCGAGAACATGAAGTACCTGGACAAGCTGGGCGGACCCGACACCTACGAGCATTTCCCCACCGGATGGGCCGTCGCGTTTTCGACCCCATTCCAGATGTTCAAGCGCTATGCGGAGTATTCGGGCGGCACCTCCGACCCGCTCGTCATCTCATGGCCCAAGGGGATCAAGGCCCGCGGGGAAATCCGTAACCAGTATCACCACTCCACGGACATCGTCCCCACGATGCTGGATATCGCGGGCCTGGAGATGCCCAAGGTCTACCACGGCGTCGAGCAGTACCCGCTCTCCGGAGTTTCCATGCGCTACACCTTCGATGCCAAGCCCGACGATCCGACCCGAAAGCATCGCCAGTACTACGCGATGCTGGGCACCCGGGGAATCTGGGAGGATGGCTGGCTCGCGGCGGCGGTCCACGCCCCGATCACCGGCAAGGGCCACTTCGACCAGGATGCCTGGCAGCTCTACCATGTGGACGTGGACCGTTCCGAGTCCAAGGACCTGGCCAAGGAACATCCCGACAAACTCAAAGCCTTGATCAAGGCCTGGTTCGAGGAAGCGGACAAGAACCAGGTCTTGCCCCTCGATGACCGCACGGCCATCGAGCAGCTCGGCGTCGAGCGGCCCTCCGACGAGCCGGCCCGGGAGCGCTACATCTACTATCCCCACACCGCCCCGGTCCCCGAAGGGGTCGCGGTCAACATCCGGGGGCGGTCGTACAAGATTCTCGGCAACATCGAGATCACCGAGCCCAACGCGTCGGGCGTGATCTTCGCGCAAGGGTCCCGCTTCGGCGGCCACACCCTTTTCATCAAGGACCACAAGCTGCACTACGTCTACAACTTCCTCGGCATCAAGCCGGAGCAGCAGTTCGTCTCCGGCCCGCTCAAGCCGGGGAAGCACACAGTCGGCATGGAGTTCGTGCGTGACAAGTCGGGCGACCACGGCGAGTCCCTGGGCAAGGCCACGCTCTACGTCGACGATAAGCCCGTGGCCAGCGGCCCGTTGAAGACCCAGCCCGGGAAATTCACCCTGTCGGGTGACGGCCTCTGCGTCGGCTTCGACAGCGGCGATGCGGTGAGCCAGGAGTACCAGACGCCCGGCACCTTCAAGGGCGGGACCATCTCCTTCGTCGGGGTCACCGTCGAGAAGGCGCAGTACCTCGACCTGGAGAAGGAAGCGAAACGAGTGATGATGGCACAGTAAACCCGGGAGGTCCGGCCATGGAATCCGCAGCGCCTGGCTCACTCCGGACTCACCCCGTCGTGTCGCATGAGGAATGGCTGGCGGCACGGCGGGCCCTCCTGGAGAAGGAGAAGGCCTTCACCCGACAGGGCGACGAGCTGAGTCGTCTGCAGCGTGAGCTGCCCTGGGAAAGAGTCACCAAGGAATACCGTTTCGAAGGCCCGGGCGGCATCGAAACGCTGGGTGAACTCTTCGCGGGGCGGAGCCAGCTGATCGTCTACCACTTCATGTTTCACCCCGACGACAAGGTCGGCTGCCCACACTGCTCGCTCCGGGCCGACGGATTCGCGGGCCTGGGTCCGCATCTCAATCACCGCGACGTCACCTTTGTCGTCGTGTCCCGGGCTCCCTATACCAAGCTGGCGGAGTATCAGGAGCGGATGGGCTGGCCCTTCAAGTGGGTCTCTTCCGGCGGGTCCGACTTCAATTACGACTACCAGGTCTCATTCACGCCCGAGGAGATGGCCAGCCACCGGGCACTGTACAACTACACCATCGGCGACCCCAAGGCCCGGGAGCGGGAAGGCCACAGCTTCTTCTACAAGGATGAGAGCGGGACGGTGTATCACACCTATTCCTGCTACGACCGCGGGAACGACAAGCTCAATCTGCACTACCACTATCTCGACCTGGTTCCCAAGGGGCGAGACGAGGGCGGGCGCGGGCCGTTCTGGGTGCGGCGCCGCGATGAGTACGACCGATAGCGCCGGGAAGAGAGGGCATCCGCGATGAAGACCACACGGGCCAAGTCCGTGCGTCAGGGTAAGGAAGCGGTGGAGCGACACCTCCGGTCACTTCCACCGAAGGCCAAGATGGGACTCCAGAAACTCCGCCGAGCAATCAAGGCCGCCGCCCCGGGCGCCATAGAAGGGTTCAGCTACGGGATGCCCGCCTTCAAGTTCAGCGGGCGATCATTGGTGTGCTACGAGGCGTTCAAGGAACACTCGAGTTTCTTTCCCATGAGCGGCCGGATCGTCACCCAGCTGGCTGCCGAGCTCAAGGGCTACTCGACCTCCCGCGGAACCATCCGCTTTCCGCACGACAAGCCGCCACCGGCCACGCTGATCAGGAAGCTGGTGAAGGCAAGGCTGACGGAGATGGAAAAGAAGTCCTGAGGAAGGC